>JAEEGL013454515.1_pt1 | contig 46329 bp, 53 predicted proteins | sample 9134231 | NCBI WGS metagenome assembly JAEEGL01 (sample SAMN16246548, study PRJNA631951) | gut metagenome | biome: gut microbiome; feature: rumen; material: fiber-attached | host: Bos | place: Iran: Karaj | collected 2018-10 | reverse complement strand
GTGTTTTTTATAGCAATATCTGGAATAACATATGCATATTTCAGTATACAAATAAGAGGTAATGAAGAAGCTTCCTCAATGAGTTTGGTGACTGCGAATTTAAGTTTAATATATACTGATTTACAAGTTAGGAGTGGAGAAAATGTTATACCAGGTTGGAGTACAACAAAAACAGTAACAGTAGAGAATAATGGTACTGATACAGTAGATTATGTAGTAAAGTGGAGAGAACTTCAAAATACGATAATAAATAATGAATTAGTAATTTCTGCAACGTGCACTTCAAACATACAAGGAAATACATGTCCAAATATATCAGAATCACCAGTACCAAGTGCTAGTAGTCAAACAACAAATGTATATATTCATGGACCAGTATCAATTGAACCAAATGAAATACATACATATACAGTGACAGTAACTTTTAAAGAATTAGGAATAGCACAAGATTATAATCAAGGTAAATCATTTTATGGAACACTCAATATAGGAGATGGAACAGTTACAAATGCTTCATTATTTGAATATACAATTAATAATAATCAAGTAACAATAACTGGATATAAAGACTCCGCATTAGCTTATACAGTAAGTGATGTAAATGCTTGTATAGATTATTTGGATTGGGTGGGATATGCTGATACGGATTTAATGTGTGCAGGTCAAACCGGAATTGATGGTAGTTTAGAAGAAGTTTTAGTAAACGGATATATTGAACCAGCTAATTATGAAGATTGTGGACTTTCAAATGTGAGAACTGTTTATGCCACGTCAGATGTTATAATACCATCAACAATAGAAGGTAAATCTGTTACAACAATAGGAGAATCTGCATTTGTAGATAATCAATTAACTTCAGTAGTAATTCCAAATACCGTTACAACAATAGGAGACTCTTCATTTTACAATAATCAATTAACTTCAGTAGTAATTCCAAATTCAGTAACTATTATAAATGATCTTGCATTTGAAAATAACCAATTAACTTCTTTAATAATTCCAAATGGCATAAGTTATTTAGGTAACGGTATATTTGAATATAACAATTTAACTTTAGTAACAATACCCAATGGCGTTACAACAATAGGAGACTCTGCATTTTGTGATAATCAATTAACTTCAGTAGTAATTCCAAATTCAGTAACTCTTATTGAAGAATCTGCATTTGAAAATAACCAATTAACTTCAGTCACAATTCCTAGTAGTGTTTCAGAATTGCGTACCTTTGCATTTTATAATAATCAACTAACATCAGTAAAGATTGAAGGCAAATCATCATCCAGTGAGTTTATAGGATATCAAAACAATATATGGGGATGGGCAAATGGTGTAACTTGTGTTGAAAATAATACTAGTAATGTTACTAATGGATGTATTACTTGGGGAGCATAATTAAAGCCAATTATTTGGCTTTTTTTCTTGTGTTGAAGTAATGTTATTTATTTGATATAATTTAGTTAAGATGGTGGGTAATATGAGAAGTGTTTATATACATATTCCTTTTTGTAATAGTATTTGTTCTTACTGTGATTTTTGTAAGATGATTTATAGTGAGCCTTGGGCTGACACTTATTTAAATGAGTTAGAACTTGAAATTAGTAAATATTATGAAAATGATGAAATAAATACTATATATATCGGAGGTGGAACTCCATCTTCATTAAGTATTAATCAATTATATAAATTATTTGATATTATTAAATCAAAATTTAATTTAAATAAATTAAAAGAATTTACTTTTGAAATGAATGTTAATGATATCAATGCTGAGTTATGCGATATTTTAAAAAATAATGGTGTTAATAGAGTAAGTGTTGGGGTAGAAAGTTTTGATGAAATCAATCTAAAGTTTTTAAATAGAAAACATAATAAAAAAGAAATTATTAATAATATAAAATTACTAAAATCTTATGGATTTAATATAAATGTTGATTTAATATATGCTCTTCCAACTGAATCTTTTAGTACTTTTAAAAGTGATTTAAATCACATTATTAAACTTAATGTTAATCATATAAGCACTTATTCTCTTATAATAGAACCTAATACTGTATTAAGTAATAATAATATTAAAAGCATAGATGAAGAACTAGATTTTAAAATGTATGAATATATATGTAAAAAGCTTAACTCTAAGGGCTATAATCACTATGAAGTAAGTAATTTTTCTAAACCAGGATATGAATCTATTCATAATCTAACTTATTGGAATAATAATGAATATTATGGATTTGGTCTTGGCGCTTCAGGATACATAAATGGTGTTAGATATGATAATACTAGAAGCTTAAACAAATATATAAATCACGAATATAGATTAAATGAAATAATTGTCTCTAAAAAAGAAGATATGGAAAACGAATTAATATTAGGTTTTCGTAAATTAAGAGGAATTAACATATATACTTTTTATGAAAAATTTAACGAAAACATTCAAGATGTTTTTAATATAAAATCAGCTGTACAAGAAGGTTTAATGAAAATAGAAGGAAATAATCTATTAATACCTGAAAATAAAATTTACATTATGAATGAAATACTGAAAAATATTATTGACTAATTGAAATTATATTATATAATTTTACTATAGGAGGATATATGAAAGAAAGAATAAAAAGTTTTTTATTACATTTTTTAATTATTTATATATTATTTGTTTTAATTACTAGTATATATACTTTAATTACTTACTCTACAACTATTAAATTATCAGATACTAAAGAAAACATTAATTTATTAAATAAATATAAAAGTGAAGCAGATACTATTTTAAATGATAATGCTTGTCATAAATCTATTAAAAATATGATTAGTTTTTATGAAAAAACAAGTTATAATGGAATAATTGATCGAAATAATTTTGATTTTTCTTGGAATGCTAAAACACCTATTAGTATGGGTAGTGAGTTAGTAGCTAATTGTGATATCTATAGAGATAGGTTTAATGAAGAAAATATTATAGGTAAAATTGTAGCTAGTTCTCTATTATTTGAAGAAGTATTTTATATGCCAAATCAATTTAAGTATGAAATTTCTTTTAAAGATATATTTTCAAGAGAACTTTATGAAGGAAATATAATAAATGCTGAATATAATGCTGAAAGAAAATTAGAACTTGAAATAATAAAAGAATTATTAGAGATTGTCAAAGAAGATGAGGTATCTTATGAAGAATAATAAATTATTTATATTTTTATATTATTTATGTAATATTCTAACTTTGGGTGTGTCATTTTATATGTTTGGTTTTAAACCCACTGAAGTTTATGGTGTTTCACCAAAAATATTAATCTTTCTAATTATTAATGTATTATTAATTGTGTTATTTACTTTATTTATATTTAAAAAGAGATTAAATAATATTAATATACTTTCATTTATTATATATTTATTATTCTTTATTATAATGTGGATAGTAATTGTATTATTTAATAAAAAGGTTTTAATACCTGTTTATACAACTCATTATTATTTAAATTTTATATTAATTGGATACACAATTTTAAATATACATTCATTATTATTTTTTGAAAATAAAAAACCTATTAAAAAATAGGTTATTTTTTTATGGCGGAGTAGGAGAGATTTGAACTCTCGCACCAGTTTCCCGGTCTACACCCTTAGCAGGGGCGCCTCTTCAGCCACTTGAGTACTACTCCGTAACTACTTAAATATAATACACTATATATTTACAAAAATCAATATTTATTATAAAATTAAGATGGTGATAACATGAAAAAAGGATTTACATTAGTTGAATTATTAGCGGTAATCGCAATAGTAGCGGTTTTAGCTGTTTTTATAGTACCTAATGTACTTAAAACATTTAAATCTTCTAAAGAAGGATTAAGTAGAATACAGAAAGAACAAATTTTAAATGCAGCTACTATGTATATAAATGATACATGTATAAACCCAATTAGTGATGAATATGAATGTGATTCTTCCTGGGGGTCAACTAAAGATGTAAATGGTGTAATTGGTGTAGACGATGCACGTATTAGATTAGATACTTTAGTTGAATTCGGCTATTTAGATTCACAAATAGCTGATAACTGTGTATGCGAGGCCCAAGATGGAGCGTGCATTAACATTAAACGTGGTATAATGAGTATAGATGATCTAAATTGCAATTTTAATAATTAATAAAGGAGTAATATATGAAATACACTAGAAGTGAACTTAGAGAAAAAATTATGATTATTCTTTATCAAATAGATTTTTATATTAGAGAAAAGATGGATTATAATATTGAAGATGTAATTAAAGAAAATTTAGATATTGATAATGAGTTTGTAAAATCAATAGTATATGGAGTTATTGAAAAAGAAAATGAAATTATTTCTTTAATTGAAAAGTATTTGAAAAATTGGAATTTTAAAAGACTTGGATATACAGATCAAGCTATTTTAAAACTAAGTGTATATGAACTTTTATATACTGACACCCCTAAAGTGGTGGCTATTAACGAAGGAATTGAACTTGCTAAAAAGTATAGTGATGAAAAAGTTGTTCCTATGATTAATGCTGTATTAGATGGAATCCTTAATGAGGAAAAATAATGGATTATAAAAGTATTACTGAAATAAATGAACTTGTAAAAAGTATATTAGAAAGTGAACCTATATTAAGTGATATTTATGTAAAAGGTGAGATTAGTAACATTAAATATCATTCAAGAGGGCACTTGTATTTTTCTTTAAAAGATGAAAATAGTAAAATTAATGCTGTGTTTTTTAATGTTGGAAATAAATTACTATTTGATCCTAAAGATGGAGATAGTGTACTCATTAGAGGAAGAATAAATGTATACCCAGTAAGCGGTTCTTATCAAATAGTGGTTACTGAGATGAAACAGGATGGTATAGGTAATTTGTACGTTTTATTTGAAGAATTAAAGAAAAAACTTGCTTCAGAGGGTTTATTTGATAAAGAGCATAAAAAGAAAATACCAAGATTTCCAGAAAAAATAGGTGTTATAACCGCAAAAGAAGGTGCTGCTGTAAGAGACATAATAACAACAATCAATAGAAGATATCCTTTATGTGAAATATATCTATTTCCTAGTCTTGTTCAAGGAGAGGGTGCTAAGGAAAATATAGTTAAAATGATACGTAAAGCCAATGAAACTGACATAGATGTTCTAATAGTCGGAAGAGGAGGAGGCTCTATTGAGGATTTATGGGCTTTTAATGAAGAGATAGTGGCAAGAGAGATATACAATAGTAAAATACCTATAATAAGCGCTGTAGGGCACGAAATTGATTATACAATAGCTGATTTTGTAGCAGACTTAAGAGCGCCAACGCCAACCGCAGCTGCGGAACTAGCGGTTAAAAATAAAGAAGATATTGAAAACTATTTATCTGATGCAGTTACTAGAATGAATAAATGCTTAGTTAATAAAATTAATTATTGTAATGAAATAATGAATAAATATAAATCTAATTATATTATAAATAATCCTATGAGGATGTTTGATACAAAAATAAACTCATTAAATTTAATGAAAGAAAAAATACTTAGACTTAGTAAAATATTTGATAATAAAGAATCTGAATTAAAATTATTAAAAGAAAGATTAAAACAAGCATATGTAAATTATATTATTAAGAATAAGAATATGTTAGATCAAACAAAATTGAAATTGGATTTATTAAACCCAACTAATATATTGGAAAAAGGTTATAGTATTGTTAAAAAAGATAATAAGATTATTAAGAATAAAAAAGATTTAAAAATAGGTGATAATATAAATATTATAATAAGTAATGGTGAGATATCATCAGAAGTGAAAGGAATTAATTAATATGAAGAATGAAACATTTGAAAGTGCTTTATTAAAACTAGAAGCAATTATTAAGGAATTAGAAAGTGGAGATATTGATTTAGATAAATCAATTGATAAGTATAAAGAAGCAACCAAATTATTAAACTTATGTGATGAAAAATTAAAAAGTGCTACAAAAACTGTAAATAAAGTTTTAAATGATTCAGGAGAATTTGAAGACTTTAAAGTAGAAGAGGAATAAATTACCAATTCAATAATTGGTAATTTTATTTATAATAATTAGTTAATAATATAATTAGAGGTGAAGTATGTGAAAAAATTAATAACAACATTTCTAATTATACTTATTTTTCCTATAAATTTATTTGCATACTCAGAAAATATTATACCTGGTGGAGAAAATATTGGTATAACAATTGAAACAAATGGTTTGATAGTAATTGGTTTTTATAAAGTAAACGGAGAGTTTATTGGAAAAGAAACTCTAAAAGTAGGGGATGTCATTATAGAAATAGAAGGTAGGGAAATATTGTCTATAAGTGAAATGACAAGATTAGTAAATGAGAATGTAAAAGATGATAAAGTGAATATAACTATATTAAGAAACAATAAAAAAATAAATACTTATTTACCAATTATGAAGGTTGATGATGTATATAAAACAGGTTTATATGTAAAAGAAAGTGTTACTGGAATAGGTACTTTAACATATATTGATCCTCTTACTAAAGTATATGGTTCTCTAGGACATGAAATAATACTTAGTACAACTAATAAAGGAGTTGAGGTAAAAACAGGCCTAATTTATGAGAGCTTTGTAAATAGTATAGATAGAAGTTCAAGTGGTAGGATTGGAAGTAAAAATGCATCAATAAAATATAATAATAAATTAGGAACAATCACTAAAAATACACCAGTTGGTTTATTTGGTAAATTTGTAAGTGATGTTCCATCTAAAGATTTAATGAAAGTTGCTAAATTTGATGATATTCTATTAGGTGAAGCTTATATTTATACAAATATAGATGGTAATGATATAAAAACTTATAAAATTAATATTACTGAAATAAATAAATCTAAAATTAAAACATCTAAATCTATAAGTTTTAAAATAGAAGATAAAGAATTAACTGAAAAAACCGGTGGTATTGTTCAAGGAATGAGTGGAAGTCCTATAATACAAAACAATAAAATAATAGGGGCAGTAACCCACGTAGTAGTGTCTTCACCTATAGAAGGATACGGAGTATTTATTAGAACTATGTTAGAAGAAGGAGAAAAATAATTTTCTTCTTTTTAATTATTGTGATAAAATTATTAAGAGGTGAATTTCATGGATAAAATAATTGAAAACACTATTAGAAAAGAAAAAATAAGACAAAAAAAAATTATTAACTTAATAGCTTCTGAAAACTATGTGTCTAAAGATATAATGAAAATACAAGGAAGCATTCTTACAAATAAATATGCAGAAGGATATCCAAATAAAAGGTATTATGCTGGTTGTAAAAATGTAGATACATTAGAAGAATTAGCTATTAATTATGCATGTAAGTTATTTAACTGCAAATATGCTAATGTTCAACCTCATTCTGGTTCAAGTGCTAATATGGCAGTATATAGAGCTCTTCTAAACCCAAAAGACAAAATTTTAGGCATGAATTTATCTCATGGAGGGCATTTAACTCATGGACACAATGTAAATTTTAGTGGAATTGATTATAATGTGATTGATTATAAAGTAGATAAAAATACTGGATTAATAGATTATGAAGAGTTATACAAACTTGCTAAAGAACATAAACCAAAAATTATAGTAGCGGGTGCTTCTGCATACTCAAGAATAATAGATTTTAAAAAATTTAGAGATATATGTGATTCGTGTGGTGCATATTTAATGGTCGATATGGCTCATATATCAGGGTTAGTTGCTGCTAACCTTCATCCAAGTCCATTTCCATATGCCGATGTTGTTACATCAACTACACATAAAACATTAAGAGGTCCAAGAGGTGGTCTAATTCTTACAAACAATGAAGAAATAGCTAAAAAAATAGACAAAACAGTATTTCCAGGTATTCAAGGTGGACCGTTAATGCATGTAATTGCTGCTAAAGCAGAATGTTTTTATGAAGCAATGAATAAAGATTTTAAAAAATATCAAGTGCAAGTATTAAAAAACATTAAAGCAATGGAGAAAGTATTTAAAGATAGTAATTATATAATGATAAGTGGTGGATCTGATAATCATTTACTACTACTAGATATATATAACTCGTTAGGGATAACTGGCAAAGAAGCCCAAGATGAATTAGAAAAAATAAATATTATTGTAAATAAAAATACTATTCCTTTTGATACTTTATCCCCTTCAAAAGCAAGTGGTATAAGAATAGGAACACCAGCTATGACTACTAAAGGATTTAAAGAAAAAGAATTCGAAAAAATAGCTAAAATTATTGTTGAGGCATTAAATAATTATAAAAATAATATAAATAATAAATATCTAAAAAAAGAAGTTTATAAGATATTAGGAGAATAAATATGATAATAGATGGAAAAAGTGTATCTTTAAAGATACTTGATAATATTAAAGATGAAATTAATAATTTAAATACTAAATTAACACTTTGTGTTATTCAAATAGGTAATGATGAAGCTAGTAATACTTATATTAAACAAAAAGAAAAAAAATGTAATGAATTAGGCATTAATTTTAAACACATTAAATTTAGCGAAAATGAAGAAGAAATTACTATAGAAAATAAAATATTAGAATTAAATAAAGATTCCGATATTACGGGTATTATTATTCAACTTCCAATACCAGATAAATATAATGTAAATAAATTAATTAATTTAATTGATCCAAACAAAGATATTGATGGATTAACAAATATAAATAGAATAAAATTAATAAATAAAGATAACCCAATAGTACCTTGTACACCACTAGGTATTATAAAACTTTTTGAATCATATAATATAGACGTTAAAGGTAAACATGTTGTAATAGTTGGTAGAAGTAAATTGGTTTCAAAACCTTTATTTAATTTATTATTAGATAGAGATGCAACTATAACTATGTGTCATTCTAAAACAAATAATTTAATAGATTATACTAAAAATGCTGATATTTTAATAAGTGCTACTGGAAAACCACATTTAATTAAAGAAAACATGGTAAAAGAAAACTCAATAATAATTGATGTAGGTATTAGTAGAGTAAATGATAAACTTTGTGGTGATGTTGATTTTGATAATGTAAAAGATAAAGTGTCGCTTATAACTCCTGTTCCTGGTGGAGTGGGGCCTATGACTATAGCCATGATAATGAATAACATGGTTGAAGCTTATAAAAAACAAAAAAATTAGTTAACCACTAATTTTTTTATGAAAATATAAATGCAATAACTCCAGAAAACATACTTATTACCATAATTATTGCTAAAGCCCAAAGAGCTATCTTCTTAATTCTTTCTTTTGTTTTCTTTTTCATAAATACCTCTATAAATTATTATATCATAATTTTTAATAAGATAAATATAATTAAGTATGAAAAAATTTGAAAATAAAAAAACTTTGCTTTCAGTTTTAATAATATTTACAGTTGGACTAGCTCTAGGTATTATGTTTATCTTTATAATAAATTCTAATGATAAAATAATAATTACTAACCAAATAACTAAATATATTAATCTAATTAATGTTTCCACATCATATTTTAAAGGTTTTTTAAAAAGTTTTAAAAATAATTTTATATATGTTACATTTATCTGGTCAATTGGACTTATTCCATTTATATTTATTATTAATTATTTTATTATATTTTATAAAGGATTTTTAACAGGTTTTTTTATTTCATCAATTATAATGATTTATAAATTAAAGGGCATTTTCTTATCACTAGTATTTCTATTTCCTCATGAATATATTAATATGTTTTTATTAATTACCTTAAGTGTAATAGCTTTAAAATTCTCTAAAAAAGTATACTTAAAACTTAAAAGAAATTCTTCATATGACTTTAATGTTATATATAAAGAATATATTAAAATATATTTTATATTCATTATATTTTCATTAATAAGTAGTTTATTAGAAGTATTTTTTAATTCACTTTTAATAAGACTTGTGGTATAATTATCCGCGGAAAGGATTATATGTTATGAAAGTAGTAGTTGGAATGAGTGGTGGAGTAGATAGTGCGGTTTCTGCTTACTTACTTCAAAAAGAAGGTTATGAAGTAGTAGGGCTATTTATGAAGAATTGGGACTCTAATATTAATAATGACCCTGAAGGTATAACAGATGGCATTTGTCCACAAGAACAAGATTATATTGACGCTAAAAAGGTATGTGATGAATTATCAATACCTTTATATAGAGTGGATTTTATCAAAGAGTATTGGGATAATGTATTTAAATACTTTTTGACTGAGTTAGAGAAGGGTAGAACCCCTAATCCAGATATAATGTGTAATAAATATATTAAATTTGATGTATTTATTAAAGAAGCAAGAAAATTAGGCGCTGATAAGATAGCTACTGGACATTATGCAATTATAAAAGATGGTAAAATTTATAAAGGCATTGATTCTAACAAGGATCAAACATATTTCCTATCCCAAGTAACAAAAGAACAATTTAAAGATATATTATTCCCGGTTGGAAAGTATACTAAAGAAGAAGTAAGAAAGATTGCTCATGAAGCAAATTTACCAGTATCTGATAAGAAAGATTCAACTGGTATATGTTTTATAGGTGAAAGAAATTATCAAAAATTTGTATCTAATTATTTAAAAGGCAAAGAAGGAGATATTAAAGACATTGATACTCTTGAGGTTATAGGTAGACATACAGGTCTTATGAACTATACAATTGGTCAAAGAAGAAATGTAGGCCTTTCTGGTGATGAAAAAAGACATTATGTATGTGGCAAAGATGTTAAAAATAATGTGTTATATGTTGCTTTTGGAGATGATAATAAATACTTAATGTCTAATGAGGCAGTTATTGAAAATTTAAACTTTATTAGTGATTTAAGACCAGAAGAAGCAACTTGTAAATTTAGATATAGATCTAAAGATGTAAAAATAAAAATTGAATATAAAGATGATGAATTAATAGTAAAATATACTGGTGAAAAAGCTGTTACTCCGGGACAGGCTTGTGTCATATATTATAATGATGAAATGATAATAGGAGGCATTATTAAAGAGGTCAGAAATGATGGTAAAAAGCTATGGTATTTATAAAATTATAAAAATTTAAAAAAATATATAGCTTTTTTCTCATTTTGTGATAAAATATGTGAAGTTTATAAGAAAGGAGGGAAGCTCTATGGAATTCCAAAATATTGAAGAACTAAAAGATTATATTCACAAAAGAGCGATAAAAAGAACAAAAATTAAACTAAGATTAGCTAGACATAATAAGTTGAATACATCAAATGAAACTTTAACTGATTTATATAAAGCTTCATTATTAGAAGTAAAGCAAGAAATTTTAGAAGAAATTAAAAACGGAACAATAATTGTTCTAAATACTAAAACAAAAAGAAGAACAAAATAATTTTATAAAAGGCAAAAATAAATATTTAAGTAAATTATTAAGTAAGTATTTTTGCTTTTTTTATTTGCTTTTTACTTGACATTTATTGTGTAAACATTATACAATTAAAATATAAGAGAGTAGGAGGAAATAAGCATGACTTATTTAAATGAATTATTACAAGAGGTTGGTATTTCCAAAGTGAAATTAGCAAAATATTTAGGAGTTTCAAGACAAATGATATATAATTATTTGGAACTTGATAATCTAAATAAATGGCCTAAAGAAAAGAAGATACTATTATTCAAATTATTTAATATTGAAGATGGTAGTGAGGATACTCTAAAGAAGATTAAAGTAAATGCTGATTACTTAGAACAAATCGAAACAAGACTTTATCAAAATATTAAGGAAGAAAATGATTCATCGGAACAATATTTTGACATGAAAGGACTTTCTAAAGAAGAGAAGAATCTACTTAATGATATTATTTTCTTATTAAGAGAAAAATTTACTGATGAGAAAAAGGGGAGAGATACTTACTATACTTTTCTTTACCTATATCATGCATTACAATCAATGGATAATGTTCCGGAAATTAAGTATATTTTAGCATATTTTTCAAAGAAAAATGGCTTTACAAATCCGTTAGAATTTAAATTAGATGAAACTAAACAATTCATATTAGAAAGTATTATATTTACTGCATTTAATTTATATAATGATGGAGGAGCAACTAAGAGTAAATTAGTTGAATCACATAATAGATTTGTTCAAGAAATTAATGCAGAAAAAGAAGAAGCATTAACTAGAACACAACAATTAAATTCATTAAAAGTTCAAGCTTTAAAAGAATTAGGATATACAGATATAACTAAAGAGAATGCTACAGAAGTATTTACTAAAATAGCTGAAATTCAATCAAGAAGACCATAAATGGTCTTCTTTTTTTATATTATATTTATTTCGCATAATATATATTATGTTAACTTCTATAATATGAAATGATTTATAATTACTAATACTACCCCCACTATCAGGCCTATAATAATATATTTATTCTTTTTATATTTAATTGCTTCTGGCAATAATTCATTTATTGCTAATGTTATCATAATTCCTGCAACTAATATTAATACTATTGATAACGTTAAATCTGTTATATAATCTTTAAATAATAAATAAGTTAATAATGCTCCTATTGGCTCAGCAATACCAGATATTAATGAATACACTACCCCCCTTTTCTTGGAATTTGTAGAGTAGTATATAGGTACCGAAATTGATATTCCTTCTGGAATATTATGCATCATTATTGCAAATCCTAAGCTTATACCTAAATGTATATCTTTATAGGATGATATAAATGTAGCTATTCCTTCTGGAAAGTTATGTAATAATAGGGCAACCATACTAAGTATCCCTACTCTATATAAGTTTTTATCTGATGTAGTGGATTTGTTATATTTTTTAATTAATTTATTTAATAAATCCACTGAAATAGCTCCTATTAAGAAAGCGATTATTGATATTATAAAGCCTTTATGCATACCAAAATATCTAATAAATTGAAATAAAGATCCTGGTATTAACTCAATTATTGATATTGATATCATTACACTTAGAGATAAGCTTAAACAAAAAGTAATAAACTCCTCTACCCTTTTAATTTTTAAATATACTATTAATCCGCCAATAACTGTAGAAAGTCCAGCAATAAGTGATATAAATAAAGGTAAAATAATATTCATAATAAATTATACAATATAATAATAATTTTATTACATTTATATATACCAGTTATTACCATATTATTTATATTTGTAATTGTATTTATAGTATGTTTTTGTAAATAATAAAACTAGGTGGTGATTAAAGATGGCTAATAGAACTAGTTCTAGAAGATCAAATTCTAGAAGCAGCAAAAGATCAAATAAGCAATCTAGAAATTGTAATAGAAAATAGTTTTATTAAAAAGAAGAAGAAATTTATTCTTCTTCTTTTATAATTTCATTTATAAATGATTCTCCATATTTAAGAGGATTATTTATACCAAAATTATCAAGTATTGTTGCGCCTATATCCGCAAAAGACTCTCTATCATCTATTCTTCTAGAATTAGTTATTAAAGGGCTAAAAATAATAAGTGGTGTATTTTCTCTTGTATGGTCAGTTCCTTTAAAAGTAGGGTCATTACCATGATCTGATGTAAATATTACTAAATCATTTTTTTTCATGTTTTTTAAAAAAATTGGTATGTAATAATTAAATTCTTCTAATGCCTTTAAATAATTATCTTTATCTCTTCTATGACCATATTTTGAATCAAAGTCATTCAAGTTAGCAAAACACAATCCATTAAAATCCCCTTTAGATAAATTAATTAATTTCATTATTCCATCTAAATTATTTGTAGTTTTAATTGAATTGGAAATACTCTTATTATTGAATAAATCAGCAATTTTACCTATTCCGATTGTTTTATATCCAGAAACAGAAAGTAAATCTAATACATTTAAAGGTGGGTCCACTGTATAATCATGTCTATTAGGGGTTCTAGTATAAATCCCATTTTCATATACATAAGGTCTAGCAATAACTCTCCCTATATTATATGGACTAACTGATACAATATCTTTTACTTTTTCACATATTTTATATAATTCATCAAGAGGAACAACTTTTTCATCAGCAGCTATTTGTAAAACAGAATCAGCAGAAGTATACACTATTAAAGCGCCAGTTTTTCTTTGCATTTCACCCAATTCCTTAATTATTTCCGTTCCAGAAGCCACTGTATTACCTATTACATCTCTTCCTGATATCTCTTTTATCTTAGAAATTAGTTCTAATGGAAAACCATCCGGATAAGTTCTAAAAGGATCATCTAAAACTATTCCCATCATTTCATAGTGTCCATTAAGTGAATCTTTTTCTAAATTCTTTGGTTTAATCTTAGAATATATTGAATATTTAGTTTCATTAGTTTTTCCAACTAGATTTAAAAATCCTAGTTTTTCCATAATATTTAAATCATATTCTACACTATCTGTTACATGTTTTAGAGTATTCGAACCAGTATCTCCAAATTTTTCAGCATCTTCTGCTGAACCCACTCCAAATCCATCTAAAACTACTAAAAATATTCTCTTAAACATAATTATTCCTCCTTATTGGTTCTTATCATATTTTCAAAGTAACTCTTTTTTACAAAATCATTTGATAAATGAGTATATATCTCAGTTGTTGTTATATTTTCATGTCCAAGTAATAACTGAACGCTTCTTATATCAGCCCCATTTTCTATCATATGAGTTGCAAAACTATGTCTTAATATATGAGGTGATACATCTTTTTTAATCCCCTTTTTTAACGCTTCTTTTTTGATTGTTTTCAAGAAAGCTACCCTACTCAATTTTTCTCCGTGATTATTTAAAAATAAGTAGTTATTTATTTTTTTATTTTTAGGAAAGAATGAATTTCTATATTCATCTATAAATATTTTTAAATATTTTAATGCTATATCACTTATTGGAAGTATTCTTTCTTTAGCCCCTTTACCTTTTATCAGAACCTTACAATTATAAAAATCAATATCCCCTACTTCCAATGATAATATTTCACTTACTCTAGTACCAGTTGCATACATTAATTCAAACATTGCCTTATTTCTATAATCAAACTTATCATTTAAAGAAATATTTAATAAACTATCAACTTCTTCAACAGTAAGATATTTAGGTAGTCTTTTAGGATTCTTCCTTGATGAAAAGAATTCCATTGGGTTTTTACTTGTATAACCTTTTCTAAGAATAAATTTATAAAACTCATTTAATACAGTTATTTCATGATTAACGGATGCATTTGAGTGAGTATTATTTAAAAATGATAAATAGTTTTCTATATCTTTATCAGTTATTTTATTTAATTCTTTTTTAACATACCTTTTAAAGATATTTAAAGAATTAGTGTAACTTTCAATAGTGTTATCACTTAATTTCTTAGTAAGAGATATATAAGTAATATATTCATCTATCATTCTATCCATATATTAATTATCTCACATTTTAATACTTATAACAATTAAATACTAAAATATTTACATAATTAAATAATATGATATAATATTTAAGCACGCCTTGGGAGGAAGTATGGAAACAAACGAGTTATATATTGGTGTCATGTATGCAAAAGCAAAAAGTAGCTATAAACCTATTCGTATGTTTTTAGTTACTCCAATTATAGGAAATAGCTTATTTTCAACTAAGCCAATAGTTAAAGGTTTTAAAGAGGCTATTACTAATACAATATTGATAAAAGGATCAAGTAATAGAGATATTAATAATAAGAATATTATATGGGATATTTTAAATAAAAAGGCAGATAATTTGCTTTCGAAAGCTGAAATTCAAAATTATATTAATACAAGTAAAGAAGATATGGAAAAAATATTGTTTGATTCAAAAGAAGAAGCGGATTCTATTGTAAATAAATACACAAAAATAAAGACCAAGTAATTGGTCTTTATTCTTTTATTCTTCTATATTCAATTCCGGCATCTTCTAACTTTTTGTTATAATCATATACAAGTTTTGCCCAAAACTCTGGTTCTGTTGCTAGACTAATTTCAGGGTTTTTGTCTATTGAATAAAGAACGCTTGTATCCGCTATATACCTAAAAGCATCAGTAACAGATAGATCGTATTTTTCTACTAATACACATGCTATATCACTAATCATATTAACTTTTAAATAAAGCATATTATCTTTCATTATTGTATACTCCTTTGCAAAAATATTTTATTATATTAAAGATTTAAAGTCAAACAAATATATGTTAAAATATTTATAGGAGTTATTATGGAATTATTACAAAATAAATTAAGGCCTAATAAATTAAAGGATGTTATAGGTCAAACTCATTTAATTGGTGATAATAAAATATTATCTAATTTAGTTAAAAACAAAAAGATTTTTAATATGATTTTATATGGTAAAAGCGGTATAGGTAAAACAACTATAGCACTTGCTATTATAAATGAACTTGGAATGAATTATAGGATACTTAATGCTACAATTAACTCTAAAAAAGACTTTGATATTGTCTTTGAAGAAGCTAAAATGTATGATGGATTAATTCTTATTATAGATGAAATTCATAGAATGAATAAAGATAAGCAAGATTTGCTTCTTTCTTATCTAGAAAGTGGAATTATAACATTAATTGGTCTTACTTCATCTAACCCATATCATTCTATAAATCCTGCTATTAGAAGTAGATGTCAAATATTAGAACTTAAACCAATTAGTAATGAAGATATAATAAAAGCAATAAAAAACATTAAAAAAACTTTACCTGATTTAAAAATAGATAAAAAAACAATAGAATATATTGCATCTTTATCAAATGGTGACTTAAGATATGCATATAATTTAGTAGAATTTTGCTATTACAGTTTTGGACCCTCTTTTGATGTTAAAGATATTGAAGAGATTAATACTAAATCAAATTTAAGAAGTGATAAAAATGAAGATGAGTATTATAATGCTATAAGTGCTTTTCAAAAAAGTATAAGGGGTTCTGATGTTAATGCTTCCCTACACTACTTAGCAAGATTAATTGAAGCTGGGGATTATGATATTATATATAGAAGAATGCTTGCTATTTGTTATGAGGATATAGGCCTTGCCAATCCTTCAATGGGACCCAAAGTAATTGCTGCTATTGAAGCATCTGAAAGAATTGGTTATCCAGAGCTCATTTTACCACTTTCTAACGTTGTTATAGATATGGCGCTATCTCCTAAGAGTAATTCGGCATATCTCGCAATACATAATGCAATAAATAGATTAAATGAAGGCAATATTGATCCAGTACCAAATAATATATCATCACACCCTATTAATTATATATATCCACATGATTATCCACCATATTATTATGTTAATCAGCAATATTTACCAAAGAATATTGAAAAAGATGTATATTACAAACCAAAGAATAATAAATATGAAATTGAATTAAATAAATATAATCAAATTAGAAAAGAAAGCCTAAATAAAAAGTAGACTTTTTTTAATTCATATAATATAATATTTTTTACTTTGGAGGAGATATGGAAAATAAATTAGACACTATTGGTAGATTAAATGAATTTTTAAGAAGTTCTAAAAATGAATCTGAATTCTTTGGATTAGATAAAACTGGTTATATTAGTATGGAAGAATACTTAGAAAAATTAAGATATTTATATGATTTATATTTTCTTAGTATTAAAGAACCATTTATGTCATTAACAAAGAAAAATAGATGGGTAAAAGATGTACAACCAAATTTTAATTATTTCTCTGATCATGTTTTTGATGTAATTGACTATAAAGGAAATACAATTCCAATATTAAAAGAATATGGTACATATACATGCATTCCAAATTCAAGTAGAAGAGAACAAAAATTAATTAGAAATTCTGCTCAAGAAATATGGGAAATCGATCAGATAACAAAAAGATATGAGTTTGATAACATAAAAAAGAACGAGGAAACTTTAAGTAATAATTTCTTAGTAAGCATGAGAAATTTTACAAATCCCATTATTAAAATGAATTTAAAATTTCTTATTCCAGAAAAGTTTTCATATGAAGATGTTGAAAATCTATTAGTAGATAACTATATTATTTATGCCACTTATTTAATCCAAAACAGAAAGATAGCCGCAAACAAAGAACAATTAGTTAAAAAATTGTATTTAAAAAAGTAAGAGAAATCTTACTTTTTTATTACATCATTAATTATATATTCTGTTATTAATAGACCCGCAACTGCAGGAACAAAGCATATTGAACCAAGTCCCTCTTTATTTTTAGGTGCTTCTGTAGAAGTAACAACATGTATTTTTTTCATTTCAGTTTCACTAAATTCTTTCCTTATTTTCTTTGCAAGAGGATCATATGAGGTTTTATTTAGTGTTGTTATACTTAATTTTTCAGCATAAAGTTTATTTGCTGTTCCCATGGATGAAATAAGTTTAATTTTTCTGCTTAAACACTCTTTCATTAGTAAAATCTTTACTTTTACTGTATCACAAGCATCTACTATATAATCATAATCATCCATAAATAGTAAATACATATTATTTTCATTTATAAATGTATTTACTATATTTACTTTAGCATTCTTGTTAATTAACTTTATTCTTTTTTTAAATTCTCTTGTTTTATACTTATTTAAATTTTTAGATGTAGAAATAATTTGCCTATTCAAATTACTAGATTTAATTAAATCTCCATCAACTAATGTAATATTTTCTACTCCACATCTTATTAATGACTCAACAGCGTATCCTCCTACCCCACCAAGTCCAAGAACAAGTATCTTTAATTTTTTAATTTTTTTAATATTATCTTCACCAATAAGTAATTCAAGTCTATCTAAATTCATAAATTCCTTTCATAAAAAAGCCCAAGGATACGAATGCTAACAAATAATAAAACTCGTTTTCCGAGGTGGACATCACATAACTACCTTTAGGATCCTAATTTAATAGTTTTCGACACCAGTAGCTAATTAGATTTCCAATTATTTATTATGTTGGTTTATTTGGAGTTAGCTATCATTATTCTTAGGTACTTTTATTATACCATAATGATATATTACATGTCCAATCCTTTTTTTAATCTTAAAGTTTTCTCTTCTTCTGTATCAGAATAACTAGGAACTATTCTTCCCTTATTAATATAAATTCTATTTAAAAGAGTATTTATACTCCCTTTTTTATCTCCAATAATTCCTTCAATATTTGACTTATCATAGTCAACACTTAATGTTTTTAAATCAAAAATTATATCTGCATTATAAGAATGTCCAAAATAATCTAACATGATTTTTAATTCAATATTTTCTAAATTCTTATATAAATTTCCATTATATTTACAAAGTATTAAAGCCTCTGGGCTTGAATACATACTGTTTTCACTAGAAATATTATAACAATCAATAAAATAAACATATTTTTCTAAAAAATCTATATATTTTTTAGAAAAAGCCTCATCTAAATCAATTTCATTTGATCTACTATAATATTCGTGGTCATTAGTAGAAAGATAGCATTTAGTATCATTATCTTTTTCCACTATATTTATATAGCAAGAATCAGTATCAACCATTGTGGGGTTATTTATTATTATAGTTACTTCCCTTTCATCACCATAATTTGAATAATCCCAAAGTTCAAATGATTCACCCAAATTAAACTCTGGAAGATTATCTAAATCTTCTTTAAATCTTTTATACATTTTACCAAAAAAATGCATAAAATCATATATTGAGATACTGTTATCAAAATCAGGCTCTTCCAATGAAGAATTTTTGTACCTTAATATATAAGAGTCTTTAATTGAAAGAGTTGTAAAATGATTATGATAATCAATACATTTTTCAAGATTTTCCATATACCCCCGTTAAATATTAGTACTCACAGTTATTTGGTGTTCTTGGATATGGTATAACATCTCTAATGTTATCTACCCCAGTTAAATAAATAAGTAATCTTTCAAAGCCCATTCCAAAACCAGAGTGTACACAACCACCATATCTTCTTAAATTCAAATACCAATCCATTGTTTCTGGTGATATTCCAAGTTCCTTCATTCTATTAATTAATTTATCGTAATTTTCTTCTCTTTGAGAGCCACCCATAAGTTCACCAGCACCTGGAACTTCAAGGTCTACTGCTGCGACAGTTTCCTTATCTTCATTTTGTTTCATATAGAATGCTTTTATATCTTTTGGCCAGTTTTTAATAAACACAGGGCCTCCGAAATGCTCAGTAATATATTTTTCATGTTCTTTAGCGATATCTTCTCCATATTCAGGAGTAAATTCCCATTTAACATTAGCACTCTTTAATATAGTAATTACATCTTTATGGTCTATTCTAGTAAATTTACTATTTATTAATTTAGTTAATTTTTCAATTAAACCTTTTTCAACAAATTTATCAAAGAATTCCATTTCTTTAGGACAATTGTCTAAAACATACTTAACTACATATTTAAGCATATCTTCCATAATATCCATATCTTTTTCTAAGTCACAAAAAGCAATCTCTGGTTCAATCATCCAGAACTCTGAAGCATGTGTTTTAGTATTTGAGTTTTCTGCTCTAAATGTTGGCCCAAATGTATAAGTCTTCTTATAAGCTAAAGCAAATGTTTCTGCCTCTAATTGACCACTTACAGTTAAATTAGTTAGCTTACCAAAGAAGTCTTTTGTGTAGTCTATTTCACCTTTTAATTTATCTAAAGGTAATGTTGTTACCTGAAACATTTGACCAGCACCCTCTGCATCAGATGCAGTGATTAATGGCGCATGGAAATAAACATATCCATTTTCTTGAAAATATTTATGAATAGCATAAGCAGCTACACTTCTTACTCTAAATACTGCTTGAAAAAGGTTCGTTCTTGGTCTTAAATAAGCAATATCCCTTAGGAATTCTCTTGTTGGTCTTCCTTTTGCTTGTAATGGATAATCACCTGGACAATCTCCTAATAATTTTACACTGCTTGCTTTTAACTCGTAATCTTGAGAACCCTGAGATTCTACAAAAGTACCAGTTACTTCAACTGCAGAACCTAATGCATATTTAGATACTTCATCAAAATTAGATAGTTTATTATCATATACTATTTGTAAATGTTCTTGAGTTGTTCCATCAGAAAAATCTAAGAATCCAAATTCTTTTTGATCTCTATTACTTCTAATCCATCCTTCTACAGTTATTTCTTTATTTAAATATTTTTTTGAATTTTTAAAAATTTCAATTAAATCCATAATATCTCCTATATCATTGATAAATATTCAATTAATTCATCAAATTCTACTTTTTTATTCTCTTTTGTTAAATTATCTTTAACAGTTATATAATTTCCTTTAGCTTCATCTTCACCGATTATTAATACATAATCAGGGTTTAAATCATCAACTAATTTAAATTGAGCCTTCATTGATTTATTTAAATAATCAGTTTCAGTAATAAATCCACTATTTCTAAGCATATCAACTATTTCATATGCATATTTATCTTGTCCTAAATTCATTACATATATATCTATTTTATTATCAACTGGTTTTACATTAGCTTCATTAAGCAATAATACTAATCTTTCTACTCCGATAGAAAAGCCAATAGCTGGTGTATTAATATTGCCAAGTTCATTAACTAAATTATCATATCTTCCACCACCACATACTACTGATGCATTACCAAGTTCAGAATCTTTATAAACTATTTCAAATACAGTATCAGTATAATAGTCAAGTCCTCTTACTAATGAAGTGTTTTCTTCAAATGGAACTTCTAATACATTTAAAGCTGTTTTTAAAGTATTAAAATAATCTTTACTTTCTTCTGATAAATAATCTAATGTCTTAGGTGCATTTTTAAGTATTTCGTTACCTTTATCTACTTTACAATCTAGTATTCTAAGTACATTAGTATTAAATCTATTTTTACAATCTTCACATAAATTATCAAGTTTTGGTTCGAAATACTCTCTTAAAGCATTTTTATATGCCTCTCTTGAAGAATTATCCCCAAGACTATTAATTTGTACTACTAAATTTTTAAGCCCTAAATCAGTAAGCATTTTATATGCTATAGATATTACTTCTGCATCAAAATATGGATTTTTAATACCAAAAGCTTCTACTCCAAATTGAGTGAATTCTCTATATCTTCCACTTTGTGGTCTTTCATATCTAAAAGCGGAACCATAATAATAAAATTTATTTACTTCTTTTGAATATAATTTATTTTCTAAAAGCATTCTAACAACACCAGCAGTAAACTCTGGTCTTAAAGTCATGCTTCTATCGCTTTTATCTAAGAAGTCATACATTTCTTTATTTACAATATCACTAGATTCTCCTACTCCTCTTTTGTATAATTCACTTGCTTCAAATGTTGGTATTTTAACATAATTGTAATTATATAAATTTAAGAAAGAAGACATATAATTTAGAACATATTCATAAGTTCTCCCTTCTAATCCATATAAATCTAAAGTCCCTTTAGGTTTTTGTATCATAATATCACTTCCAAACTACATATATTATATTATTATTAAGTAAAATAGTCAATTTTAATTGATTTTATGGTACAAAAGTGATATAATATAGAGCCAATAAAGGGAGGATATTATGCAATATTTATTTATGTATTTATTAACCGTGTTAGGAAGTATGGTTGGAGAAACGTTGTTATCTGTTAAAATGATAAAAGATATAGCTGATGCTGGATATTTAATTGATAGAGAAAAATTGAGTGAATCATTAAAGAAATTAAAAGAAACTTCAAATGTTGATCTTTCATTAAATAATAAAATAATAAAATTTATTCCTATTGTAAATTTATTAAATTTAATAAAATTATATAGTGATTATGATAATGCAAGAGAAACTATAATAACACAATTTAGTGTTATGGGTGCATTAAAAGAAATGACAGATGAAGAAAAAAGAGAATATAGTAAAAAACCTACTGGATTTAAAGCAATAAAAATAGATATTAATAGGGAATTAAAATTAAGTGCTCCAACAACATCAGTTTTAGAACTTGAAAATGGTAAGATTTGGTATGAAAAATCTGATAGAAATTATAATATTTTAAAAGCTACCGGATCTGCTGAAGATTTATCCAGATTTTCTCAAGTTAATTTAATAGAAGATCATATTAAAGGACTTATGGATGAAGGAATTGAAGTTTATGGAGATGCTGATGAACTTAAAAAAGTAATTGATGAATGTGATAATTATAATCAAATTGAACAAAGAATAAAACTAGAAGGACTTATGCAAAAATTAATAAAAGCATTCCCAGAATTAAAGCAAAGAAGTGAAATAAGTTCAAATGCCAAAAGTAATACAATCACTACTGTTATAATACCTATAGGTAATCAAACTAATGAACCTACAATCAAAGAAGAAACGATTGAACAAGAATCACAAGAGAACGCTAAAACTTTGAGAAGAAAATTATAATAAAAATAAGTAACAAATATTTGTTACTTATTTTTTCTTACTAAATTATATACTCTTTCTAAACCTTCAGCAACCTCTTCTTGTTCACTTTCATGGGTTTCAAGGTATTTATAATATCTTCTTTCTAATTTTCTTAATTCTGTTTTTTCAAAAGCTAAATATCTTTTATAATCACTTCTTAGCTTTGCTTCACTCAATACTTTTTTATATTCATTTTCAATTATGCTATACATTTCTTCGGGATCAATATTTTTAGTAACTTTTTTATGTTGATATGGAGTGTGATAGCAAGTTTCAACATCTAATATATATTGAAGTTGTCCATCAGAACTATTGTGCACTAATCTGCCAAAACACTCATCAATTACATAAACTTTGTAAAAATTATTTTTTAAATTATTTAAATCCTCTTCATATTCAATATTTGGTAATTTAATACTATAATCTCTCATAAAATCTCCTTTTCTTTTAACATTTATAATAGCACAACAATTAATTCTATTCAATATATAAAAATAAAAATTAATCATATATTTTAATATGATTAAAAAAATTAAAAATAATATATTTATAAAATCAACTTTAATATTATTACTTGGTGGATTTTTATCAAAATTTTTAGGTTTTATTTTAAAAATAATAATAACAAGACAAATAGGAACTACTGGTATAGGTATATATAGTTTATTAGGACCTTCCATGGCAGTATTTAATACACTAGCGATATTTTCATATCCGACTGCGATTAGCTCTTTAATTGCTAAAAGAAATGGTAATACTAAAAAAATAATGATTTCTATAATACCAGTTGCAACAATAATAAATATATTATTAATATTTCTAATAATATTAATAGCACCTATCTTGTCAAAATATTTATTAAAAGAGCCTTCACTATATTATCCAATAATATGTATAGGACTTACTTTACCATTTATAGGTCTTTCTTCAATAATTAAATCATATTATTGGGGGCATCAAAATATGGGACCATATATTCTTTCTAACATAGTTGAACAAATAGTTAGAATTATATTATTAGTTATATTTATTCCTAAATTAATAAAAATTAGTTTAACAATAACTATATCTATAATAATACTTGTAAATATTATTAGTGAAACTTCATCAATAATAGTGATGCTTTTGTTCTTACCAAAGAAAATTCACATTAAAAAAGAAGATATAAGGATAGATAAACAAAGTATAAATGATGTGATGAATATTAGTATACCATCAACATCTAGTAAAATAATCGGATCAATATTCTACTTTTTTGAACCTATTATTATTACAAATGTTTTATCATTCTTAGGATATACAAAAACATATATTATAAATGAATATGGTATTGTTAATGGATATGCATTATCTCTTTTACTTCTTCCTAGTTTCTTTACTCAATCCATGTCTACTTCACTAATACCAGAATTATCAAAATATTACTCATTAAGAGAATATAAAAAATGTATTAAAAGAATTAAACAAATAGTATATATTTCATTAGGTATTGGCTTTATTTCAACGCTAATTATATATATTTTTCCTAGAACACTTTTAAATCTTTTATTTCATACAATAGAGGGTATAAATTATATAAAAATACTTGCTCCATTTACTCTACTTTATTTCATAGAAATACCTCTTAACAATTCTTTACAATCACTTGGAAAAGCCAAATCTGTTATGAAGATTACTATCTTGGGAGAATTAGTAAGAACAATAAGTTTGATAGTTCTTTCATTTTTAAAAATAGGAATGTATTCTTTAATAATATCAATAATTCTAAATTTAATTATTTCAACAACATTATATTATAGAGAAATTAAAAAAATATTATATTAAATTAGATTTTTTAATTATGTATGTATCATTATCTTTATAAAAAGCATAGAAGACATCTTTCTGATTTACACCCTTCTCATTTAAAATGTTTTTTACCCACTTTTCATCCTTTTTTAGATATTTTAATGTATCTTTTTGAATGATTCCATCAAGTATTAATGGAAAAGGATTAGAAGTTTTTAATTTTAAAAAATTATACTTAAATATAGATAATCTTCCATCACATTCTAGAACTGCATATTCTATATCTTCTATACTTTTTATTCCCCTACTTCTTAGTTCTAAAAGTAAATCATCTAATGTATATCTTTCTTTTACCATCTCATTAAAATTTATTTTTCCTTGAGAAATTATTAATGATGGTTTACCTTCTAAAATATTTCTAAATTTGTTTGATTTTAATGAAATATATGCAAACAGCATTTCAAGTATCAATAATACTCCTACTGGTATTAGTGTTAAAAGCATAGAATCTCCTCTATTTTCAATACTCATTGCGACCAGTTCAGACATAATTATACTTATTACTAGATCTTGAATACTTAGCTGGCCTATTTCTCTTTTACCCATTAATCTAAATACAAATATAATAAATATATAAAAGAATATAGTTCTAAATATAACAATTAAAAAATCCATAATATCACCAATATATTATGGATTTTAATAAAACATTTTAATCAATTATCTTCTTTTAATTAAAGTTGGTCCACTTTGATAATCATATGTATATTGAGTTTCTAATCCTCTAGAATAATTAGATCTTTGTGATTTAGAAACACTCATATTTTCTTGTCTTGAATTCGCTATTGATTTTATTTTATTCTTTTGAAGTTCTTTTTCATATTCATGTTTTTTCTTTTTTAATTTAGCTAAATTTTTTTTAATTTTATTTTTTCTTTTATTTGATTTAATGTTTTCAATAGCAATATCACCAACAAAAATAGCATCTGCAACTACTATTCCGCCACATACAAGTAAAGCGCCACATTTAATTAAAGGACTAACTGAAGACATTGTAATTATACCAGGAAAATTTTTAAATATAATATAATTCCATAGTCCAATTATAGGTGCATATAAAATGCTTTTTAAATTTTTCTTTTTCTTGCTGTCATCAATTTTTTTCTTTTCATTCTTTAATGAAAAAATTTCATTATCAACAGCTGTTAAATCATCTATAGTTATACTATTCATAATATAACCCCCTTTTACGGCTTCATATTATACCATAAACCTTTAAAAAAATCAACTTTAAGGTATGAATAATATTTTAAAATGCGAATAAGTATTATTATGGGAGGCCATATGGAAAAGATTAAAAAATATATTAAACCAATGATTTTCTTTTATGGAATAATGATTATATACTTAATAGTTATTTCTTTATTTGACTATTTTGATATTATTAGTTATAAATCTATTTCAGTAATAAACTTTATAATTATTATGCTTTTATTTATGATGAGTGGATTTTTAGTGGCTTTAAAAAGTAATAAAAAAGGATATATAAGCGGTATGGCAATCGGAATTACAAATATTATATTATTTATAATTTTGTCATTAATACTAGGCTCAACTATAAAAACCAGTTCAATAATATATTATTTTATATTACTTATTTGTTCCGTTATAGGAGGTATGTTTGGAATAAACTATGATAAAGAAAAATAAAAGGGGTTTCCTTTTATTTAATATTAAAATTAATTTTGAAATTTCTTTTCAAGTTTTTTTACTGGTCTAGATTTATCTTTTAATATGCCGCTTATAGATAAATCATTATGTACATTATAAATTATTTGTGCCAGTTCAGGAGAACAATCACATATGTGTAACCACTCTTCTTTTTTATATTCTGGAGGAATATATGTTAAATTAGTGGTATATACTCCATCAAGTATCTTTTGTTTATATAGTTTTTTAAAATCATCCACACCCTTTGTAAATAAAGCGAATGTAACAATAACATATATATGTTCAATTCCTCTATCATGTAATTCATTTATAACATCAAGCATACTTCCGCCACTTGATATCATATCATCAGTTACAATCGCGGTTTTTCCTCTTAAATCATTATTGCCACAATAGTCATGCGCTATAACAGGATATTTCCCATTTACTAAGTGATTATAATCTCTTTGCTTTATAAAACTTCCGGCTTCTCTATTTATAAATTCTGAATTAAATGAATTAAGGTATACATTTCTTCTACCTGTAGCACCTGTATCTGGGGCAACAAACACTAAATTTTTTAATTGCTCCTTAGGAGTGTTATCTATAAAATCATCAAGTATTGTGTTAGTTGCATAAAAATTATTAAATTCCATATTTTGAATTGCATGTTCAACACCTTGATCATGAGCATCAAATGTAATAAAGCTTTTTATTTTTGCTAAGTTATCAAGTTCTCTAAGATTAGCACCACACGCTAAATTTTCTCTTGTATTTCTTCGATGCTGACGTCCAGCATATAATAATGGCATAATGATATTTATATCAGCAGCATGACAATTACAAGCACCAATACCATCTTTTAGTTGCATCATCAAATCATTTGGACTAGCATGATTAGTAAATCCTCTCATGGTATATTCAACACTATAATTACCAATATCAGTAAGAAAGAATAAATCTTTTCCTCTAACAGTAGAATTAATTTCAACTTTTAAATGTCCATCATCAAAGAAATTCTCTTTTATTGGTAATATAAAAGTATATTTATTTTTATCATAATTATATAGATTAAGTAAATGTTCATCAACTTTTTCACCTAATTCAATAGCACTTTTAAATACCATTAATCTTAATCTTTCATGTTCTAATTGTTCTTTCATAAACCCTCCTATTATATATTTATCATAACACAATTATTTAAAAAAACAATAATATTAAAACGTAATCATTATGATTACGTTTTAATTATTTTTTAGTGTTTTAACTAAAACATCTTGTTCTTCTTTTTCTTTTTCAATAGATTCAATAGAAACCTCTTCTTTAACGTTATTAGAACATTTAACACAAACTAAAGTTGTTACAGAAGCTAATAAAAATCCAAGCGTTAATAATCCAGCTCTTATTAACATAATACCTTTCATTTCATCTTCTACACATCTCATTTTATATTCATAATCAGATATTTCCGTTCTATATTTTACTTCTTGTTTTAACTCATCATAAGTAGCATTTCTGCCTACGATTGCTGAATTAAAATTATATAGTTCAACCTCTAAATTTTCCTTTTTTTCTTTCAATTCTTGATATTCAGCAAGAAGATCTAATCTATGTATACTATGCATATAATTTTTCCTTTCACAGTTATCTTTTTAAAGTTTTAGCCTTAATTCTTTCTATATATGGATAATAGTTTTCATCACTAAAAGCCATCTCTAGTTCTTTTTGTCTTAAATTATGTTTATCAATTTTTTCTTGTTCTTCTTTTGAAACTTCTTTTTCTTTTACAACCTCTAAGTCTTTAGATTCCTTATAGTCACTTAAATACCTATCCATATCTTTTCGCGAATTAACAATATTCTTTATATTTTTATAATAGCTTCCTTGCATCTTTAGAGTTATTAATTGGGGTATTATAAAAGCTAAACCAAACGTTAACAAAATAACAGACAGTTCAGATCCAATTAATAGTAATGACGATAAACCGCCAAAAATTAAAGCTAAAAGCGCTATTGTTATTTTTGTTTTAATATTCTTTTTACTTTGACTAATTATTTTACTATTATCACTAAAATTATCTAACAATTTTTTTACTTTTTCTTCAATATTATGCATATTTTCCTCTTCATAATATTATTTTATCATTAAATATAAATAAAAGATAGAAAAATCTATCTTTTAATATTACTAGTTACTTAATTCTCCAATGTTTACCTGAATTATAAATAATTAAATCCCACATTTTTTCGTTTGATTCTTCTAATACTTTAGACATATAGTTTAATCTATTATTAAATAAGCTTGTAGTATATTTTAAACTAAGTATTTCTTCTTTTGAATTCTCATCAATCTTACTTATAGAATCTATCATATAATTAGATAATTGACTTCTTCCATCTACGATTAATTTACGTAGTTGTGTTTGATATGTACTAATATCAGATAAAGTTTGCGGATTTAAATTACCGTTATTAGATTTATATTCTTCTTGTAAACATGATAAATTATCAATTAATAATTCAACTATATCTTCTCCATAACTATTAATAGTTATATCTTCATTAAAATCTATAGTTCCTAGCTTTTCCATATAATCACTTCCTCTCAATAACTTGGAAGTTATTATATATTATTTTTTAAAAAAATGCACTAGTTTTTTTTATATCTATTTACAAAATCGTCTCTAAAAGGTAATAAAGTATCATTTTTAATAGATTCTCTTATATCTTCTACTAATTTTGTTAAAAATCTAATATTATGTATTGATAAAAGTCTTGCGGCTAACATTTCATCACATACAACAAGATGTCTTATATAAGCTTTTGTATAGCCTTTACAAGTATAGCAGTCACACTCTTCTTCAATCGGAGTGAAATCTTCACTATACTTTTGATTTCTTAAATTGATTTTTCCATCTCTTGTAAATGCATTAGCATGTCTTGCAAGTCTTGTAGGAAGAACACAATCAAATATGTCCACTCCTCTTATTACACCTTCAATTATATCTACAGGATCACCCACACCCATTAAATATCTAATCTTATTTTCTGGTAAATTAGGAATTGCATAATCAATCATTTTATATTTAGTATCATTATCTTCACCAACAGAAACTCCACCGATTGAATAACCATCAAAATCAAGTTTTACAGTTTCTTTAGCAGACCATGCTCTTAAATCTTCAAATTCTCCACCCTGAACAATTCCAAATAAGGCTTGGTTTTTGTTTTTATGAACTTTTTTTCCTCTTTCTGCCCATCTAAGTGTTCTTTCAACAGAATTTTTCATATATTCATGAGTTACTGGATATGGAGGACATTCATCGAAACTCATCGCGATATCTGAACCTAGTTTATTTTGAATTTCAATAGATTTTTCTGGTGTTAAAAATAATTTAGCTCCATCTAAATGAGATTTAAATGTTACACCTTCTTCTTCTATATCTTTTGGTTTAGCAAGCGAAAATACCTGAAATCCACCACAATCAGTAAGAATTGGTCCATTATGATAATTCATGAAATTGTGAAGACCACCAGCTTTATTTACTATATCTTCGCCAGGTCTTAGCCATAAATGGTATGTATTTGAAAGTATAACATCAGCATGAGCTTCTTTTAAATCTTCAACAGAAACATTTTTAACAGTCGCTCTTGTACCAACTGGCATAAACATTGGTGTTTTGTGTGTTCCATATTTTGTTTTGAATGTACCAAGTCTTGCATTACATTCATTACTTTTTTTAGTTACTTTGAACTTTAAATCCATTTTATAACTCCTTTAGAGTATCATTAATTAATTCAATTAAAATAATATCTCCTCTTTTACCAGATGTTGCCCTTAATGATTTAAATCCTGGAAGAGCATTAACTTCGCATACTGTGTATTCATCATTTCCTTTAAATAATATATCTACTCCACATATATCTAAATCAAATGCATTAGAAGCATTTACTGCTAGTTTAGCTACTTTTTCATTATAATCAAAATTAAGAGCGTGTCCACCTTGAGCTAAATTACTTCTAAAATTATCACCATTACTTTGTCTAATAGCAGCACCAACAAATTTACCACCAATAACATAGCATCTTATATCTTTTCCAAAAGAAGATTCAACATATTCTTGAAATATACAAATACCCTCATATTTTTTTACATTTTCATTAAATTCTTCCTCATTAGTAATTAGATGAACATATTTACCTTGTGAACCATATGTATATTTTAATATAAATTTGTTACTATTAAAGAATTTACACACTTCATCATAATAGAAGTATTTTCTTTTAATTCCACTAACAATATATAAAGTTTTAGGAATACTTATACCTTTATTAGCTAATACCTGATATGTTTTCATCTTATTTCTAGCATCAATCATTGCTTGAGTTGAATTCATTACCTTAACACCTAAAAGTTCAAATTGTCTAGCTAAATATATATCATATTTTCTAAATATAACAATTTTTGGTAATTCTTTTACCTCATTACCTTGGTAATATATTTTATTTTTACCTTCTTCACAAAGTATTGAAAAATCATGAGATGAAACATAATCAATATCTATATTATAATTATCTTTAGCATATTTTTTAGCAGCATCTATTTGACCGTTATTTTTCTTTTTTTCTATTGTGTTTTTTGTATAAACAATCCATGCATCCATAATTAACTCCTATCATCAGATAATAATTCAATTAATCTTTTATCTGGTTTAATAACTTTTGCCTTATTCTTAATAAATCTAATAATTAATAAATCATTATCTAAACTTTCTTTTATTTTATCAAATGAATTATCTTCAAAAACATCACTCATTATATCAATCATTTTTTCAGTTGTAGGTTCAAGTTCTTTCTTTTTCATCTTTTTATAAAATAATGCTTCTAATATACCATTCATTACTTTTTCTAATTGTTTTGTTGTAAGTCCTACTTTTACATTTCTAACTTCAACTATTTTTTTATTTAAATAGTTAACCGCAACATACTTACTACCCACATTTTTTTGAAATTCAAGATATTCTCCAAAATCAAATTTATTAATTAATTGTTTATAAACATTTTCGTCAAATAAATTTGAGTTTTCATCTAAGAATAACAATAATCTTTTATGAGATTCATTTAGATCATCTATATCATATTGATTAAAATTCATATGAAGACCACAATTATGCTCTTTATCAAATAAAAGTGATCCATCACTAAATTTAATTATTTGCATAAGTGTTGTATATATTCTTTTAATTTCGTTAACTGGTAGTGGATCTAAAACTATTTCAAATGAATATTTACCTATAATAGTTCCATCATGTGTAAAATATCCATTATCTCCAACTAGGGCTATAATCTTTTTTAATAAATTTCTAATAAATGTATATCTTTCTCTTTCATAATTAACTGATATTTCAATTTCTAAACCAATATGATCATACTTAACTCTTTTCTTTACTCTATCGATTCCATAACAGGGTAAAACGTCTAAAAGTTCATCATATCTTTCTACAAAGTCAATTTCTTCAATCATTTTTATCCTCCAAACTTTCTATTATTTCTTTTAAAGCAATAATTGTTTTATTAAATTTAATTGGCATACGATTAATATTTCTATAATTTCTATTTATTTCAAGTTGTACTGTATTTATTGAATCACAATTACTACTTATATAATTACTTATTCTTCTTTCGCTTTTAGCAGCAAAAATATTATCTATAAGAATATCACCTTTATAATACTTTTTAAAAGTATCTTTTATTAAATTAACAAATTTCTCTTCTGAATTCTTATATTCATTACATCCAATTTCTAAAGAACAATTACTATTTTTATTAAGTCCATGTATATCTATTAAATATTTAATTTTATTTTCTTTTATATATTTAAGTAATTCTTCTTTATATTCTGATTTTTTATCATGATTAGGATCGTTATCAGTGTTTTTATATACATATATTACATGAGAATTAGTAAGATATCCTAATATTTTAACAATTTTGCTAGTATTATTTTCATTAGATTTAATTTTCTTATTTCTAATATGTTTATATGCATGAGGGGCAGATAATATTATATTATTATTTCCTTTAATTATTTTAAAATAGTCATAAGTATTACAATTCTTATTATCCTGTTTATATCTTTTTAGAATACTCTTATATGTGTTTTTAATATTTCCGTTATTAATAAACATTGCGTCTCCGAATGAGAAAAATCTATATTTTTCTTTAACGGCTTCATTATAAGCATTCATTATATTATCTCTACCAGCAAGCGCACTAACTAGCATGATAAGAGTACTTTTTGGTAAGTGAAAATTTGTTATTAATGAATTTACACCTTTAAAGTGATATCCGGGATATATAAATATATTTGTTTCTTCCTTAGTGGCTTTAAATTTTTTATACTTAGAATAATTACTTTCAAGAGTTCTTAAAGAAGTGGTTCCCACACTTATTATTCTTTTACCAAGTTTCTTAGCTTGATTTAATCTATCAGCAGTATACTCATCAATTTCATAATATTCACTATGCATATCATGATTTCTTATATCTGATTCTGATACAGGTCTAAAAGTGCCAAGCCCTACATGAAGAGTAACATTTAAAACTTCTATTCCTTTTTCTTCTATTTTATTAAGTAATTCTTTAGTGAAATGGAGTCCAGCGGTAGGAGCAGCAGCACTCCCTAAAGTTTTAGCATACACCGTTTGATATCTATCATTATCTTTTAATTTTTCGTGGATATATGGTGGAAGTGGCATTGCACCAATGCTTTCTAGTATTTCAACAAAAACACCATTATAATTAAATTTAATGTGCGTTATTCCATCTTTAAGTATCTCAATTACTTCACCATTTAATTCTCTTGAATAACTAATAACTGTTCCTTTTTTTAATCTTTTTTGAGGAGAAGTTAAGCATTCCCAAGTATTATTATCAATCTCTTTTAATAAAAGAGTTTCAATTTTAGCACCAGTGCCCTCTTTAATTCCATATATTCTAGAGGGTAAAACTTTAGTGTTATTAAGTACTAATACATCATTGGAATCTAAATAATCAATTATATTATAAAATCTTTTATGTTCAATATTACCTGTTAATCTATCAAGCACTAAAAGTCTAGAATCACTTCTTTCTTTTAATGGGGTTTGAGCAATTAACTCTTCAGGTAAATAATAGTCATAATAATCTGTTGAGAACTTGTTTTTATCCATAATTATCCCCTCTTTAAAATGCGTTATATATTATACATTATTTTTATAAAAAGTCTATAGTTTTATTATATATTTTTCTTTTATAGATTAATTATAAACTTACAAGTTTTACACATTTTTAACAAAAATAAAAAGAGTCTTATAACTCTTTTATAATACTTTCAATTTGCTCTTTAGAATGAAATCCCACTACCTCATTTACTTTTTCTCCATCTTTAAAGAATATTAATGTTGGTATACTCATTATTCTAAATTTTTGAGATAAATCACCAAATTCATCAACATTTACTTTTATAACATTAACATCTTTTAAACTCTCAAGAACTGGCCCCATCATTCTACATGGTCCACACCATTCAGCATAAAAATCTACAAGTGTTATTCCATCTTTAATAAGTTCTTCAAAATTATCATCCTTACTAAATATTTTCATTTATCCTCCATATTTATCTATTAGTACGTCAAGCCCTTCAAAAGATAATTTATTATTTTCCTTTAATAGTTTTAGTGATTTAACATCCACTACATTATATTTTAATAATTTTTCAATAGATTTATACTCAAAATCCTTATTTAAATAACTATCTTTCATACTATATATATCTTTGGCAACCTCTACATAACCCTTTACCTTAGAAGTTAAAACTGGTGTATTATTTAGTATGGCATCCCCAAATTTGGAATTATCTACTTTAGCTAATCTCATAAAAGGTTGTGAGAAGAAAAATAATAATATAAATATTATAAAATACATTTCAATAACTCCGAGTATACCACCAATAATTTTAGAAACAACCCCTAATATTATAGTTGCTTTAAATATTTTTTCAATAATCCCTGTTACAAATATTATTACTTTTAATATAATCATTAAAACTGAAAATGTAATTATAAATGCTAAAGCCTCATAAAACACTATATTTACTACTGAAACAGCACCAAAGTATTTGAAATCAATAAATGGTAATGTACTAAAGAAAAAGTTAGCAACAAAATCTTTTAATAGATATGAAAGGATTAAAACAAATATAAAACCAACAAGAGTTACTGCTTGTCTAACCGCTCCTCTACTAAATCCTATTAAAAAACCCACCATAAATAGTACAATAATTGCAGCGTCTATTATATTCATAAAATACCTCTACTATTAATTATATACTAAATTTAATGAAATTAAAAGAAATATATGATAAAATTAATAAGAGGTGGAATTATGAATATTGTATTTAAAGTAAGCGATAATGTAAAAGAAAAAATGATTGAATATTATCAAGATTTAAAAAAAGAAAAGACACCTCCATATGCGATTTTTCAAGCACAAGAAGCAGATACTATTATTACTTTGTATGAATCTGGTAAAGTTATGTTTCAAGGCATATCTGCAGATATAGATGCTAATATGTGGAAAGATCAAGAAAACTTTTTAAATAATAGAAATATTGATCAAGAAATAAAAGATAAGCAAGATAAAGAAAATGCTAAAATAGATAAAAGCTATTACTATTATGATGCAATCGGTTCAGATGAAGTTGGAACAGGTGATTATTTTGGTCCTATAGTTGTTACTTCTACTTTAGTTACAAAAGAAACTAGAAAATTATTAGAAGATCTTAAAATTAACGACTCTAAAAAAATGACAGATGATAAAATTAAAAGATGTGCTCCTATACTTATGAAAAATATTCCGTATGAAACAAGAATACTTTATAATAATGAATTCAATGAATGGACTAATAAAAAACATTATAATATGAATAAAGTAAAGGCCATTTTACATAATGATGTATTATATAAATTATCAAATAAACAAGAAGGAAATTATCATAAAATTATAGTTGATCAATTTACTTCTCCAAGAAGTTATTTTAGTTATTTAAAACAAGAAGGCATTACAAATAAAGTAACTAAAATAACATTCCTAATTAAAGGAGAACAAGCTCATTTATCAGTTGCAGCTGCCTCTGTAATAAGTAGATATATTTTCTTAGAAGAAATGGATAAATTATCTAAGAAATATGGTATAGAGCTATCTAAAGGTGCTGGTGATTTAGTAAATACTCAAGGAAAAGAACTAGTAAAAAAATATGGTGAAAACACATTATATAGTATTTCAAAAATAAATTTTAAAAACACTCAAAAAATCCTAAATAATTAGGATTTTTTATATTACTATTTTTTAAAAATTAAACCCGGACATTTACAAGAAGTGCAAGTATTATTTGAATTACAACAAGAACAAATACTATTTTCATGATAAATATAATCTACAATAACTATCCCTATAAACAACACTACTATACATGCGATTATTATTGCTATTTTCTTTTTCTTCATTTTAATCTCTCCTTTTTTCCTTTTATTTCATATATTAAATTTAAAGCTTCAATCGGAGTTATTTCATTTGGATTAATACTATCTATAAATTCATATAAAGGGTTTTCTTTTTCTTCAACCAGATCAAATTCAACTTGTTTAATAATTTTCTTCCTTTTTTGATGCCCTTCATAATTATGTAGAAGTTCATCTGCTCTTTCAATTACTTTATCAGGAAGATTAGCAAGTTTAGCAACATTTATACCATAACTCTTATCAACTGCTCCAGGTTTAACTTTATGTAAAAATCTTATATTACCATTTTCTTCATATATTGATACATGAACATTCTTAATTCCGTCAAATGTATCTGCCATTTTAGTAAGTTCGTGATAATGTGTTGAAAATAATGTTTTACATTTAATATTTGTTTCAATGTATTCAATAATTGATCCTGCCAAACTCATACCATCATAAGTGGATGTACCACGCCCAAGTTCATCAAATAATATAAGACTATTCTTAGTTGCATTTTTTAAAGCAGCTGCACTTTCTTTCATCTCTACCATAAATGTAGATTCACCACCAACTAAATCATCTGAAGCACCTATTCTAGTAAATATTTTATCAATTATAGGTAAATCTGCTTCTTTAGCAGGTACAAATGAACCAATTTGATTAAGTATTATTATAACTGCAAGTTCTCTCATATAAGTGGATTTACCACTCATATTAGGTCCTGTTATAAGTAAAATATTTGTTTTGTCATCCATCATAACATCATTAGGTGTATATTCTTCTTTTATAACACTTTCCACTACAGGATGTCTTCCATCAACAATATTAATAATTCCTTCATCATTTAAACTGGGTTTTACAAAATTGTTTTCTTCAGCTACTGTAGCGAATGACTGCATTACATCATAAAAAGCTATTTTGGAAGATACAAGTTGTAATTCATGAATATATTTTTTAATTTCTTCTTTTATATCATTAAATATATCATATTCAAGATTATTTAATCTTTCTTCAGCATTCAATATTAAGTCTTCTTTTTCTTTAAGTAATGGACTAATATACCTTTCTGAATTAGTAGTTGTTTGCTTTCTTTCATATTTGAAATCTTCTGGAATATTTTTAACTTGACCTTTACTTATTTCAATATAATAACCAAATACTTTATTGTATCCTACTCTTAGAGTAGATATACCAGTTCTTTCTCTTTCTTCTCTTTCAAAATTAGAAATAAAATCTTTACCATTTTTTCTTATACTTCTAAGTTCATCAATTTCACTATTATAGCCATCTTTTATTAAATTACCTTCTTTTAAAAGAATGGGCGCATTTTCATTAATGGATTTTTCAAGTAGTGTAACTAATTCAGGAAAAGTATTTAACTCTTCAAGATTTAATTCTTTTAATATTAGATTAATATCTGGAAGTACACTTAAACTATTTTTAAGTTGTAATAAATCTCTTGCATTAGCGTTATTGCATACAATTTTACCAGTTAATCTTTCTAAGTCATATATTTCATATAAATATGTTTTTAGTTCACTTTTATATAAAAATTCTTTAATTAATAATTCAACAATACTTTGACGCTTAATAATTTCATCTTTATTAAGTAATGGAGAAATTATATAACTTTTTAATAATCTACTTCCCATCGCAGTTTTAGTTTTGTCTAAAAACCATAACAAACTATTAACTCTATCTTTTCCTCTTATTGTTTCAACTAATTCAAGATTTCTTACTGTAACACTACCAAGTTCCATAAATAAATTAGTGTCAACTATTTCTAACTTTTGAAAGTGATTTAATTCTTTCTTTTGATTATTAACTAAATAAGATATTACTATTTTAGTGTTATTTATTAATTTATTATCTTTAATTCCATCAAATATATTATTATATATTCCGTCTAATACATTATCATTTATTGAAATAAATACATTGTAAGTGTTTTTTAACTCAAATAATATTTCTTTATCAAAAGCAGAATTTACCACAATTTCTTTAATATTTAAATTATTAATATAACTAATTAATTTATTTTTATCATGTGATAAATAACATGCATAAGTTTTACCACTTAAAAGATCAGCATATGAAAAAATATAATTAATATAATTATCTGTGATAGATGCGATATAATTAAAATCATGTTCATTTAAAGCTTCAGTATTAGTTAAAGTTCCTTTACTAACAACTTCAATTACCTCTCTTTTAACTATTCCTTTAGCAGTTTTAGGATCTTCTACTTGCTCACAAATTGCAACTTTATAACCCTTATCTACTAGTTTTTGAATATAAATACTAGATGCGTGGTGAGGAACTCCACACATAGGAACTCTTTCTTCAAGGCCAGCATTCTTACCAGTTAGTGTTAGTTCTAACTCATGAGAAGCTATTTCTGCATCTTCAAAAAACAATTCATAAAAGTCTCCTAATCTATAAAAAAGTAATACTTCTTCATACTCACTTTTTGTTTTAAGATACTCTCTCATCATAGGACTAACAGAATTTATATCAACATCTTTTCTTTTCATAATAACCCTCTAAAATTATTATATTATAAAAATAATTTTATTTCAAAAAAAATCACCAAATAATGGTGATATTTTATTATTTTAAAGCTTTTAATAAATCAGCTTTTTTCATTGAAGTATAACCTTCAATTTTTTTATCTTTAGCAAGTGCTTTTAATTCAGCAACTGTTAAAGATGATAAATCTTTAGAATTAGTTTTTGATTCTTTTTTTGGAGCTACTTTAGTTTCTTTTTCTTCTTCTTTTTTAACTTTTCCTTCTAAACCATCTTTAGCAAGTTTAATAATCTTTTTAAACTCTTCTGGATTAGCAATAGCAAGTTCACTTAACATCTTTCTATTAATTGAAATTCCAGCTTTTGATAAACCATTAATGAATCTTGAATAACTCATTCCTTCTGGTCTAACTGCAGCGTTAATTCTTGCTATCCAAAGTTTTCTGAAATCTCCACTTCTTTTCTTTCTATCTTGGTAACTATAAGCACCTGAATGGAAAAGTTGTTCTTGAGCTGTCTTATATAATCTGTGCTTACTTCCAAAATAACCTTTAGCTTGCTTTAAAACTTTTCTTCTTCTATTTTTAGATACTACTCCGCCTTTAACTCTTGTCATAGTCTAATCCCCCTTACATAACCTTCTTGTATCTATTTGAGTCACCTTTACTCAAACTAGTACCTTTTCTATTCTTTCTGTTAAAACTTGTATTTTTCTTACCAGTATTATGATTTCCTCCTGGTCTTCCTATTTTAGTAGTTCCACCTACTCTTACTTTAATTTTTTTACTAATTCCACCATGTGATTTTTGTTTTGGCATAATATTTCCCTTCTTTCTATTTAATTGGTGCTAAAGTAAGCCCCATACTTCTACCTTCTAATTTAGGCTCACTTTCTTTAATAGCTATTCCCTCTAATCTATCACAGAATCTAAGAATAACATCTCTTCCTAATTCTGGATGAGCGATTTGTCTTCCTTTAAACTTAATAGTAACTTTTACTTTATGTCCCTTTTGTAGATATGCAGTTGCATTTCTAAGTTTGGTTTCAAAATCATGAACATCAATTGTAACACTTAATCTATATTCTTTTACTTCAAGATTTTGTGCCATTTGTTTCTTTCTTTGATCCTTTTCTTTTTTTCTCTTTTCATAACGATATTTGTTATAATCAATTATTTTACAAACTGGTTGTGGACTAGATGTCATAAGAACTAGATCAAGACCCGCATAAGAAGCTAATGTTCTAGCATCTTCAATTGATTTTAACCCCATCTTTTCTCCATTAGGGCCAATTACTATTACTTCTTTAAAATTAATTTGCTCATTTATAAGAGCTTCACTTTGTTTAGCTATTCTAAACACCTCCATATTTAAATAAAAAAATGAATACATTTGTATTCACTTAAAAACTTAGTTATATAAGCTTTTTACCTATCAGTTATAACCAATCAGGTGAGTGAATACACTTCTTTCTTTTTTTATTACTGAAATAATATACAATAAATATATTATTTTGTCAATAGTTTATTCTTCTATAAGGTCATTTTTATTTAACAATTCTATTAATGCATCTTTTGGATACATCATATATGCAAAATACTCTGGATTATAATAATATATAACTTTGTTATTATTGATAGAAATTTCAATATAATCATCCGTATCCTCTAAACTTTTATAAAATTCATTAGCTAGCATATTAGAAGTAAAAGTAAGTTCTTCCTTTGCATTAACACACATATCATCTTTAAAAAAATATGTATATTTGTAACTAATGTCCTCAATGTTTTGACTATAAGTATATGATTCCATTTTATTATATTCTTCAATTGTATATGAAGGATATTCAATATCTTCGGTTTGTTTTGACTTTACTATAGATTCTTTTTTACCACATGAAACCAACACAAATAAACAAAAAACTATTAAAAAACTTCTAAATAACTTATTCATTTTACTCAGTATCCTTACTCCATATAGGTACAAATTTCTTGCTATAATATGAGTCACTAGTAATGCTATAATATTTATAAACTATTCCAGTACAGCGATAAATAGTATAGTCATCTTTTACTAATGTGTCTTTTTTTATACAAAAAATTGGCTCTTTATCACTTTTAACCATCATGTAATCAGTAAATACAATAAGAATTGTTAAAAGTATACAAATCCAAAATATATTTTTTAAGACATTTAAAAATGCTTTCATATCATCACCTATATTTATAATATCATAAATACTCTTTTTTTTAAAGAAAATATCAAAGCTTATTCACTTTGATATAACTTTTTAGCATGTAAAACTACCCTATAATTGTTATTATTATCACATGTAGATAAAGTAAGTATTTTATCATCCTCTAAAACTTCAACTCCATAATCTTTGTTACTTCTCTTTTTAATTTTATTAATAAATTCTAAGAATTCAGAATCATTTTTAAATTCAGATTTAGCAAAATATTCTTCTTTATATATCCTATATGTTGAAAAAACTTGATACATATATTTACCACTTTCAGTTGCAAATAAAACTTTTAAATTGTTTTCTTCTGATTGCCACTCACTTGTTAAAACATTTTTTAATGTACCAAACATACTACCATTTTTCATATTATGTCCAAATAATGTAATATTTTTATCAAATCCATCAAATTTATTCATATAATTAGCAAATATCCACCCATATCTATTACTACTTTTATCAAAGCTATGATTTAAATAATATGAATTGTCTTTGTGTTTAACTACAGAATATTCAATACTAGTTCCATTTACTTTAACAAATCCCACAACTTCATTATTTTTTTCTTTTAATTTATCAAAATCAATATCTAGAATAGTGTTTTCATCAACAATTATTTCTTCTTCATCCTCATCAGACTCTATAACTATATCATTTACTTCTTTAATTAATTTATCATTCTTTTTACCATCTAAATACCAATCAACTATATTATAAATTGAAAATATAAATACACTTATAAATATAATTAGTAATGAATAAATAAATATATTAGCTATTTTATTTCTTTTCATAATGACTCCTAAAAATAACTAGCATTTGCTGCTAGTTATTTAACTTATTTTGAAATGCTTAATATTTTTTTCTTACTTAATACGATTGTACCAACAATTCCTATACTTGACATAGCTAAAAGTATTAAATAAACTTTTACACGATCACCAGTTTGAGGGATATTTGAATTTGTTGCTTTTGAATCTGTATATCCATATGCATATTGTGAGAATCTATCAGTTTCAAATGTTAATTTACCATCTTTATATTCTGCTTCAATTATTTCTGGGTCTTCTCCTTCATGTAATCTTACAATGAAGTATTTTCTAGTAGTATTTGTAGGAACTTTTCCTAAAGCTTTATCAACATCAACAGTAATTTTAATTGTCCCTGGTAATTTTGTAACTTTACCTAATTCTTCATCGTTTGCTTTTAATAATACATCTATATTTAAATATCCTGCAACTTCACCTTTTGCTACTTTTGCAGCCTCTTCTATTTCTTTTACTACTGATTCAGATAAATCTGATTCTTTTACTTCTTCTATTGCAACCTCTGTTTCAACTGTTTTACCAGCTAATACTGCTTCTTTTACATTTTCAAGTGTCTCACCATCAATACCTTCAACATTTTCTTCAGATAATGCTTGTTCAATTAAAACTGAAGTTACATCATTTACATCTTCATTTAATTCTTCTTCAGAACTATTTTCACTTTCAGCAGGTTTTACTTCAAATACTGTAATACTTGCAGAATCTCCTAATTTACCAAGTGTAACATTTAATGTTGTACTACCAGTTTCAACACCTGTTATAACGCCATCTTTGTATGTAGCAACACCAGTATCTACCATATCGTAAGTTACATAATTCTTATATAAATCATTTACTTCAACTTCAATGTTTGCTGTTTTACCTTTTAATACAAATATTTCATTTGATTTAAATTTAATTTGGCCTGTAGCTAATACTTTAAAAGATTCATCATCAGTAGTATATTCTGAATAACCATTTGATAAATAATCTTCAACTGAACTATTATATGTTCCACCTTCAATTGATAATTGACCTGCTAATCTTGAATCTATATCCCATTTACCATTAAAGTTAATGTTTTTAATTGTTAAAGTACTCTTAATACCATTAGCATCTGAATAAGAACCCCAAACATCTAGTTCAATATAACCATTCATTGTACCAGTTGTATCAACTACGATTTGAGTTCCACCAGCATATGGAGTACCAGTTCCGATTAAAGGAGCCCAGCACATGTCAAATGCTCTTGCCTTAGTTGATGTATTCATATTGAAACTTGAATCTCCTTTAATTTCAACATGACCATAGTTTGAACTAACTGCGTAGAAATAATTATAAGTATTACCACTAGCATCAATATTAATGTTTTCTAATGTTAGATCTGAATAGTTTTGAATAAACATTTTTGAATTTGGATGAGTACTTGCTACCAAGTTACCATTTTTCATATAAACAGTAGAACCTTTTAATAATTGGAATGATTGGGTTTCAGTTCCATTTGAACCAACCATTGGTTCCCATGTTTTATAAGTATGCCCACCAAAGTCAATAACAATGTTTTTACCTGCAACAACCTGAACACCAGGTGCCATATCAACATCTTCTGTCATAACAATCGTTGTTTTTGTTCCATCAGTTGGTACTGCTGCAACCGCCTCTAACAAAGTATCAAATTCCTCTTCCCCTATTTTGAATGGTTTAGCATTAACACTTAATAAGCCAACCATAAACAATAAACTAAATAATATTAATTTTGATAACCTTTTCATTATCACACCTCTTTCTATTATAAGGATATCAAAGCATTTTACTACTTTCAATCAATTTTTTGTAAATTTACATTTTAAGTGTAAAACAAATAAAAAAGTATTAAATTAATAATACTTTTTTTAATTACTAATTAGGTATACTTAACCAAGTTTCAGTTGGTGAAGAACTGTCTAATGAAGTATATTGATTATTATCTTCATCATAGAATGTTTTATATAAATTTATATTAGCAGTAGATGAATATGCTTTTGGAGTTTTAATTCTTTTCAAACTACTTGTTTCCTTTAACATTGAGTCATGATTCGTAACACCTGAGAAATCAAAATTACTAAAATCAATCTCCTCTAAAGAAGCACATCCCCTAAACATAGAATTAACATTATTTAGTTTTGGAAGAGTCCAATTATATATTGATGAAACATCTTTTAGAGAAATACATCCAGTAAACAGGCTAGAAGCCAAGGTTAAACTTGATGTGTCCCAATCTTCTAATCCATTAGCGTCTTCTAATTCTTCACACGCTTGAAATAGACCATGTATACTTTTTACATTTCCAGTATCCCATTTTTTTAGAGCAGTAATATCTTTCAACTTACAAATATGCCCTTCACCATGTTCAACAGCACCCATTGCGAATGCTCCTGTTAGATCTTCTGCAGCTGAAACATCCCAGTTTTCTAATCCTTCTAAAGACTCTAAATCTTCTATTGCAGCAAATATATATACCATATTTTTGACACTCGATGGTTTCCACTTAGAAAGTGGAACTAAACTCTTTATTTTAAAGCCTCTCAAGAATAAACAATACATACTCTCAACTTTTGATACATTCCAATCCTCTAAGCCTTCTAAATCTTCAAGAATAAATAATGCTGCAAAAGTAAATTCCATAGATTCAACATTTGATGTATTCCATTTTGATAATGCCTTTAAACTAGTTATTTTTTGACAATTAGCAAATGTATAATCCATATTTGTTACATTTGAAACATCCCAGTTTTCTAACCCTTCAAAATTAGTAAGATTTGTAGCTGTATAAAAAATATTACTCAAATCTGTAACATTTGAAACATCCCAACCCTCTAAAGGTTTCAAAGTTTCAAGTGCTGTTCTCTTAAACATAGCAGACAAAGTAGTAGATTTGCTAGCATCAAAATTATGTAAACCAGAAATATCTGTGAGCATAGTAAGGCTAGTAAACATTGATGATGCATCAGGATTTAAAGATGGCTTCTTGTCTTCACTCCACCAATAAATAGTTCCATCATCAAACCACATATATATTTCATAAGGTGAATCATCTGTTGATACAATGTTTTTATCTTCTTTATTCTCATTTGATGGTTCATCAGATGAATATTTAATTGAGAGTACATTAGTATTTACAGTAGTAGTTGCAGGTGAAGACATACCAGCTAATTCTTTCATCTTAACATTCACTTCAGGACCCGGTAAAAATACAGCTTCCATATTAATAAAAGTTATATCACTTTCAACATCTATATGATATTCACAAAGAGCATCAATTGCTAATGGTAAGGCAAAGAATATACATAACAGAAAGATTGGATATTTAATTTGTTTTTTAAACATAATTGTTATAGATATATAGAATAGTATAATTATTGAACATAAAGCAATAGTATAATTAATTATTGGATTGTCAACACCAGTTTTTGGATTTATAAGTTGAAAGAAATCCAGTGTTACTGTGTCCTTTTTATTATATTCATTATTTTCAAAGTTTTCTTCAGGCGCCTTATTTTTATATGTAATTATTAGTTTTACTACCTTTTCTTCTCCTGCACCTATAATGTAATCATTATCATCAGCTACAATTGTATAAGTAACATAATCAGAAGAAATATTTAAAGAATTATCATCAAGTATAATGTCTTCTTGAGAATTATTCTTTAAAGTTATAGTATATTCAACAGAATCACCGGGATCATAAAATTCAAAATCCAAATTAATTTTATTATCCGAACTTTCTACTGTCTCATTTTCTTCATTTTGAACCTCAACAACAACAATGTCGTTTTTATTACAACTTTCAGCATTAACTAACACTGGAACAAATAATAAAAATGATAATATTAATATAAATAATTTTTTCATATAACTACCTCACCTATTCTAATAATAATTATAAAATATTTAAACTAAAAAATCCATATAAAATCAAAAAATAGTTCAAAAATTGCTCAAGATTTTACTTCAAAGCATAGAATGATTGGTTAAAATTAAGGGGGCTACATTTCGTAGTCACTTTTTCAAATTACTTTGTTAATTAACAACTATATATTTTAACGTAGTCTAATTATTTTTTATACAACAAAAAATCAATTCCATTTCTAGAATTGATGCTTATTAGTAATTGAACCCAAGTTCAACCAAATTCTTTAATGGTGCAGGTGAAGGGACTTGAACCCCCATGGGTCACCCCGCTAGATCCTAAGTCTAGTGCGTCTGCCAATTTCGCCACACCTGCAAAATAAGTGGTGGACCTTGCAGGACTCGAACCTGCGACCGCCCGG
>JAEEGL010340190.1_pt1 | contig 46330 bp, 42 predicted proteins | sample 9134231 | NCBI WGS metagenome assembly JAEEGL01 (sample SAMN16246548, study PRJNA631951) | gut metagenome | biome: gut microbiome; feature: rumen; material: fiber-attached | host: Bos | place: Iran: Karaj | collected 2018-10 | reverse complement strand
CACCGAGAAGGATGACAGCGCCCTCTACAGCGAGATGATCCCCGGCGGCTATGTCAACGTCACCCGAAACCCCGAAGGTGTGGACAGCAAAGTCAGCGTGGAGATCCTGTTCAACACCGTGATGAAGAACAAGGAAACCATCAAGCAACTCTTTGCATAAGAAAGGGCATCATCATGAACAACACTTTTGATATCAAGCGTTTCGGCCAAGTGGTTGCCAAAGACTGGAAGAACTTCATCAGGAATTTCGGCATCTCCTTGATCGTCTGGTGCTGTCTCCCCATCCTCATCTGGATCTTTTCTCTGGTGGTCGACGTCGAGGTATCCGGAGACGCAAGACTGATTTTCATCGCCATATTCGTCTATTCCGTGCTGCTGTTTGCCCCTGCGAAAATTTATGGCAATGCCAACCTATCGCGCGACGGCATCAGTTTCGCCACTTTACCTGCCACCTCGTTGGAGAAGTTCCTCAGCATGGTCCTGTACTGCAGCATCCTGCCCCCGATCATCGTCGGACTCGGCAGCTGGGCCATTGACTCCCTGCTCACCCTGCTACCCTTCGGTGGTTTCAAGGAATTCGTTGTCCTCCCCAAACAATTCTTGGGATCCATGTTCATCACCGCCATCTGCCAATGTCTGATGATTTCCGCTATGTTCCAATTCGGAAACATGATCTTCAAGAAACGCAAAGTCGGAAAGACCATAGCCTGGGCCCTGTTGCTGCTCTTCGTCATCACCATGCTCTTCCAGATAGTCCATCTCTGGGGCCATATCAGCGCCTGGCTCTCCACGGCTAGGGGCAAGACCGCTCTCTGGACCATCAACGCGATCGTCTTTGCCATCGCCGTGGTATTCTATCTGTTTACCTACCATAGAATCAAAAAACAAACCTATTAGTCATGAACAACACATTCAATCTCAGCCGTTTTGGCAAAGTCCTACGCAGTGATTGCAGAAAATACTTCCGGAACTTCGGCATCACGCTGGCCATCCTCTGCGGCCTCAATCTGGTGTTGTGGCTGTTGACCTTGATCTTCAACATCTCCATGCCCACCATCGCTCGTTATGCGATCATCTACATAGCCGAGTTGCTGGCGATCATCTTGGTGCCCGCCAAGGCTTTCGGCGACATCAACCTGCAACGCGAGGGCGTCCGTTTCGCCATGTTGCCCGCCTCCAACCTGGAAAAGTACCTCAGTTACATCTTCTTCTGTCTTATGACTCCGGTCCTCGTCATCTTCGGCTCATGGGGTATCGATTCCCTGTTGACCCTTCTCCCGTTGGGCGGCTTCGACCATTACATCAAGAGCATGAGCTTTATTCAAATATTCAAGAACATCTTTACCCAACTTGGAAATGGCGGCATAGTTGACGCTACTGAAGAATCAAGGGGAGCGCTTGAAACCATGATGGACGTTTACGGATCTCCTACCTTTGATTTCAATAAAATCATCGGCATCGTATTTACCGTAGGTTTATTCATGTTCGGCAACCTGTTGTTCAAGACTCACAAGACTGGCAAGACCTTGGCCTGTATGATTGGTTTGTCCTACGTCCTCAATATGATTTTGCAACTGGTCTTAATCTCCAGGAAGCTCTATCCTTGGTTACAGGAACATGCTGAGAACATCAATATCACAGACATCACGAGCATCATAAGCACCAGCATTTTGTTCAGTGTCATTTTGCATGGCGTGCTGACGATCGGACTCTATATCGGACTTTTCTACAAACTCAAAAATCAAAAATATTAAGCCATGGAATTCAACGCACATAAACCCATATACCTACAGATCTGTTCCCAGACCTATGAGAAGATCCTCAACGGCGAGTTGAAGGCCGAAGACCGCATCCTGTCGGTGCGAGACCTCGGCATCCAGTTGGGCGTGAACCCCAACACCATCATGCGTTCCTACGAGACCATGACCAACGCCGGCATCATCTACAACAAACGTGGCATCGGCTATTTCATCACTGAAGGCGCCAAGGACATCGTGCTTAAACAGATGAAAGAGGAGTTCATCAATGAAGAGTTGCCCGAGGTGGTCAAGAAGATGAAACTGCTGGGCATCGGACTTGAGGATTTAAAGAAGTATTTCTAAACAAGGTAATTATTTTTTTAGTTAAATAATATTGTGATTCGTTATGACGTTTTATAGGTATCATGAATTTTCGGTATCACGGTATCAATGGTTTACGTTATCACGAAAAAAGATTTGAAAAAATATGAGAAAAGAAAGTTTTAGATTTTTAGGGGCATTCGCCTTGTTGGCCATGCTCGTTGCCATGCCGATGATCGCGCAGGCACAAAACAAAGTTACCGGAACCATCATTGACGAAGCCACCAAAGAAGGCGTTCCGTTCGTCAACGTGGGCTTGTTCCGTCAGGCCGACAGTGTCTTCGTGAGCGGTGCCGCCAGTGACGAGAAAGGCCATTTCGAGTTGCCGACCATCCCCGACGGCGCCTATCGCCTACAGGTGTCCGCCATCGGCTATCAAACCTATACGCAGATGACCGAAGTCCATGGCAATCTGGACCTAGGGCGTCTGCCCTTACAAGCCGGAGCCACCAACCTCTCCGAGATCACCATCACCGAGAAGCGTCCTCTCTTTTCCGTTGAAGGCGAGAAGACCATGTACAATGTCGCTGAGGACCCGAGCATCCAGACCGGCACCGCCTCCGACGCCTTACAGAACGCGCCAGGAGTGCAAGTCGACGTGGAAGGCAACATCACTCTGCGCGGCACCTCCAGCGTAGAGGTTTGGATCAACGACAAGCCTTCACACATGAGTGCAGAGAACCTCAAGACCTACATCCAGCAGATGCCCGCCAACAGCATCGACCACGTAGAAGTCATCACCAACCCTTCGGCGCGTTATGGTTCCAAGGCCGACGGCATCATCAACATCGTGACCAACGCCAAGGTCAAGAAGAACCAGTTCTTCAGTTTCGGCGTGAACGGCTCCACCAGGCCTTCCGTCAGTCCTTGGTTCTCCTATGTCTGGTCCAACGAGAAGCTGACCGTCAACGCCTATATCAATGGCAGTTATTCCCTTTGGAAAGGCGAGGCATTCAGCGAGCAATCCCTATTCACTGAGGCGCAACAACTTGCCAGCCATGAGGTGGACTCGGTAATTTACAGCAGCAAAAACATCAACAGTGGCGGATATCTGAGCCTCGACTACGAGATCGACACCGCCAACAGTATCAACTTCTGGTTCGGCGGTTGGCCCAACTGGGGCGATAACACGAACAGGACGATGATGTTCAGGGAAGCCTTCATCCCTGACACCGTCACGACAGCCTTCGAAGAGAACGGCGACGCCTACAACAACTACTTCTTCCTCAACGGCGGCATCTACTACCAGCACAAGTTCGACAACAAAGGCCACAACCTCTCCGTCAGCGTGGACGGGATGGGATGGGGTGGCCACAATGGCGGCGAAGACACAAGGCAGTTCACTTCACCCATCGATTACCGCAGGATGATACGTCAGACAGCACTCCACAACTCTTTCGGCGCAGAAGGCGAGGTGGTCTACAACCGTCCCTATTCCGAAGACGGCGAGATCTCCGTGGGCTACACGATGGGCTATGAACCCCAACGGCAGACGGTGGTGACTGATACGGTATCGGGACCTTCTTTGCTGATGCCCAGCGCCGACGATTGGAATAATGACCAATACCGCTCCTACGGCGTCCGTTTCAACAATCTGAGCAACGAGGCTTTCCTCACCTTGCAGCACAAGTTCGGCGGTTTCACGGTGAAGCCCGGCATCCGGTTCGTCAGCGAGAAGGTCAGTGGCAAGTACGACACGACCCTTCCCAACGACACCACCAACTATGACTTCAGCAAGCATTTCTTCAGTGTCAGGCCCTCGTTGCATCTGTCCTACAGCACCGAGTCGATGCACAACTTCAAGTTAAGCTACACCCGTCGCATCGCCGCTCCCGGAGCGGAGGAGCTGAGCCGTTTCCCCATGTATCACGAAGATCAATACCAAACCGGCAACCCCGACTTGGAGCGCATCTACACCAACTCCATCGAGGCCGGTTGGACCAAATATTGGATGAGTTTCGGTTCCATCGGCTTGACGGCATACTACCGTGGGAAGTCCAACGAGGTGAACACCATCATGATGTCGACTTACCATCCCTTGTATGGCCGCGTGGTGCCGTACTCCTACCCCGTCAACGTGGGCAAGAGCCACAACACGGGTCTCGAATACAACATGATGTACCGTCCGAACGGGTTCTTCAACTTGCGTTTCTACGCCAACCTCTACAACTCGTACCTGGAGACTGTCTTCAACGAAGAGACCTACAAGTCCAGCATGTGGTCCTATAGTCTGAGCATGAACCTCTGGGCGAAGCTGTGGGACAAGTTGGAGGTGACCGCATCGGGATACTATAGTTCCCCGACGCAGAGTCTGTTCAACGAGCGTCACCCCTACTACGGCATCAATGCCGGTTTGCGTGCCGACTTCTTCGACCGCAAGATGTCCGTCTTCGTCAACGCCACCGACATCTTCAACTGGAGCCAATGGGGAGAAACGGACAGCAGTCCTTATGTGAATGCGACCTCCAACACCAAGTACAACAGCCGCAGCGTCTCCGTAGGCGTGCAGTTCCGTTTCGGTAAGATGGAACTCGAGCAGATGGCAAGGCAAGGCAGTGAGGAAGGGTCGCCTGGCGGCGGAGAGGCGCCGGGGATGGGACATTGAATATAAGGCCGCATTGCAAATGCGGCTGAACAATACGATATTTGCAACTTTTTTAAGATATTTACGTTATACAATTTTAACAATTCAACCAATATGAAAAGACTATTTCTACTGATTATGGCTTTGGCCGGTGTGTTGAGCGTCAATGCACAGATGGGGCTGAAGACCAAGACCATCCATCTCGACAACGGCTTGAAAGTCGTGATGTGCGAGAACCACGACCAACCCGAGATCTACGGCGCTGTCTGCGTGCACGCAGGCAGCAAGAACGACCCGACGGACGCCACGGGCATGGCCCACTACTTTGAGCACATCATGTTCAAGGGCACCGACCGCATCGGCACCATCAACTGGGAGAAGGAGAAGGTGTATCTCGACAGCATCAGCATGATGTATGACCAGTTGCACGAGACCACCGACCCGGCCAGACGCAACGAGATCCAACTCAAGATCAACCAGTTGTCCATCGCCTCGACGGATTACGCCATCCCGAACGAGACCGATGTGATCCTCACCCAGATGGGTGGCAAGGGACTGAACGCCGGCACCTCCTACGACCGGACCGTCTATTACAACACCTTCCCGTCGAACCAGCTCTCCAAGTGGATGGAGGTCTACGCCGAGCGTTTCCGCAACCCCGTGTTCCGTCTGTTCCAGAGCGAGTTGGAGGCCGTCTACGAGGAGAAGAACATGTACGGCGACAATCCGGCCAATGGATTCCAGGAATACATGTTCCACAAGGTCTTTGGCGAGCATCCCTACGGCCGTCCCATCATCGGCTACACCGAGCACCTGAAGAATCCCCAGCCCACCAAGATGCATGAATTCTACAACACCTATTACGTGGCGAACAACATGACCCTGATCCTGGTCGGTGACTTCAACATCGAGGAGGCCGAGGCCTTGGCTGCTGAGAAGTTCGGTGGCTGGCGCAGCGGCGTGATCCCGCCCCAACCCAAATACGACCTGCCCAAGTTCAACGGACCCGTCGTAGAAGAGGTCCGGATGACCCCTGTCAAGATGGGTGCTCTGGTGTTTCCCGGCATCAAGAACTCCGATCCCGACATGATACCGCTCTCGTTGGCTTGCAGCATCTTCTTCAACGGCGAGACCGGCTTGGCTGACCAGCTGATGCTTGACGGCCAACTCATGGCAGCCGTGATGATCCCCTTATCCCTGGAGGATTACGGCATCAACCTGATGATGTACATCCCCAAGATCCTTGGCCAGTCCCACGAAGAGGCCGAGCAGCTCGTTTTCGATTGCCTCGACAAGTTGAAGAAAGGCGAGTTCAGCGATGAGCTTTTCGAAGCCATGCGTCTTGACATGCTGATGGGCCGTCTCAGAGCCACGGAAGACCTGAAGAAGTTAGCCAATCTCTTCCTTGAGATGGAGTCGACTGGCCAGACCTACGAGGAGTTTATGGCGGAGACCGAGCGCATCAAGAAAATCACGAAGGAAGAGGTCGTCGCCATCGCCAACAAATACTTCGGCAACGACTATCTCGATGTCCGTTCCAAGATGGGATCCACTCCGAAAGACAAGGTAGAGAAGCCCAACTGGAAGCCTTTGGAGGCCAAGAACACCAATATGAAGTCCGAGTTCGCCAAGATGATTGAGGCCGAGGCCGTCCCCGAGGTCACCCCGCAGGTCATCCATATCGGCACCGACGTGAAGATCACCGACATCAGCGAAGGCTTCAAGCTCTACTCCGCCATCAACACCGCCAATGACATCTTCGAGTTGAGGATCAATTTCAACTACGGCTTGCACGACGATCCCGATTTAGGCATGGCATCAAGCTATCGCTCAATGTTGGGTACCGAAGACAAGACCTACAACGAGTTCACCTTGGCGTTGCAGAAGATGGGTGCCAGCATCAACACCTATGCCGGAGATGATTACTACACCGTCAGCATAACAGGCTTCGATGCCGACTTAGACGATCTGCTCAAGCTTTGCCACGAGAAGCTATACAACGTGAAGAACGACGAGCAGCAGATCAAGACCCTTGCTGATGCCTCAATCATGGGATTCAAGTCCAATAAGGAAGACGCCTCCACCTGGGCGAGCGCCGTCGAGGAATACGCCCTTTATGGCGACAAGTCCGAGTATCTGAACCACACCAGCACCAAGGAGTGGATGAAGCGCAGCGGTGACGAACTGCTGGCCGAGGTCGCCGAGGCCTTGAAATACGACGGCTATGTCACCTACAGCGGAGGACATGTGCCTCAAGCCGTGGTGATGAGCCTCAGGAACCATCACATCCTGCCCGAAAAGCCTTTGAAGGGAGCAGAGAGCGTGCGTGTCGAGAACACCTTTAGCGGCCCGCAGGTCTTCTTCGCCCCCAACAAGAAGTTCCGCCAAAGCAACATCTATTTCCATGTGCCCGGTGAGAAGCTGAGCATGGAGGACGAGGCTTTGGCTGCGCTGTTCAACAAATACTTCGGGACTGACATGTACTCCATCGTTTTCCAAGAGATCAGGGAGTTCCGTTCCTTGGGTTACAGCGCCCGCGCCAGTTACGACTACGACTGGCTAGAGCGCAAGCCCGGAAAGCTCCACGGCTATGTAGGCACGCAGGGCGACAAGACCATCGACGCCCTCAGCGCCATGACCGAGTTGATCACCAACATGCCCGAACGCGAGGAGAAGTTCAACGCCTCCAAGGAAGCCCTGCTCAAGTCGAGAGCCAGCCAGTACTACACCTTCCGCGACAAGCCAAGCATCGTCAGGAACTGGTTGATGAAAGGCTACGACCATGATCCGAGACTCGAGACCAACGAGCTCATCCGCAAGGCCGAGTTCAAGGATGTTGTCGGATTCTACAACAGGTTGATCAAGGGACGGCCGGTGGTGATCATGATGTCGGGGAATCCCAAGATGATTGACAAGAAGGAGTTGAAGAAGTTTGGGGAAGTGAAGAAATTGAAGTACAAAGATATTATTAAGGAATAAAAAAAGGGCGGCCCGGATTGATGGGCCGCCCTTAGTTTTTTACGTTATGACGGGATTATTGGACTTCGATGGTTTGCATCAAGGCTTTCTTCTCTTCGACGGTGACTTTCGGCAGGACGATTTCGAGGATGCCGTTCTCCACTTTAGCCGTGATCTTGTCACGATGGATGTCGTCAGGCAGCATCAAAGTGTTGCGGAACTGCTCTGAAGAGAACTCGTGACGCAGGTAGCGGACGTTGGTTTCCTTCTTCTCATCCTTCTTTTCGTTTTGCTTGTTCATCTCGACGACGAGGTTTCCGTCATTGTCGATGGAGATCTTGAGATCCTCTTTCTTCAAGCCAGGGACGCTGTACTGAATCTTGTAGTCATCCTTGGACTCGATGATGTTCATCTTCGGTTCTGAATATGAAACCATGTTCATATTCATCAGATCATTGAATAAAGCAGGCATGAAATCCTGAGTTCTTGTTAACATAGCTTTAATCTCCTATTTTTAATTGATTGTTTTATTACGATCTTAAGTGGTTTCGTGATTATGGGGTAGTCAAAATGTGAGCCAAAGAAAATGGCAGCATAAATTGCTGCCATTTTGTCATTTTATGTGATAAATTTTCAGATTAATATGTCAAAATGACATATTATTTCTGGAAGAGGTCTTTGATACCGCCGATGGAGCCGAGGAGGTTGGTGGCTTCGTAGGGCAGGTAGACCGTCTTGTTGCCTTGTCCGGAGGTGATGTCGCGGAGCGTCTCGATGTACTTCACGGCGAGGAGGTAGTTGACGGGGTCGGCGCCACGGTCGGCGACGGCTTCGGCGATGTTACGGATGGCGGTTGCTTCCGCTTCCGCTTGGAGGATCTTGGCGCGCGCTTCACCCTCAGCCTTGAGGATGTTCGCTTGCTTGTCGGCCTCGGCGGCGTTGATCTCGGCCTGTTTCTCACCTTCGGAGTTCAGGATCTGCGCTTGCTTCTCGCCTTCCGCCTTAAGGATCTCAGCACGACGGTTACGTTCCGCTTGCATCTGGAGTTCCATGGTCCGGCGGATGCTTTCCGGAGGCGTGATGTCCTGCAGTTCCACACGGTTGACCTTGACGCCCCATTTGTTGGTAGCGTCGTCGAGCACCGTACGCAGCTTCGAGTTGATCGTGTCGCGTGAGGTCAGCGTCTCGTCGAGTTCCATCTCACCCACCACGTTACGCAGGGTGGTCTGGGTCAGCTTCTCGATGGCCACCGGAAGGTTCTGGATCTCATAGACCGCTTTTGCCGGGTCCACGATCTGGAAGTAGAGCAAGGCATTGATTTCCGTCATGACATTATCCTTGGTGATCACGCTTTGTTTGTCAAAGTCATACACCTGTTCACGCATATCGATACGAGCCACACGCACCAGCGAGCCATTCTGCCGACGGGCGATGGTCTCCTTGGCTTTTTCGACGATAGGAAGGATCACGTTGATGCCGGCGGTCAGCGTACGGTTGTACTTGCCGAGTCGCTCAATGATCATGTTTTCCGATTGAGAGACAATCTTGATCCCGCTGAGTACATAGATCACAACGAGAATGATAAGGATGATAACTACTGTTGTTCCCATGGTATTGATTTAGAGTTTTAGGAGGTTAAGGGTAGGTTATAACGGGGGTTTACGATATTAGGTGTTAACGTTATAACGAGATATAGAATTAAAGGGATAAGGGGTTGACGGTGAGGATGATGCTATCGCGGGAGATGATTTCGACAGTTTGGCCTTTTTCGATGACGCTACCGTCGGAAGAGACGGCCTTCCAGTCGTCACCATCGATGGCGACACGACCTGTATGTTGGCTCGCGTCGATGGTCTCAGAGACGATTGCGGTCCGGCCGATGATGGCATCCGCATTGGTTTTCACATCCTTGGCCTTACGATCCAGCAGCTTCAGGAAGACCGGTCTCAGGAAGAAGAAGGCCAGCAATGACGCCGCGGCGAAGACGATCAGCTGCCATATCAAGGCACCACCGAGGTAGTCCGTCAAGGCGGAGAACAAGGCACCGATGGCAAAGCAAATGACCCCGAACCCGGAGGTGAGGAGTTCAATGATGACGAGGATGATGGCGGCGATGAGCCAGATTTGGTAGTATTGCATAGGGGAAAGGGGTTAGAGGGATGATGATTACGTGATTAGGTGTTAACGGAATAAGATGATTACGAGAGAGAGAATTGGGGTTTTTTATTTGCAAAGGTAATTATTTTGTATCTTTGTGGCAAGGTCATAAAAAAGAAATCTTATGAAAAAAAATCTAATAGCCGTGATTGCCTTAAGCATGATTACGCTGTCCGGATGCACGAATAGCGAGAAAAAGACAGAAGTCTCTGAGAATCCGTTCCTTACTGAGTATTCAACCCCTTTCAAGGTCGTGCCTTTTGACCAGATCAAGAACGAGCATTATATGCCCGCCTTCGAAGCCGGCATGAAGGAGCAGCTTGCCGAGATCGACGCCATCGTGGCCAACACCGAGACGCCCAGTTTCCAGAACACCATCCTCCCCTTTGACAAGTCCGGGGAGACCTTAGACCGAGTGAGCAACGTGTTCTTCAACATCCTGGAATGCAATTCTTCCGACGAATTACAGGCCATGGCCGAGCAGCTCATGCCGATGCTGTCGAAGCACTCCGACGCCATCTCCATGAATCCCAAGCTGTTCGAGAAGATCGACTACGTCTACCAGCATCGCAATGAGATGGGTCTCGACGACCAGCAAATCCGTGTGGTGGAGAAATACCATCAAGACTTCGTCCGCAGCGGTGCTGCCTTGCCCGACGACAAAAAGGCTGAGTTGAGCAAGATCAACGAGCAGCTCTCCACCTTGAGTCTGCAGTTCGGCAACAACCTCCTGAAGGAGAACAGCAACTTCAAGCTCGTCATCGAGGATCCCGCCGACCTCGCCGGTCTTCCCCAGACCAGCATCGACGCCGCTGCCGAGCAAGCCAAGGCCGATGGCATGGATGGCAAATGGGTGTTCACCCTCAGCAAGCCCAGCTTGATCCCCTTCCTGCAATACGCCGACAAGCGCGAGTTGCGCAAGACGATGTACGACGCCTATTACAGCCGTGGCGACCATAACGACCAGTTCGACAACAAAGGCCTCATCAAGGAGATGCTTCAGTTGAGACAACAGAAGGCCCAGCTGCTCGGCTATGACAACTACGCCGACTATGTGTTAGCCGTCAACATGGCCCATGACGCCGCCACTGTCGATCCTTTCCTCGCCGACATCTTCGCTCCTGCCCAGGCCCTCGCCAAGAAGGAACTTGCCGAGATGCAGGCCATCGCCAAGAAAGAGGGCGCCCGCTTCAAGCTCGAAGGCTACGACTGGTGGTATTACGCCGAAAAGCTCCGCAACGAGAAATACGACTTCGACGAGAACCAGATCAAGCCCTACCTGACGGTTGACAACGTCCGCAACGGCATGTTCAACGCCGCCAACAAGCTCTATGGCGTGACCTTCACCCAGAACAACACCATCCCCGTCTACTATCCTGGCGTGGAGACCTATGAAGTCAAGGAAGCCAATGGCGACTTCCTCGGCATCCTCTACCTGGATTACTATCCCCGTGCCAGCAAAGGCAGCGGCGCCTGGTGCACCAGTTTCCGCGAGGCAGGGCACGACATCAACGGCAACAAGATCTATCCGTTAGTATCTTTGGTGATGAACTTCACTCCGGCCACCGACACCATCCCTGCCCTGCTCACCTGGGATGAGACCGAGACCATGTGGCACGAGTTCGGGCACTCCCTGCACGCCTTCTTCTCCGACGGCCTCTACAGTCGCACCTGCGGCAATGTGCCACACGACTTCGTTGAGCTTCCCTCCCAGATCATGGAGAACTGGGTCGCCGAGCCAGAGGTCATCCGCATGTATGCCAAGCATTACCAAACCGGCGAGGTCATGCCCGACAGCCTGATCCAGAAGATCGAGAACAGCGCCCTGTTCAACCAAGGCTTCATGACCACCGAACTCATCGCCGCCTCCATCCTCGACATGAAATACCATGAACTGACCGAGCCCCAAGACCTCGATGTGGATGCTTTCGAAAAGCAGCAGATGGATGCCATCGGCCTGATGCCCGAGATCCTGCCACGCTACCGTAGCACTAACTTCGCCCACATCTTCAACGGTGGCTACAGTGCAGGCTATTACGCCTACACCTGGGCCGAGGTATTAGACAAGGATGCCTTTAACTACTTCAAGACCTCCGGCAACCTCTTCAACCCCGAGCTGGCAGCCTCGTTCCGTAAGAACTGCCTGCAGGAATGCGGCAATGACGAAGGCATGGTGCAATACCGTAAGTTCCGCGGCCAAGACCCTGACTATGAGCCTTATTTGAAGGCACGCGGACTGAAATAATATCTATAAGATTCCCGCTACGCGGGAATGGAGCCAGACATGAGGTCACAAACGGCGGCATGTTGCAGTTACCGCCCTGCAGCCGTCTCAAGCCGCCGATAGAAACAAAACGTATTACTCCATTCCCGCAGGGAACTTCCAACAACAAACAAAGGCCATCCCGCACAAGCAGGACGGCCTTTTGCTTTAACTGTTCAACTATCTATACCTACCCAAACAACTTTTTGTTATTCTCAATCAGTTGTTCAAGACGTTCCATGTTCTTCTTGCTCAAACGAATCTCAGGAAGGAAGCGCTCAAAATTGCCTAAGCCGTGCATATCGGAACCCACATAATCATACATTTCTTCCTTAAGCAAGTAATGAGCCTTCACCATCGCCGGCCTTCCATAAGCTCCCGCCAAAGAAAGCAAATTCAATTGAAACTTGTATCGTTTGTCTTTCCACCTAAAATAATTGTCCCTTACGGCATATTCATATCGCTCCGGATGCGCAATAACAGGTTGATATTCATCACACATGATATCGTATAGCATTTCAGTTATGCCTTGTTCATACATCAAATACGAAGTCTCACAAAGCACTTGTTTATCTGCCAAAGTCAAAAAGCCCTGCTTGTAATGATCCATAAAACAGGCATCCAACATGTATTCAGCGCCCAAACGAAGTTCGATTTTACTCACCTTAGCCGCTTCTGCCTTGAATGCTTCAAACTTGGCCGTGATGTTCTCACGATTATTGTCGGGATAGTCCTTCATGAAATGAGGCGTCAAAATCATCTTTTGGACACCACGTTCCTCCAATTTTTTCAAGGCTTGGAGCGATTTCTCCGAGGTAGAAAAACCATCGTCGACTCCAGGCAGCAAATGGCAATGCACATCACAAGCGCCTTGAAAAATATCCTTTGGTAAACTATGACGAAAGCCAAACATGTTCTTATTCCTTAATCTTTACCGTCATCTTGTGCCTTTGCTACATGTTTATGGCTCGAATGATGGTGATGGTGGTGGTGATGCTTACGGAATATCTTTTGATACCATTTCTTCTTTTTCTTCTTTTCATCCTCTTCATTGCCGTAGCCGTAACCGTAGCCATAACCATAGCCATAACCGTAGCCATAACCGTAGCCATAACCGTAGCCATAACCGTAGCCATAATAGCCATAGCCACGCTTCTTCTTGTTGACAGAGTTCAGCACCACACAGAGGTTCGGGAACTTGCCATCCTTGTAAAACTTGTCCACATCGAAGAGCAAACGTTTGTCGGTCTTGCCTGCTCTCAGCACCATAATAGTGGTATCTGCCACACGTTTCACGATGTCGGAGTCGGCCACCATACCTACAGGCACATTATCCAAGAAAATGTACTCATAACGTTTACGTAACTCAGCAATAAGATCATCCAAACGAGTGCTCATCAGCAACTCCGCAGGATTGGGCGGCACAGGACCCGAGAAAATGATATCAAGGTTAGGCGTATTGGTATCTGAATGTATGATGTCGTCCACCGAATCCGTCTTGCCCGACAAATAATTGGAGACACCCGCTCTTGTATTTACGCCAAATACTTTGAACAGCGTACCTTTACGAATATCCAAGTCGACGATGACCGTCTTACGCGATGCCAAAGCAAAGCTCGTCGCCAAATTGGTGGAGACAAAAGTCTTACCAGATGAAACCATAAACGACGTGAACATGACCACATGGGCTCCATCTTTTCTATCCTTCATATACTCCAGACTCGATCGAATCAAGCGGAACGACTCAGAAAGCGAGTCTCGGCCGTTTTCCTTCACAACGACAGAATGGTCTGGTGTATTCTTTTGGAAGGGAATATCGCCCAAAAAAGGCACATTTGAAGATTTCTGCACATCAATTCTGTCATGAATGGTTGTATCTAGCATCTTTGCCAACACCAAGACGAGAATCGGGATAGCCAAGCCAATAAGAACACCTATCAATATCACTTTGGTTTCATCAGGAGCTATAGGTTTAGGATTGGGATGGGCATAATCGACCACTTTTCCTGTAGCCTCCAGCTGAGGACTGGTCATCAACAACTCCTCTCTCTTGGTCAAGAGTTGTAAATATAGTTTCTCCTTAATACCCTGCATGCGTTCCACGGAATTCAACTCTAACTGAGCCACAGGAACACTTTGAATTTGAGAATTGGCAATATTCCTCTCACGGTTAGCAGCAGAAATACGCTCTTCAAGACTCGACAAGTTCGTTTCAAGAACAGTAATTATACTTGAATGCAAACTGATTTGTTCTTCCAATAGAGCTTGTGCAATAGGGTTGTTGATTGTCCCGTCAGTTTTATATTTCTCAATTTTCAATAAGTTATCATTATATTTCCTCATGACCGCAGATGCGTCAGACGAAACACTAACCACGCCAACCGGTATCATCTGATCCGTATTGTTTTTCACAAATTCAATTAAATAACGTACCATATCAGCTTGGGCATCCAACTGCTTAGCTTCTTCCGTCTTGGCAGCACTGGCGGCCACATATGCCTGTCCAAAACTCTTCGTGTCAATAATATTATGACTCCTCTTGAAACTCACCGACACCTGCTCGTACTCGTCAATATCATTCATCAAAAAATCAATACGATCGTTAATGAACTTCTCTGTATAATCGAGCACGCGTTGCTGATCAGCTATGGATTCCTCATTATATGTATCCATCAAGGCATTCAAAACATCTGCAGCACGCACCGGAGAGGCGTCACGAACCGAGAGCCTCAATATCGCATTTTTGTCATTGTCTCTTTCAATTACAATACGAGATCTATAAGAAGTGGCAACTGACGTAACCGGCAAATGACGAATCAATATTTCCTGTCCATTAAAGTCAGCATATCGCCATGTAGGTTTTATTACTAATTTACCAACTGGTGAAATCACAGTATCATTAATCTTCACCTTCATTGAAGGAATGCCATCTCCAAAATCATCAAGAAGTACATTTCCATCATCTAACACCTTCAAACTGAAAGAGGCATTAGTTTCTTCATCCAATTCAGGGAACATCACCTCCACAGGACCATCTTTATATAGTATTGTATTTCGTCTTGAAACCTTTGTTTTATATGAATACATGGTGTTCAAATTCAACTTTCGAACCATGTTCTCCATATTAGTCTGAGATTTCAGTACCATAATCTCATTATTGACCGTACTAATGACAAGTCCCGGTCCAGAAATCGTATTAATTGGAGCAGAGCCACGAAATGATTCAGAGCCGCCACTCGCCGAAGTCTTGATAATCATGGAAGCTGTACTCGCATAAACACGTTCCTGCTTTCTGACATAGTAATAAGCAATAATACCACCAATCAATGCACAGATGATAAAATAGGGCAGATTGCGCAGGATCAAATATACCAAATCCTTAAATTTAAAGCCACTATTGGTATCTTCATCAAAAAACGCATTAACATCGGTCGGGTTTACATTAGTATTATTAGTCGTCGCCATTTATTTCTTTTTTTATAGAATTAAACAATCAATTTTTAGGAACAAAAGACCTAATCAAGGTATAGACTGCAACCAATGAAGTAAACGAAGACAGCAAAGCCAAAACCGTATTCAAATTGTTGCTAAAGAACTTGTAACCCATTTCCTCGGTAAAGATAATGTCGTTTTGTTGTAAAACAAAAAAATCATCCTCAAAAATAGCAGTTGAACGCGGGTCAAGGTAATGTATCACTCGTTTGCCGTCCACCTCACGCATAACCCCAATACGATCACGACGCGTGTACCAATCCAAACCGCCAGCCATTGACAACGCTTCAAGGAAAGTACATCTTTCATTGCTAATATTCAACACCCTACCTCCAGAACTACTCAAGAAAAACACCTTGAAATTCATAAAACGAACCGTAACCAAAGGATTCTTGATATACCCGTTATTTTCAAGACGGGAAGCTATGGTGTCTTGCACCTGCAAACGCGTCAAACCTTCCACATGCAACTCACCCAAAACAGGGAACCGGATGTTGCCATTAACATCCACAAGATAGCCGTATCCATAATTAGTATTCTGTTGGGTCAAATTGCCACTCATCACATTGAACGGTTTTATCAATTCATCATCTTTGCCCGTATTACTTAGTACATATATTCTCAGCTCATCGAATGGAGCAACTGTAGCTTCCAGAGCTTCGTTAACAGGCATACCTTCAATTGGCATATCTTGAAGATAACGCACCTTCTTTGGGGTAACACACGATGAAGCCAACACGGCCAACACTATTAAAAATGAAAAAAGTGTTATTCTATTTGTTTTCATGGTATAAATATTTATCATCTTTTGGGATTGCAAAAATACATTTTTTTTCATAATAAATATACTTATTTCTTAGTAAAAATCTTTAATTGGTCAGTAATGTTTCACCATCAACCCTTTTACTATGTTTTTGGTCGTCTGTTTGACCATTTCCACGAGCCATTCCCCCTTATGGTCCGTCCAACGTTGGGGATGAGTCGTAATCATCAATTGTTTAGGTAGTTTTTCCTCCTTTATAGCATCTATCACGTCATCGGTACTATGGAAAACAAGCCCTCGTTTAATCCACTCATCTTGATAAACAGGAACTTTATCACGCAAACTTACATTAAACCCATCCCATCGGCGACCCGTATCAGTAAGGTAGAAAACTTTAGAAAAATCCACATCGAAATAAGGCTCCCCCATTATTCCAAAATCATGATAATCATATTTTTTCCACAAGTCTCTACCATCGAATTTGCTTCGTGGGGCACCATGCATGCAGATGGTCTTTACAGGATAGAACTGTCGAAAATAATTCAACCATGTGTCAAAATGTGCAATCGCCTTGTCAACATTCCCCTCACATATCGTCATATCCTCATAATGATAACCGATCTCATGATTTTTTTCGACTATCTTTTTGATGATTTCAGGTTTATTACTTTGTTCTATAACACGAAAATAATACGAAGCTCGAATGCCAAGTGCATGCTCTATTTCCGCTGTTATTAGTGAGTTTTCGGCCTTTAAATCCACATCATGACGCAGGACGACGAAGCTATCATTTATCAAATTAGCTTTATACAGGCAATAGTCTTCAAAAGGAATAAAATGATAGTTTTTATCTTTTAGTTTTTGAAGGAATTCAATATATTTCTTTTGTGTAAAATCCTTATTCATTTAACACAAACAATCCGAATTATTATAAACCCAACAATATCTCAACAATCTGTTCGTTTGGATCTCCAATAGATTGAAAATAACTCTCTTTCTTTTCCACCCATTCTTTTTTTCGCGAATTGGAAGCAAAATCTTTCAATGTTTCCAAAACTGCATCAAAAGATTTAATATTACGCAACAGTCCATATTGGCTTTCCAAAACTTTAAAATTGGTCATGTCGTTCTCTCCCACGAAAGAATTAGACCGAACGGCTGGCGTCCCGAGCAACGCCGCCTCGGTAGCCATAGTCTGAGAATCGCCCAAATACAAGTCAGCAAAAGCCAATGCATGATGCATCAATGATGCAGGTATGGGCAAACGGCAACACTCTAGTTCTTCGGGAAGAGGCTTTTCAGATGAAATATACACTTTCATGTACTTTTCCACCTCACGTACCATTTGCATTTTCTGCTCCAACGAGAATCCATTGTTGCCAACATCATGATTGGCATACCACCCAACAAATCTAAATATAGCATACGGCTGCGTCAGCTGATACCGCTCTATTACCGACTTATCAGGAACGAAAACCGATGGCGCCAAATAGCAATCTTCAAAAAAGCCTTTGATTCGGACGTGTTTTTCCCCATAATTCAACCCAAAAGAACTTGGCGTGACCACCTTCGTTGCCAAAGGCACAACATACCTATTCGTTACTTTCACAACTTCCGAGTCGGGAAAAATAACTGATTTGCTTTTATGCAGTTTGGCCATGCAAACCGCATAAAACGATGCCTTGGAAATAATGACATCTGGATTATAACGTTTTACTATTCCACTATAACTCATCAGTGTAGGTATCGTCCCTAACACCTTAGCATACATTTTTTTTCGATGCTGTCCAAATATTTCATAATCCACCTGCTCTTCCTCCAGCACCTTGATCAAGACATCCTTATCTCTGGCAACTACTTTAACTTCGTGGCCTCTTTTCCGGAGCTGAAGCATTACATACTTGAACTGGTAATAATGCTTCGGGTGGTTTAGTTCAAACAGAAATCTCATCTTTATTCACTTGTTTTTCAAATGTTTTTATAACTTTTGCTGGAACCCCCACCGCAACACAATAGGGTGGTATGTCACGAGTCACGACCGACCCGGCACCTATCACCGCGCCTTCTCCTATAGTAACACCTGGCATAATAATACTGCCAATTCCAATATGAGCACCATCTTTAATAACAATAGGAGCGTATTTGAGCGGCAAATCCATGACCGGCTTTCCAACTTCATATTGGCTTAAATCCCTCTGATGACAAAGTAGCTGACAGCCCGCTGTGACCCACACATTCTTACCTATCGTTATCAGTTCAGGTCTTGACTCTTCAACCAATACCGTCCTTGTAATCTTCGACCCCTTACCCACATGCACTCCTCGCATCCGGTGAATCATAGTAGTAATGAATGCAGGAAACGTGAATTGTGCTATTATTGAAAGGCTATGCGTCCATATCCCTTTAAGCACAGAACCTATTGTTCTATTGTTGTTTGCCATATCCCTAACTTCTCAGCCGTTTTTCTTTATCACAATCTATCCAATTATCAGCCAATAATAAGTTTATTATTGCAGAAATAGTTACATTAACTATCTATAAAAGTGCGATACCACATCTCTAAATTGATCCATTTCCAAATGTCTTTCGAGATCCCTATCTCTCCCTTGCAATGTTTGTCATACAATTTGCGTGCCTTTTCAGGATCAACGATACCTCGATTTCGAAAACTATCCGAATTCAAGACTGACTCTATTAAGCTATGAAATTCTTTTTCTGCGAACCAGACTTCCTCAGGAGTAGCGAAACCCACTTTGTCACGACGAAGACGGATTCTATCAGGAAGCAATCCTTTCATTGAACGTCGTAACAGACTCTTGGTATATCCATCTTTAATCTTCGCCGAGTCTTCAGTTTTTAACAAATACTCTACCAAACGATAATCCAAAAATGGCGTGCGGGATTCAACAGAAAACTGCATTGAGTTTCTGTCGTCCCACTTGAGCAAATGCTCCAATTTATATTCAAAATGATTTATCAATGCATCTTGCATTGATTTTGACCCGTATAAATTATCAGCGATAACCGAATTCTGAAATCTATTGGCAAACTCTGGCAACATATAGCCTCTTTCATTCACTCTTGCCTTAACACGCAATTTGTTGGGAAGCAAGAAATAAACGAATGTTTGAAGGGCATATGATGACCGATGAATCGCAACATATTTCACCATCTCTTTAATCAGAGTAATCAGTTTCAATCGCTTCAACAAGCTTTTGTAATACAATCCATAAAAATAGTGATATCCTCCCAGCTCCTCATCAGCTCCTTGACCATCAAGTGTTACTGTAACATGCTGACCCGCCAATCGCATTGTACAATACTGGGCATAAGGCCCAGTGCTTGGCACGGGTTCTGCATGACATGCTATAAAACTATTTAAATCCTCAAACAAAGATTGGTAAGTAGGATATGTAAAATGCATATTGGGCAATTTATCCTTATACAAGTTGATAAACTCCGATTCATCTGCACGGTATTTCGATTCATATACCGCCGAAAACGTATTCACTTCCGGATGCTCCAACCGCTCAGATATTATTGAAACAATGGAAGAGGAATCCAATCCCCCACTAAGGCACACACCCACTGGCACATCGCTTCTCAGTCTGATGCGGATGGAGTCCTCCAACAAGTTCAAGAATTCCTTCTCATCACTTTGCAACCGCTTTCCTTGAACCCGTTCCCTCAAATTGTACCAACATGAAATTGACAATTTCCCTTCCTTTATGACCAAAGAATGGCCATGTTGCAGTTTCTTGACACCTTCAAAAAACGTATCTTCTGTTTGATCGGTACGATTGAAGGCGAGATAATCAAAAACTGCGGTTTCATTGGCACGGTTTTTCTTTCCATAAACCTCCAAAATAGCAGGAATCTCAGAAGCAAAAATAAACTCCTTGTCCGATTGATAATAATAGAACGGCTTTACACCAAAACGATCCCGCGCCGCAAACAATTCTTTTCGCTCTGCATCATATATGGCAAAAGCGAACATTCCATTCAACTTATCCAACACCTCCTGCCCATAATATATATATCCTTTGAGCAGCACTTCGGTATCAGAATTGGAAGCAAATTCCACTCCGACCTTTTCCAATTGTTCCCTCAACTCAATAAAATTATAAATCTCTCCATTTAGAACAATTGTGTACCGACCCGTTTCATCTTGCATAGGTTGATGCCCTGCCATAGAAAGATCCAAAATGCTAAGTCGGACATGGCCAAGTCCCACATTGTCTTGCAAATATATGCCTTCGTCATTAGGCCCGCGATGTTTGACGACCTGCATCATTTGTCTCAACCGAAGTTCTTCTATCGGTTGCTGCAAGAAACTCACTATTCCAACAATTCCACACATACTTTGAACAATTCTCTTAAATCACTTGAAGATATGTTTTCATCAGACTGGATGCCACAGACTTGTTATCCAATCCATCGCTTACTATTCGCTCTCTACCTTTAGTCTTTCCCGAAAAAGCAAATGCTTTGTTCACTAATTCCACCAACTCCTGAGGCTCACGGGTCTCCGCCACATAACAACCTTCAACTCCATGCATCCTTTCATACACATCTCCCACATTCACACTCACGATAGGGCAGCCACAAGCCATCGCCTCCTTGATAACTTGCGGTGAGCCTTCATTCAACGAGGTCATCAAAAGCACATCCACAGCACACATCAACATCGTCACTTCATCGTGCGAATAGCCTTTTAATTCCAACAGTTCCACATCCTTATTTGGTAGTTTAGACACCACTTCCTTTGCCAAAGGGGCATTTTTCACTTCACGATCATAGGACCCAGCAAAAAGCACATAAAACTTATCATTACTTAAGTTCATTTTTTGACGTGCTTCTTGCTTTTCCATCAACTGAAGTTCATTAATATCAACGCCACAGGGCAGCAATGAGTATTTTCTTCTTGGATGAGCAACTTCGATAATCTGACGTGAAACAAAAATATTCCAAGCGGAACCTTGAATAGACAGTCTTGAAAACGGCAATAGACTTTTTTCATTAATGTCCGAACCGTGATAAGTAGTTACTACTGGTTTTTTTCTTTGCAAATTGGCCAAAAGTCCAGACAAGCCAAAATGTGCGTGTACCACATCTGGATTAAATTCCTTGATTTTTTTCTTCAAACCAGGCAAATTCTTCAAATAGCCGCTCATCCCATAACCTTGCAGTCCAAAATATTCAACATCACAGCCTAGCCCTTCCAAAGCATTCGCTTGCTCAAGGATGAAAGGAGCAAAACGGTTTCTGTTATATGAAGCAATCATCAATACCTTCATCATCAAGTCCATCCTCTTCCTGCAAGCTTAATCCAAGCCCATGCTACATTAGCCAAACAAACAAAGACCAACCACATCATAAACCAACGTTTGTGTTTATTCTTTAACAATGTAATCCCATATGCGGCAAACATCAATTCCAAAGCCAATACTGGAAAATGGAAACGTTCTGAATGGGCAAACACACTGAACACGATGACTACCAAATACCCGCATGTTACCGCAATTGGCAATACATGTTTCCGCCACTCACCACTTATCAACATTGATATCAAAGCAAAAATGGTTAGACCCGACAAAACATTTTTAATAAAGTTTCCGCCATGTAACATCATCTGATTCTGTTGGTGGGGGATTTCTACCATTGTTGACAAAGGGATTGTAAAAATCAAGGGAGCCATCGTGGTGGCGGAAGCGTACTTAAAAAATGTATTACCACCTGAACGGCTTGCCTTTTCTTCATAGCCAATACTTTGGTTTTCTCCACGTCCTTCCCAAAGTCTTTGTGTATCTTCCACAATCTCAACTCCAACTGTCAAAAACATCCATACAGAAAAAACGGAAATATATAAAATCTTTTTCCATGTTTCAATCTGTTTTCCTGAACTCAAAATTAATGCAGCAGCCAATGCCGCCACCAACACTGCCGCTAATGCCGTACGGAAAGTAAACATTACCAAAACAACTAATCCCGGCAACAATAGATTTCTTAATGTTATTTTTTTTGAACGCAGAGCCAAATCTGCACGTTCCACAAACAATATCACCAAAAAAGCCATCTCCGCTTCTTTCAACGTAACGCCACAATAAAACCACATATTGGGCATCAACATACACAAAACGCCTGCGATACGACCCGCGGCCTCTCCAAAATTGCATTTGGCCAAATTATACATCAAAACACAAGCAAATGCATTTAAAACACATTTTATTAGACGAGCAGAAAGAACATGATCGCCAAATATAGAATACACGAACCCCAGCCACCAGCAGTATCCCGAATCAGAAAAAGCCACTCTATACAGTTTAATTTCTTCTCGAACCTGAGAGATTCCTTTCGTCCGCATCAAAGATCCCATGTATTGATAGAACTGTTCGTCTCCCGTTCCAAACATGAAAGGTTCACCCGTTACCTCAATATAATAAAAATAGATAAAAACAACATAAACTATCCTTATCACTAAGGCACTTAAAAACAACTTCTTTTTGAATGTTTTAGGATTATATTTCCTCCAACGCAAAGTCGTTTTATTTGAGTATACAAAGAATATGATTACTGAAACCAAACCAAAAAGCATGAATTGGAATGGCATTGCGTAGTTGATAAAGAGAGAGCTCACCAACGCTAATGTAACCAAATAACAAATAATTGCTCTAGTTGAAAAATATCTAGGGAAAAAATCTAACATTGAAAAATCATTTTACCACCTGCAAAAATAGGCAAATATAAATTATCCGAACAATTTGCGTTTCATTTTTATCATACGGGTCATATTCTTTTGACCAATTAGTCTACGGAGCCACTGATCTTGGCCATTCTCATCCCAACTTCCCATGAAATGATGGTCACAATAGGTGTTTTCGGTCAAAATGAATTCTCCAGAGGTTTGTCTGGGACAGAAATAATCCGTTGGAAACACATGCATATCCTTATAAACGGAATACTTTCCATCCTGTACAAAGCCATTGTCACGCATTATTTTGGAAATACGGATAGTGTTGGTCGTCAAGTCAAATGAGCCATCCTCCTTGATGAAATGAGCATTATCATAGTCATCCAGTTGTTCCTTCACCCACTCGCCGTGAGGTGCACTAGCCATCAAACCCGTTACGGGCGGTTGGGTTTTGCTACCTTCATAGCCCGTAAAAGCCGAAAGATGGAGCAAATCGTCCAAAGGTTTCAGGATTTCCACATCCGTATCCATATAGATACCGCCTTCATTATACAAAGCCCAAAGCCTCACATAATCCGTAACAAACGCGAACTTTCGTGCCTCGTAAGCTTCTTTTGTGTATGGAACTACATTGACATTGAAAGTCTCTTCAGTCCATAATTTATACTCATACTCAGGCATAAACTTATGCCATGATTCAATGCATTTCACTGCCAGCTCCGGCATTTCACCTTTGCCGAACCAGCAATAATGTATTTTTTTTGGTATCATAATTCCAACAAAAAGTCTACTATTCTTTGGCAAGCCAATCCATCCCCATAAGGATTGATTGCCTTGCTCATTCTTTCATACATAGCACCGTCTTCCATTAGCGCGGAAACGCCATTTTCTATCCTCTCTCTATCGGCTCCTACCAACAATACCGTTCCAGCTTCAACCGCCTCCGGGCGCTCCGTCGTATCACGCATGACCAAAACAGGTTTACCCAAACCTGGAGCCTCCTCTTGGACTCCGCCACTATCAGTAAGTACCAAATAGGACTTCTCCATCAGAAACACGAACTGAAGATACTGAAGTGGTTCGATCAAGAACACATTGGTCAAACCTTTGCCCAAAATCTCCAATACTGGCTTACGGACATTGGGATTCAGATGCATCGGATAAACGAAATCAACATTGGGGTACTTCTTCGCCAACGAAGCAATCGCATGACAAATATTCAAAAATCCATCGCCGAAATTTTCCCTGCGATGTCCAGTAATAAGCACCAAACGTTGTCCAACCTCCAATCGCCTTGTGTCATAGCCCATCGAATCAATCTCTGCCCTTATGTTCTCTTGAAGTTGGGGGTCAGACTCGATTTTGTTCACCACCCAATGAAGCGCATCTATGACGGTATTACCTGTCACAAGAATGGATTTCTCCTCCACATTCTCTTTAAGTAGATTGTTTTTCGAACACAATGTTGGTGCGAAATTATAGGAAGCGATGCGCCCAGTGATGGAACGGTTCATCTCTTCCGGCCATGGACTATAGATATTATAGGTTCTCAAACCAGCCTCCACATGAGCCACGGGTATTTGTTGGTAAAATGCAGCCAATGCTGCAGCCATTGAGGTTGTTGTATCACCATGTACAAAAACCACATCTGGTTTTACTTCTTTCAATACATCCCTTAGCCCCAACAATACCCGACTCGTAACATCATACAGATCCTGATTGGATTTCATGATGTTCAGATCATAATCCGGCTTGATCTGAAACAAATCGAGCACCTGATCCAACATTTCCCTATGTTGACCGGTCACGCACACCACTGTTTCAAAATGGTCACTTAGCTCTTTAAAAGCATTGACCAACGGAGCCATTTTAATGGCTTCTGGCCGGGTGCCAAAAACAAGTAACAATCTTTTCATTTCAACTCAATAAATTCATTTCCTCAATATGTTTATCAGCTTCTGTTTAACATTGGCTCCAATTTTCAGAACACGATTCTTGAATCGAAGCAGCGACAAAGGCTTCTTATACTCTTTCCTGACTTCCTCCGATTGCCGATCCCAATCCACTTTACCTAGTTCTCGCACAGCATATTCATGATAATCTCTTGACAAATAATATGGCAACAAACTGTTTGTTCGTAAATTATCAATCAATTGTTTATAATCAGGATTGGTCTTTTCTTCTGCCGAAAGAAAGCCCAGATTCCATAGCATATGGTCTTCAGGTTTGTGCAACCGTCCAACCCCTCTATTCGCCACATCCACATCTTGGTTGTAGTACGCCAATGGCTTGTTCAGAAAAGCCACTTCATATTTCAGCGCAATACGAATCCACAACAAGAAATCCTCCCCTAGTTTAATTCCTTTTGGGAAACCGTTCATTTCATCAAAAACTCTTCTCGGAATGCAAACCGCACCTGTCCACAAAGGCATATACATTGTCTTTGCATAAGCCTTACAATAATTGATACATCCCTCTTCAAAACCTTTTTCAACACCAATATCAGCTACTCGTGTTTTTCGCTTGGTTTCATTCACAATGGTATAATTCGTCCCATAAATGCCCGCCCCAGGAAAATCAACTATCAATTTCGACATCTCCTCCAAAAAGTCGGGTTCCCACCAATCGTCAGCATCAAGAAAGCAAAGGTAATCGCCTGTAGATGCTGCTACTCCATTGTTACGAGCCACAGAAACGCCTGCATTCTCCTGCGCCAATACTCTACAATTACTATGACCTGCAATAGTCTGCGAAGCAATTTCTGCAGAATTGTCTTTGCTTCCATCATCAACAACAATCAACTCATAACCAGAAAATGTCTGAGCTAGCACACTTTCTATAGCCTTAGCTACATATGGAGCTTTGTTAAAGAGTGGTATGATGACGGAAAATCTCATTCGTATTGCGTTACTTTGTATTTATCTCGCCTCACCTTTTCCAACTTGAACAAGCCTCGTTCCAAAATCCAAAACATCTTGTATGCCCATGGATGCCGCTGCAAACGCTTTATTTGACTGATAGGGAAAGCGAATTGTTCATAGTCTTTCAACACGGTTTCAGGGAACATCTGCTCCAAGACTAGCTTCCGCTCGGTCTTGTCCAAATCCTTGTTGGTCTCACTGATACCTGTCATGTCGAACAAAGTGACATCCATATTCACGTAATGTGGTTTCTCACCACCTTTAATGATAGCTTGCAGATACCATTTCCAATCAGAGACAATCTTCAGATTTTCGTCATAGTAGCCATACTTCTCGAATAAGTCGCGGCGGATGTAAGCCGGGTCATGATTTAATGTGCCCGTATACATGCCCAACATGGTAATCTCTTGTCCGGCAAAGCACTTGTCTGTCATCCTATGCCCATCGGGAAAACATTTTACCATATTTCCATACAGGATGGCAGGATCCCCTGCATTCTCCAATCCAGCCAGCATCCTTGCAGTCACATCGGGTGCCGCCAAACAATCTGCAGAATTGAGAATCTGTATGTAGTCGCCCGAAGCCATGCGGATGCCTTTGTTCATGGCATTGTAGATACCCGAGTCAGGCTCCGAAACCCATTTCAAATGAGCAAACTCCGGCTCAATTTTCTTGATAACATCAACACTACCGTCAGTTGAGGCACCATCAACGACAATATACTCAAACTCCTTGAAGGTTTGATTGGCCACGCTTCTCATGGTCTTCTCAAGCCCGATGGCGTTGTTGCGGTTAATAGTGATGATAGATTGTTTCATAATCGAAATCAAGCAAATGATCGGCTTTTTACACTATTAATAATCTCTATTTTCTACCTAACAAGAATTTGACACTATTTTTGCACTTTTCCGCCAAGTGTCTTCGATAAACGCCCATCAAATACCCATAAAACGCGAATGGTTTAAACGAAGATACTTTATTGGTCTTTTCGACGACCTCCCATACTGCTGGGAAGAATCTTGTTGCATCGAGATAATCATCAAAAAAGCGGATAGCTTTATTTGATGCATCACCAACCATCAATTCGTTCAATCGGGATAAATCCGTCAGCTTCTTCAATTCAAAACCGAACCCATACCGTTCCACCAAATCATCCCAAATGTTCATGTTCTCAACCACCACCGGCACACCATATTGCAAAAACGTTGTTGTCTTCCCCGATGACAAACCAATATATCGGATATTATCACCTGTATAAATGGAATCGTCAGAAGGCTCATAGGTACAGAATCCTGCATCACAATCCGACAGCAAGGTTCCCATCTCATCAATGTTTTCTATGGGTTTGTCGAAAGAAATAAACAATCTCTCTCCAATATGCTCATGTTGAACCGTTGCTGTGTACTTGTATCTGCTATGCGCCACTATTACCCAATCATCAGGCAAATATGGGACAAACGACAACAAGCGTTGTTCTTGCTTGGCATCCATCCATCCCATATACAACAGTATATGTTTGTCAGGTTGTATCCCCAGTAAATCGTGAAAATAATTGGATGGCTTCAAATGGTGCGAACCCGTATTCGACACTGGCATCAAGATGATCTTCTCTTCAGGTATTTCATATTCACGAGCAAGGCAAACCTTCCTTGCTTCATCCTGAACAATAGCGCACTGTATACCTTTTGCCGCCTTTTTTGCCAACCGCTTGCTACGATGATCGGCTTGACTTCCAATCCTTTCGATCTCATGGTCAAACAAAATCTCATATGACAAAAAGAGATAAGGAACGCACAAAAACGACGCTATCTTTTGAGCTTTATTGATTCCCAGGTCATCAATACCTATCACAAAACGAATGTCTTCGTTTTTAAAACCTCTTTCTATCTTTGCGGTTTCATCGGGGGAGTTTCCGAAATACACAAAGCGAGCACCCGGGAAAATATCTCCTTGATAAACATAATCGAATTGAAGAGAATAGACCAAGACCTCCCACCCTTTTTGAACAATCAGCTTGGCAATGGCCATCAAATTGGGATTGCCTTTGATGTTGCCCTCGGGATGGACAATAAGTATCTTAGGTTTATCACACATCACTTTAAATGATTTGCTTTTATGGCTTCAGATTAGTGTTTAGCAAAAGACGCTATCATTTGACAAATGTCCTTAATATCGCTTTCACTCAAAGAGCTTGCAGAAGGGAGATACAGACCGTTTTCCGAAAGCCAATCCGTAACAGGATACACTCCAGAACAATCAGCACCAAATTTCTTCAAACAAGGTTGGCGATGCATTCCCACAAAAAGAAGGCGCGTGTCCACCATGTTCTCTTTCAAAAACGCCATCAGCTCATCTTTGGTATGACCATACAATTGAGGATCAACCACAATGGCATTCATCCATGCCACGTCGACATAATCCTCATGCAGCGGCTGAAAACGAATACCAGGAACTTTGCTCAAATACTGGCGGTACAATGCATTGTTCCTCATTCTCATCTGCTTATACTCATCCGCTTTTTCGGTTTGTGCCAAACCAATCGCTGCAACCACATTGCTCATCCTATAATTAAAGCCAATATCATTGTGCACATAGTTTCGAGGACCGTCAAGCGGGAAACACATGTTCTTATGATAACGGAGGCGATCATACAGTTCCTTGTTATTCGTAACCACCATTCCACCTTCACCTGTAGTGACGTTTTTGTTGGCAAAAAAGCTAAAACAAGCCAAATCTGAACACGAACCTGCTTTTCGCCCTTTATATTCCGCCCCGTGAGCCTCGGCTGCATCTTCCAAAACATAGAGATGATGACGTTTGGCAATGGTTTCAATGGCATCCATGTCACACATCAAACCAAACAGATGGACAGGAATTATCGCTTTGGTCCGACTGGTTATCTTTTCTTCAATCTGGTCAACATCAATATTCCATGTCTCCGGATGGGCATCTACAAACACAGGAACGGCTCCAGTATAGCAAACAGCAAAGGCGGTAGCTATCATCGTAAAATTGGGGATAATAACTTCATCACCTTTACCAATGCCCAAAGCCGTCAAAGCCAAATGCAATGCAACCGTACCATTACAAACAGCCACGCCATACTCACAGCCGCAATACTGGGCGAATTGTTTTTCAAATTCAGTAACATATTTGCCAGCCGAAGAAATCCAGCCTGACGACACAGCTTCTGTTACATACTTCAACTCATTGCCAGCCAACAGCGGCTCGCATACTGGAATAAACTTTGTTGCCATACTATTTCAGAATTACTTGTTCATCACTTATTGATTCAAACCTAATCTTATCCATTTCGCCGCAATATGGGCCTTGTTTCACTTCAATCATTTCGGCCTGCTCCAATACTTTGAAACCATGTCCACCATGGGCCAACAGACAGACATCACCCTGACTGATGACACGGCTTTCAAGATAGCATTGATTATCGTCATAGAAGTCAACCCTGACTGTACCACTACGGACGATAAGCACTTCTTGGGTTAATTCCACTTTCCGTTCAACCAAATTATGCACATGTGGCGGAATCAAATAATCCGTCGGACGGTTCATATAACCCAATTGTTGGCTGAATGTATCTGGGGTAAAAAAGGCTATTCCATCCTGACGAAAACTAGCCCGAATAATACAACCCAAAATCTTGCCGTCATGTTCAATTTGTTCAAAATTATCCATAAATATACTTGTTTTTTTCTTCCTATTTCGTTAACTCAATATATGCATTTATAACCTTTTGTAGCGGAATTTCATACGAACTTTGGCTCTCCGACGGTTGTTCATCAACTCCCGTCACGCACATCATGTCCAAATCAAAATACTGACGATAAAAAGTCAAAAAAGGCTCAAAAGCCCTTTGTAGATTGGTCATTACCAACACCTTAGTTCCTGGCCGACAAAATATAGTGTTTGTAAAAGCGCTTGAATACGGTCCGACTATTTCTTTCGCTGATTGAAACAAGCCAACCTTTTCAGCATATGACATCTTATGCGGTTCAACCATCCGAAATCCTAATGAAGCAAAGTAATACTCCACTTCTTCACAATTCAACATATTCCTCCAAGTCCCCCTTCGTACCAAGAAAATACGTTCTGTCGGTTCTGCACACACACTCGAAGGAATCAAATAACGTTTCAACAAATCATTCACGTATTTCGGAATAATCATATCCACGTAAGAAACATAGTTTTCATTATCAATCATCGTTGTGGTGCTCTCAACATAGTACAACTCTTCACAAAAGGCCATTTCGTTTTTATGTAGCACATTCAATTCCATTTCTGGCAAGTACTGAGAGACAAATGCTTCAACCACATACCGAACGTGTTCATCGCCATAATCGGGAACCAAAATTGTCATATCAGAACGAAGTTCCGAAGGCAGTTGCAGCAAACTGTATAGCTTGCACACATACTGAATCATGAAATGCGCCCACACGTCGGCATACACACCACACAAAGAAAACACCTTTTTAAATCTCTTGACACATTGGCATGGACTAACAATAATTGAAGAGGCGTCATGATAAAGCAGGCCTTCATCCATAGGGATATCCTTTGTGAAGATCGGTAAATCCTTTTTGGCCCAAACTGCCTTTTCATTGGCAAACAAAATATAATCCGCTCCTTCCCTTATTGAAGCCTGCCTATAACAATAACAATGCAACGCAGGCGAGTTGAGACGCAATACTCCCGATTGAAGAATCCCATAAATCGGCATAGGTTCGACTTCTTCTATCGAAGCTTCCTTTAAGATCTGCACACATGTACCAACCTCAGAACTATCAACAAGTGAATAACGATCAGCCGACGACAGTATTTGTTCTTGTCGATTATCGTTTTCTTGCTGAAGAAGCTTTTGGGTAAAAGAATTCACCCTATGCACTACCTTATGAAACAACTTGTTCATATTGAGCAATCACATCACGAATATTCGTAACAGCCTCAAAACCTATGGCATTCCTTAGTTTTGTCCCATCCAATGCCAAATATTTCATTCCCACATCCGTCCTGTTTTCTTTCCCGAAACAATCTTCAGATACTTGAAGATGATAATACTCATGTATCATCTCAACAATCTGACGGACCGACATCAATTCATTCCCTTCAATCCCATAAACACCAGAAGCCAAATTCTTGTCATAAGCCAATTCCAACAGCCTAGGCACTTCATCCACATAAACATATTGCCTAACTTGATCTCCTGATGTGAATTGAAGTGGCTGGTGCTTTAAGATGGCCTGAATAGTATATGGAATCAAGCGTTTGACATTTTCTCCTGGGCCATAGATGGTAGGAATAATAAAATGCCAATGTGCGAATCCATGCGTATATGACGAAACAAACCTTGTCAGCATTCGCTTTGAAACGACATATTCACTCGGCGCCTTATACTGGGAGTTGACAACATCCTTCTCATCAAACTTTCGGCATTCGTCAACCTCGCCCATTTCAAACACGCTTCCGAAAGACACAAAAACACCTTTATAGTCCAACTCACGCAAGGTATTACATATCTCAACCGGGGCAAACACATTGAGTTGGTAAATCAACTCCTTGCTTTCTTTTAAATTGGCTTGGATGCCTGCGCCACTTGCATAGATGATCATATCAGAATCCATCAGAAGACCGCAATCCAGTTTCTCCTTCACCAGATTCACCAAATAAAAAACATCAAACTGATGAGAATTCGGCTCTTCCAAGCCAAACATTTTCAGTTGCCAACCCTTCTGGTTTGCATATCGTGCAATAGCAGTCGACAAGAAGCCATTGGCCCCTATTATACTGATTTTCATAATGAACAATAATAATTGATTTCATCAACACACAGACGATACACATCTGTTTGTCGATATTTCTTATACCAGTCCGCCGTCAATCTGACACACTCATCGATATTCATACGCGGGTGCCAACCTAAACGTTGTTTAGCTTTGGTAATATCCAACATCAACAAATTTGCCTCATGCACTGCGTTCGGATCACTTTGGTCAAAAAGTGTTCCTTTCCCATAAGCGCCAATCAATTTCTCTGCGACCTCCCAAACCGGCACAACCGAATCCATCTGAGGCCCAAAATTCCATCCTTCACAATAGGCTTGAGGTTCTTCATACATTTTCTTCGCCAAGAGCAAATATCCGCTCAGCGGCTCCAATACATGCTGCCATGGACGCACAGCCTGACGATTACGAATCGGAATTGGAGTGTCTGCTTCTATCGAACGGATGCAATCCGGTATGATTCTGTCCTTTGCCCAGTCTCCTCCGCCAATTACATTACCCGCTCGAACACTTGCTATCATCTTATGATGCCTTTCATAATCTTTTGAGTTCATAAAGCTACGCCGCCATGAAGAAATGGCTATCTCTGCCGCCCCTTTGCTACTCGAATACGGATCATAGCCTCCCATGGGGTCATCTTCCGTATAAGCATGCATTTGTTCCCGATTTTCATAGCATTTGTCGGTGGTAATCATCACGCCAGCCTTAACGCTATCTGTCGTACGGATGGCTTCCATAACGTTAATGGTACCCATCACATTAGTCTGCCATGTCTCAACGGGCTCAACATAGCTCAACCTTACCAAGGGTTGGGCTGCCAAATGAAAAACGATTTCCGGTCGGTATTTGGCGAACAAATCTTTTATGCATTCCTCGTCACGAATATCAGCCCGCATATCGGCCTCAATTTTTTGTCCGATCCCCGACAGGACATAATTGTCTTTTTCGGAATAGGGTTCCAAACTCACACCTATGACCTTTGCCCCCAACTCATGTAGCCAAATGCTCAGCCATGAGCCTTTAAAACCCGTATGGCCAGTTACGAGAACCGTTTTACCACAATAGAAACCTCCAAACAAGTCAATCATAAGTCGAAAGTATGTTTAATCGTATCACTTGGATCATATAACTGGTCAGTATAGGCCAACACGACAGAATTTCCCTGGCCCGTATTGACAAAGGCATGTGCGATGTTCGAAGGCACCTTCACCGTAAGCGCATCGTCAAAAGACAGTCGAATGTCCATCTTTTCATGAGTGGTCATGTCTTCCAACTTTAGCACCGACTCACCTTCGATGACCGTAAACCATTCATTGGCTATACGATGGAAATGCCCACCCTTCATCTGACCAGGTTTTGCCATGGTCAGATACACTTCACCCGTATACAGGGGAAGGCCTTCTTCCTTTCCTGTAATGACCTTTAAAAACCAGCCACGCTCATCTTGAATCAAGTTGCGCGGAATGATTTGTATTTGTTCTTCCAATCTCATTTTTTATCCCAGTACATCCAAGGGGCTGAATGTGCCGCTATCATTTGTTCCAATTTTTCCTTATCACGAAGTGTATCCATGCATTGCCAGAAGCCTTTGTGCTTGTAACAACTCAGTTGACCTTCTGCCGCCAACCTCTCCAAAGGCTCACGTTCAAAAGGCATTGCATCTCCGACAATATAGTCTGTTACACAAGGCTCCAACACCATAAACCCTCCGTTGATCCAGCCGTTATCTTCTTTGCTCTTTTCCCTGAACGAGCGTATCATGCCTCCTTCCATATCCATAAAACCGAAACGTCCTTCCGGCTGTATTCCAGTCAATGTTGCCAAGCGTCCTTGATCTTTATGGAAAGCTATTAATGAGTCAATGCCAACATCTGCCACGCCGTCACCATAAGTCATCAAAAAAGTCTCATTGCCGATGTATTCCTTGACTCGTTTGATGCGGCCTCCAGTCATGGTATTCAAGCCGGTGTCCACTACCGTAACCTTCCAAGGCTCCGCGTGTTTGGCATGAACGATCACCTCGCTTCCGTTCGAAAAGTCAAACGTAATATCACTCGTATGGATAAAATAATTGGCGAACCATTCTTTAATGACATCCTGCTTATACCCTGCACAAATGATGAAGTCGTTAATACCAAAACGACTATACCACTTCATGATGTGCCATAAGATGGGCATTCCACCAATCTCAATCATTGGTTTGGGTTTCAGATGGCTTTCCTCGCTTATGCGTGTACCAAACCCACCTGCTAAGATTACTGCTTTCATATATCCTTTTTAAAACATTTTAGTCCATAAAAAACGCGAAAAATAACCTATGCTTTTGAAATATTGTTTCTCTCCAAAAGCTATCCTCGTCAGTTTTTTGTAATACCTAGAGATTATTTTAGAAGAGATCAACCGATGATACTTTTTATCAAACCCTTCATCAATCACCTCATACATCTTCACACGGTTACGATAATCTCTCTCTTGCGAAAAACCTTTACTCGACGTCCCTATTCCATCTCGATAAACCGACGTTGCCTCATTAATGAACTTTGCCTTGCCAAATTCACTAAGCCCAATGAACAAGGGCTCGTCCCCTATAAAACATTTTGAAATCCATTTAGGAAGTCCCTGTGATGGTATTCTATAAACAATCGTTGAAGTATGCCCGGGCGACACAACATGATCACCCCGTTTTATCATATCCAAACTATTATGCAACAACATATCCTCGGTTGTATAGGTATCCCAAATCGTAACATTCGCATAATCCCGTTTACCTGCTCTATCAACGATGCAATTCGTAAAACACATCGAATAATCCTCATGTGCCTCAAGGAAATCCACCTGCTTTTGCAACTTTAAAGGATCCGTCCAATAGTCGTCGCCCTCACATATCGCGGCATATTTTGTATTTGTCCACTCTTTGTAATACTTAATTTTGCGTTTTGACTTACTATAATGATTCTCCTTGAGACAAATCACAACAAAAAAGCAGTTTGCATTGCTTTTATGTCGAGCAAATGTAACATGTCCATAATCCGTCTCTTTATTGATTGCATCTTCATCGTCAAGGCTAAACTGTTCATTTAAAAAGCGATTCAACACTTCTGCCGTATGATCTGTGGATGCATCATCAATAATAATCGATATCACAGGAAACTCTGTCTTTTGCATAGCAAACCCTTTCAGAGTATCCTCAACATAGGATTCCTGATTATATGTCAAACATAAGGTATGTAATAAGAAATCCATTTCTCCGCTCTTAAATAAATACTCTTGCGCCAAGAAAATCTATATGATAAAACTCACATTATCAACGACTCAAAAAAATCATTCCATAATGCCATTTTGTGGTTCCACCCTCTTCGAATGATGACATTCTTTACCTCCAGTGGAAGTTCTTCGACCTGAGCATAATATGCTTTCACTATACACTCCTCTAAATCCTCCATCCTTTCAACCGGAAAATAGCAAGACGGTTTATATATTTCCAAATAGGCATATTTCATCCATGCACCGTGCACCACCTTCTTATTACATTGAATATATTCCATCACGCATCTCGAACCCGCATCTGTGGTTTGAACATGAACAAAAATGTCTGTAGCCATCCTCAACTTCAACAAATCCAACATATCCAAATAATCCTCCACCGCAACGAAATCCAAACCTAATTCCTTGCATTTCCCTTTCACATGCTCAGTGTATTCCTCACTCAACGTTGATCCCCCATAATTAAACGGGAACAGCAGGGTCAAATTCTCTGGTAGTTGATTCCTGACATTATTGATGGCATCTATAATTATTTCATGCTTCTGTTCTCTCTGAGTATTATAGCCACAAGTTATCACATATCTACCATCCAATCCAAATCTAGCCTTGGCTTCTTCTGTTGTAACCTTGCTCAAGTTTTCTTGAAAATAATCAAAAGACTCTCCTCCCCAGCCTAAATTAACCATTTTTTCAGGATTCACCTTAAACTTTTCCATCGCGCACTGCCCAATCTGCGATTCTTTCCTAACAGTCACGTATTTTGCTGCAGAATAAACCCGGCACAATCCCTTAATAAACTTCTCATCTTCCACTCGCAACACATCACTACCCCAAGGGGTAATCACGATGTTTTTTGTCATCATTTTAATAATCGGCAGCGCATATTTTAGATGCCATTTGGGAAAATGAATATCCACGATATCGTAATGGCCTCTCAAAAGCAAACCTAAAAAATCAACCCAATAGTATAGGGCATTCATCATAATAGTAAAAAACCGAATTTTTATTTTACCATTATATGCTTTATGTATAACAATATGATTGACAATCCCTCTCAGCTCTTCATAATCGTTATCCGCAATAGGGGTTGTAACCAATGAAATTTCAACATGTGGATTCTTCTTCTTTAAATTAATGATAAAATCCTTGAGATGTCCAAAATAACAACCAATTCCCACTATCAAAATGCTGTATTTCTTCATCTCAAATCATACTTACAAAACATCTATTATCTTCAAATACTCAGCCCATTCGCCCATGTCTTTCCAAGCATGTTCGCTCACAGGGAAACAACCCACACGGCCGCATCTTGCTTTGATCTTTTCCATCAGTTGAGTGATATGGAAGAATTCACCTTGGGGTATTTCGTCAATACATTCAGGATTGAGGATGTAGACGCCCGTATTAATCATATAGGTCAATTCTGGCTTTTCCTTCAGTGCCGTCATTAGGCCATTCTCACCTGTTTCGATTACACCATAAGGAATGCGAAGACTCTTTACCGCAGTCACAATAGTCAAATCGTTGCGATTCTCTTTATGATAATCATACACATCACGATAATCCTGGTCAATGACAATGTCGCAGTTTGACACAAAAAACGGTGTGTCCACCTTACCTTTCAACAAAGTGACACTTCCAATAGTCCCTAATGGTTTGTCTTCTTCAAAAAATGTGATGTCATATTTATGTTCCAACTGATCAAGGTAGAAACGCATCATGTCACTCTTGTAGTTGACGGACATATAAAACCTACAACAACCAATCGCCTCAAATTGATCCATGATTTCCTCAAGGATGGTCTTGTCACCTATCGGCACCAATGGCTTGGGGATGACATTAGTAATAGGCTTCAACCTAGTGCCTTTGCCACCAGCCATAATAACCACTGGAAGATTTATCTTATCGCGTCCAGGCTCTTCTGCTTTTTTGAACAAATCATTCCAAAACAGCACCTCTGCCAGGTTACCATTTTCATCCAAAACAGGCATGCACTCGGCTCGAAGTGATAGCATCTTTTGTTTGATCTCTTCCATCGGTTCACCCACGTGGGCAAACTTCTTGTCAGTAGAAACGATTTCAGCTATGGGTGCCGTCAATTTGACGTTTTGAATAATAGCACGCTGAACATCGCCAATGGTAAGAATACTCACGAATCTTTCACCTTCAAAGACCAAGAGCATCTTCACATGCTGTTTGTCCATTTGCTTTAATGCCGAAAGCAATGAAGCAGCATTACTTATTTTTCTGTTTTCAATTCTTTTCACTTCCTAGGGTTTACAATTCCACACTTGCCCTTCTTGGTCCGAAACAACAACATGGCCTTAATGCAACTATCCGAGCACCACTAGCTCGTTGGGGAACGATTTTAGCGAATGTAGCCAAGACAGTATGCTTGCCCCAAACCGAGTGGGCCGATAACTGCCTCTCTATCTCATCACTACCGTAAGTAGGGTCAAAATGAGCATGAATGTTAAGACTTTGCTTTTATCTCCCCACACCTTAACGATAAGACATTAACCCATAAAGTCAAGGATATCCTGAACGGTTTTGATCTCTCGGATTTGCTCGCCAGTTAGTTTCTTGCCACATTCTTCGTCCATCATAACGATAAGCGACAACTTTGCCATCGAGTCATACTCAGGGATGTCCTTAAGTTCCATTTCGGGATTCAGTGAGCCTCCATCCAGTTCAAGCATGTCTTCAATCATTGCTATTTTTTCTTCATTTGTCATAGAAATGGATTTTAATGATTAATAATTCTATTTATAGTTTTACTGTATTAAATAATAATAGTTTTTTCATAAACCTGTCCACTCTTTCACTCAAAAACATAGTACATAATAAAGGAACGACTATGACAAGAGAGATTACCCCCCACCATTCATATCGAAATGGATACAGAATACCCCAAGATAACAAAAAGACGGGTATCATGTGAAGCAGATAAACATTCAAAGTCCTTGTACCATAGACTGAATACCAGTATTTTTTATTTGGGAAACATATTATCACACATACGCAAACGATTACCCTCAACAAACACATAAACCATTTAACCAAAGCCGCATGATAATTGAGACCATAATAAGACACAAGTCTATCATATTTTATCCAATCAGGTCGAAAATGAATCATTGCAAGATTACTAGTCACACAAGCTGCTATTACTGACAAACAAATAATAAGAACTTTTCTAGACGAGCAGCCTTTTGACAATCTATCACCATACTTTTCTTTCAAGAAGACTCCGAATGCATAGCTTGGAAAAAGAGAACTGATTCTTTGAATATCTAAATAACGATTCGGGACAGGAATAAAGCCAATGGTAACTGCTAGAATGAGTACAACCAAAAAATACCATATAACACCAAAATGCTTTTTAACCAAACGGGTAAATAAAGAATATATGAATAAAGCCAGCAAATACCACATCGCATATCCAGCTTTATATTTGAAGTTAAACACAAATTTGGGAAAATGCGAATAATACCCTATGACATCATTAATTATGGAAAACAGAATGCATGGCAATAAAAGCGAAACAAACAATTGTTTGATTGTTTTGTCCTTATACCAGAAACCTGATATTATTGCAAACATTGTCATCGGGTAAAGATTGATAAAAGGCTGGACATAGCGAAAAACTCTACTCCCATCCATGGCATAAGGCATTGTGGAATGCAACAACACAATACAAAGGATGGAGAAAAACTTAATATTATCCCATTTATATAACCTATCCGCCTTTATCATCTTGTCACACACTTGCACCTGCATCAATCAAAATACTTGTACCCGTTATTGTTCTTGTTGCATCGCTTAAAAGAAATGTTATCGTATTGGCAACCTCATAGGGTTGCACAATACCGAGTGGAGCATCAAGATCGGAGGCCCCAACAGAAGCATTCATTTCCATTGCCCGTTGAGCCATTGGGGTGTTGACCGCAGAGGGCATTACTGAATTGATACGTATTTTCCTCTCAGCCAATTCCAATGCCATACAGCGCACAAAGGCATCTACGGCTGCTTTACTAACGCAATATTCCGTCTTTGCCTTATAGCCTCTAATACTACTAATACTCGACATAACCACAATGCTTGCTCCATCATTCATATGCTTCTTTTTGGCACATTGCTTCACTAATTCAACGAAACTGTAAAAGTTCACATCCATCACCTTTGAAAAGCCATCTTTGGTGAGCACATTCAGTGGCTTTCGACTGCTAATTCCAGCGCAATGCACCAAACCATCCAACTTACCGTATTGATCCACTGTTTTTGAAATCGCCTCAGTAACCATGTTAGCATCTGTCAAGTCAATTGGCAATGGATGACATTGCTTTCCACCAAGGACAGCTGTCTCTGCCAATCCCTCAGCACTGATGTCCATCATCACAACAGTCGCACCTTCACGGGCTAACACAACGGAGGTTTCCCTGCCAATACCAGAACCTGCTCCAGTAACAATGATTACTTTCTTTTCTAAATCTATGATTTTACCCATAGCCTATTTCTTCGCTTTCAGTTCCTGAACCAAGTTCCAAATCGCTTCAGCTGAATTGAAGTTTTCCGGGTCAAGCTCCGTGATACGAATCTGAACGTCGAACTCGTTATCAAGCTCTGAAATAATACTTACCACATCAAATGAGTCAAGAATGCCATCATCAATCAAGGCAGTCTCGTTCTCAAAGTCAACATCGGGCCGAATACCTTTCAGTATTTCTAATAATTTTTCCATATTCTTCTATTTGTTTATGATAACCGAAGCATCGACAAGGTTGATTTATTCATCGGGGCAAAGCCTTTGTTACGATACATAGCCACGGCTTCGGTATTCTGCCGTTGCACCCAAAGCATGTAACGGCTATTATCACCATTGACATGTCCCTTTTCGATATAGGCTTCCATCAAACCCCGACCAATTCTCTTCCCTCTTGCTTCGGGAAGCACGGCGACATGGTTTAACCAGCATACACCTTGACGGTTTTCAAACTGGAGCGCTCCCATCAAGTTGCCATTCATATCTTTTGCAACCAAGACTTGTTTTTCAGCGAACAAGAAGTCGCACATTTCAGGCGAGATATAGTCACCGCTCCATTTGTCGAAACTATTGTTGAAAAGATTGGATGCCCAATGTACTTCTTCAATGCTCTGGGACATTTCAATCTTGACATTATCCAAAACAACCGGCTCAATAAAAGAGGCATATTTGGCGAAATACTGATCACGAATAAGGTTTTTACGAAATCCTATCTTTTCTAACCATTGAACCTCGGCTTCGGGAGCATTTTCTCCACGAAAAAGAATCTCGGTCACCAACTCTCCATCAGGCAAAACTATCTGTTCTTCTTCATTATTGATATAGTAATACAATCGGTAGAAACCATCTTTCTGCACCAACAGCAAAGCATTGTCCTGCCCACCAACAATATAAAGCCTATTGTGAATAATCAAGTCTGCCGCCTCATTTTGCAGATAGTCATTGGTCAAACGTCCTTTGCGATTATAACGCTCCACCAACTGGCAGTACTGCTCAAAGGTCTCAATTCTTGTTGGATTCATCGTAATACTTTTTCAGTTCTATACGGTCAATCTTTCCATTGAGATTGTATGGCATCTGTTGCAAATGGGCGACCACCTCGGGAAACATATACACAGGAATACGCTCCTTTACGAGGTTAATAATGTCCATGGGTTGATTGTCAACAGTAGTATAATAAAGCACCAGCTTGTCATTATGTTGGTCGAAGATACAAGCGGCATTGGTCACGCCCTCAATTGCATTCACCGCCACCTCAATCTCTCCAAGTTCAATACGGTTGCCCTTATGTTTTACTTGGAAATCCTTTCGGGAGACAAACACCAGATTACCATCCTCGGAAGGACGCACAAGGTCGCCAGTACGGTAGATGATGTCGTTATAATATGAGTTAAGTGGGTTCTGCACAAATACCTCTTCGGTCTTCGTGCAGTTGCCATAGTAGCCCAATGCCACACCACTGCCACGTACACAAAGCTCACCTATCTCACCAACAGCAGCTTCAGTATCATCATCTTTCAACACCAACACCTGCATATTACGACAGGCTTTGCCAATCGGTATGTATTCGTCATCATCAAAAGAACGAGTGACATCGAAATAAGTACAATCTACAGTGATCTCGGTCGGCCCATAGAGATTGACGAAACGAACGTTGGGCAATTTCTCTTGCCAAGTGCGAAGCTGTTTGGCGGGCATAGCCTCGCCAGCAAAGGTCACAAGACGCAGATGCTCAGGCAAAGCCATGCTAAGGATGTCACTATTGCCCACCATCACGATGGCTGATGTGGCCCATAAGAGGGCTGTGACATGCATTTCATTAAGCAAGGGGATCAAATGTTTGGTAAAAGTGAAATACTTTTTGCCAATCACATTCAATGTTGCACCGCTCTTTAAGCAAATACAGATATCCTTTACAGAACCATCGAAGTAAAATGGTGTCTGGTTACCAAGCACATCATGGTCAGTGAAATCAAATGTCTCAACAAGCCAATCAGCCAAATCTATCATGCCACGATGGCTAATGACCACACCTTTGGGCACGCCTGTCGAACCGCTTGTAAAAATGCTATAAACGGGGTCAAGATCGATAATTTGAGCCCTTAGGGCAGCAAGCAGTTGCAAATCTACAGAATGTTCTTTCACTTCATTGTATAGAAATCTTGCGCCAATAAACTCTATTTGGTCAAGAATGCGCAAATCTGCATCTGTAGTGGCTACCGCTGCGACTGGGTGGCACACATCGGCAATCAATCGCACTCGTTCAAAGGGCATTTTGCAGTCTATAGGAACATAAAAGTTACCGCTCTCAACCGCTCCCATTGCACCAACCAGGCCTTCGATACGACGATCCACAAAAACCAGAACCGCTCGACGTATTGTATTGCCCGTTGCCTGTGCAATGGCAGTGCCTATACGCTCCGCCTGCGTTTTCCATTCGGAAAAAGTAAGTGAAAGCTTGTCGTCAGCCAAAGCAGTCTTGCCTGGAAAGTGAGAGGCTGCATCATCAAGATATGACAATATATTGATTATCATAAAGATTAGTTGACTTAAAGTCCTCTCATATCCTTGAAAAGCTCATTTGGGTCATTAATAATGCCTTCCTCAAAAACAGTGTCATCAAAAATGATAGGCATAATATCGTCCGTATTGATTCGAAACGACGTGACACCCCACGAGAGACCAATACCAAACCCACACAGCATCACATTGATTTCTTTGCTTTCCGTATCGTTTCCATATTTATCACACATGGATACTACAGGTGAAGCCCCACTGGTATTACCATATTTTGGCAAAGTGATGGGCATCTTATCGGCTGGGATCTTCGCTTTTTTGGCAATCTGCTGCAAGATATATAAATTTGCTTGATGGAAAGCGAAACAATCGTAGTCGTCAATACTAGTATTGGTCTGAGCAAGGAAGTCTTTTACGATTTTTGGCACATCAAACACTGTAAATGTAAATACAGAAGTGCCACGCATGAATGAATCGTAAAGTGAGCGTTCTATACCATCCTCACACATCACTTCATCATGAGGAGGATTCATATTGCGACATCCACCGCCTGGTACTATAAGATAACGATAACCATTGCCATCACTACGCACAAGACTATGTATTTCATCATTGGGATCATCTGTGCGCTCCAACAACAAACATACGCCCACATCACCGCCTAACATGACTTTCGACTTGTCGCGAGGATTGACGGTTTTGCTGCCTGTGTCTCCACTGATAAGCAATGCCTTGCGTATATTGCTCGTCATCATCATTGAACTCAGTACCTGAATGCCATAAACAACGGCAGAGCATCCGAGAGAAATATCGAAACAGGCACACTCCGTGTTGAGACCCAGTCGCTTTTGGACAATAAATGCAGTGGCAGGACGGGGATAATCTGGGCTATGAGTTGCCACAACGAGAGCTCCAATATCAGCCTTGTCAATGTTCTTCTCTGCCAAAAGCTTTTCAGCAGCGATATACCCCAAATCGCCTGTTGTCTGATGATAAGAAGCCTTGCGTGAAGAAATCACCCCTGTCATCTTCTTGAACTTCTCCACTTCTTCTTCACCAAACAATTTCTTGAAGTCGTCAGGGCGCACTTCATTATTTGGCATGGCTGTTGCCATCGCTGCAACACGTATTCCTTTGAAATCGAATATTGCCATATCAGACTATTTTAGTGGTGTACAAAGTGATGAATCCCAAGCTATAGAATGATCATATTTGTCATTCCATAACGCAAACGCCATAGGTTTTGATCACCAATGTTTTCGAGTTGCTTCTTCTTGTCTTTTACACTTACTTTGAAAGAAGCCCTCTCCTTGAACCCCATTTTAATTAATTGGTTTGTTGTGCCAGAATCACAAGTTAGAGTAAATATAGCATCAATTCTTTTTGAAAATGTTGGGATTGCCAATAAATTAATGTCTGCTTCGCTTAATACATTTTTGTCGCGTGATTCCCATTCTACAACAGTCCCTATAATAAACCCATGATTTCGGCCAGGCTTCTTAATAATTCTTTCCTTTGTCATAAAAAAGCCCAAGGGCTTATTACTTTTATCTAAGATACTATAAAACGATTGAATGTCCTCATCATAACCATATGTGTTGTAGTCAAGATTCCACTGAAACCAGTCTCTATCATGAACTTCCATAAACTGATAACCATCATTTGCAACCATTTCAGTCACCCATTCAGGAACTATGGTTTCTTTTTTGATTACAAACTTTTTTTTCAGCCTATTGCAATTAATATGGTTTGGAATATCTTTGAATTTTAGCTTAGTATTAGCGACAATTCGTCTAAGCTTCAATGATACTGATTCTGAAGGCTTGGGCTTAATTTCAAATCTTGAATTAATCACCTTGAAATATTGAGGAACTTCAAATAAGATGTATTTCAATTTACGATGCAGCGGATATGCCTTAAGTGATAATCCTGCACCCAATGAAAAATCATATTCATCATTTTGCAGTGTAATCATAATTAAATCAGCACCTATCCCCTCTTTACGACACTCATCAATGACCTCAAATCCACAACCACTTTCTGCACCATACACTCTATCTCCTGCCTTAATACGTGTACCAAAACGAATAGTCCGACCAATTTCTTTGCCTTCTTCGTCAACAAATAAATGCATAAAAGTTTTTGAATCATCTTTGTTACATGGGCACGCTATCAAAGCATCTCGAAAAGAAGATGTAACATGGGAGGTAACAGTGAGCTTGTCATCCTGTGGAATATAGGCATTCTTATATGTGCCGTCTTTTAACTCCCTATATGTGATTCTTTTGTAGATGTAATTCGCCATTATTTTTGTCTTTCTCTTTTATTCGTAAGGCTATTTAATTACCCGATCTTTGGTCTTATACATTTTGAGATTATATTTGTTATCCCTGAACGGATAATAGTTCTCTATAAACTGCCCATGGCTGTTGATTTCCAAAATAGCAAAACCCTGATTGGTTGGTACAATATCGAAATCCAGTTGGGGTGTCATAGGAATATATTTGGAAACCTCAGAAATCAACTCCAACAACTTATCCCAATTAGGAATAACATGATGTTCAAAAGCGACACCTGTGTCAGGGTGCGTGGGGCACTCATCATAATGATACTCGTCTCTTCTAATCAACGGACCAAACATCTTTCCATCTTCAAGAGTTAAGCCCACGTATATTGTTCCATCATAGTCCGTCCTGATTCCTGCCTTTTTACAACCAAGCCTTACCCTCGCTGAGGTCAATTGAGGTCCATCTTGTTGGTCATAAAAAACGGTAAGCCGAACCACTGCAAAATTATCTTCACCCACAATACGAACTATTTCATCGTGAGGTGAAACAAAATCGGTAATAATATAATCGTCAAGATCTTCCAATACCTTGCGGACTTCTGGTACGTTGGCAGGCTTTTGATTAATCTGGAAATCACCGTCTTTGTAAACCAATTTGTAAAGTCCTTCGCCATGTCCACCCACACATGCCTTTGCAATAAGGGGTCTTGTTTTGATTAGTTCTATAACATCGTCACTATTATGACTGTATCCTTCCTTGATAAAACGACGGTCTATTGGCAAATATACACCATTTCGCGCATAATAATGATGTATTGGCATACTTTCAATAAACGGACGTAGCAAATAATATGTACTCAGCTTATGGTCAAACCAAAAGACAAAGCGCATGTTCAAATAATTCTCCGGATTATAAAAATCATAATCCGACAAAAAACGATTACAATTTTCCTTAGTTATCCCATACCACTTTGCTTTATATGTTGCCAAGCCATAGTCATATAGATATTGCTTCTCTGGAGATTCTTTTCCCCCTCCTTCAAAATAATCCAATGTAAAATCTTTGGCAACTCTATCAATACGAAAAAAGACAATACCTTCTTTAAAGGCCTTCCGAGCAAATTGCATATACTTTACTCTTCTAACCAACTTACTTCCTACACTTTTCTTTGAAAGCTTCCAATACTTTTTCCAATAAAAGCTGTCTTTCTTTTTTTTCATATTGTATATTTATATTTGAACTACGAATAGTATTGATTTACATTATTTTGCATGGACAAAATCATCATAGATCTTATCATATGTATCCCAGACAATCATCTCATTGCCATCAACATCCAACACCGAAATGTTATCTCTGATCGTTTTTAATGATTCAAACAGTTCCTTCTTTGAATTCCTCACCACCATAATCCTTCCAAATAGTTGACTTAAAGTATTGATGTGCTTAGGCAAAATAGCATCACCCACATCACAGAAATGTGTAAAATTGACGACCCCTTCTATATTAGGAATCACATCCATTCCTATCACTTTGGAAATTGTACCTGGAATTAATGGAAGAGCCAGTGAAGCAGCTTGTTTACCGTTAAGATAAGGATTGATAGTTTGAACATCACTATCATCACACATTTTGCCAGTCAATGCATAATTAATGAGCATCTCCAAATCATTATTCCCACAAGCAGCCTCTGTAATTTTATACGTCATCCCGCCACCGGTTCTCAATCCCATTTCATATACGTAAATGTTGGCCCCGTCAGGCAGTGCCTGGAAGAAGAAAACGCCATTAATAAAACCGATAGAAAGGAACATGTCTTTAACCTTGGGATCAATAGTATTCAAATACAAATCGGTGTTCTTTGATGGGAAGAAAGTTATGGCGGTTATCAATCCATTGTTCAACACATATCGATCGCCCATGATTTCCATATAAAACTTCCCGTCCACTACAACATATTTAATAACATGCGTT
>JAEEGL017067065.1_pt1 | contig 46334 bp, 44 predicted proteins | sample 9134231 | NCBI WGS metagenome assembly JAEEGL01 (sample SAMN16246548, study PRJNA631951) | gut metagenome | biome: gut microbiome; feature: rumen; material: fiber-attached | host: Bos | place: Iran: Karaj | collected 2018-10 | reverse complement strand
GCACACGGAGTAGAAAGCAAGTATCGCTTACTTTCTGATGCCGAGCTTTTCGATGATCGCGCGGTATCTGTTGATATCCTTCTTTGTAAGGTAGTTCAACAGATTTCTTCTCTTACCGATCATTTTCTGAAGACCTCTTCTTGAATGGAAATCCTTTTTGTTTGTCTTGAGATGTTCGGTAAGATTTCTGATGCGTTCGGTAAGGATGGCGATCTGAACTTCCGGAGAACCTGTATCGTTTTCGTGAATACGGTTAGCGGAAATGATCTCTGCCTTCTTTTCCTGGATCATGTTTTTCACCTCCGATGTTTTAATAAGCCCGTTTCAGGGCCGACGCCGGTGGAGCAATCGACTGAGAAAGGGTAATGTGGTATGGCGTTTTGCCATACATTAATATTATATCATAAAAAATAATATTTGTAAAGAAGTATTTTGAAAAATCGATTTATTTTCATAAAATTCACAATTGGCCTATTGACAATCCGTAAAAATATGATATAATTACGGTATGTAAAGCAAATTGTCTTTACACAAGCTGAGAAAAACGATATTTTTAACGGAGGTCTGCAGGAAATTATGTTAAACATAGATGTTTCTTCAGAGGTTGAAAGAGTCAAAATCGGTCTTCTTCTCGATCTTTACGGTAATATCCTTACCGAAAAGCAGAAACAGACAATGGATCTGTATTTTCAGCAGGACTATTCGCTGTCCGAAATATCCGAACAGCTTTCAATAACCCGTCAGGCGGTCAGAGACAGTCTTCTCAGAGCTGAAACAACACTCTACGATACCGATGCGCGTCTCGGTCTTCTTGAAAAATTCAATGAAACCAGACAGGCTCTCGAAGTTGCATACCGCAACGCATCTTTTGTGAAAGACTTCGCCCAAAGAAAGTTCCTGCCTTCGGAGATCATTGATAAGCTCAATGAGATCATGGATACCGCAAGTGACTCCATCGGCGAAGATAACTGATAAATATGGCATTTGAAAGTTTATCCGAAAAACTCGGCTCAATATTCAAAAAGCTCAAATCTCACGGCAAACTTACCGAAAGCGATATAAAAGCTGTAATGCGTGAGATCCGTCTTGCGTTGCTGTCGGCAGACGTTAACTACACGGTCGTAAAAGATTTTGTCGCATCTGTCAGTGAAAGGGCAACGGGTGCCGATGTCCTTGAAAGCCTCACTCCGGCTCAGCAGGTAATAAAAATCGTTAATGAAGAGCTTACCAGCTTTATGGGCGGAGAGAACGACCGCATAAAGATCTCGGCTCACCCTCCCACAGTCGTAATGCTCTGCGGACTTCAGGGCGCAGGTAAAACAACTCATTGCGCCAAGCTTGCTCTGTTTTTTAAAAATATGGGTAAGCGTCCTCTTCTTGTTGCATGCGACATATACAGGCCTGCTGCGATTTTACAGCTCCAGGTCCTCGGTGAAAAGATCGGTGTTCCCGTTTTTTCTATGCCTGAAGGAACGCCTCCTGTCGAAATTGCCAAACAGGCTGTTGCTTTCGCTAAAGACCACGGCAACGATATGGTTTTCCTTGATACCGCGGGCAGACTGCATATCGATGAAGCTCTCATGCAGGAGCTTTCGGATATCAAAACGGCCGTCGCGCCCAATGAGATTATTCTTACCGTCGATGCCATGACAGGTCAGGATGCCGTCAACGTTGCCAAATCGTTCAACGACCTTCTTGATATCACGGGCGTGCTTCTTACAAAAACAGACGGTGATACTCGTGGCGGTGCTGCGCTCTCAGTCAAACATACGACCGGTAAACCGATAAAATTCATCGGCACCGGCGAAAAAATGGGAGATCTTGAACAGTTCCATCCGGACAGAATGGCTTCCCGTATTCTCGGAATGGGTGACGTTCTTACTCTTATAGAAAAAGCAGAGCAGACTTTCGATGAAAAGAAAGCTGCCGAGCTTGAAAAGAAGATCATGAAAAACCGTTTTGATTTCAATGATTTTCTTGATAATATGCGCCAGCTCAAAACAATGGGGCCGCTCGATAATCTTTTGAAAATGATCCCTGGTGCATCAAAACTTGCCCAGAAAGATCTTTCCGTAGACGAGCGTCAGCTTTCAAGAACAGAGGCAATGATCCTTTCCATGACGAAAAAGGAAAGAGAAAGGCCCGACATCATCACGCCTTCCAGAAAACGCCGCATAGCTGCGGGCAGCGGAACACGCGTTGAAGATGTGAACAGACTTCTTAAGAGCTTTGACCAGATGAAATCAATGATGAAGCAAATGAACACTCCGGCGTTCAGGCGCAGATTCAAATAATCAAGCGTTCCAAATTTAAACATAACAACAAACACGAAAGAGGTGAATTCAATGGCTGTAAAAATCAGACTTCGCAGAATGGGCGCCAAAAAAACTCCTTTCTACCGCATAGTTGTCGCAGACTCACGTTTTCCCAGAGACGGCAGATTTATTGAGGAGATAGGTACTTATAATCCCCTCGCAGAACCTTCCGAAATCAAGATTGATGCGGAAAAAGCAAATCAGTGGATAAAGAACGGCGCTCAGCCTACAGACACTGTTAAGTCTTTATTCAAAAAGAACGGCATTATGTAATGAAATATGCCGTTATACGCAATGCATGATGCGTAATTCTGTTTTATCAACGGAAGTATGCATTGTGCATTGTGTTGTCTGTTTTTCAGAAAGGAATTATAAAATGGAAGAATTGATCCTATATATAGTTAAAAGACTGGTCAACAATCCGGACGCAGTCAAGGTCGAAAAGGGCGATATGCGAGAAGATGCAGTTATATACAATCTTACCGTCGCCGATGAAGACAAGGGCTTTATTATCGGCAAGCAGGGCAGGGTAGCAAAAGCGATCCGTCAGGTTGTCAAAGCCGCCGCAGCCAAGACCGGCGAAAAAATAAATATAGATATTCTGTGAGTGTGGGTAAGATGGAACTCATTGAAACCGGCAAAGTAGTAGGCACACACGGAATAGCGGGTGAGGTTAAAGTTCAGCCCTGGGCGGACAGTCCGGATATTATGCTCGATTTCGACTATGTGATGATTGAAGGTCACAGGTTTGATATCGAATATGCAAGAATCCACAAAAACAATATTCTCTATAAGTTTTACGGAATCGACAATCTCAACAAGGCAGAGCTTCTCAGAAACAAAATCATCTATGTAGACAGAAGCTTTTTTGATCTTGATGAAGGTCAGTATTTTATCAAAGATCTTTTGACTCTTTCGGTAGTTGATGTTGATACGGGCAAAAACTACGGCAACATCACGGATGTTTTGAAAACCGGTGCGAATGACGTCTATGAGCTTACCGACTCGGAAGGCGTAGTTCGTATGATACCTGCCATAAAACAGGTCATAATTGAAACAGATATTGAAAACAAAATCATGAAGATCCGACCCTTGAACGGACTGTTTGACGAGGATTGAAATGAGATTCGATATAATGACTCTTTTCCCCGAAGACGTTGACGCTTTTCTCTCTTCCAGTATAATAGGAAGAGCACGAAAGGCAGGACTTATTGAAGTGGTCTGTCATAATATCCGCGATTTTACAAAAGACAGACATAATCGCGTCGATGACTATGTCTACGGCGGAGGAAAGGGTATGGTCATGCAGCCGCAGCCAGTTTGCGACTGCTTCAATTATATTAAAACCATTGTTCCCGAAACATACTGCGTTTATCTTTCTCCTAAAGGAAAGAAATTTACTCAATCAAAAGCAAAATCATTTCTCAAAAAAAAGAATATAACTCTCCTTTGCGGTCATTATGAAGGGATCGATCAGCGAGCCATAGACATGATCGTTGATGAGGAAGTATCTCTGGGGGATTTTGTCCTTACAGGAGGAGAGCTTCCTGCAATGGCTGTTGTGGACGCTGTTTCAAGAATGGTTCCCGGTGTTCTTGCAGACAGTTCATGTTATGAGGATGAGAGCATTTATTCCGGGCTTCTCGAACATCCTCAATATACACGTCCGCCGGTATACGAGGGGATTGAAGTTCCTTCTGTCCTGCAAAACGGCAACCATGCACTGATAGCAAAATGGAAACTTGAAAAATCACTCGAAATAACACGCGAAAGGCGAGGGGATCTTTACAGAAGATATTTGAAAAAAAAGAAAAAGTGAGGTTTATATGAACGGATTTTTTAGTGCGGCATATGATACCGCGAAAAGCTTTTTCAAAACTATCTTATCTCAGCGGCGCGGATACTACGATATTTCTTCGGATGAAAGAGCCGTTAAGCAAAAAAGTCCTCTTTCGGACTTCTTGTCCGAAAAAATACCAATACGTTTTGACGTAAATATCAAACGTGGCGTACTGGCGTTAATTTCTGCTCTGCTGATATTCATTTTGTCAATGATTATAGCTTCGACAATAAAAAAGATCGGAAAATAAACAAATCCGCATGGGAAAATTCCCGTGCGGATTCCTTTTTTAATTGTTTCTTAACGAAATCTTGCATTCAAATTTATACTTGCTGTTGTCTGTAATGATTATCTCCCCGATACTGTCTGCCGTGATGCTTCCGCTTCGCGGATTTTTTACGGATAGAATATCTCCTTTTATATCTGCAATTACATCGGAATACTCAAACGAAAGATCTGCGGCTTCCATCTCGCAGTCTATAAGTCTGAGATTCGTGCAGTAGCAAAAAGGCTGTGTTCCGATTATTTTGCATCTTTCAAGTGTCAGACCGTCTGAATACCATGCAAGATATTCTCCTTTTATTACGGTATCTTTAACCGTCACGTTCTTTGCATGCCAGAAAGAGTCTTTTGTATCGAATACGGAGTTTTTTACGGTCAGGTCGTGAGTATACTGAAAAGAATACTTGCCGTGAAGAGAAACGTTGTTAAGTTCTATCCCGCTTGCTTCAAAAAACGGATATTCGCTTGTTATCTCACAATCGTTCATTTGGATGCTTTTGCTTTTCCATCCGAATTCCGGCGATTCGATTTTGGTGCTGTTTATGCTTATATCAGAGCATTCCCGCAAGGCTTTTATTCCGAAAAGTCTGCTGTCGGTAATTGTGATCCCTTCCGTATACCAGAGTGCAGCGCGACATTTATCGGTCATTTCACAGTTAATAACGGTAACGTTCCTGTCATGCCACAGCGGATATCTCAGGTTCATCAGGCAGTTTTCAAGCGTTATATCGCTTGCTTCCTTCATTGCGGACTCTCCGTCCTCCTCACCTGTGAAAGTGCAGTTTTTCAGGATAAGCCCGTTTTCTCCGTATAGGGCGCGCTCATACGGGAAATTCATATTTTCGAATACTTTCATTATATAGTCCAATCTGTGATTATTGTTATCGTTTTTTACAACTTTTCCATTATACACTATTTTCTGCGTATTTGCGTTACTTTTGTTTGAATTTTTTTGTACAATCGTGTTCTGATAATAGCAGATCATAAACCGCAACATAAAAAAGCTCCGGGCAGTCCGGAGCTTTTCTCTTACATTAAAAAGGAGGAAAATATATGAAAAATCGATCGGTTGATTCCTGATCCTTATTACGAGTATATTATAGAACAAAACTCTTCCAAAGTCAACACTTTTTGCCTGAGTTGCGTTTTGAGGTGCGCAAGTTGCATTTCCCCGGGTCTCAAATACGTTTTATCACACACGTAACATTAATTCACTGGATGTTCGATGCCTGCAAGAATCTCGTTTACGTGTGTTTCAAGATATCTCCCTCTCGAATTCAGTAATCCTGCATTTATCATTATCTGTTCTATTTCAGAAGCGATTTCCTCGGAAAGTGAGACGATCCTGTCTTTATAATTCAATCTGTTTGGATGATAACGCGTCCCTTCCCACGCATCCGCACTGACTGTTGCCTCAGCAAGCTTTTTTATCTTTGCCGAAAACTCTCCGTCTGAATCCTTCTCCGTCAGCGCACGGTACGTCCATTTGTAATAGGGCGGGTATTCTCTAATAATCAGAAAAAAGAGTTCCATTGCTGCAGATAATCCCTTCGATCTGCATAGTTCTGCGGCAACCGTGTCATTCCGCGTCATACAGCGTGCGTAATTAACCTGAAGAGCTGACGAGTATTCATGAAGCTTTTCCGCAATCCTTATTTTCCATATACTGTCAGGATAATAATTAAGCAAATAATCACGAAATGCTGTAAAAATACCCATATCATCCCTGAAAATCACACCGTTTGTTGCTGTTTTCAGACATGAATGATCCAGTCTCAGCCAGTTTTCATCGCTGATCTCACATTTTTCCGTATCACAGTCGATTTGAAGAATTTTAGAGTAAAATTCGCGTATAGTCATCACGCCTCTTCTTTCTCGAAGACGTTCCGTGAAAAATGATCGCTCTGCGCTGTCAACAAGCTCATTATACGCAATTGAAAGCCTGTGTCCGAAAATGTTCATGTCTTTATCTGTTATCCACAGACATACTCCTGTGCCAAAATCATGATCTCTTGATATTTCGTCGTCATATCCGAAACAGTCTGAGCCTTCTCCGGCTATCCCCACCGCGATCCTGTTTTCGTATTCACCGAATTTTTCATGGATCAGGCGAGAAACGAAAGCGTCGTAAAAATATCTGTTTTTATCCGTAACGTTCGTCATCGTATCATAGTCCTTAAAAATAGGTTCTCGTATCTCGTTTAGTCAATTATAAAGCATACTGCGCAGAATGTCAATAAAGAGAATAATATTTTTATTATCATAATCGCAAAATTATTATTGACATCGTTTCAAACTTGTTGTATACTGTTTATGTGAGATCAAAAGAAATGAGGAGTATTGCTATGAAACACATTCCGTTTTTCAATACGAAGATCAAAGGTTCTTTTTGGGGCGAAAGACAAGACGTCTCAAAAAATGTAACTATCGATGCCGTTTATGACCGTTTCAAAGAAACAAAGAGATTTGAAGCGCTTAAATGCAACAAGGAGCAGCAGGAAAAAGAGGGCTGGAGCTCTCATATTTTCTGGGATTCAGACGTTGCAAAATGGATAGAGGGCGTTGCATATGCTCTTGAAGAAAAGCGCGACGAAAGTCTTGAAAAAAGGATTGACGACCTTATTGACGATATGTGCGCAAGTCAGCTCGAAAACGGCTATTACAACTGCTATTACAATATTTACAATTCGGATAAAAAGTTTGCATACAGAATGAATCACGAGCTTTACTGCCTCGGACATCTGATCGAGGCTGCAGTTGCATATCACCATGCTACGGGTAAAGATAAGCTTCTCGGGCTCGTAGAGAGGTATTTAGATCTCGTAATCAGGGTTTTTGTAAAAGAGGATTCCGCTCAGTTTGTAACTCCGGGACATGAAGAAATTGAACTTGCTCTTGTAAAGCTTTATCATGCCACCGGCGACAAAAAGTATCTTGAACTGTCCAAATTCTTCATTGACAAAAAAGGATGCAACGAAAAAGATAAAGACCATTATTCCAACTGGTGCACTGCGTATTATTTCCAGGATCAGCTGCCCGTCCGTGAGCAGACCACTGCGGAAGGCCATTCCGTTAGGGCAATGTATCTTTATTCCGCAATGGCTGATATTGCAAAAGAATATAACGATACCGAGCTTCAACGCGCGTGCGAAAGACTGTTTGAAAATATCTCCGAAAAACGTATGTATATCACCGGCGGAGTAGGCTCGTCAAGAATTGGCGAAGCGTTTACCGTTGATTACGATATGCCGAATGAAACCGCATACACCGAAACGTGCGCTTCTATCGGTCTTGCACTCTTCTGCCGCAGACTTTCCGAGCTTAAACCTGACGGAGCTTTTGCCGACATTGCCGAAAAAGCAATGTATAACGGCAGCATTTCTGGCGTTTCAATAGACGGAGATACTTTCTTTTACGAGAATCCTTTGACCATCGACCTTAGAAACCATGATAAAAACCCCGCAACAAAGGAAAAAGAACGTTACCCTATCACGCAAAGAGTGAAAATGTTCGGTTGCTCGTGCTGCCCTCCGAATATACTCCGTTTTGTTAATTCAATCGCAGATTTCCTTTATACTGACGACGGCAAAATGCTATACGTCAACCAGTATATGAATTCCGAAACTGCTTTTGAAGGGAAGAGAATCGTTCAGAAAACAAATTATCCGTCAGACGGTAAGGTAAGAATCGAGACTGAAGGTTACGATGTCGTTGCCGTTCGAGTTCCGTCATGGTGCGATGATTTCACCGCATCCGCCCAATATACGATGAAAGACGGTTATGCTTACTTTGCAAATGATTCCGTCATAGAAATTGACTTTCATATAAGACCGCAGTTTATTTCTTCTTCCTGTATTCATGAAAACACAGGCAAAGTTGCCCTTCAATACGGACCGATTGTTTACTGTCTTGAAGGAACCGACAACGAAGGCGATATCTTTTCGTTTTTTGCAGACCTCGATACGGAATTTGAAGTGGAAAACAGCAGTTATTTCTCACTTCCCATTATCACTTGCGGTGGATATGAATTGAATAACGATAAAGAGCTTTACTATCCGGCAAACAGACGCACGTTTACCGAAAGAAAACTTCGCTTTATTCCTTATTACGGTATGGAAAACCGCGGAGAAACAGATATGATCGTATGGCTGCCTGTAAAATAACGAATTAAGATAACGGTTTTTAATTATAGATCTCTCCGATGAAAGTGCATCGGACTGACTGTTGAACGGAGGAACTGACTATGTCAGAACACAACAACTGTCAAAACAGAAAAATGCAGATGACTATGCGCTGGTACGGTCCGGGCTATGACACCGTTACCCTTGAACAGATCAGACAGACAAGGTATGTCACCGGAATAATAACCACGCTGATGGATAAGCTTCCCGGCCAGATCTGGCCGATGGAGGAAATACTTTCTTTAAAAAAGCATGTCGAAGATGCCGGACTCTCTTTTGCCGGAATCGAAAGCGTAAACGTCAGCGACGCCATTAAAGTTGGATCTGCCGACAGAGATAAAGATATCGATGCGTATATCAAAACACTTGGAAACCTCGGCAAAGCAGATATACACATGGTATGCTATAACTTTATGCCGGTTTTTGACTGGACACGAACAGAGCTTGCAAGACTCAGAGCAGACGGATCTACGGTTCTTGCATATAATCAGGATGCCATAGACGCAATGGATCCCGAAAAAATGTTCCAGTCAATCCAGGGAGACACTAATAATTCCGTCCTTCCCGGTTGGGAGCCCGAGCGCATGGCTCGCGTAAAAGAACTTTTCAGCATGTATAAGGATATCGATGAGGAAAAGCTTTTCAACAATCTGAAATATTTCCTTGAGGCCATTATGCCTGTTTGCGATAAATACGATATCCGAATGGCAATCCATCCTGACGATCCGGGCTGGAGTGTTTTCGGGCTTCCGCGTATCATTTCAACGCAGGCAAAACTCAGGCGAATGATGGATATGGTTCCCAATCCGCATAACGGAGTAACTTTCTGCACCGGTTCTTACGGAACGAACCTTGACAATGATCTTGTAGAGACTATTCATATGCTTAAGGGAAGAATCCATTTTGCACATATCCGCAATCTTCGTTTCAATAACGGAATGCGTGATTTTGAGGAAAGCGCTCATCTTTCAGACGACGGCACGTTCGATATGCACGCTCTTATGGGCGCGCTCTACGATATAGGCTTTGACGGACCGATCCGTCCCGATCACGGACGTATGATATGGGGCGAGAAGGCTATGCCGGGCTACGGACTTTATGACAGAGCCCTCGGCGCCGCATATCTTTGCGGACTTTGGGAATCAATTTGTAAGGAGAGACAATGATGAGGCTCAATCTTTCCGCGCTTAAAAACCGCACTGAATGGAAAAATGCAGGCATAGAGATACCTGATTTTGATGTCGAGGCTGTTCGTGAAAAAACTCACAGTTTGCCCGTTTGGATTCACTTTGGCGCAGGCAATATTTTCCGCGCTTTTCCGGCGGCTGTTTTGCAAACGCTCCTTGACAGTGGCGAGTTCGACAGGGGAGTCATAGTTGCCGAAGGTTTTGACTATGAGATAATCGATCGCGCATACCGTCCCTTTGATAATCTGAGCCTTCTTGCCGTTCTCAAGGCAGACGGCACAGTCGATAAAAAAGTGATAGCCTCAGTAACTGAGAGCCTGAAAGCTGATTCGCAATTTACGGATGATTGGAGTCGTCTTAAGGAGATTTTCAGAAATCCTTCTTTGCAGATGGTCAGCTATACCATAACCGAAAAAGGATATGGCGTTTCTCCCGAGGATATTGAACACGGATTTTCCGCAAAACTGATGATGGGAAAAACAGCGCTCCTTCTTCTTGAACGTTATTATGCAGGCGGATATCCGATCACTCTTCAAAGCATGGATAACTGCTCTCATAACGGTGATAAACTTAAAAACGGAATTCTGACCTACGCGGATAACTGGGTAAAAGCAGGTATCGCGCCAAAAGGTTTTACCGATTGGCTTAGTGACGGTTCGCAGGTTTCTTTCCCGCTTTCAATGATAGATAAGATCACCCCGAGGCCGGATGACAAAGTGCGTCAGATGCTTCTGGATTCGGGCTTTGAAGACGGAGAGATTATAGTTACGTCAAAAAATACGTATACGTCTGCTTTTGTCAATGCCGAAGAGACCGAATATCTAGTTATAGAAGACAGATATTCCAACGGAAGACCACCGCTCGAATCAGGCGGAGTCCTTTATACGGATCGCGAAACTGTTGAAAAAGTAGAACGAATGAAGGTCTGCACCTGCCTTAATCCGCTTCATACCGCAATGTCTATATACGGCTGTCTTCTCGGCTTTACAAGAATATCGGATGAGATGCGCGACGATGACATACGGACGTTTATTACGAAAATTGGATATGAAGAGGCTATGCCCGTTGTTACCGATCCCGGAATACTTCGCCCGGCGGATTTTATAAATGCCGTTCTCACAAAGCGACTGCCGAATCCGTTTATCCCCGATACTCCGCAGCGTATCGCAACAGATACGTCACAAAAAATATCGATTCGATTCGGCGAGACATTAAAAGAATATCTTTCACGCGGTCTTGACACCAATGCTCTTGTTATGATTCCTCTTGCTCTTGCCGGATATGCAAGATATCTTAAAGGAATTGACGACAGCGGACATGCATTCACTCCGTCTCCTGATCCGCTTCTTGCCGAACTTCAACAAACAGTTGAACCTTTGTCTCTTTGCGCAAATCAGGATATGTCATGTCTTAAAAAGCTTTTCTCCAGAAAAGATATATTTGCCGTTGATTTATACGAGCAGGGGATAGGCGATCGTATAGAGAAAATGGCAGCCGAATTATTCGCGGCACCGGGCGCTGTACGCAAAACTCTTCATAGATATATCAGTCAATAATAAAATCGTGCTTAAAAACAGGTATGATGAATGATCATCATACCTGTTACGGCAATTTTATTGAGCTGAAAGGTAAACTGATGGTGCTTTTATTTATTATTGCGGGATACATTTTCGTTTCTGTCGTTTTATACGGGTTGATGAAAGCAAAATGCAAAAAAGATCCTGTTTTTATAATGCCGACAGAAAAACGGATTTTTTATCTCCTGTCCGTTACATGGGGATTTTTCACTGTTATTTCAGGAGCTGTGCCGGCAATTATTTTGAGGATTCTTGGGATCAAACCGGCAAAATACGGATGGCTTTGGCGTTTTGAGATTCCGGGTATTGAGTGGGGAACTTCATTCGGCCTCTTTTTCATAGCTCCTAAGGGAAACGATCAGATATCTATGCATGAACACGGTCACGCTATTCAGAATATTTATCTCGGACCATTTTATCCGGCAGTTGTATGGCTGCCATCTGTGATTCGCTTCTGGTATAGAAAATTACTTAAAAAAAGAAATGGTCCTTTGAGAAAAAAATACTCGGATATATGGTTTGAAAAATCATCGGACGAAAGCGGAAAAACTTTTATTGAAAAATTTAAAAAAGAGCAGTCGTGATGTGCGGTATCAAATTGATCACCTTGACGTTTTTTGAATCAGGCGTCGAAGGAAAACCATAACCTCTGTATTGCTTCTTCGTTGGCTATTACGATCTTCCTGACGCAAGCACAACATCAACGTATAACTGATGATATAGCGTATATGTCGAATACGTCCGGCAAATCGCGTCGAAATAACAATATCGAGCAGGTTCTCAGAACCTGCTCGATATTGTAGAAAGCGTGTAAAAGCAAAAAAATCGAGTATCCATTCTCAAATACTCGATTTGGTGCAGCGAGTGCATTTATATCCGAACCCAAGCCTGATTCCTCAAGCTCGGCGAAAGTTATTGTTTTGGTGCCGTCTTTGAAGTTAAAGACGAGGGTGATCCTGTCATCGTAAAGGTATATCGCGTTGACAAAACTGTCGATCAGCCGGCGACGGTGAACGAGCTTCGTGGTATCGTACTTGCGCATCCGCTCGAACCAGAACAGGAATTGATCTCTGGTGAATTCCGGCGGTTGGAGCAATTCTTCGCGAGCTATCTGTGCGGAAAGCTCTTTCTTGGTTCTCTCCAATCCTTCAAGCCGTTCCTTTGTCGATTCCGTGATGATCCCTTGCTGGATCGCATCCACGAAATTCCGTATGCCTTTCTCCGTTTCGGCAAGCTGCCGTTTCAGCATGGAAAGCACCGTATTTTCCTTGCGCTGACGTTCCATACCCATGTCCGCAAGTTTTTCGATCATTTCATCATCGAACAAGATGTTTTTGATCTGGTCGATGACAAGGTTTTCGATCCACTATTTCTGAACGGACTTCTTGTCGCAGCCCTTGTGGTTCTTCACGCTCACGCACTTGTAATACCGATGAACGATCCCGGTGTGGCTCGTACCGGATTCTCCTGCCATATAGCAGTTGCATTTTCCGCAGAACAGTTTGGTCGTCAGCAGATACTCGTCCTCTGCCTTGAACTTGGCGGGGGCTTTCTTTGTTTTAGCCAAGCGTTCCTGCACGCGTTCAAACAGTTCTTCCGGGACGATTGCCGGGATTCCGTGCGGATGAACGATGTCGCGGTACTGATACTCGCCGATATACCTGCGGTTGTGCAGCATGCGCGTCACACTGTTGATGTTGACTTTGCCGCCACGCTTCGTGCGGACTCCTGCAAGATTTAGCATATCCGTCACTTCACGCATCGACTTGCCGTTTGAATAGTCGGTAAACGCCTGCAATATCAGCGGCGCCGCAACAGGATCGATTTGAAAATGCTGTTCTTTATCGACGACGTACCCGATAGGGAGCGTGCCGCCGTTGTACATGGCTTTCAGCGCGTTTTCAGTTTGTCCTCTCATGACTTTCTCAGAAAGATCGGCTGAATAATACTCCGCCATTCCTTCGAGCAACGATTCAAGCAGTATTCCTTCCGGCCCGTCCGAAATGACTTCCGTTGCTGAAACAACGTGTACGCCGTTGTTCTTCAGAATCCGTTTGTAGTGCGCCGAGTCGAACTTGTTCCGTGCGAAACGGTCGAGTTTCCATACGAGCAGGACTTCAAACTTCTTGCTTCCGCTTTCCTTGATAAGCCGCTGGAAATCGGGTCGGTTATCCGTTTTCGCAGACAACGCACGGTCGATGTAGATCTCAATAATGTCGATGCCGTTCTTTTCGGCAAACGCTTTGCATTCACGGATCTGACCTTCGATAGACTCTTCACGCTGATTGTCACTGGAATACCTTGCGTAGATCACGCCTTTCATTTTTCTTTTCTCACCTCCTTTGCTCAAGATTCTTTCGCAGGGGTTTTAGGGCTCTCCCTAACAAGCGGTGGGCGAAGCAAGCGGGCGTTTGGGTTCCCAAACGCGATGCTTGCAGAGCTGCGAGCAAGCCGGACTTTGGACGTGGGAGTCCAAAGTCGTTGCTTGTGAAGGCAATGCCGTGGTGTTTTGATCCGGTGGAGTCAAAACACGATGCTTGCCAAAACAGCGTCGCCGGAAAATGTCCCCATTTTCCAGTGCTTGCTGAAACAGCGCCACGCTCTTATCCCTGCAAGAAAAAGTATATCATATTTCAGCCGATTTGTCCATAGGTTTCGCGTGGAATTTTCAATTTTGCCTTGAAAAATTCAATTGTGCCTCTTGCTTTTAGAGTCAATGTGTGGTATCATTATTGTAGGTTATTATATGATTACGGAGGTTGTTCCTTTGGCTCGTTCTTATAATAAATTGTGGAAGCTCATGATCGACAAAAAAATCAATAAAACCCAGTTGTGCAAGGCGGCGGGTATCACCACCAACGCCATGGCAAAACTGGGGCGTGATGAGTCTGTTCCGTTGGAAACACTGGAGAAGATTTGTGAAACTCTTGATTGCAACATTGAAGATGTTGTAGAGATAACTTCTGATCAAGGCGAGTGATGTCCGTTTTATTGGACATATGATCGTGTAGAATTAATGTGAAAACGTGAAATGGAGTATTAGTTATGAAAAGTAATTCTGTTTCAACATATAAAACATCGTTGATTAACAATAGGCGATATCTGGGTAATAAGTATAAATTACTCCCCTTTATTACTCGTGTTGTGAAAGATCAAAATCTTGAGTTTGATTCCTTTGCTGATATATTTGCCGGCACCGGTGCCGTTTCCTCGGCTTTTACTGACAAACAGATCATTACAAACGATCTTATGTACAGCAACTATATTTGCAACTTTGCTTGGTTCGGCGCTGAAAAATATGACGCCGAAAAGATTGTCGAGTTTATTGTCAGATATAACTCCGAAAGTCAGTTTCCTGAAAACTATATGACGGAAAACTTCGCCGATACATATTTTAGTGCTGATGATTGCGCGAGAATCGGATTCATCAGAGAAGATATAGAAAACAGTTTTAACAACGGTGACCTTAATAAACGCGAGCGTGCTATATTGATTACTTCATTGTTGTACGCCATGGATAAAATCGCTAAAACCTGCGGTCACTATGATGCCTACCGCAAAGGTGCAGAGTTTGACAGCAGTCTTGAGCTGTATGTCCCGTTAGCAGAACAAAACAACAACGAAAACAACCAATGTTACAATATGGACGCAAATGAACTGGTTAAATCTTTGTATGCTGACCTGGTCTATATTGATCCGCCGTATAATTCCAGACAATACTGCGACGCATATCATCTTCTTGAAAACGTTGCACGATGGGAAAAGCCGGAAGTTCACGGAGTGGCAAGAAAAATGGATCGCAGCGAATTAAAAAGCAAATATTGTACTCAAAGTGCAACAGAAGCTTTTGAACAGCTGATTGCAGATATTAAGGCAAAATACATCTTGCTTTCGTATAACAACATGGCTGAAAAAGGTAATAACAGATCTAATGCCAAAATAAGCGACGATGATATTATGCGCATATTAGAGTACAAAGGATCAGTCAGCGTGTTTTCTGAAGGATATAAAGCGTTCACTACTGGGAAATCAGATATTGCGGATAACGCGGAAAGGCTTTTCCTCTGCGTTTGCAAGGCATAAGGAGCAGCTATGTTTCAATCTCCCCTAAACTATACCGGCGGCAAATTCAAACTGTTGCCTCAAATACTGCCACTGTTCCCCCAAAGCATTGACACATTCGTCGATTTGTTTTGCGGTGGATGTAACGTTGGATTGAATATTGACTGTAAAAAAGTCATTTACAATGATCTGGACGAACATCTGTTGTATCTTTACAATACTTTCAAAAATCTTGATAAGCAGTCAACCTTCGAGTGGATTTATCAAATAATCGAAAAATACGAACTTTCACAAGTAAGCAAGTACGGGTATGCGTATTATGGGTGTGAGAGCGGGAATGGTGTTGGGGACTATAACCGGGATAAGTTTATGAAACTCCGAGAGGATTTCAACACAAAGACCAGCGAGGATTATTACTACTATGTGATGCTGTACGTAATAATTGTCTATGCGTTTAATAATCAAATTCGCTTCAATAGCAAAGGCGAATTCAATCTGCCTGTGGGCAAGCGTGATTTCAATCAAAAAATGGAGGAGAAACTCTCCATATTCATTGATAGAATAAAAGAGCAGAACTGCATATTCACATGCAAGGATTTCAGAGAGTTTGATGTCAGTGTGTTGTCAAGTTCAGATTTTGTGTATGTGGATCCGCCATATTTGATTACGTGTGCTACTTATAACGAGCAGGGCGGTTGGAATGAGCAGTCCGAAAAAGACCTTCTTGCTTTTCTTGACAATCTGAATAATAAAGGTATTCGCTTTGCATTGTCGAACGTTTTAAGAAGCAAAGGTAAAGAAAACAAAATCCTTATTTCGTGGCTTGAGAATAATGTGAAAAAATATAAGGCAATTCCGTTAAACTACAGTTACGCCAACTCAAATTATCAAACAAAGGATAAATCGTCAGCAAGCGAAGAAGTGCTGATAATTAACTATCGGGAGGACAGAAATGCCTGCGTATAAAAGTTTTTGCTGGGGATTAGGTACGACAAGTTTCAGAACAAAGCAGTTCAACAGGACAATAGAGGAGCAATTAGGTCTGTTGGATGAATTTTGGCGTATTCCCGAAAACTCTGGCGAGGATTGGATCAATAACAACGCCCTCCAAATTCGCTATTATGATTTCATGAAAGAAAAGGGTTTTGTTTCCGGTGATGCTCCGAGAAAAGATAAAGATGCCCGTGAGAAGACTTCCGGCTTGGTTGATATCGGCTTGATAACCGATAATAGAAGATTAACGGAAGTCGGCGTTGCTTTACTTGGAATCAGCAGAAGCGGTGATTTTGAGTCGGATAACATTTTCCAAACTCCTAAAGATAGCTTCATCTATTTGAAGCAGTTGCTCAAAACAAGTAATACGGTTGACGGTTCCATTGTCAGACCGTTTATTGTCTTGCTGCGCATTTTATCAGAATTTGAATTCATCACTATGGAGGAATACACCTATTTGCTTCCACTGTGCATTGATTATCATTCAACTGAGTACGTTATCCAAAAGATTAAGAATCTGCGTGACAACCGAACAGATATTGAAAGTGTCATTATCGAGCGCCTGATGAGTATGGATAATTATCAAGAAGCTCTATCCATGCTTCTCGCCGGCAGAGTGAACGAGTCGCTGATCTGCGAAATTGGTATGAACCGAAAGAGCAGATCATACGATCGTCCATATTACCCGCTTTACCGAAGTTTGTACAATGCTTATATGAATGGTGATTCCTCGGCGTTTTTGTCCGTTTATGAGGAAACGAAAAACATGAGTAACATAGGGAGACTTTGGAGAGGTTATTTATTCAACACGGTATCGACGAGGGCGATTGATAATGACCCGCTTTCTTGCCTTAATCATACATTGTTTGATGGTGTAAGAACAGAGTCTGCATTTAAAACGGTGTTTTTCAAAGTAATGCACATGCTGAAAGCAAAAGCGACTCTTTCTGACTATTTGGATTTGAACAGGCGCTATATTAAAACGACGGACATTGTTCTCTTCGAGGACGGCTGCATAAAACTTGATATCGTTCCGAAGCATTTCTTTGGTAATGTTATCGAGGATTTGTATGCTAAAGCTTTTGAAGAAAGCGCGAAATTGTTTGATAACTGTTCTATGCAAGAAATTGCACCTTGCCTGGTAGAGAATGAAACTGCGGTCATCGATGGCGTCAATGCAGAACTCGGAACCGCCGTTACGACAGTTGCCGACGCAAGACTCGCCCTTGAGGATATCAGGTATAGTCGTTTGCAGGAATTGATTGACGATAAATTCACGGATGAAAAACTTCTTATTCTGCTTGATCTTTTCGAACGCAGAAGTGATGCTCAAATTCAAGAAATGGTAACTGACGACGCGGATATACCGACGATCTTTGAATATGTGCTGGGGATCATTTGGTACAAAACAAGCGAGTATCAAGGCAAAATCCTTGATTATATGAAATTGTCGTTAGACGCGGATTTGCTTCCGAAAACTCATGCAGCAGGAGGAGAAGCCGATATTGTTTATGAATATCCGGCTACCGAATACTTCCCCGAACACTCTTTACTTCTTGAAGCAACGCTGGCTGACAGAACAAATCAGCGTCGTATGGAAATGGAACCGGTTTCTCGTCACTTGGGTATGCATCTGATTAGAACAGGCAATTTGAATTCGTACTGTGTTTTTGCAACAACATATCTTGATATTAATGTGACAGCGGATTTTAGAAATCGCAAAAACAGTTTCTTCTATGATCCGCAAGATCATACGAAATATGTAACCGGAATGAAGATTATCCCGCTGGATACATCTGTTTTGAAATCTGTTGTTTCGTGCCAACGCAAGTACAGAGATTTGTATACTATTTTTGAAATAGCATATAACGCTGACCTTAATCCGCTTGAATGGTACGACTCTTTTGTAAGAAATCCGATTATTAACCGATAATATTGATATTTGTTAGGGAGAGAATTAATATGGCAAAATTGAATGGCGCAGATTACCTACTATTACTACTATATTTGAATAATAAGGAACCAATTTTGGGCGCAATTAGATTAGAAAAAATGATGTTTCTATTCAACATGGAGATTGCACCTATACTAAAAGAAAAAGGGCTTGAATCTGATAAATTGCCCGAGTTTATTGCATACAATTACGGGCCGTTTTCAAAAGATGTATACGAACAAGTTGAGCTGTTTAAAGGAATAAAGTTTATCCAAGTAACAGACTTAAAAGCCACCGAAGAAATGGTGGAGGTTGATGATTTGGAAGAAATGTCCTATGAAGATGTTTCTTTTGTAAACGAGATGACAAGCAAAGGATACAAACTAAAAACAGACGGAACATATTATAAATACTCGCTTCTTAAGACGGGTGAAAGTTTCGTTGTTGAAAACATTTTACCAAGCGTAAGCGATGAGCAGAAGATACTATTGGAGACGTTTAAGAAAAAAATTACTTCTATATATCCGAAGCAGTTGTTGAAATATGTTTATTCTAAGTATCCAGTTTATACGACAAAATCATTGATAAAAGATGAGGTACTGGATGATGAATAACATTGAGGATTTATTACGCGAAAACTATTGTCAGTACCGATCAAAACAAGGAAAAAGAAATCTATTTAAGGAGATCCCTGTTTTTTCCAGGTCAGTTGATCTTGTTGAATACGACACTCATTTGAACAAGATCACTGCCATTGAATTCAAAATAAAAGATTGGAAAAGGGCGATAAACCAACTTATTACGGTATCACCATGTTTTGATTACTTGGTATTGTGTTTACCAAAGCCCAAAACCGAAAAATGTTTGAGTAACATAAAAAGCAAGTGCTCAGAGACTGGCATTGGATTGATTACATGGGAATCAGATAATAATGTTTTTACTAAAGAGTGTAACCCAAAAGAAGTTGATATTCTATGGAAAGTCCAAAAACGGCAGATCATCAGCTACATAAAAGAGCAAAGGCAGGAAAACAAAGATGAGTGATAATTTAAAATTGTTAAGATATAACACAGGGACCGATAAAAAAGTTCTAATCAAATTCAAAGATAGTTTTTCTGCTGTTATTTTTAATGCAACGATTGTTGCCTACAGCAAAAGCGCTGTGGCAGATTTAGTTGCGGTACACAAAAATCAATACATTATTGATCCACAAACGCATATTTACCAACAAGATATTACTGCAGTTCAAACTGAAAACAAGCAAGGAATTGTATCAGTTAAAAAATCTGTGGATCAATACCTTTCTGAACTGCCAACAGAATTAAAAGATAAATTTTATTCAAAAAATGGAAATTTATTACCTGATGATATAAAAACCGTGGTTGACAAATTGATTGAAAGAGTGTACTCGTTTGAGACCAGTTATGTCGACAAATATATTAAAAACAAAGAGTATGACAAGTATTTGAAATACGCCAAAATCGGACCATCCCCCGCTGTTGTAATAGCCCCGTATTTTATGATCAAGTCATCATATTCAGAAAAAGAAATCAATGATTGGATGGACTTGAACGCTTTGTGTGCACAAAGGTTTATTTCGTTAAATTCAAATAACGGAAAATATGATACGGGAATTCAAATAGTGATCGACAAGAGAGTTCTTGACAATAACACTTTTGCAAGTAAAATCAAGAAACACTATAATAACTCTCTCGTGAATTACGCCTTTATTTGGGTTGATGACTTTAATCTTTTCGAAGCCACAAAAACGCAGCAAGAACAGTTTAAATCAATTCTCATCGCACTAACCGAATTAGGTATCAAGCCGGTTATGGCGTACGGCGGATATGATTCAATTATTCTTTGTAATAAGGATTTGTCATATAGGATGTATGGCGTTGCACAATCTGTTGGTTACGGAGAAGCAAGACCTATTACTCCTGTTGGCGGGGGGCTACCCGTAAACAAGTATTATTTTCCGCCTTTACACGCTCGTTTATCTCTTTCCGAGGTTATATCTATCTTATCAAGTAAAGGTTACTTTTCAAAAGACAAGGCTGTTGCCAGTGAAGAGTTTTATCAGTATATATGTTCTTGCAAGCAATGCCGCGATATAATAGGGAGAAATATCGATAACTTTCGTAAATACAACGAATCAAGTGACTATACAATGCGAAATGGTATTAAGCGTAATCGTCCGACAACAGATGCTTCGTTGATTGCTGCCATGCATTTTATGTTCTCTAAAGTTGACGAATGGAATGATGTTGAAAGCAAGAGTTTTGATGTGCTTAAGAACGATTTGATAAAAGGATACTCCGAGTATTATCCGGCGCTGTCTAATCACATGCAGGATTGGTGTAGCATTTATGGATAAGAAGGAACGTATTGTTTTTATTCTTGGCGCGGGGTTTTCTGCTCCGGCTAAGTTGCCAATCCAAGATCGAATTTTGCAAGAAATGATTAAGAAACCCGCTGCAGATTTTTTGACATATACACCGGAGCCGGAAAGCACAAAATTTTTAAAATCTTATATTACAGTTGGATTATTCCTCTTGCAGAATTATACTGCTTTTGATTGTGCAGAGTACAATGAGAGCTTTGAAGAATTAGAATTAAAGAGTAAATACACCAAGCTGGATATCAGCGTATTGTCAGAAGACACTGAAAAGAATGAGTTGTTGATACTACGCGAAAAAATTAGAGACAGTTTAGAAAAGTCTAAAATACATGTTAGCCTCGAAGATGTTTTTACATCTTTCGATAAAACATATCAGAGCAGGGAGTATTTTCACAGGTATTCTTCTCAATATGTTGATGAGATTAAAGAATCTATAACACGCTTATTTGTTTACTACTTTAGCAAGCGTTGTAAAAACCATACATATGTCGAAAGCGACTACCTGTCTTTTTTCTCTTATTTAAAGAATCACGCGACAAATTCAGCCATCATATCAACTAATTGGGATGTATTGACAGAAACTTATTTGGAAAAACAAAAACTTGTTTATGATTTATCGTTGAATGATACGTATTACACGAAGGATGGGCTGGTTACCTCGAAGTCAAGAAAAACAATCAAGTTAATCAAGATACATGGCTCAATCAACTGGTTCCGCTGCCTAAACTGTGGAAAAATCAACATAGTCAACAGTGAGAACTGCGGCAATTATTTGTTTGATGATAAGTCACAAGAAACTTGCAAATCGTGTCGAATAACAAAAAACGCTGATTTCTTATTACAGTCTCAAATCATTACTCCTACAATGATGAAATCATTAAACAGTCAGTTGTATACAAACCTATGGTCAAGTGCGCGTGAAACTTTGCTAAAAGCAGATCATGTTTATTTCGTAGGGTATTCTCTGCCAATTGCGGATTTTGATTTTCGTTATTTGCTTCACCAATCTATTTCCGACAAAGCAAAGATAGATGTGATCTTATATCACGATGATGACCCAAAGCAAACTAAAAAAACAAATCTGAAAGATCTTCTGCCTGAAAAAAGGTATCATGATTTATTTGCAAAGAATCAAATAGAATTTCATTATGATGGATTTGGGGCTTTTTTCAAGAAGCAAATTAATAATTTATCTTGATGTGGAGTTGTCTCAGCAAGCACTGAATTTGGCTATCAATCCGTTGCAACTGTCGACGGCATTGCCTCGACAAGCAACGTATTTGGCACGCCAAATACGGCGGCATTATCTCGGCAAGCATCGCGTTTGATTGTGCAAACACAACGCCTGCCTTGTCAGCCGCTTGTTAGGGAGCGCCCTAATACCCCGCAGGAACGGAGACATTTATGGGAAAAGAGATATTACAGAAGTACACGATATTTGAAGTTAAGCGCCAACTGGCTGAAATGGAAAAGCAGTACGGCAAGGAACGGGTCGCGGAAATGCTCGGCGAGGGTCGTGCAGCGGAGATCGACCGGGAGTTCAAAAAAGCCGTTGCAGAACGGTTGGAGCCGTACTGGAAAGACATTCAGGCATACGAACACGGCGGATTTTGGGCGCGTCTGCGCGTGCAGATTAAATACACTTTCCGCGACCGCAGTGCCGAATGCGATGTACCTAAATACGTCCTGCAAGCCATCGTTGACGATATGCTCCCCGACATCCGCGCCTTCTTTGAATCCGAAGAAGGCAAACGCGAGTTTGAAGAGTGGAAAAAAGAACACGAGAATAGCAAGCCCAATCAAAAAAACTAAATACTGTATACAAACAATAGGGGGGACATTATGGCTATACCAAAAATAAAAGAATCAGACATTTCCGAAGCGCTGAAATATATCGATGAAAACGGCGTGCCGTTTCAAAATCAGAGTGCAAAATATGAACTTTTGACTGATGATGGAAAGCGGTATCCCCCCAAATATGTTATAGCTGTGGCTGATCATATAGCACACGGAACAGAGATATCAACAGAGGGGTTTAATGCTGTGGAAGCAAAAAACTATTTAGAAACAAGAGGATTTACCATTGAAGCCAAACAGCAGGAAAAGTTTGAGCTCTGTGTTTCTGCTGACAAGGTTGAGTCAACAGACGAACGGTTTACAATGGACAGTTTGGGACTGGGTGATAACTACAAACCGCTCGATGTCTACTTCAAAACAGCCAGCGGAGAGGTTGTAAGACGCGCCTACGCTAAAAGTGAGAGAAGAAACTCAAATCAGACAATGCCTCGTATTGCGTGCCAGTTGTTTGAAAAGCAACTTGCTGCATTGTCGGTTGAAGAAAAGGAAAGTTTTCCCGTTTGTAAGTATAATCCAGATAGCGAAATGATTTGCGGGATATATCCCAGCGTAGAAGAATTCAAAAAGCATCGAAATACAATTGAATATTTGACATACGCTTATGATAACGGCAGGTTGTTCGTAATATACTGCTGGAATATTTTTTCAACGATTTACTTTGTTCAGGAATGCCTGAAACGCTTCGGGAATCCGGGGGATCAGTTTATTCTGACATATCGTGAAAAAGAAGAAAAAGAGACAGCAGCGGAAGAAACCGAAGCGGCAGTACAAGAAGAACTGGTGCAGCAATTCAAGGGTTACAGGAATCCCTATTCATCGATGTTGATTGAGTCAAAAAACGTAATCTTCAGAGGTGCTCCCGGAACTGGCAAATCTTACTTGGCAAAGGAGATAGCCGCCGATATCATTAGCGACGGTTATTTCGATGACTATACTCTCCTCTCAGACGAGCAGAAGAAACAGATCGAGTTTGTGCAGTTCCATCCGAGCTATGACTACTCGGATTTTGTCGAAGGATTGAGACCAAGAATAAACGACGACGGCACGATCGGATTTGAGCTACAGGATGGCATTTTCAAAAAATTTGTTGCACGTGCTAGAAAGAACTACGAAGACTCTTTGAAATCGAAAGAAACGATAGAAAAAGAACTGTCGGTACAGGAAGCATTGGATGAGTTCTTCTCTAACATAGAGCTGGGTGTTGATACATTCAAAACGATTAATGGAAATGAATTCACCATCACCGGCGTAGACGATAGACACGTCAACATTTCCATCCCCGGCAACGCTACAGCAAATAAGCTCACCATAAGTTTAGATGAAATCAGAAAAATGCTGGAATCCGGGCAAAAGTTTGATCGAATCAAGGATATCACGACGTTCTTCGGAAAAGCGTTTGCAACGCAAGGATACTCTTATGATTTCGTAATTTATAAAGCAATCAAAGCGAAAAAAATCGCGGGAACAAAAACAACAGCCAAGCAGGCAGTCCTAAAGAAATATATCTTTATCATCGATGAAATCAACCGTGGTGAGATTTCAAAGATTTTCGGCGAATTGTTTTTTGCGATAGATCCCGGTTACCGTGGCAAAGCCGGTGAGATTTCCACACAATATGCAAACCTGCATTCGGACCCGAACGATAAGTTCTATATTCCGGAGAACGTTTATATCATTGGCACAATGAACGACATTGATCGATCGGTGGATAGTTTTGATTTTGCGATGCGCCGCCGTTTCCGATTTGTGGAGCTAAAGGCGGATGAACGCCTCGAAATGCTTGCGCTGCTCGAGGACGAGGAACTTGAGGCAGAAGCAATACGAAGAATGGCTGCACTCAACAAGGAAATTGCAAACGTCGAAGATCTTAATGAGAACTATCAAATTGGCGCATCCTACTTTTTAAAACTGAAGACACTCGATTTCGATCAGCTTTGGACGGATTATCTGCAACCGCTTCTTCAGGAATATATTCAAGGCATGTACGATGAGGAAGGAATCATGAATCGCTTTGCAAAGGCATATGGTTACAAGAAGCCTTCTGAAGGGGATGAAAATGAAACTACTCAAGATCAAGGATAACTCACAGCAGAAGAAAGACGCGTTTTCACAAATAAGCACCCTCACGGGCAAAATCGCGGATAAAACTCTCGCGCAGCTTGAACGTGAAGGAGTTTTCGTGTTCCCTGAAATCGTCAAAGAAGCAGAAGATATTACACGAGATCAGATGATCATTCAAAGCGTAAATGATACTTTCAGATCAGGAAATGTCATGGGTTTTCTTGGCTGCGGCGATGAACGGCTAATTATCAAGTCGCGTTTTTGCGGCAAAGAAGATTTTTTCTTCCAGTACCTCCTCGATCAGGTTCTGGATTTTCCAAACATTGTTGATTTGGAATCTGACGCAAATCAGGACAACCAACTGTTCAACTTCCTACTTTTCCTGTTCCCGTATTACCTCAAAACAGCAATTCGAAAAGGCATCTTTAAGAGATACATTCGGCGCAGCTACAATGATGAGAATGTCAAAGGAGCCATTGATATAGCGCGACACATCAAAAAGAACACCCCGTTTACCGGAGACGTCGCGTACAGTCAAAGAGAGTTTTCATATGATAACAGCTTAACCGAATTGGTTAGACACACCATCGAATTTATAAAGCGGAAGCCCTACGGAAACAATCTTCTCATTAAGGTCAAGGAAGAAGTAAAGCTCATTATTGACGCAACCCCGGCATATGAGCCGTATGACAGACAGACGATCATAGAGCAAAACAAAAAGAACGTAGTTCGGCACGCATATTTTCGTGAATACCTCGCATTACAGCGCTTGTGCATTTTGATCCTGCGTCACCAGAAGCATCAGATCGGTTCCGGATCAAAACAAATCTACGGAATACTGTTTGACGGTTCTTGGCTGTGGGAAGAATATATTAACTCCCTGATAGAGGGCGCTTTCTATCATCCAATGAACAAGGGAGGGAAAGGAGCACAGCGCCTCTTTGACGGAAATATCGGGCTGATATATCCGGACTTTATTAGCCGAGATAATACGGCGCAAATTATAGCCGACGCAAAGTATAAGCCGATTGACAATATCGGAAACAGGGACTATTTGCAAGTGCTTGCATACATGTTTCGTTTCGATGCAAAAGCAGGATACTGCCTATATCCCGAAGCAGAAGGCGCAGACGATTTGGTTTTGCGGATGAATCAGGGATCGACTTATGAGGCAAACGTTATGCCAAGAGAGGATATCCACATAACAAAACACGGCTTAAAGATTCCTACCGATGCACCTAATTACCCAGAATTTGTAATACAGATGAAAATCAATGAAACGATGTTTAAGGCCACTTTAGTAAATGAGGCGGTGAGCTAAGCTCCCCGCCTCGTGCGTTTATCGGTAGATTATTTCGTTCAGTATGAACTCTTCGGCGCGATTGCGGATGTTATTCATCTTTTGTGCCCAGCCGAGTTGATCCGTGCGTTTGAGGGATTCTGTGACACCTTCAGCTTTGGCGTATTGCTTGACGAGTGATTCAAGCATTTCCGTTGCCGCTTGGTTGACCTCTTTGAGATAGTTCTCCAAAGTGCAGTTCATACGCATAACACTGACGGTGGACGGACGATTTTGCTTGAGAAACTCATAGTGCCTGAAGCCCCATACTCCGATGTTACCAATGTTCAGATTCATTTTCTTGACCTCCGATTTCATTTTTGTACTTTTGTTTGAGATTGAAATTCGGATAGTCGAAATAAACGACAAATCCGAACCCTTCGCCAACCGGCCTTGGGTTCGGATTTGTACTGTTTGGTGCGGGTGACAGGACTTGAACCTGCACAACCTTGCGGCCATTAGAACCTGAATCTAACGCGTCTGCCAATTCCGCCACACCCGCATTTTTTTGACTTTGACATTATACCACATAAAAATCCTTTTGTCAAGCCCTGTATAAGACCGCACTTCACTTTTTATTGTCTGCCTGTGAAAATAATAAATAATAAGAAATAAAATTTTTTTAAAACTGGTGGACTTTTTAACGATAATGTGCTATAATATACGAAAAAGAAAAATATGCTCACGAGTAAAGAATCAGGAGGATTAAAAATGCTTACGATCAACAAATCATCAGAAAACAATAAAGCCGTTCTCTCTTTGGCAGGACGTCTTGATACAGTTACAGCCCCCGATTTTGACAAAACCGTCAGAGAGGTCATTCCGGGTATCACCGAGCTTGAGCTTGATCTTAAAAAACTTGAATATATCTCATCTGCCGGACTTCGCGTTCTTCTTACTGCACAGAAAATCATGAATACGCAGGGCACAATGTCGGTTTGCAACGTAAATGAAACCGTAATGGAAATATTTGATGTTACCGGTTTTTCCGATATCCTAACAATCAAGAACTGATAACCGGACCTTATAGGAGAGAATAATTATGAAATCTGAATCCGTAACAGTCAACGAAAAAGGTGAAGGCATTGCCGAAGCCCTTGCCATGACGGAAAAAGTCGGCAAGTATAACGATCTTGAAAGAAAACCTCTTCTTCACCTTCGCCTTCTTGCCGAAGAGATGTTCGGTATGCTTCACGGCATCGCAGGAGAAGTTGAAGCCTCATATTGGATCGAAAACGAAGCCAATAAATATGAGCTTCATATGAAATCAGAGATCAATATGACTTTTTCGATTAAAGATCAGCTTCTTGCTGTCTCTTCAAGCGGAAAAAACGAAGCCTCAAGAAGCTTTATGGGCAAAATAAGAGCTATGATAGGCGATATAGTTCTCTCTTCAAGAGAGTCTATGCCCTATGCCGTTGTAAATACTGCGGTTACATATCCTATGGGAGCCATATTTGATGAATCTTCTGTCGTATGGTCAATGGCTATGTATAAAGAGGACGTTCAGAATCATCTTGACGCTGACGAAAAAGCGACCGAGGCATGGGATGAGCTCGAAAAATCAATAGTTGCCAACATTGCAGACGACGTTAAAGTCAAAATTGTCGGTGACACTGTTGAAATGATTGTTATTAAATCCTTCTGATCAGCTTTTATAAAAAGATGACTGAAAACAAAAAGAGCTTTTGGGGCGATCTGCGTGAAAAACTTACCGGCGACGATATGTTTCACGATAACGAGGTCAACGCAAATCGTTTAGGCTCATTGATACTTCTTGTCAGCGGTATCCTGCTCGGTATAATAATAATTCTGACCGTTATAGGCGTTTTCCCTCTTCCTTTGGAATCGGTGCTCAGCCCTTCAATTCAGGCTATCGTCGAAATACTGATACTGCTTATCCTTTGCCGTATTGCCAAAAACGATGCATGGTGGCTTAAATACGTCCTTATGATAGGTCTTGTGCTTGTTTATGCCAGACTTGACAGCATGCTTACGCATAAGGTTTCAATCCTTATGGTTCTGCCAGTCGTTTTCAGTAGCCGCTATTTTTCAAGGAATCTTACTCGTTTTACGGCAATTCTCTCCACGGTCGCGTTTTTCTTTTCTGCCGTCTGGGGTGCAATGCACGGGTTTATCAATCTTAACATTGTCACAATGGAAAAAGGCACGGAGATGATCGCTACCGGTGGCTTTATTGGCGAAACTGTCCGAAATGCAGGCGTATCTGACGGGATGCTGATTATGAATACACTTTTATATGATTATATTCCCCGATGGATGATGTTTTCAATAACGGCGATAATCAGCTCAAATATCGTCAGCCGCGGCAGAGAGATGATAATCTCACAGCACGAAAAAGACGTAAAAACAGCAAGGATCGAGTATGAGCTTAATCTTGCAAACGCAATTCAGGCAGATATGCTACCAAACATTTATCCCGCATTTCCCGACAGGTCCGAGTTTGATATTTTCGCCACAATGGACCCTGCAAAAGAGGTCGGCGGAGATTTCTATGACTTCTTTCTTATAGACGACGACCATCTTTGTATGGTCATTGCCGATGTTTCCGGCAAAGGGGTTCCTGCAGCGCTTTTCATGATGGCATCAAAGATTATTATTGCCAACAACGCAAAAATGAACAAGTCGCCTGCGCAGATCCTTACCGACACAAACGAGGCCATTTGTTCAAATAACCGAGAGGAAATGTTCGTCACGGTATGGCTCGGTATCCTCGAAATATCCACAGGCAAACTCACTGCGGCAAATGCCGGTCATGAATATCCGGTCTTCTTCAGCCCCGGAGAGAAATATGCTCTTTTCAAAGATAAACATGGCTTTGTCATCGGCGGAATGAGGGGCATTAAGTATACGGAATACGAAACTGTTCTTGAACCGGGTTCTAAAATATTTCTGTATACTGACGGGCTTCCGGAAGCAACCGATGCTGAGGGCAAAATGTTCGGAGCAGAACGTATGCTTGAAGCATTAAACGGATCTTTATCTTGTAATCCCGTATCAACACTCGACAATGTAAAGCTTTCTGTAGACTCTTTTGTGAAACAGGCAGAACAGTTTGACGATTTGACTATGCTGTGTTTTGAATATAAAGGAAAAACGAATAAATAAGCGGAGAAAGATATGTCTGATAAAAATATTTCACCAATAACAATAGCGCTTTCCGGAAGAATTGATTCCGGTAATGCAGCTGAAACCGAAAAGGAAATAAACAAGCAACTCTCATCTTCCGTAAACGCTCCCGTCATTCTTGATGCTTCAAATCTTTTATATATCTCAAGCGCGGGACTTCGCGTGATCCTTCGTATAAAAAAGGCGCATTCCGATCTTACGATTACGGATGTCAGCTCCGAGGTATACGAGATATTGGAAATGACCGGGTTTACCGAGATAATTAAGGTAGAAAAGGCGTATCGCACAGTTTCCGTCGAGGGTTGTGAAGTAATAGGGGAAGGCTTTAACGGCAAGGTTTACCGTATAGACAAAGATAACGTAGTCAAAACATACAAAAACGCCGACGCACTCTCCGAAATTCAACACGAACGCAAAGTAGCGAAGCTTGCCCTTATTCTGGGCGTTCCTACCGCGATATCCTATGACGTAGTGAGGGTAGGCGAAAGCTACGGCTCTGTGTTTGAACTTCTCAACTCACGTTCATTTTCAAAAATCCTCGCAGGCGAGCCGGAAAAATTTGACTGGTGTGTTTCAGAGTATGTTAAAATGCTCAAAAAAATACACAGTATTGTTGTTCCGAAGGGCGAGCTGCCGTCAATTAAAGAGAAAACTCTTCGATCCGTTATGAGAATGAAAGATTCTCTTCCCGACGGGCTTGGTGATAAGCTTGTAAAAATGATCGAAGATATCCCTGAATCGGATCATATGGTTCACGGCGATTTCCATACAAAGAATATCGTCCTTGCCGGCGATGAAGTGCTCGTTATCGATATGGATACCATTTCTGTCGGTCACCCTATATTTGACTTTATACATATGTATGATGCATACGTCGGTTTCTCGGAATATGACCCAGGGATAGTCCTTGATTTTCAGGGTTACAGTTCAGAAATTTCACGTAAATTCTGGCATTCAACTCTGATGTCATATCTTGGTACCGAAGATGAAAAGAGATTTGAAGATGTCGATAAAAAAGTCCGTTGCCTTGCATATGCGGGACTGATCGATTGGGGTATACGTCATCCCGATCCTGATCCGCAAAAAGCAAGGGCAACGATAGATCTCTGGAAAACAAGACTTATCGAGATACTCGGCGAAATCAATACCCTTAATTTCGATCTTCCCGCAGCTGACGGCGCAAATGAACTGCAAATAGATGCTATAACAGAAAATCTTGAAAAGGTTATAGATTTTGTTAATAAACGTCTTGAAGCGGTTGACTGCTCGCCAAAAAACATAATGCAGCTGGATATTGCAGTTGAAGAAATATTTGTCAATATAGCAAATTATGCATATTCTCCCGAAATAGGTACGGCAACAGTTAAAGTTGAAGTTTCAGATGCCCCTGTAACCGTTACTGTTACTTTTACGGACAACGGCGTGCCTTATGATCCTTTGAAAAAAGCCGATCCGGATGTCTCACTTTCCGCAGAAAAGCGTGAAATAGGCGGGCTTGGTATCTTTCTGACAAAAAAGGTTATAGACGATATTTCATACGAATATAAAAACGGCAGTAATATCCTGACTATTAAAAAGACTGTCTGACGAATAAAAAAACGGATTCCTTTTGGGAATCCGTTTTTTATGGTCGGAGTGACAAGATTTGAACTTGCGACCTCTTGGTCCCGAACCAAGCGCGCTACCATCTGCGCTACACCCCGACAGGTTTTCTTTCGAGCTTTGATATTATAGCATAATATTTTTTAACTTTCAAGAGTGTTTACAGTTTTTTCATAATTTATTTGTTCTGCGAGATCCGGTGATAAAGAAATAAAGGTTGCAGTCCGAATAAAAAAAGCTTGACAAATAACTTATTAGAATGTATAATATTTCCATAAAAGCACAAAATCTCAAAAAGAGGTATAATATGAATACTAGAGAACGCGTTAACGCCATACTTCATTATCGTAGTTTTGATAAAATGCCTGTCGTTCATTTCGGTTTCTGGGGCGAGACACTTACCAAGTGGAAAGAAGAAGGCTATCTCACAGAGTGGGAGGCCACGCATTACTGGGATAATGGCGGCTCATGCAAACAAGTCAGTGAAAAGCTCGGTTTTGATTTCGCGTGGTCCGCAACTTTCTCATCTCACACAGGTCTTATGCCTTCTTTTGAAGGTAAAGTCCTTCAGGACCTCGGCGACGGTTGGGTCATCACGCAGAACGGAAACGGCCTGATAGAAAAATCAAGGCGCGGAATATCGTCTATTCCTGCAACGATAGGTACCCTGCTTACAGACAGAAAGGCGTGGGAGGAGCTGTATCTTCCAAAGCTGCAGCCTTCTGAGCAAAGATACAACCTTGAAGATATTAAAAAACGTATACCTCAGTTTGACGCTGAAACCGAGCTTCCCATAGGCTATCATGTCGGAAGTCTTTACGGATCAATACGTGATATGCTCGGCGTTGAAAATCTGGCTTATCTTCAGGCTGACGATGAAGATCTTTATATCGAAATTATAGATACTATTGCAAAAATCGCATACGAAAACGCTAAAGCTGTTTTTTCAACAGGTGTAAAAGTCGATTTCTGCCACTACTGGGAGGATATTTGTTTCAAAAACGGACCGCTTATCAATCCGGATATTTTTGAAGAATACGTTCTGCCTCATTACAGAAAGATTTCCGATCTTCTTCTTGAGCATGGCGTTGACATTATTTCTCTCGACTGTGACGGATGTATCGACAAACTCGTTCCTATCTGGCTGAAAGGCGGCGTTAACACTATGTTCCCGATAGAGGTCGGAACATGGGAAGCTAGCATAGAGCCTTGGCGCAAAGAATACGGCGAATATGTGCGCGGTGTCGGAGGAATGGATAAACGCGTATTTTCTCAGGACTATGCCGCAGTTGACAGAGAAATCGAAAGACTCAAACGTCTTATCGACCTTGGCGGATATATTCCCTGTCCCGATCACAGAATCGCTCCCGATGCCAAATGGGACAACGTTAAGTATTATTGCGATAAAATGCAGAATCTGAAAATATAGTTTTTTCTGACATAAATTTATCTCTTATTATTTATATATTTTTTATTTTCTTCGTTTATACTGTATTACATAGAATACTGCTATTCGCATAATGATTCCGGAGGCATTTTCAATGAACAGCGAATATGTTAAAGTCAATAAAAACCGCGGAGGTCTGGCTCTTGTTTGCGTGATCGTTATGATGGCGATCTGTGTTGCGGCAGCGGTTGCGGTTTTTGCGTCCGTTATGGGGACCGAAAACAATCAGGGTTCTGATATCGATACTGTTCGGTCAGAGATCGAAAAAGACTATCGCGGTCAGATAGACGAACTGAAAAAAACTGTTGACGAGCTTCAGAATACAGTAAAAAACATAAAAACATCCACGCCTGAATCAACTACGCTTTACAGCGGAATTGCTGCATTAAGTGAAACAGGCATAGAGGAAATAGCGGAAACGGTAAAGCCTTCAGTTGTCACTATTACCGTAAGCGTTCCTTCTACAAGATATCAAAGCGGGTTTTTCCACTATACAATCGGCGGTATAACATCGTCAGGATCCGGTGTGATACTCAGCAAAGACGGATATATCGTTACAAATTATCACGTCGTGTCATATTTCGATTCTTACGATAATGTTACCATAGACGTCACTCTTTCCGATGGAACGGAATATCCCGCCGAATTTGTCGGAGGAGATAAAAACAACGACCTTGCTGTAATCAAAATAGAGGGTAATGATTCACTTATACCTGCTAAATTCGGCTCATCCTCCGATCTCAGAGTCGGCGCCGTAGTTCTGGCGATAGGCAATCCGCTCGGAATTGAGTTCGCAGGCAGCGTTACGCTCGGTATAGTTTCAGCTGTGGACAGAACCATAGACAAGGAAAACACCGCTGATTCCATGATACAAACGGATGCTGCGATCAACCCGGGTAATTCAGGAGGGGCTCTTGTTAATACAAACGGTGAAATCGTTGGAATAACAACTCTTAAAGTATCCGATACTGAGGTCGAGGGACTCGGTTTTGCTATTCCCATCGATTACGCTTCTCCGATTATCGCTAATCTTGTAGAGTTCGGTTACGTGAAAGACCGTCCTGCAACAGGTATTGACGGAAGCACCGTTTCGGCGTCAGTTTCACGATATTACGGTGTTCCTCAGGGTGTAATAGTAACGAATGTTGAAGAAAACAGCGGTGCAGACCTCGCGGGAATTCAGGTAAATGATATTATAACGGAGATTGACGGCAATAAGATCGAAAGTATGAGCGATATACAGTCGGTAAATGCATCTCATAAAGTCGGTGATATCATCAAGGTAACAGCATATCGCAACGGTGAATATTATACCACTAACCTCAAGCTTATGGAAGACAGAGGAAGATAAATCTGAAAATTCAGCTATTATTCAAGCCGGCAGATTGGTATTTATGCCGGCTTTATTTATATACGAAAGTGGAATTATTTCTGAAAAACTATTGATTTTATGCACTGAAGTATGATATAATACAGTTAAATCAACATTTGCAACCGAGAAAGGACTGTATATAATGAAAACAACGGCCAAAACGCTCTTCTTGCTGTTAATGACACTGATTTTGCTTGCTGCATGCACAAGCAGCGAACCGGAAATCTTCGATGTCGACTATTCGTTCAGCATCGAAAAGACCGATCTTGAAGGCGCGACAATTAAATATGTTCGTGAATCGGGTGGACTTGCATTTGCGGAATCTGAGGGAGAGGTCCTTGGCTATGAAATGAATACTGTCCTCGGTGATCTCGCAGCACAGCGCATAAAGGACGTTCAGAGCGAGCTAAACTGTAAATTCGACATTGAGTATTTTTCGTCCGATTCCGTTTATACGAATTTTCGCCTGAGCAATGCCGCGGGATCCTATTATTGTGACATTTTCTGCGGTATTTCGGACAGATTCAGAGATTATATGAAAGCAGGCACACTCGTAGGGCTTTCGGAGATCGATGATTATATCGATTATCGCAATGAGGAAAAATGGGGCGACCGCAGCGTTCTTGAAGTCCTTTATTGGGAAGAGGACGTATACGGACTTATTCCTATGTCATGGCCTACGTCGTCTGTTTCATACACGGGATTGACGATCGTGAACGAAGACCTTATAACCTCTCTGAATACAGATGACCCTCGTGATTTATATGAAAACGGGCAATGGACCTGGGAAAAATTCCGCGAATGCCTTGAAAAATACTTTGTTCAGGAGGGTAGTGAAATAAAGCATTATGCCCTTGCCTGCATCCCGTTTGACTTCGGCTCAAATTACCTCCTCTCAAACGGTCACAGACTTGCCATAAAGGGACCCGACGGTGACTATCATTCCGGTCTCAGTGATCCTGCTGCTCTTGCCGCCATGGCAGAGGCTCAGGACGTTTTCAACGGCTCACTGTCGTATACGATCGACAGAAGAAATGAAATCCTTGCTCCGGTAGAAGATCTGCTCGCAGGAAAGACCGTAATGGGAGTTATGCACTATGCAGAATATGTAAATGACAGAATAGTCAAAAATCTCACTAATTTCGGTGCGCTGCCGTGGCCTACCGGTCCTAACGTCGAACCCGGATATATGGCTGCAATGCACATGAATCTTGAAAGGGCAATAGTTTTATCCCGCTTATCAAATAATATAGAAGCAACTGCCATCGCCCTGAACGCTCTTTATGAACCGTTCAAAGAATATCCGGATATCGAATCGGTAAAAGAATTTCTTTTCCATACATATTTCTTTGACCGCCGCGATGCCGATGTTTATTATGACATGTTCCGCAGCGCACAATACGCTTATTTTTCAACTCCGCCGTTCGCTGCTCTCGGAACATGGGTTTCCAACGGTCAGACGCCAACAGAATATATCGAAGCCAATATTGACAAGATCGAAGAATACATCGCTCAGGAAATCGCTCCTTCCAAGAGGGGAATAGACAGTCTTTGGGAAGAGTAAAGGGCGTTTTGCATTAAAGCTTTGTTTCAACCTGATCGAAATATCAAAACACAGCACAATAAGATTTGTGCTGTGTTTTTTATTTGAAAGATTATCATTTTTACTTTATATAATTCGTTATAAGTCTGCCGCATTCACTGCAGCCGACAAGAATACATTTTTCTTTTTCTTCTGCTTCTCTCGGCAATATGTCTGCAGTTCTGTAACCGGCGTCAAGATACTCTGAAACTGCTTTTTCGATACTGTCTGCTTCATCCGCCATTCCGAAACTGTATCTAAGCATCATGGCCGCGGAAAGAATCGTTCCTATCGGATTTGCAATATCTTTTCCCGCAATATCGGGCGCGGAACCGTGTATAGGTTCATATACGCCTTTTGTTCCTGCTCCGAGACTCGAAGAGGGGATCATTCCGATCGATCCGGTTATCATTGACGCTTCATCTGAAAGGATATCTCCAAACATGTTTTCCGTTACGATAACATCAAATTGCGACGGATCTTTAACTATCTGCATTGCGCAATTGTCTACGAGCATATCGGTAAGTGTAACGTCCGGATAGTCCGATGCTATTTCATGCACTACTTTTTTCCACAGACGGCTTGTATCAAGAATATTGCTTTTTTCAACAGAACACAGCTTTTTTCGCCTTTTCCTTGCAGTTTCAAAACCTATACGGCATATTCTTTCGATCTCGCTTTCGTTGTATATCATCATATCAGAAGCGTATCTGATCCCGTCTGCCGTATCCGTTTTATGCTCTCCGAAGTAAACACCGCCGATAAGTTCGCGGACGATAATAAAATCTATTCCCTTATCAACAATATCCTTTTTCAGCGGTGATGCAGATGCAAGCTGTTTCCATATTTTTGCGGGTCGGTTATTGCTGTATGCACCCATGCCGGCGCGCAGCTTCAAAAGACCTTTTTCGGGTCGGATATGTCCCGGAACCGAATTCCATTTCTCGCCTCCGACAGCGCCTAAAAGCACGCTGTCACTTTCCCGGCACAACTGAAGCATTTTATCGGGCAGGGGTTCTCCCCATTTGTCTATTGCCATTCCGCCCATATCGATTTCGTTATAAATAAATCTGTGTCCGTAAATATTCGCAGTTTTTTCGAGAACAGATACTGCCTGTGTTATTATTTCGGGACCGATACCGTCGCCGCGTATGACGGCAATAGTTTTATCCATTGCTGTTTTCTCCTTCTTTAAGTGATGCAAGCAAACCTCCGCTTCTGATTATCCGTTGTATAAACGGAGGAAACGGCTGAGCCTGATATTTCTTCCCGGTTGTATTATCAGTTATCTCTCCGGTATCAAAATTAACGTTCACAATATCATCAGCAGATATCTCTTCTGCCGCGTCGGGGCATTCAAGGATCGGAAGTCCGATATTTATGGCGTTACGGTAAAAAATTCTTGCAAAACTCTTTGCTATAACGCATCCTATGCCGCATGTAATAATTACAAGAGGAGCATGTTCGCGTGATGACCCGCAGCCGAAGTTCGCTCCTGCAACAATTATATCTCCCGGCTTTACTTTGTTTACGAAGTCTGTGTCAATATCTTCCATGCAGTGCGCGGCAAGCTCTTCGGCATTTGAGGTATTAAGATATCTTGCCGGAATAATGACGTCCGTATCAACGTTATCGCGGTATTTGAATACTTTTCCTTCAGTCTGCATTATTCTGTCCTTTCTCGGGGTTTACAACAAACGATCTTGTTTCACTCCGTCCATTCGGTGATGAATCCTGCCAGTGCGCTTGCTGCTGCTGTTTGCGGAGATGCGAGGTAAACTTCGCTTGACGTGTGTCCCATCCTTCCAACAAAGTTTCTGTTGGTTGTCGCAACACATTTCTCTCCCGATGCAAGTATTCCCATATATCCGCCAAGACACGGGCCGCAAGTAGGGGTGGAAACAACTGCGCCGGCATCTATAAAGGCTGTAACGTAGCCCTTTTCAATGCATTCTCGCATTATCTGCATCGTTGCGGGAATAATAATGCATCTTACCCCGTCTTTTATTTTTTTACCTTTCAGTATATTATACGCTGCGGTCATATCTTCCATTCTGCCGTTCGTGCAGCTTCCAATAACTACCTGGTCTATCTTTATATCGTGAAGCATTCTGGCGGGTTTTGTGTTTTCCGGAAGATGCGGACAGCTTACCGTAGGCGTTATATCCGATAAGACGATGCTTATTGTTTTTTCATATTCCGCATCGCTGTCTGCACTGTAAACAACGGGTTGACGTTCAGATCTGTTTTTCAGATATTCTACGGTCTTATCGTCGACAGGGAATATTCCGTTTTTCGCTCCTGCCTCTATAGCCATGTTACAGATGCAAAGTCTGTCATCTATCGACAGAGAAGAAACTCCTTCTCCGCAAAACTCCATGCTCTTGTAAAGAGCGCCGTCAACGCCGATAAGTCCGATAATAGTAAGAATCACGTCTTTTCCGCTTGTGTTTTTTGCAAGTGAACCCTTGAGCTCTATCCTGATAGCGGAAGGAACTTTAAACCAAGCCTTTCCGGTCGCCATACCTGCGGCCATGTCCGTGCTTCCCACACCGGTCGAAAAAGCGCCGAGGGCCCCGTATGTGCACGTATGGCTGTCTGCTCCTATGATGCAGTCGCCTGCCGTTACTATTCCCTGTTCCGGCAGAAGGGCATGCTCTATACCCATTTTTCCGACATCAAAAAAATGGCTTATACAGTGTCTGCTTGCAAACTGTCTGCAAACTTTGGATTGTTCTGCAGCTTTGATATCCTTGTTGGGAACAAAATGGTCAAGCACTATGGCGATCCTGTCTTTGTCAAAAACAGTGTCAAACTTTGCTTTGTCAAATTCCCTGATCGCTACAGGAGCGGTGATATCATTGCCTAAAACGATATCTACGTTTGCTTCGATCAACTGACCCGCTTTAACGTTTTCAAGTCCTGAGTGAGCCGCAAGGATCTTTTGTGTCATAGTCATAGACAAGGTGTAATCCCTCCTTTATCCAACAGGGTCTTTCATATTATTATATGCGCTTAAAAGCGCGTTGGCGCTCGCATGGATAATGTCAGTATCTGTTCCCGCGCCCCACGACATATTTCCGTTTCCGTCGCTTATTCCTATATATGCGGCAGCAACGCTTCCGGAGCCGTGTTCCTGCATACTGTGTTCTGTGTATACTTTCAGCTCGTATGTGTCTCCGGTAAAGAGTTTGAGCGCATTGCTCACGGCATCAAGCGAACCGTTTCCTGAAGCACGGATGTTTTCTTTTATGCCGTTTTTTTCGAAAACAAGCTCTGCTTCAACGTCGCGTCTGTTTCTTCTGTGGAAATGCATTTCAGTAACCGAAATAGGGGATGTGTTGCGGAAATAATGCTCTTTGAATATGTTGAATATATCCGTAACTCTGAGTTCTTTGTGCTCTTTGTCGGAAATGCTTTTGCAAAGATAACTGAGATCCTCTCGCATCTCGGCGGGTAATACATAGCCGTAGTTCTGTTCAAGCAGATATCCTATTCCGCCCTTGCCGCTCTGTGAGTTTACTCTGATAACATCAGCATCGTATGTTCTGTTTATATCTCTCGGATCGACAGGTATATACGGAACATTCCATTCTCGGATATTTTTTTCTTCTCTGTATTTCATGCTCTTTGCAATGGCGTCCTGATGGCTTCCCGAGAACGCCGCGAATACAAGGGCGCCTGCATACGGCGCACGCTCATAAACGTGCATTCCGGTGCACTTTTCAAACTCGCTTATAAGATAGGGCATATCAGAAAAGTCAAGTTTGGGATCAGTGCCGTGAACGTACATATTCATTGCAAGGGTGATGATGTCAACGTTACCTGTCCTTTCACCGTTGCCGAAGAGCGTTCCTTCAACTCTTTCAGCGCCCGCAAGAAGTGCAAGCTCAGTATCTGCAACTCCCGTTCCTCTGTCGTTATGCGGATGAAGCGACAGTATCACGTTGTTTCTGTATTTCAGGTTTTCGCTCATATATTCTACCTGACTTGCGTAAACGTGAGGCAGGCTCATTTCCACGGTTACTGGAAGGTTTATTATAACCTTGTTCGTTTCCGTGGGTTCAAGTATGTCAAGCACGGCGTTGCAGACTTCGAGAGCATATTCGGGTTCTGTTCCTGTAAAGCTTTCGGGCGAATATTCAAACCGGAAGTCTCCATTATATTCTTTTGAAAGCTTCTTCACAAGTTTAGCGCCGTCAATGGCGATCTGCTTTATTTCTTCTTTTGATTTTCTGAATACCTGTTCTCGCTGAGCCGCGCTTACTGAGTTATAAAAATGTATTATTGCTCTCGGTGCGCCCTGACATGCCTCAAAAGTTTTTCTTATGATGTGTTCTCTGCACTGCGTCAGAACCTGAACGTTAACATCATCGGGAATCATCTTATTATCTATAAGAGTGCGAAGAAATTCAAATTCCGTGTCGCTCGCGGCAGGAAAACCGACCTCTATTTCTTTGAATCCCACTTTAAGAAGGACTTTATAGAACTCGAGCTTCTGTGAGAGATTCATAGGCACGACAAGACTCTGATTGCCGTCGCGCATATCCACGCTGCACCAGACAGGCGCTTTGTCTATTTTGTCTTTTGCGACCCATTTGTCGTGTTTTCCGGGAGCGGGGAAATATCCCGCTTTATACTTGCTTGCATCCATTATGCTTTCTCCTTTTTTTGCTTCGGGAGAAAATAAAAAAGTCCCAAAGCCTCTGTAATAAGCTTTGAGACGGGTGAAAATCACACTCGCGGTACCACTCAAATTGCGGTCATAAAACCGCCTCTCTTTGGGATCGTGCAATCCCTATGCACTAACGCAGCATTCGCGGGATACGCCTACTTATAACAATGTTCGGATATCCGGCTCGGAAGTGAGAGATCATTGGAAAAGCAACATACCGGTTCACAGCAACCACCGGCTCTCTGAAATGTTTCGAATCCGATCGTCTTCGTCATAGCCTTTAAACTTATTTTGTTGATTGATTATAGCACAGAAATACATGTTTGTCAAGAGGAATCGTCAGTTTTTATCGACTTTTGATCACGTATCTTTTTTAGTGATTCTTCTTGACAAATAATAATTAATGTGCTATATTTTACATAATTAATTTACGATAAGAGAAAAACAATGAAAGCAGTTATTTTTGATATGGACGGCGTTCTTGTCGATTCGGAACCCGTTATTATAGAAGCATCTTTACGTGTCCTGAAAAAATACGGCGTTGAAGCAAAAGAATCGGATTTCAAAGAGTTTACCGGAATGGGAGACGATATATTCATAGGCGGCGTTTCACGAAAATACGGGCTTGAATACGACCCGTCTATGAAGGCGCAGGCTTACGAGATTTACCTTCAGATAATCGACAGCCACATCAAAAAATTCCCGGGAGCTCTTCCTCTTATAAAACTTCTGAAAGAAAAGGGGATTGTCCTTGCAGTCGCATCTGCTTCGGATCTTATAAAAGTAAAAGCGAATCTCAAAGCTCTCGGAGCTTCCGAAAACGATTTCAAAGCTATTATTACAGGAAGCGACGTTAAAAGGAAAAAACCGTTTCCCGATATATATCTGAAAGCTGCCGACGCGATAAAAATAATTCCTTCGGATTGCATTGTTGTTGAAGACGCCGTTTCGGGAACACAGGCAGGCGTAGCGGCAGGGATGAAAGTTGCTGCAGTCACAACGTCTTTCCCTGCAGAACCTCTTTATGGCGCCGGCGCAACATGGGTCTTTGACGATATATATTCTGTTTCGGAGATTCTCTGATATGAAAAATGAAAACCCTGCAGGTTCTAAATTCTCATCGAGACAGAAACTTATCGCTTCTTTGTGCTTCGGAGCATATCTTTCCGCATATCTGATCCGTATAAATATATCTATTGCGCTTCCCGATATAGCCGAATTTCTCGGCTATGACGACGTCTCTGAAGTGGGTTATATGCCCGGTGCACTTTTCTGGACTTACGCCATCGGTCAGCTTGTGTCAGGTTGGCTCGGCGACAGGATTTCACCGAAGTATATGATTGCTGTCGGACTTTTTGCCTCCGCCGCGGTCAATCTATTCTTCTCCTTTGCGTCATCGCTGACTGTAATGATAATTCTATGGGCAATAAACGGCGTTTTTCAGTCAATGCTATGGGCTCCGATAATGAAAACCGTAGTATTGCACTTCGACGGCGTCCGTCTTGGTAAAATGACTTTTATTATGTCTATGACTCTCGTCGTAGGCTATTCCGTTTCATGGAGCGCATCTACTCTGATTAAAACATTTTTCGGCTGGCGGCCTGTCTTTGCGATCCCGGCATTCATTTCGGCAGCTTTTGCCGTTGTCTGGACCGCACTATACAAAAAAGAAAAGTCACTTCCCGCATTCGGTAAAAACAAGCTTACATCGAATTTTTCTTCACTTCTTCGCATGAAGTATTTCCCCGCTACCGTTTTACTGATGCTTTTTGTCGGAGTTTTTCACGGCATTATAAAGGAAAGTATAAATACCTGGCTGCCGACTATGATGGAATCGTTCGGCTCATTTTCACTTTCATCGACACTGGGCGTTCTTTTTGTAGTGCCGGTAATCAATTTTATCTGTATAGTTCTTATGCGAACTATCATGAAGCGAGGCAGACTCAACAGTTTTCACACTATATTCATATTGCTCGTCATCTCGCTGATCATCGCCGTCGCATCTGTTTTCCTTTCTTTCAACACTCTTGCGCTTATAATAATGACGATTGCTCTCAGCGGACTTACTTTCGCATCAAACCCTGTTATTACAGCCTTCTTCCCGATTGAATTCGCGAAATGGAACTGTGTTTCTACCGTTGCGGGAACCGTAGACTGTATGATATATATCGGAGCAGCTCTGTCAAGCCCTCTTACGGCATTTCTTGCAAACGGAAGCGACTGGTCGCGCGTAACCCTGATGTGGTCTGTTGTTCTTGCTCTTGCCGTAGTCGTTTCCGCTCTTTTGAAGCGCGCTTCGGGTATCTTTTTCAAAACCAACAATTGATTTTCACACGGTATCACAACAAATCTTTTTTCTGCTTGTTTTCGGAGGTCTGTTTATGTTCTGCAAGTGCGGTAAATTAATGACCGAAACAGATTTCGGCTACGAATGTGTATGCGGTCTCAAAAAAGACAGGAAAGGCAATGAAATATCCGACGATGATGCGTGCCGGGCTTCTTCTGAAGCTGAACGGATAGCTGAGATCAAAAAGAAATATCATTCTAAATATCCGAATATGGACGATCCTGTCATACGTGTTACTCTGCCAATATCAGAAGACTGCACAACAGATGAAACGTTTTCATCTTTACGCCCGTCACAGAGAAAATACAGAAATAATAATTAATAATTTATAGGAGATAATAATATGGAAAAATTCAAGGTATGTACTTATAATCTTCGTATGGAAGTCAAAGGCGACGGCATCAATATGTTCACAAACCGCACCCCGTATATCCGTGAGGCTATTCGAAGAGAAAGCCCTGATATAATCGGATTTCAGGAAGTTCGCCCTCACATGCTTGTCTGGCTTCGTGATACTTTCCCGGAATATATGGTCGTTGGTGCCGGACGCGGATCGGATTATAAGGACGAGGCAAATCCCGTTCTTTTCAAAAAGGATAAATTTGATTTTATCGGATATGATATGTTCTGGCTTTCTAAGACACCGTTTGTTCCCGGAACACTTTACGATGAACACTGCGGCTGCCCGAGAATCTGCGTTGTCGTCACTCTGAAATTGTCCGACGGCGACAAGCTGTTCAGGATATACAATACGCATCTTGACCACGTCAGCGACGAAGCTCGTAAAAACGGTATCAAAATGATTCTTGAGCGTATGGATAAAGACGATGAACGCGTGAAGGTACCGCATATTTTAATGGGTGACATGAATGCTTTTCCTGACAGCTTGCCTATAAGATATATCAACGAATGCGAGAACAGATGCTTTAAAGAACTCACGTCAGATATTGATGTAACTTTCCATTCCTATGGCACAAGAGCGGCAAAAATTGACTATATTTTTGCTTCGGGCAACGTCTCAGGAAGCGACGCAAAAGTCTGGGATGAATGCCACGACGGCGTCTATCTTTCCGATCACTATCCTGTCAGCGTAAACGTTGAACTGAACTGAACAATATGAAGCTCGCAAAACGATTTATTCTTATGGCCAGGAGTCACTGGGGCGAACTGATTATAACGGTTATTGCTCTTATAGGCAGCTCCGCTTTAAGCCTCGTTACCCCCGAAGTAATAAGAAAAATGACTGCAGTGCTCGGCAGCCCCGAAAACGTTACCGGAGACGGTCTGCTGAAATTTTCTCTTATTCTTATATGCGCATACCTGCTCAGGGGTGTTTTGCGCTTTGTGGCCATGTATGTCAGTCATATCGCCGCGTGGAATTTTGTCGGGGAGCTTACTCTGAAAGTCTACGATAAATATCAGACTCTTTCTATGCGGTATTATCAGGATAAACAGACAGGACAGCTTATGAGCAGAATGGTCAATGATACAAGACTTCTCGAAGTTCTAATCGCACATTCTTTGCCCGACCTGCTTTCGAATATTCTAATAATAATCGGTGTTACGGTAATGATTTTTCTTATCAATCCGCTTCTTGCCGCTCTGACGCTTGTTCCTGTTCCGTTTGTCTTAATGGTTAGTTCGCTGTTCTCAAAAAAGGTTGCTCCGCTTTTCAGGATCAATCAGGAAGTTCTCGGCGATCTTAACGGTGTCCTTCAGGATAATCTTTCGGGAATGAAAGAGATTCAGGCATTCGGAAAAGAAGACTATGAACACAGCAAAATGCAGGATAACACAAAGTATTACAGCTTTGTCAATATACGTGCAAATAAAGCTAATGCGATTTTTCATCCGTCCGTTGAATTTCTGACTTCTCTCGGAACGGTTATCGTCGTCGGAGTAGGCGGACTTCTTGCTATGAAGGGTCAGATACTAGTAGCTGATATCGTCGGTTTCTTTGTTTATCTCAGCCTCTTTTATCAGCCGCTTGCAGTTCTAGCAAGGCTTGTAGAAGATGTTCAGACGTCTCTTGCGGGAGCAAAAAGAGTTGCCGAAGTCCTTGACAGCGAAAGTGAGATAAAAGAATCTCCCGAAGCACGCGAGTTGACGAATATAGAAGGCAATATCGCTTTTGAAAACGTTTCTTTCGATTATATCAACGGCGAACATGTTCTCAAAGACATATCTTTTACGGCAAAAAAGGGCGAAATGGTCGCCCTTGTCGGTCCTACGGGTGTGGGAAAAACCACAATCGTTTCTCTTCTCGAACGGTTCTACGACCCTCTGTCCGGCAGGATCACGATAGACGGAAACGATATAAAGGACGTTACTCTTCACTCGCTTCGCAGCAATGTTTCACTCGTTTTGCAGGATATTTTCCTTTTTAATGGAACGATAGAGGAAAACATAGCTTACGGTGTTGAACACTATACAAGAGAAAGTATTGTTGCTGCAGCAAAAACAGCTTGCGCAGACGAGTTTATTTCAAAAATGCCAAAAGGGTATGATACCGTAGTAGGGGAAAGAGGCGTTCGTCTTTCCGGAGGTCAAAAGCAGCGTATAGCTATAGCTCGCGCCGTGCTCAGAAACACCCCTGTTCTTATTCTCGACGAGGCAACGTCTTCCGTAGATACCGAAACGGAATCAGTCATACAAAAAGCCATCGAAAACCTGATGGGAGACCGCACGATCATCGTTATCGCTCACAGGCTGACAACAATAATGCGCGCTGACAATATAATTGTTCTTGAAAACGGAAGGATCGTTGAAAGCGGTACGCATTCAGAACTGTTGAGCAAAAACGGCTTGTATACAAAAATGTGCCGGATATAACATGTTTAATGCAGACAGAGAAATGCTATTTTGTAAATTTTTTTTATAAAATACATCTTAATATCAAAAATATTATAAAAGTCTATTGACATCTTAAAAAAATTGATGTATAATAAGTAATCAACGGCAATAATACCATTTATGCCGGAAATTTCTAGGAGGAAAAAATATGAAAAAGTTTATAGCAATGATTGCAGTTGCAATCGTAGTTGCTATGGTCGCTTCCATCGGAGCAGCAGCTTTCTATACCGGACAGTTTGCTCAGGAACGTCTCGAATATGAAGTTCCCAAGGTAAACCCGAAGAACCCTGCAATCGTTATCGACGGTAAAGCTGACCTTAACGGTGAGTGGTTCGGCGCTCTTAAAACAGGCGTTAACCTTCAGGACGACGAAGCTGCAGATTTCGCAGGCTTCTGGGATGCTACAGTTTGGGGCAACTCTTATCCTGTAGGCGTTGAATCTCTTGATGATATCCCTGAAGAACATCGTAACATCTGGGATGTTTACTGGCTCTGGGATGAAGCAGGTCTCTATTTCGCAGTAGTTTGCGATACCGACTCTACTCCCACGTCCTTCAACCCCGCTTTCTATCTCGGCAACGGCGATACAACCGGTCAGACCAGACGTGTCGACGGTTATACCCCGATGATCCGTCCTTCTGACGACGAATCTGTTCCTTATGAATGGCTCGAATTCTGGACCAATACTCTCGGAACCGGCGATTTCTGGAACGACGACAACATGAACTTCTACTATGGCAACCCCAACAATGCTTTCGAAATCAAAACTGCTTCTTGGCAGGATACCGAAAAGAACGATAAGGGCGGCTATTCCTACTGCATCGAAGCGTTCCTCCCCTGGGATGCTATCTGCTACGGCACAGGCACTGAAAAAGTAGTTACTGACTTTGAAGGCAAAGCAGGCGCTATCCTTTCTATCGGTAATATCTTCCTCGATGGCGACGGACACGTTGACGAAAACGGCAACCCCGATAACTGGGGTCGTGGTTTTGACTGCCCGAGCTGGGGATATTTCAACTACTACATGCTCAACGCTACTCCCGCTGAAACTGCTCCCGCACAGGAAGCTCCTGCAGCTGAAGAACCTGCTGTTGAAGAACCCGCTGCAGAAGAACCTGCTGCTGAAGAACCCGCTGCTGAAGAACCTGCTGCTGAAGAGCCCGCTGCTGAAACAGTAACTCCGGCTCCCACAACAACAACCAACACCAACCCGAAGACTGCTGACGTAAGCGTTCTCTTCTACGCTCTCGCTGCTGTTTCCGCTATCGGTGGTATCTC
>JAEEGL015867182.1_pt1 | contig 46337 bp, 36 predicted proteins | sample 9134231 | NCBI WGS metagenome assembly JAEEGL01 (sample SAMN16246548, study PRJNA631951) | gut metagenome | biome: gut microbiome; feature: rumen; material: fiber-attached | host: Bos | place: Iran: Karaj | collected 2018-10 | reverse complement strand
GGTGACCCCGAGACAAAACCCAAATCAGCTCTTGGTTGCTCGTTCAGAATAAATCCCAAGCGAGCAGCCACCCGCGACCAAGCCCGAATTAGCTCTGAGTCCAAAACTCAGAACCAATCCCTTGCAAGCGACCCCGACCAAGCCCAAACCGGCAATCCGTTCTGAGTTTTAGAATAAAATTACTCCTCTCCCCTAACAGACCAATATTCAAGAGGATCTCCAGGAGCACCAAATGTATTATTCGCAAACCACGAATAATCTTCTGATTCTGATAGACTAAAAAGATATGGGTCTTGCTCTTCATCTACAACATAAAAAAATCCTGAGGGAAGAGTAAAATCCTCCTCTGTATCACATTTTTGGACTCTCGTAGCCAGCTGTTCCGGAGCCTTTGACTGTATGTCAACTGGAGACTGCACATATCCCACAAATTCCCCCAGCCCGTCGCTGATATCCGACACTTGCGCAAAGATAACGTCTTGGTCGTTCACATCAACCACATCCGCATGGGAATTTCCGCCCATGAGAATACAAATTCGTTGCATTCCGTTATTGTCGCAATTTATCTTATTTACGCTGTTAGCCCCATTCGCGAGCGTTCCAGAGTAAGAGTCCGTCATAGCGAACACGCAGCTCGTGAGACCAACGGCGGCAGCTGTTGGCGAACTACCCGTTGCCTCTATCTCGCCGCCGAGCATGACAAAAGTGCCGCCATCCATTTTTAGACCTCTTTCGTTACCTGTAATTTTTCCGCCGCCAGTAAGGATGAATTTACAATAGTCATAATCTCCACTGAAATCAGATATGGAAACCGCAGGATAGCTGGAGTCCAGAGCCTTAACTTCGCCACCGTCCATAGTCACAACGGCAGGAGCGTCAGATGTACCGGACACAGAGATTCCACGGTCTCCTGTGCCAGTAGTAGTCACGATGGTATCTTTCAAGTTCAATGTTCCACCAGGAACGCAAATTGCATCCCCACCGCTTGTCACGGTACTGTTGGTTATATTTGCCACAGGATTTCCACCAAAGCCTGATGACAAATACAACGCAAACATATCATTTGATTTTATTGTGCTGTCGAAGACTGTAAGCGTACCGCCCTCAAAGTCAATTGCATTGCAACCGTCCCCAATTATCTGGCTTTCGTTGGTAACAGAAAGGCTACCGCCCGAAACATACACGCAGTTACCTTCTAGTTGCACGCTTTTTACCGTAGTTCCGCTGAGAGTCACCTCGCCGCCGTTCATGGAAATCGCCTCGCCCTCGGAGCTTTCTATGGTACTGTCCTCTACAGTCACTATACACCCCTCTGATACTGACAGATTTGGCTGGCTTGTTGTAGCTACAATCTTACAGTCGTTTTTTATGGAAACATTTCCGCTGGAAAACTTCATAAAAATAGCACCATCATCGGAAACTTCTCCAGCCTGCGTAAGTTTAACATTATCCAAAGAAAGGGAAGCAGTGGGGGCATCCACCTGAACCCATGGAGTGATAATATTTCCGTTCTCGAATGATGCAGTTATTTTGTCCTCCAGCCTCAAGCCATAACCACCTGAGTAGTTGGTCGTGATGGTGTTTCCGTTCAGAAACACTTTCACATAGTGCGGGGTATCTGACTTTAAAGCATTACCTGCGCCCTCAAGCGTAAAACTCTCGTTCACATAGACTCTCACCCAAGTTGACTCATCGTCCGCTTTCATGTTGCTCGTGTCAATGGGATTTCCGGCCTTGTTCCGCCCCGTCAATGCCTTGATGAAAGAGTCGGCATTCGACACAAAGTATATGTTCTGGTAGGCGCTGTATTTAAGATTAAACTCAACGGTGTTCTCAGCCTGCTGTATGTCCTTCGGCACGGTTTCCGTCCCGATTAGGATTGCTTCTGTTTTGTCAGAGTATATTTCAAGGTTAAATTCGTAAGTTCCGAACGGAACACTGTCAAAACTAATCGTGTCGCCTTTACCACCACCTTTTTTGGGAGACGTTTTTCCGCCGCCAGTAAAATAAACTTCGTAATAGAAATTGTTCGATTCATTCTCGCCAAAGTCGCCAAGAATGTCGGAGGAAGAAGAATCAGAGCCTATTATTATCTTAATGTCCGTGCTGGAAGGAGCTGAACTCCCCCCCCCACCTCCTCCGCCACCGCCTCCAGTGTCACAGGAAACAACTAAAGTAGCCGCAAGAAGCGCGGAAAAAACCATACTCAGAAAAGAACTTTTTTTCATAAGAATCCTCCTATAAAAACTCCGCGTTAGCGGTCGTGCAGGAGGCACGAAATCGCAGTTTTGCCAACGGCAAAATCTGCCAATGATAAAAATTACATGGAGGTAATTTTTATCATGCCTCCTCGGTGGTTGAGCCTGTCGAAACCACCGTTCTGTTTAGTAACAATTGTAGCACATCACAGTCGCTTTTGGTATTGTCAATAGCCCTTCCAGTCTATTTTATACCATGTCTGCACTTCTGTCATCAATATTAAGAGGACTTTTCAGGAGATACCGCGAGTTTGCACCTTTGGCTTTGCCAAAGGTGCAAATTCCCAATCACTACACCCACATTACGCACGGCTCATTGTCTATCTCCGAAAGCAGTTCGTCAAAAGAATTATAAACGCTGTATTCCCCGCGCTCGACTTCTGCAATGGCTTCATCAAGACCGTTCCGCGCCTCTTCATCGCCCTCAAAACCGTCCGAATCAATCTGCTCTTGATGCTTTTTCATCAGTCTTACTATATATTCCATTATAGAAAGCTGTTCCGCATACGAAAGCAAATCAAGCTGGCTTTCAAGATTTCTTAGTTCCGCAGTTGACATGGCACACCTCCTCGGTGGTTGAGCCTGTCGAAACCACCGCTTTCTTCCAGTCTATTTTAGACCATGTCTACACTTCTGTCATCAATATTAAGAGGACTTTTCAGGAGATACCGCGAGTTTGCACCTTTGGCTTTGCCAAAGGTGGCCACTTTTGAGCAAAGCTCAAAAGTGCATTATTCCAAATCACTACACCCACATTACGCACGGCTCATTGTAATAAGGAATCAGCGTATCGTGCGTCAAAAAAGTAAGACCATCTGTTTTTGCTTGTGACAGCAACAATCTGTCAAATGGGTCGTGATGCTCAGGAGCATTTTCTGGGCGAGAAAGAGATTCTATCGCAAAAATATGTCTCTGATACAGCGGGTATTCAATAAACGCCTGCTCTTCACAGAAACTAACAAAATCTTGTGCGGAAAGCGTCAGTTTGTCTGGCTTGCGATCGTGTTTTATGGCAATTTCCCAAACAGAAACAAGGCTGAAATAAATTTCGTTGTCTTCGTCATCGATAAGGTCACGCGCATTTTGCGAAAGTCTGGTGTCACCAGTTAGATACCAGATTATTATGTGAGTGTCACAAAGTATTTTCATCAGACAACTCCAAACAACTTTGCTATTTCTTCGTTGTCTTCATCAAAATCCATCGGATATGAAAATTTGCCTTTTGCGCTCCCAAAACGGCGTTTTATTGAACGAACTTTTGTTGTCTGTATCTGCATTTCTTGGGTATTCTGCACAAGTCTTGCAAGGAATCCTATTACAGAAATCTTCTCTGCAAATGAAAGAAGTTCCAGCTGGCTTTCAAGATTTCTTAGTTCCGCAGTTGACATGGCACACCTCCTCGGTGGTTGAGCCTGTCGAAACCACCGCTTTCTTCCAGTCTATTTTAGCCCATGTCTGCACTTCTGTCATCAATATTAAGAGGACTTTTCAGGAGATTTGCAATTTTCCACAACTTTTTTCAATTGGATTTATCAAAAAGAATAATAACTTGGTAGATTGTCTTTTTGTAAAAGTTATCGATAGTAAACTTGTATTGTTCGCTTCGACATACAAGCAACCAGAAATCAGATTGCAAAATAAGCGTTATAAAAAAATAACTCCTGCAAAAGTGCAGGAGCAATAAATATCGTTAGAGGGCAGCACTCCTCTGTCGCAGAATCCTTTTACAAGGAAACACCGCAGTGGCTATCTCTGGCGTAAACGACACTTAAAATATACCACTTTTTTAAGGCTTGTCAAGCAATTCATTACCACCGCCAGTTCAAAAACAATTGTAACACATCGCACGAGTTTTGCGAAGCAAAATCTCGGCCACCTTGCCGCTTGCGGCAAGGTGCTCTTACTGGAAAAGACCCGTAATGAACTGTGTCAAGCCGACAACGATTGAGGAGCCTGCCACGAATGTTCCGATTGTAGAGCCGATTGAGGAAAGAATGAACACCAGAAGCACATGAAGAATTCTGTTTTTATAGAAGCCTTTTACGCTGGAAACATCATCCTGCAATGTCTCCATGTCGCTCACGCGGGGTTTTCTTACAACAGCCTGAACAAGTCCCGACAAAAGCCCGATTCCGACAAACGGACACAGCGATGTGAGCGGTGCCCCCACCACAGAAACAAGGAGCGAGAGCGGATGCGCAAGTGCGATTAGCGCGCCAAGTCCCGCAAGAAGTCCGTTCCAGAAAATCCACGAGCCGAGCAAATCCGCGCCCTTGCTGACTCCGCCCCAAACAAAGCCAGACGCAATGAGCGCGACGATTAGCGCGGGGATTCCCCATGAAACGATTTTTGAAAGCGGCTTTTTCTCCGGAACAGAGCTTATGCTGGTAGTGTCCGGCTTCTCAGAGCCTTCCGCAAGTGCCAAAAGATGTTTCTCCACGCCAGGAAGATGCCCCGCGCCAAGCACGGCAAGCGTCTTTTCTTTTCCCTCGGAGGCGTTCCAAATATGCGCGGCAAGGTAAAAATCACGCTCGTCAATAAGAACTTCTTTTACGGACGGAAGAAATCCCGAAAGCTCCGCCATCATGCCGTCCATCTCGCTTGATTTTTTCAGGCCCTCAATCTCTTCTGTGCTTATGTCCTCCGTATCGAACGCGCTCGACATAAGCGCGGACAAGAGCTTAATCCTGCCAAAGCCGCCGGTCTTTGCCCATGCGCGGCGGAGAGTTGTCTGCACGGGTCTGTCAACCATGACGGAAGGAATTCCCAGAGATTTTGCGGCGTTTATTCCCGCGCGCATCTCGTCGCCGGGGCGCACCCCGATATTAATCCCCATGCGCCTTTGGAATGAAGCAAGAACAAGGTTCGCAAGGAGAAGGAAGCCTTTTTTCTCTTTCAGGACTTTTATTATATCAAGCTCTTTCCAGCTCTCAGGATTGTCAAGCGCGGCGAACCTCTGCTCGTCAAGCTCAATCGCCACCACGGAAGGAAGCCCGGATTTTATCTCCGACTCGACTTCCTCGCAGCTTTCCTTTGAGACATGCGCCGTTCCTATCAAAATTATCTGTTTTTCACCAAAAGTTAGTGTTTTCTTAGTCTGGCTCAATTTATTTCCTCAAACATGAACAAGCCTGATGAATCAGCTTGGCTCAATTTCCCACTGTGCAAGGCGGTACTCGAAGAACATCGCGCTCTTCATGTCCGTTATCTCGGCGTAGTATTTCTGAGCCAAATCGTACTTTCCCTTCAAATCATAATACAGCGCAAAATAATAGAGGAATTTTCCTTTTTTTGTCTTATTCTTCTCGTTCTGTATTTTTTGGGCAAGGCTCGACTCGCCGGCCTGATCGTGATAAAGGCGCACAAGAAGATACTCAGTTGAATTTCTGTCCATTGTCTTCATTGCCTTTTCAGTGAAAGCCTTGCATCCCTGATAATTTTTTTCTTTCATATAGCAGGCAGCAACCATGAGAGTGTAAGAAACATTGTCCAAATTCTTTTTGTGGGCCTCTTCAAACGCGCCTTTCGCCTCACCATAGTTTTTGTCGTGCCATGCAAGGATTCCCAGCGACTCGTAAGCATAATAGTACTGAGGATTTTTCTCCACTACTTTCCTGTAATTCTCAAGAGCTTCCTTGGGCTTGTTCTGCTCATCGTAAAGCCCTGCAAGGTAAGCGTAACCCAAGAAATAGTCCGGGTCCAAATCGCGCGCTTTTGACCAAGCCTCCTCTGCCCCCGCAAAATCGCCAAGATAACGGCAGTAAGTTCCAAGGTCAAAATAGAAGTCACTGTTGGAAGGCTCTTTCTCAATCGCCGTAAGAACATACTGCTTCGCGCTCCTGTAGTCCCTGTTCTCAGCTTCAAGTTTTCCGCGGTACGAATACGCCTGAGCGTGCGACGGATTTTTTGCAATCAGCCTGTCGAAAATCTCTTTTGCTTCCTTGTCATTTTTTCCAAGAAAATACACCATTTTTCCGTAGCCGAAAAGAGCATCCTCGTTCGTAGGGTCGCTCAGGACGGCCGTTCGGTAATAGTCGCGCGCGTTGCGGTAGTTGCGCTTCAATGCTTCCATATTACCAAGCTCTATGTTCGCATCCGCATTTTTCGGCTCTATAGCTATAATCTGCTTTAAGTACTGGTTCATTTTCGCAGAATCGTTTTTCTGCTTTGCGATTATTGCGTTCAAGCCGAGAACTTCAACATTCTTAGGATTTTTTGAGAGAAGCGAAACGGCTATTCTCTCCGCCTCTTTGATATTTCCTGCGGAAAAAAGCAGAGATGCTTTCAGAGAGAGCATATCCACATTGTCCCTCTGATTCTCAGGCATCGTGTCAAAAAGGGCGATTGCCTCTTCAAGAGTGCCGTTTTCAAGAACCTTGCTAAGTTTCTCGGCGAATTCCACCTCGCTCTGGCTCATGGCAGGCACATTCTTCGCGCCGGAAGGAGAGGATGTTGGAGCTGCAAACATGCTCATCGCAATAAATAACCCAGAAATTACAATCAGTGTTTTTTTCATGTTTTAATTTTCACCTTATTTTGATAGACTTTTAAGAATGTTTAAGCACCCTATAAAAAAATTCATATCATTAACCGCTTTGTATGGTTTTATTATTGTCGGAATTTTTTTCCTCCAATTTAGGAACGAATCTGTACTGTCCAAGAACGCAGGCTTGCTCCGCGTGTCTCTGGCACAGACACAGAACCAGGATGGTTCGACTTCGCTCAAAGATTCTCTTCAAGTTTCCTTCAACGGAATATCGTTCTCTTCGGACGAAAATTCACCAGCGAAGATAACTTTATCAGAACAGAACAAGATTGAGAACCTTACACTTGTTTCATATGAGCAGCCGACCCCGCTCGCATACCGTTTCAACTTTGCGGACAAGAGCGGAAAGATTTCCTCACTGCTGTTCTCAGTAAGCGACACAACACCGAAAGCCATACTCTCGGTGAACGCGGAACTTGCCGACAACGCCTCGGAGATTTCTTTTCCTTACAAACCAGCGTCAGGTTTTACTGTTACAAAAAAATTCGCCGCAAAAGAAATAATCAGCTCGAAAAACCAGCATTACAGCTTTGCAGCTGCAAAAATCGATGATAAGACAGTATCTCTCACACGGACGAATCAGGTTGCATTGTACTCGACATACAATCCGTCCAGCGTGTTTGAATTCTCGTCAATACCAAAGGAAAGTCCGTTCGCCCAGGAATCCACATATGAATCGCTTCTGGACAAATACAAGGAAAAGCTGATTTCCGAAGTGACGGACTCGTTCAAAACGCCGTCCCAGCTCTCCGAAGCAGGGGTGGCCGCATTCGTCTCAGAGATGTACGCGCAAGGAAAATACAGGGATGCAATATCCCATGTGCCTGAGTCATTCAAGAAAGGCAACAGAATGACATATCTTACAACCCCCTTCTTCGGCTCGCTAGAGGCAATGAACGCAAGCCTTGCTGCCCACAACGACAACATGAGGGAAATGATTGCGAACGCAGTTGAGTCCGGTTCAATCAACATATTCTCAAGCGAAGACCTTGCCGAATACATTTATTTCGCAGGAGAAACGCCGGCAATCAAAACGCTCCTTGACCTTCCCGGAAAAATCGTGGAGGAAAAAGAACAGTCCGCAAAAGAAGAGGAGGCGTTCACTGTGGCTCAGGCCGCCGGAATCATGCACGCATACATGAGGCTCAAAAGCCTTGCCCCTGCACTTGCAGAAAAGCTCGCCTCAGTCCTGCCACATTGCGTCACCGCAATCCAGTCAAGATGCCTTCTTGGAGAAACGAGCCTTACAATTGTAGAGAACGACACCCCAGTTCCGCCGCTCCTTGCGCTCGAAGCAGGCGCTACCCTCATTTCTTACGGAAAAGCGGCAGGGCTAGACGATGTAAAAACCGGCGGTCTTGCGATTGCGAACACAGCTTTGTCCCAGAACCTTGACCTTATAACGATGGCGACGGCGTACCCCCTTGTCACGAAGAACCCGAACTATCCGCATTACGCCGTGCTGTACCGCCAGAACGGAAAAAATATCTGGGCATGGACTATAAGCGATAAAATCACATACGAAGAAAAGAACGGCATAGGCACTATACGCACGAAGTTTCCGGTCGGCGAGACCCAGCATCTTATTATCAACGGCATAAGCAACTTCGGAAAAATCGAAATCTACAATATGTCATATCACTCGGACATCCGTTTTGAGCGGTACAATACATCAGGATTCAACTACCGAGACAACTCAAAGACGCTTTTCATAAAGTCGCGCCACAAGTCGGAGTACGAACAAGTCACTCTGTATTATGGAGGAGAATCCAAATAATAGTTGACTTATTGGAGATTTTTTCACGGAAAACTTTTATTTACGAGAAAATGTAATATACTGTAAAAATATGCGGAATTTTTTTCTTTTTCTTGTTTGCATATCATTCTCATTTTTTGCTGCATCATGCAAGAAGCAGAGTTCCGACAGAATTTATTTCAATGATAATTTTTATTATCTGAATGTGGGAGAACATTCTACCGTATACGATGCAATAAACGATTACTCGTCTTTCAAGAAATTCAACATCAACACAAAAAATAACATTGCTAAAGTTACAGGCATAGACGGTCACTATATGTGGCTGCGCGTTGAGTTCAACATACCTGAGAACCTCAGGAACAGGGAGCTTGGTCTTTTCATAGAGTACCTTCATTTCTCAGACGAAGTGTATGTGAACGGAAACTTCGCCGGAGGATACGGGGCGTTTCCTCCGAACGAAAGAAGCCCGCTTTTTGACTCGCACTTCTATCATCTTCCAAAAAATTTCCTGAAGCAGCTCGGCACGAACACAATCCTTATAAAAGTCTGGTCTCACGGGCGGAGCCACATATCCCAGAACTTGTTCATCGGTACTTACTCAGACATAAGGAACATGGCCGACAAGAATTCGTTCTTCAATTCAAAAATCTACATGATTTTTGAAGGCATACTGCTTTGCTCCACGGTACTTTTCCTCCTGATGTATATGTGGCAGCGCGATGAGAAGTATTATCTTCCGTTCGCGCTTTTCAACATAGCCACCATGTTCTTCCTGACGCCATTTTTCATCAATAATATTCCGTTGTACACGAAATTCGACATACCTTATGCGACTTTCATAAAAACAACATTCTGTTTCGGCATTTACCTTATGATTTTCTTTATTTCCTGCTTTATGATAAAATATCTTCAAGTAGATGAAAAAAAGCCTCTGAAAATCATACGGTTCGCAATTCTTTTCGTATCAATCCTTGAAACGATTTTTGCAAGCGATTACAACACGCTTATGAAAATAACGCCTTTCATCCTCTCGCTTCTTATCGTTCAGGCCGGAATTGCGCATTATTACCTCATACAGTGCATAATCAAAAAAACAACAAGGCATCATGCGATTTCGCTCCTGCTCTGTCTTGCCCCAACGCTCATCGGAATTGTAATTGACCTGGTCGTTCGCCTTGCCACGAATATCCACTCGAACAATTACGCCACGATTTTTACGCTACAGCTCACGATTCTGGCGTTTATCTTCATGCTCACAATAAAGTTCACGAAGGCAATGTCCCAGAACGCCTATCTGAACAAAAACCTTAAGCAGGAAGTAGCAAACCAGACCAAAGAAATATCCGTGGCGAACGAAAAGCTGGAGCAGGAAATCTGGCGCGCGAACACGGATCTTGAGATGGCCTCAATCGTGCAGAAAAAATTCTTTCCGTACCCTTCAATCAACTTCAAGGGATGGGACATCGCAATCTGCTACGAAGCGGCGGCAAAAGTTTCCGGCGACTTGTACGATTACTACCATGACGGCTCAAAGCTGGACGGATTCTCGCTCTTCGATGTTTCAGGTCACGGAATAGCATCAAGTCTTATAACGATGCTTTCCAAAGGAATTATTTTCCAAGAATTCAAGCGGGCAAAGGAAAAGTTCAGGCTTCTCTCAGAAGCACTATACAGAATAAACGATGAAATTCTAGAAGCAAAAGGCGAAATCGAAAACTACCTGACAGGTCTTTTGTTCCGGTTCTCGGAATTTGACCCCAACGATATATGCCGCGTGGAAATGTCAAATGCAGGACACCCAAATCCTTGCTTCTACTCCGCAAAAGATGACCTCGTTTCCGAGATAATCAGGGACGACACCCAGGAGCAGTACGGAGCAATCGGAATCAAGGGTATTCCTGTCTGCTTCCCGAACATCGTGTTCTTCATGGGCGTAGGCGATGTTCTTGTAATCTTCACCGACGGTCTTACCGAAACAATGAACAAGAATAAGGAAGAATTCGGCAAAGAGCGCATAATGCAGATTCTGCGTTCGTCCGCACCAAAACCGGCCCAGTCAATTCTTGAGGACATCGTTGATGAGCTTTATCTTTTCACTAACGGTGAGAAAAGAGAGGATGATCTTTCAATCATCGTCCTTAAGCGAACGAACTCAAAGGGCTACCTCGACTACCTTGATGCAATATCCGATGTTGAAGATGTAGAGGAACTTTGATTTAGGTAAAGCTGTTAGCGATTGTAAAACAAGCCAAAATACATTATACTTCTTGTGTGCAAAAAATCGCCCGTTAGTATTTGCTAACGGAATCGTAAAAACATTGCTTGCAGAGATGCGAGAAGGAGATTATTAATGGCAGAGGCTTGGAACGGCTTTAAAGGTCGTCTTTGGAAAGAAGAAATCAATGTTCGTGACTTTATTCAGAACAACTATACTCCCTACGACGGGGATGAAAAATTCCTCGCAGGACCAACAGACGCAACGAATAAACTTTTTGAAAAATTGCAGGAACTCCAGAAGGCTGAACACAATAAAAAATCCGTAGGAAAAGACGGAAAAGAAAGAATTGGCGTTCTTGACATGGATACTGACATCGTTACAGGACTCACAGCCCACAAAGCAGGCTACATTGACGAGAGCCTTAAGGATTTGGAGCAGGTTGTGGGATTGCAGACAGACAAGCCTCTCAAGCGCGCTTTTATGCCTTTCGGCGGAATCCGCATGGCAGAGCAGAGCTTGGAGCAGTACGGCTACACACCAAATCCGGAACTTCACAAGATTTTCACTGTGTACCACAAAACGCACTCTGACGCAGTGTTCGATGTTTATTCTCCTGAAATCCGTAAAGCGCGCTCATCTCACATCCTCACAGGATTGCCAGACACATACGGCCGCGGAAGAATCGTAGGTGACTACCGCCGCATCGCGCTCTACGGAATCGACGCGCTCATCAAATACAAGCAGGCTGATTTTGCCAACATCGGCGACGGAACAATGACCGAGGAAGTCGTCCGCCTCCGCGAAGAAGTCGCAGAGCAGATAAAAGCTCTCAAAGGCATGAAAGAAATGGCTCAAATCTACGGATATGACATTTCAAAACCAGCTACAAACGCAAAAGAAGCCGTTCAGTGGCTCTACTTCGGTTATCTGGCAGCAATCAAAACTCAGAACGGTGCCGCTATGTCAATCGGACGAGTTTCAACCTTCCTTGACATCTACATTGAGCGCGACCTGAAAGCTGGAATCATCACGGAGACTCAGGCACAGGAGCTTATCGATCATCTCGTTATGAAAGCGCGCATGGTTCGCTTTGCCCGCATCGAAAGCTACAACAATCTTTTCTCAGGAGACCCAATCTGGGCAACGCTGGAAGTTGGCGGACTCGGACAGGACGGAAGAAGCATGGTCACAAAGAACTGCTTCCGCTTCCTCCACACGCTTGAGAACATGGGACCAAGCCCAGAGCCAAACATGACAGTTCTCTACTCAAAGAGATTGCCAGAGAGCTTCCGCCGTTACGCAGCAAAAATCTCAATCGATACATCGTCAATTCAGTACGAGAACGATGATGTTATGCGCCCAATCTGGGGTGACGACTACTCAATCTGCTGCTGTGTATCTGCAACGCAGACTGGAAAAGAAATGCAGTTCTTTGGCGCACGTGCAAACCTTGCAAAAGCTCTTCTCTACGCAATCAACGGTGGCCGCGATGAAGCAGACGGACTTACGCCTGGCGTTCAGGTTGGTCCAGAGTTTGCTCCAATTACGGCAGATGTTCTTGACGCTTCAAACTATAAGGAAGTCGAAAGAAAATATATCGCAATGCTCGAATGGCTGGCCGACATCTATGTTAACGCGCTCAACGCCATTCACTATATGCACGACAAATACTACTACGAAGCTGCCGAACTTGCGCTTGAGGACACTGATGTTAAGCGCACATTCGCAACAGGAATCGCTGGATTCAGCCATGTCGTTGACTCACTCTGCGCAATCAAGTACGCAAAAGTCAAAGTTATCCGCGAAGATGTGGAAGTCAAGAACAAGAAGACTGGCGAAGTCATTGAGGTCGTAAAGAACCTTGCAAGGGACTTCGTTGTTGAAGGAGACTTCCCGCGCTACGGACAGGACGATGACCGCGCCGATGAGGTTGCAGTATGGCTTCTCAAGACATTTATCGGCATGATTAAAAAGCATCCAACATACAGGAATGCGGAGCCTACAACTTCTATCCTTACGATTACATCAAATGTCGTATACGGAAAGGCAACTGGCGCGCTTCCTGACGGACGCAAGGCTCACGAGCCGTTCTCTCCTGGAGCTAACCCAAGCTACGGTGCAGAAACAAAAGGTCTCGTAAAATCTTTGAACTCAGTCGCAAAATTGCCGTACCACTACGCGCTTGACGGAATCTCCAATACGCAGACAATCAATCCGTCCGCACTTGGTCACGACAAAAATGAGCAGATTGACAATCTCGTTAATGTTCTTGACGGTTACTTCGACATCGGAGCAGAATCTGGTCACACTGGAGCACACCACCTGAATGTCAATGTGTTCGGAGTTGAGAAGCTCAAGGATTGCCAGGCGCATCCGGAGAAACCTGAGTATGCAAACTTCACAGTTCGTGTTTCTGGCTACGCGGTTCGCTTCATCAACCTTACGAAAGAGCAGCAGGATGATGTTATTGCCAGAACTTGCCACGCAAGCCTGTAAGTTTTTAATACAGTCCTGAAAAAAGCCCGGTGGTTCTAATATACTTAGCCACCGGGCTTTTTATTTTTTTTATTAGACCTGTTCGGAAACTTCAGTTTTCCTAACAGGTCTATTGATTTTTTTCCGAATTCAGTTCGTTCAGTTTTTCCTGAATACGGCTTTGGACAAGAGCCGCAATCTTCTTTCTGTTCATTCGCCCATATTCTTCATAAAAAATCGGTTTCAGATAATAAAGCTTCGTCCGCACTTTTTTAAAAAGATTATTTGAGTTCAACGCAATATGCGAGTCATAGATAACAACAGGAACAATCGGCGTTTTTGAAAGAAGCGATGCCATAAAACACCCTGAATGGAATTCCAAAAGATTCTCGTTCGATTCGCTTGTTTTTCCTTCAGGATAAATCAAATACGCCCGTCCAGATGAAGCCTTGTTTGCAATTGATTTTATAATCGGCATGAATTCGGCCTTTTTTTCGTGGTCTATCCTGTCACAATCAAGAAGGGCGCACACCTGCTTTGCCACAATCTGATGTGACGAATGCACATCCCAGAGAATCGAAATCGGCTCTGGATGATAGCAGCACATACACACGCCGTCGTATTTTCCCTGATGATTTGAATACATTATGTACCCGCCGCTTTTCGGTAAGTTCTCAAGACCAAAAACCTCTGTTTCTGCCCTTGCCGCACGCCTGACACGATTCGTGAATTTCTGCGCCCAAGAAAATTTTTGAGCCGCCGTGTACCCTGCGTTTTGAATCATTTTATTTGCAATCGGAATATGATAAAAATAGAATGGAATCACATTGCTTACAATCGACCAAATCCATTTTAACTCTTTCATATTTTTAAAATAAACATGATTTTTAAAAATTACAAAAATAAATGAATTTTTCGATTCAACCAGATTTTGCAAATGCAATATTCGCAAAATCTGGCGGCTTTTCAGGCTGTTAACCTGAAAAATCAGTATTCTTTTTTGTTCGACTTTTTGTAAGAAGACGCTCCGGTCCGCTCCGTTGGCGTGTGTACGCGCGGACGGGCATTGGAACTTCTTGCGCCAAAATCGCGTCCTCTCGTACGCTCACGCCCAAAGCCTCTTCCAGACCTTTCGCCTCTTTCGGAAAAGTTTTTTCCGCCGCGGAAACCGCCGTCCCGCCCGAATCCCCTGCCATAACCGCGCTCGTTGCCACGCCCCTGCGTATCAACATGAATATGCGGAAGATTTGAGTCACGGCGGGACATATCAAGAACTTTGTCCGCAACAGCAGAAGGAAGCGAAATCAAAGTGAATGAATCGCGCACATTGATTTGGTCAACCTCCCTTCCCGGAATGTGGAGAAGCTGGCTGAAATAATTTGCGATTTCCCTCGGATTGAATCCGTCCTTGCGGCCAAGCTGAACAAAAAGCCTCTTCTGGTTCGGGTTCGCACCAGTCCCGCGCTCAGGAAAACGCCTGTCGCGCGGGCTTCGCACTTCACTTATACGGCCATAATGACTTTCATCAAGAGATTTTCCGTAAGTCACGGAAAGTACAGCCGCAAGGACAGAAAGCGCGTCCTGCCCCTCACAAAGATTTGCCGCCATTTCGGAGAACACGGTGTCCGCTTCTTTCAGTTGTGGCACGAACTCGGTCTTTTCTGAAATTACTTCCTCGCTATTTTCGGAGCTTGGGAACGGAATTACCTCATCAGATTCATTCTTTATGATGTATTTTGGAGCCTCCCCAACATCCGCCGGGTCCTGCATAAGACCAATCTGGACTTTGAGCGTATCAAGCATTCGGCTTCGTTTAACCGCAAGAACAGATTTTACGGAAGGAACGCGCTCCTCAACCATCTCGCCTTTTGCGGCGCGGCGGACATTGTTCCGCAAAAACTCCAGCTTGCGCCTTTCCTCAGGGCGCACGAATGTTACGGCAATTCCGCTAGTTCCGGCACGCCCCGTTCTTCCTATTCGGTGAACATAAGTAGCCGCATCATACGGAAGCGAATAATTCACTACATGGCTCAGACCGTTAATGTCAATTCCGCGTGCCGCAACATCAGTGGCAACAAGAACGCGCGTCTTTCGGCTCCTGAATCTCGCAAGGATTTTCTCGCGCTGGTTTTGCGGCACATCTCCGTGCAAGGCGGCAGCCTCATATCCGCGCTCATCAAGCAGCTTTGACACAGTGTCAGCATCATTTTTCGTCTGAGTAAAGACAAGTCCGTAAAAATTCGGGCTCATATCAATAAGCCGCACAAGAGCCTCAATCTTGTCGCTCTCGCGGACGAGCCAGTATTTCTGCTCGATTAAAAGCGGCTCTTCAACAAATCCCTCTTCCTCGCAAATCTCATAGTCACCCATGAACTGCTCCGCAATTCTGAGAATTGGCTTTGGCATTGTCGCGCTGAAAAGAAGGATTCGGGCATCGGGATTTGCCTGTGCGAAAATATTTTCAATATCCTCAACGAAGCCCATATCAAGCATTTCATCGCCTTCGTCAAGAATAAAATAATCGATTTTATCAAGTTTCAGAGTTCCGCGCTCCAAATGGTCCTGAACGCGACCCGGAGTTCCAACTACAATCTCAGTTCCTTTTTTGAGCGACCGAATCTGATCGCCATATGACGCACCGCCGTACAAAACCGTAACGCGCGGGTATTTGGAGCTTGAGAAAGACTGTAGCTCATTGCAAGTCTGAATCGCAAGTTCCCTGGTCGGCTCAAGGACAAGCGCGCGAACCACATCGCTTTCCTCATGGATTCGCTGCACGATTGGAAGCCCGAACGCGGCAGTTTTTCCAGTTCCAGTGCGCGCCTTTGCGATGATATTGGCATCACCGCTCAGAAGGCGCGGAATAGCAAGAGCCTGAATTGGGGAAGGCGTCTTGAACCCTTTTTTCTCGATTGCATCAAGGATAAAATCAGAAAGCCCCAAATCAGAAAAAGAAAGCTCCCCATCCTCAGAATCAATTTCGTCGTCCTCAAAAAGCTCATCTTGCGCGACGAAGCCATCCGAGTCACCTGCGAAGACACCATCCTCTTCGGCAGGAACATCGTATTTTTCCATTTCCATAAAATCTCCTATGCGCAAAACGCACAAGGAATCGCCGCCAGAAAACAGACCCAAAAAATTAAAAAGTGATTTTTAAAAGATTGAAATGCGAATCAAAAAGCGTTTGTACGCAAAAATAAATAAACTATAAAATAAAATTGAGAGAAGTCTATCAGAAAGCATTTGAAAAATCAAGAAAATTATGACATTTTTTGCATTTTTCTTTTTTTATATAAAAAATATCATTGAATTCTTCTATTGATTTTGCTAAACTAAAGATTCTATGAACAGCGAAAATTTGGAATTTTCTATTGGACAGCAAATTGTTTACCCAAGTCAGGGTGTAGGAAAAATCACAGACATTTACGAGCAGAAAGTAGACGGAAAAATGATTCCGTATTATGAGATTCATATTGATGTTTCGGACATGGATGTTCTCGTTCCCGTCGAAAAGGCAAGCACTGTGGGAATAAGGGCTATCGTTTCGGCAGAAGAAGCAAAGGCCGCCCTTGAGTCGCTTTCCGATGAGATTGAGCCTGTCACATCCGACTGGAAACTCCGCTACCAGATGAACCTTGACCTTCTTAAAAAAGGCTCTGTTTCTGACATCGCAAGCATTGTCCGCTGCCTGTACCACCGCTCAAAAGTAAAAGAGCTTCCTATTCAGGAACGAAAATTGTTCGACAGCGCAAGAAAACTCATGGAAGACGAGCTTTCGTTTGCTATGGGAATCAGCCTGAAAGAAGCCGAAGATATGCTCCACGCAAAACTTGAGCCGCTCGGCGCGCTCCACGAAAAAAAAGCAATCATTTCCGTTGATGACGATGATGATGAAGACGACGAATTTGCGGATGATTCAAATGACTCGGACGATGACGATGATGATTCAGAAGACTCCGATGACACATCTTCCGACTCAGAAGAAGACGACGAGGACGACGAAGAGTAAATCAGATGATTTCGCTGATTTTGGTCGCCGCCGGCTCCTCAACACGATTCGGCACAGGACAAAAAAAAGAATACCTTCCGATGGGCGAGGGAACGGTTCTTTCCACCTCCGCCCGCATTTTTCTTGAAACACTGAACTTGGATTTTGTCTGCGTTACATATCCTTTCTCTCAGGATTTTGACGCAGAGGAAAAATCAAAGTCAGAAAACGCATTTTTTAAGGATTCGTTCATAAAAGAGATTTTAGGGCGCAAAAATACAAAAATCATTTTTGAAAAAGGCGGAAATTCGCGGCAAAACTCCGTACTGAACGCCCTTTTGCGCCTGAAAAGCGAAATGGAATTATCAGGGAAAAATTCCCAAGAGCCTTCATTATGCCTAATCCACGATGCGGCGCGCCCGTTTGTAAAATCAGAAACGATTCTGAGCTGCGTCTCACAAGCTGAAAAAACAGGCGCGGCCGCTCCGGGACTCCAGCCGTCCGACACGCAGAAAGAAACGAACGAAAGCGGATTTATCGCGCGTCATCTTGTGCGGAAAAACCTTGTAGCAATACAAACACCACAAGTCTTCGATTTTGAAAAGATTTTGCAGGCGCATAAAATTGCGGCTCAGAAAGCTGTCGAATTCACGGACGACACGGAGATTTTCGATTTGTTCGCGCAATCAGCTCATAAGACAAAAATCGTTCCCGGAGATTCGGACAACAAAAAAATCACATACAAGTCAGATTTTAAGGTCGGAAGCAACATGAACATACGAACAGGGCTTGGATACGACAAGCATCTTTTGACAGAAGGCCGAAAGCTAGTTCTTGGCGGCGTTGAGATTCCGTTCAGCAAAGGCGAGGCAGGGCACTCAGATGGCGATGTTCTTCTTCACGCCATAACTGATGCGGTGCTAGGAGCAAGCGGTCTTGGCGATATTGGCTCATACTTTCCAAGCGAAGACTCAAAATGGAAGGATGCGGACTCAAAGCAGCTTCTGAGCATGGTATGGCAGGATGTAAAAAAGGCTGGCTTCTCAATCGGAAATCTTGATTGCGTTGTTCTCATAGAAAAACCAAAATTCCTTCCGTACAGAGATGAAGTCAGAAAATCAATAGCAAATATTTTGGACTGCGATTTTTCCAGAATATTTGTAAAAGCAAAGACTGGGGAAAAAACCGGAGAAGTCGGAGAGGGAAAAGCCGTCCATGCGTTCGCCACAGTCCTTCTAACAGCCAGCTAATTTTTCCACGGCCAGCGTAATTTTCTCGTCGGGAAGTCCTGCATAATTCACTACAAAAATTCGCTCCGCATCCAAAGGAGCTTTCTCATAATACGCAGAAAGCGGCAGAATCCTGATTTTTTCTTTCTCCATGCGTTTTTTGAACTCAGAAAGGCTTTCGCTTTCAGAAAGTTTTATCAAAAAGTGAAGCCCGGAATTTTCCCCCAGGACAGTAAACATTTTTTTTGCGCCAGTCCGTTCGATTGCGCCAAGAAGCAAATCGCGTTTCATTTGATAATTTTTTCTAGTCCTATTTATGTGCTTCTCAAAAAATCCTTCTGAGATGAATTTTTCAAGCGTAAACTGCTCGATTGTAGGAACTGTGCATGAATAAAAACCAAGCCTCCTGTCAAATTCAGCCGCAAGTTTCTCAGGAAGAACCATGTAGCTTATTCGGATTGTTGACGCAAGCGTTTTTGTGAATGTGTTCATATAGATGACTTTCTCGCTCTTGTCGATTGATTTTAACGCCGGAAGTGGCCTGCCCGAAAAGCGGAACTCTGAATCGTAGTCGTCTTCTATTATGTACCGACTGGAATCTTGCTCCGCCCAGCGCAAAAGTTCCATCCTGCGGGAAATTGGCATTACGCTCCCCGTCGGGAAGTGATGTGAAGGCGAAATATGAATCACATCAACACCAGATTCCAAAAGTCCGCTCAGAATGATTCCGTCATCATCCATTCCAAGTCGCTCGCACTGAACGCCGTAGCTCTCGTACACTTTCTGGATTTTCCCGTAGCCAGGATTTTCGATTCCATAGCGGGCATCAAAACCAAGCAACTGAACCAAAAGCCCGTACAAGTATTCAGTTCCAGCCCCAACAACGATTCGCTCAGGATTGACTTCCATTGCCCGAAAAGCCTCAAGATGGCGCGATATTGCAAGGCGCAGCTTGTACACGCCTTTCGTCGGAGAACTTTCCAAAAGCTCGTCCTGATTTTTCCCCAGCACTTCGCGGACAAGTTTTGCCCAAATTGAGAACGGAAACTTCTTCACATCATTTTTGTTCGATGAAAAATCAATATACAAATCGTCCGAAGCTTTTTCAGAAAGCTCCGTCCCTTTCTTCCGCACACCAACCGATTGCTCATTTTTGTAAGAAGAAAAAAAATCAGAAACTCCCTGTGCCACGAAAAAACCTGACTTTGGCTTTGACTCCAAAAATCCTTCGTCGCAAAGCTGGGAATAGCTTTTTTCAACGGTAATTACGCTTATTCCAAGATTTTTCGCAAGGCTTCGCTTTGAAGGAAGTTTTTCTCCGGAAAAAAATGTTCCGTCAAGAATCCGTTCTTTGAGAAAATTATAGAGCTGTTCGTAAAGCGGTCGTGCGCTTTTTAAATCAGGCGAAAAAGTAATCATTGTTGTAAATTTCCTTATCGGTTTTCAGCTTTTTTGTGCCGAAAATTCAGTTATGGATACTTCTTTTTCTGAGATAGTAAGAGTTTCTTTGTCGGTTTTAAAAAACCCTAAGGTCATAATCACCGCAATAATCGTTTTTGTCTATATGGACTTGTGCGCAAAAGTCGTCCGATACAGAAAAAAGATTAAGAAAACGCGAGTGAAAAAGAAAGTCAAGGCGGCTCCAGCCCCCGCACCTGCACCAGAACAGCCCGCAGAGCAAGCCGAAGACGGTGGAGAGTAAAGGATTTCACAAAGCCTGCGTTTTTTTTCGCGTCAGGCTTTGCCTTTTTCTCAATATCAACAAGATTTTTCCAAAATCCCTTGCAGATTTTGATTCTTTTTTCAAGAAAAAGTTGTTCCAAAATTTCTTCCGTATCATCAGTTTCCCAGACATTCGTTCCGAATACGGCTCTTTTCTTTTCGTTGAATTTATCTGTAATCAGTTTTATGGCTCTTTCCCGAGTGAAGCACCTTCTGTTTTTTTGTATGAAAGAGAAAAAAATCTCTCCGTCACCAGCCCTGTAATCGATTTTTTCCCCAGCTCGGCTCGCATCGCACACATCGCACCCTGAGCAGACTGTTTTCTCGCCGCCAAGATAATCAAGCATAAGCTGCCGTCTGCAAGTTTTTGCCAGAGCATATTCGCCCATAAGACGCTCACGGCTTTTTGGCAGGGCTTTTTTGTACCTAAGCGTATCGGAATAACTCCAAATTAGAACCGATTTTACATCATCGCCTTTTCTTCCGGCCCTGCCCGCCTCTTGACAGAAATTTTCCAAATGATTCGGAGCATCCAAATGAACAACCGTGTATATGTTGCCTTTGTCCATGCCCATTCCGTAAGCGCATGTGGCAGAAAGAATTCCGTCCTCAGAACAAAAGAACCATTCCTCCGCTCTGAGCTTTTCCTCTTTCGTCATTCCTGCGTGATAGAAGCGCGACTTATCCCTCCCGAACTGTTCGGAAACAGCCCGCGCCATTTTCTCCGCCCTGTCCCTTGTGCCGCAAAAAATAATCATCGGACGGCGATATGTGGCGGCACATTCAAGGGCCGCTTTTTCCCTTGCAAAAGCATATTTCACTTCGTAATGAATATTCGGTCTGTCGCTTTCGCCCTGAACAAGATGAAAATGCGAATCGAAAATGATTTTTCCGACTTGCTCCAAAACAGGCGGACTTGCCGTAGCCGTAAAAGCAGTTACGATTTTTGCCCCAAGCGCGGCAATGATTTTTGGAAGCGTAAGGTACGCCGGACGAAAAGAGCTTCCCCACTCAAAGACACAGTGAGCTTCGTCAATTGCAACATGAGTTATCTTGAAAGAAGAAAGTCGCGCAAGAAGTTTTTCGCTTTGAAGGACTTCCGGATTTGCAAGAATGACTTTTGCCCCATTTTCAAGCAAGGAAAAATTGCGCTCGCGCTCTTGTTGGCTCTGCCCACCCCTAAAAATGGCGCATGAAATTCCAGCTTCTTCCATGCGTCTTTTCTGGTCAGCCATAAGAGCAAGTAGCGGATAAAAAACAAGCGTTGCCCCGTCAAGCAAAAGAGATGGCACAAGAAAGCACATGGATTTTCCGCTTCCCGTGGGCAAAAGCACAATCTGCCGCCCGCGGCAATATATCTCATCATCTTCCTGCTCAGAAAAATTCTTGTCCACTGCCAAAAGCCGCGCGGAATCAAGAATATTCGCTATGACAAATCGCTGCCACGGAAAAAGGAACTGAACTCCGAACTTTTCCCGCGCCAGAATTGTCGCTTCGTCAAAATCAAATCCGATGTCGTCATCACGCTCATCATAAAAATCATTCATAAAAACTCCACTTATATAGGTGCAGAGATTTTACGAATTTGACACTATTTTTCCGATAATTTTTTGTTATTAGACCTGTTCGGAAAACTGATATTTCCGAACAGGTCTATTTATCCAAAATAGTGATTTCAACGCGCCTGTTTTTCGCCATGCCTTTCGGCGTTGAGTTAGGAGCAATCGGAACTTTTGAGCCGTGCCCAGTCGTAAGGATATGGTATTTGTCACGCACACCAAGCTCAATAAGATACTGAGCAACAGAATCTGCGCGCTCCTCGCTAAGAGTCTGGCACGATGCCTCCGAACCAGCACGCGCCGTATGCCCGGCAACGAGAATATCGTTCGGGTAGCTTTTCAGAATTTCTGAAATCATCAGGAGTTTTTCTTTCTCAGAATCTTCAAGGACAGCTGAATTCGCCTTGAACTGAATGTTTTCTATGCTTATAGTAAGTCCCTTGTCGCTCTGAGTCACGGAAACATCCTCCAGCCCCAGTTCCGCGACTTTCGACTGGACTTCTTTCAGATTTTCCTCCGTAGCAGCGCGTTCAAATTCCGTCACCTCGGCATGAGCAGTTCCCTGAAAATCAAGCGTCATGCCAAGCGCAGACTCAATCACAATTCGGAAATCCTCAAAATAGTGGTCAATCTGACCTTTCTCCGCATCCCAGTAAATCGTCTGGTTTGAGTACCCCACGGTTGAAGCAGGATAATCCTCAATCATAAACTTGGGCTGCGGGCTGTCGTAACAAATCTCATAGTTCGCCTTGATTACGCAGAATGTTTTTCCGCCGATGATTTCATCGCCAGCATAAGTGTACTCCACCGTGAAAGGAATTTTGAAAGGCTTACTAAGCCCGAACTGCCGCCCAAGGTCATGCGCTTCATGGCCAGAAGCCGTCCATGTGCCGCCGATTTTTACCGGAGTCTCAGGGAAAACAGGAACATCGCGCACTACGGGCATAAAGTATTCGTCAGAAATCTCATAAATTCCGGAAGAATTGCGCCAGAACTTCGACTCGTACTCATCGCCCCAGCTGAAATTTCCGCCGCGCCCAACAGAGCTTTCGCTCGTCATAAAAATGCCCTCATTGAATCCGCGCCCCTTGTCGTCAACATCGGTAACGCGTACAGAAACTCTGTTCAGAATCTCCGAGTAATGGGAAAATCTGCCGTTCAAAAAGACATTTTCCTTTACGGTAGAAAGAATGCGGTAATTGTCGCCTTTCGAGTACTTGAAAGTAAAAATCTTCCCGTCCTCGCAAAAAGAGAGAAATCCCGTCAGAATCATCAAAACCGAAAAAATAATCTTCTTCATATCACACAAAACCTTTTTAAAGCCGAAAAGTTAACATGAACAATTTTCTGGATACACTCGCCGCTTTTATATCGAATCCGTTTTTTTTCATTCTTTTTACTCTTATTATCGTCCTTCTTTTGATTTTCATCTCATACAAATTCGGCTCGGTTTCGACAAGGCTCGAAATGCGGGACGAAATACGCAGATTGCAGGAAGAATCCGTGAAAAGGTCAAAAGCCGTAACAGCAGGACTTATGGGAGAACAAATAGCCCCGTTCCTGCCGAATTTTCCGTGCAACCCAGCTGATGTTCGGTTTGTAGGCAAACCGATTGATTTTGTTGCATTCCCAGGAGCCGCAAAAGGTGACGAGATAAGCGAAGTGCTTTTCATTGAGGTAAAAACAGGAAGCTCAAAGCTTTCGGAAAGGGAGAAACAGATAAAATCCGCCGTTGAAGGCGGCCGAGTGCGGTACATCGTGTACCATGCGCTTTAGTCCTCGTTCTTGATTGTGACAGGCTCAAGCTCGCCAGAAAGGAACTTGGAGCAGCGGTCAAAAGACATCGGTTTTCCTTTCAAAAATCCCTGAACAGTTTTGCATCGTATGTTTTTCAGAAGGTCAAGCTGCTCCTGAGTTTCAACGCCCTCCGCAATCGTATCAAGCCCCATTTTCGTAACCATCGAAACGATAGAATCAGTTATATTCGCCTCAATTCCGCTTTCCTCAGTTATGTTCGCAATAAACGATTTGTCGATTTTGAGCGTTGTGATTGGAAGAAGCTGCAAATAACTCAGGCTGGAGTAGCCAGTCCCGAAGTCGTCAAGCGAAATGCCAATTCCCATGTTCCGTATCTGGTTCAAAAGAGAAAGCATTTCCTCCTTGTTTTCGATGAAGATTCCTTCAGTTATCTCAATTTCAAGATTCTTTGTGTCGATATCTGCCTCACGAATCATTTTCTTGAATTCAAACAAGAAATCGGGCTTTTTGAGCTGAATTGGGGAAACATTCACGCTCATAATTCCATCGAAACCGTATTTTTCCTTCCAGTCGTGGAGGGTCTTTAGAGCAGTTTTCATAACCCATGTTCCGATAGGGATTACGAGCTGCGACTCTTCCGCAATCGGAATGAATTTCTCAGGGCTTATCCAGCCAACTTTGTCGTCATGCCAGCGCAAAAGAGCCTCAAAACCTCTGAGTTCTCCTGTGGCGGCGATGAACTGTGGCTGGAAGTAAAGCTGGAACATATCATTTGATATTGCATCCGAGAGCTTCGTCTGGATGCTCATCTTTGCTGAGAATTTTTCCTGCATTACATTTCTGAAAAATCCAATGTCGTTCTTGCCCTTTTTCTTTATGTCAGCCAGAGCCATATCCGCAAACTGCAAAAGCTCGTCCTTAGATTTTGTGTCATCAGGAAACAATGCAATTCCGCCCGAAAAAGTGATTCCGTACTCATTCATAAGCTCCAGAGCAAGGTCGCCTATGTTCAGAAGCGTGTCTTTGCTTTCGACTTTTTTGACCAGTGCCACAAACTCATCGCCGCCAAAACGATAGAATTCTATGTTGCTCTTGTTTATCTGCTTGAACACGGTTGCAGCCGTCTTTATAACGCTGTCACCGGCGGAATGTCCCTGAGAATCATTTATAACTTTGAGGTTGTCAATGTCTATGAGGATTATTCCGAAAGAAGAATTCTCTTTAATCGCTTCATCTAAATCAATAGAAAGCTTGTCTTTTGTCAGAAGCCCCGTCATCGTATCGTGGTACGCATTGTACTGAAGAAGCGCATTCAAGTGCTCGATGTTGTCCAGCTTTGCGCGCAAGTTTTCTTTTGACAGAGAAAGCTCGTCAGTCAGAGCCTCAAGCTTGGAGTTCTGGAACCGGAGTTTTTCCTCGCGCTGTCGCTCCGCGTCTACATTGACGGCAGAAAAAATCAGAAGCCCCGAGCTTGTTACATTCATGTAGATACGAAGCCAGCTGGAATAAATCGGCGAATAGAAAGTAGTATCAAGGACTTTTTTTCCCTGCAAAGCAACATTTGCCATCCCCAGCCAGTCAATTTCCTTTGATAGCTTGGAAATATACGATGAGAATTTTGTTCCTGTTTCAATAAGTCCCGAAAAAGTCTTTCTGAATGATTCATTCACATATTGAATAATAAAATCATCAGCAAATCCGTGACCTTCCGGGAAAATTGGAGACGCCACAACAACAGGGGTTGCCAGATTGTCCAGCACATCCTTGTATTCACTTTCTACCATAAAATAATTGTATATCGGTTTTTCATAAAAAACAAATGAGAATGTACAAAAAAATATGGGGTTTTAGAACTGCCCATATTTTTTTGTTTCCCGAGTATTCTATTCCAAGGCCTGCTTCAAGTCTGAAATTAAATCATCAACATTCTCAAGACCAACTGAAAGCCTGATGAGGTCAGGCGCAACTCCGCCGGCTATAAGCTCCTCGTCGCTCATCTGCCTGTGCGTGGTGCTTGCCGGATGAAGAACACAAGTTCGTGCATCCGCCACATGAGTCGCAATCATGCCAAGCTTGAGCGCACTCATAAATTTTTGCGCGCCTGCCCTTCCGCCTTTTACGCCAAAGCTAATGACACCGCAAGTTCCGTTCGGCATATATTTTTTTGCCCGCTCATAGTACTTGTTATCGGGAAGACCTGGATAATTGACCCATGCCACATTTGGGTGAGCCTGCAAGAATTTTGCGATTTTCTCTGCATTCCGACAATGACGCTCCATCCTGACAGGAAGCGACTCAAGCCCAAGATTCAGCATATATGCGTTAATGGGAGCCTGAACAGACCCCAAGTCTCGCATGAGTTGTGCGGTAGCCTTTGTTATGAACGCACCTTCTTTTCCGAATTTTTCGGCATATGTGATTCCGTGGTAAGATTCGTCCGGCGTGCAAAGCCCCGGAAATTTTTCCTTGTGAGCCATCCAGTCGAATTTGCCCGAGTCCACGATGCAGCCGCCTACAGTAGCGTCATGGCCGTCCATATACTTTGTCGTGGAGTGCGTAACGATGTCAGCCCCGAACATAAACGGGCGGCAGTTTACTGGAGTAGCGAAAGTGTTATCAATGATTAGCGGAACGCCGTGCTTGTGGGCAGCGGCCGCAAATCTTTCTATATCAAAAACTATAAGAGCCGGATTTGCGATTGTTTCGCCGAACACAGCCTTTGTGTTCGGTCTGAAAGCCGCCTCAAGTTCCTCATCGGAGCAGTCTGGATCAACGAATGTAAATTCAATGCCCATTTTTTTCATAGTCACATTGAAAAGGTTGAACGAACCGCCATAAATCGTGGACGAAGCTACAACATGGTCTCCTGCATTAGCGATATTAAAAACGGCGAAGAAATTCGCAGCCTGTCCGCTTCCCGTGAGCATAGCAGCCGTTCCGCCCTCCAAAGCCGCAATCTTCGCAGCAACCATATCAGTCGTAGGATTCTGGAGGCGCGTGTAAAAATAACCTGAAGCCTCAAGGTCAAAAAGTTTTCCCATATCCTCGCACGAATCGTACTTGAATGTTGTACTCTGAATGATAGGAATCATTCTTGACTCTCCGTTCTTTGGCTCATAACCTGAATGAAGGCATTTTGTCTCTATTTCCATTTTTTACTCCGTAAAAATTAAAAGAAAATGGCTGCCCAAAAAGTTTGTTGCGTATGGTTACTGGCGTGGTCAAGTGACAATCAGCCTAGATGTGGTAGATTCAACTCCGTATCTGGTAAGTCTTTTTGTCAGTAGACATATTGAACCACAACCACCGCTTTCATTCTTTTTAGACATCCCCTTATCACAAATAAAATTTTTTCTGCATATTGCCGCAGCAATCGGACAGCGCAAAAAACATATTAGACCTGTCCTAAAATCCAAAATTTACTTTCACTGAAAGCGAAACAATCATACCATCAAGCCCATCACCGCTTGAATATGAGCCAGTAGGAAAATAACCCCTAAGCTCACCGCCGAATTTCATATATTCGGAAATATACCGATAGTAAGTTATAGCAGCTTCCGGATAGAAAAAGTTAGTATTCTCGTAGAACCATGAGTTTATAGAAGAAACATCGTCTTTTGCCGATGAGGATGAATCTCCGGTGTATCCGTAGTCATCATCTGAAACACCGTGGGAAAGAACTGCAAACCGAAGAAGAAATCCAACACCCAAGTTGACCCCAAGATAATTGTTCCCAAAATGGAATATATGTCCGGCAGTCAAATCAATCATAAACGACGGAACTGTAGCCGTTCTGTTTTCGACTTCGGCAGGACGAGCTTTTTTTCCGTCCCACAGATAATAGTTCATAAAGAAAGAAACTCTTAGCTCGGCAGAAACAGGCTTGTCCTCAAAAAAAAGCGCACCCAGTCCTCCCGAAAAAGAAACAGGACTTGGCGCAGACTTTGTGGCTGAATCCGTGTTCAGCGTAAAGACAGGTCCAAGCGTTCCGATAAAAGAAACGAACCGAAGCCGTCTCTCAAAATCATCGCCATCATCGAAAGAAAGTTCATCATCAGATTCAGAATCCTCGGCAGATTCTTCTTCCGTGCCGTTGGCTTCATCTTCCTCTATTTCTTCATCGCTTGTTTCTCCAGAAATCACCGACTCAATATTCTCTTCGGACTCAGGATTTTCTTGAGCAAAACAAAACTGAAAAGAGAAGAGAAAAATTAAGAAAGCTGCACCAAAAGTTTTTTTCATATTGTCCGCCAGAAAAAAAAACTACTCCCTGCTTTCAGGATAGAACAGTTTTTTCATATCTACGGTCAAAAATCCGCTTCTTCCGGTCTTAAAAAAGTCTTTTTCTTCCCAACTTACTATAAGGAAATCGCCTGCAATACAGAAATTACCGTAAAAGTAATTTTCAGGAAGTTTTGGCAAACGAAAAGCAATATTTTTTCCGTTGTTCAATATATGCCGTCCGTCCAACGCTCCGTTAAAATATGTCGTTCCGTCAGCAAAAATTGCACATGACCAACCGTCAGCTATGACAGCATATGAAGTCGTAGCCTCTGACGGAGAACCGTTCATGTAATACACAGGCGATGCTCCGCCCGCATACTTGCAGACAACAGCGAAAGAAAAATTCCTCGGAAGAGACCGAAGAAGCGACTGCAGTCTATCAGGGGCAAAAGTATATTCAATCGGCGTATTCGCCTTTCGGTACGCACTCTCGGAACTTTCCGTAAGAATAACTTTTCCAGGTTTTGTCTGCGGCGGAAGCTCGGAAAGTTTTCCAACAGGATTCCACTGAATATACTCAAAGGAAATCTTGTCTTTTTTCTCGGTTTTTACAGAAGCCAAAAAACTATCGCCGTCATAGAACATTCCTGAAATTTCCGACTCGCCGCTTATATCCAAGTCACCGTAGTTTACGACAGGATAAAACATATGGCTTTCGTTCGATATGCGAACAAGATACGGTCTACCAAGTCCGCCGTCCACATCCTTGTTTTTATTGAAGAAAGAATTCCGCGAAAGTGTGAAAAAAGCATCTCCATTAGAAAAAATAAGGTTGGACGATGTTGAATCGGAAAAAAGCTGATAATCCTTGATAAAACTCGGAAAATCATCAGAGTCGAACACAAGCGCACCAAGATGGTTCACAAGAACATACCCCTTCCCATCTGAAGATGTATTGGCATCGCAGACTCGCAGACTTTCCGTCCAAGGCTGTATTGAAACAAGCGCAGCATCTTGCGGCAGCGTCGTTTCGTTGAAACCTGAAGCTGAAAAATAAAACCATTTATGATCATCTGACATGCTCTGAATCTCAAACTCAATTTCGCCCGGAATCTCAACGGCCTTGTTTTTGCCGCACCCAGTGGCAAAAACGGCAATTGAGAGTGAAATCAAGGAAAAAAACGAAGAAACTTTCATGTTTTAAATCTCGGATTTTTTCCTTTGATTGTTAAGCTGAATAGTGAATTTCAAAGAACGATTGTTTTCAGCGAAAAGAGGCGATCTCTTTTTGGCACAGCTGATCGCAAATCTCATTGTACTTTACGCCAGCATGGCCTTTCACCCAGTTCCACCGTATCGTAAGCTGTCCTGCTAAAAAATCAAGGACACTCCACAAATCCTGATTCAAAACAGGCTTTTTCGTTGCTGTTTTCCAGCCATTTTGCTTCCACTTCGCAACCCAGCTGGTAATACCGTTCTTCACATACTGACTGTCCGTGAAGAACTGTATGGTCCTGTCCTTCAGACGCTCAGTGTTGAACACGGCCGTAAGGGCATTTATTGCGGCAGAAAGCTCCATACGATTGTTCGTAGTATGTTTTTCACCGCCACTCATCATCCGCTCTTCACCGTCGGCGATTATAACCACCCCCCAGCCGCCAGGGCCGGGGTTGCCAGAACAACCGCCATCGGTGTAAATGACAACATCACCTTTATTCATTTACTTTCTTATAAGACAGAAATTACTCCGACTTCGGAGCACCAGAAGACTCTTTTGAAAGCTCAAAAGAATACTGACCAAGCGGAATCCACTTCAAATCAATATAGCCATCGGAATCTGTTGTAGTTTTTATCGTAGTACCGTCTGACTTGTAAATCACAACATTCTGATTCTTTTTCAGCTCGCCGTCGGTGTTTTTCACCTGAGTGCGAATAAATCCATACACATCAACTTTCTCTGACTCAACAGATGTTTTTCCGTTGTCCGCAGAAAGTTTGAATGTATAAGTAGGAACTGAATAAACGCCCTCGCTATAGAAAGAACTATGATCCTTTACCGTCCACTCCTTGTCTATCCGTCCGTTCTCAACAGTTGCGGAAAGCAAATCCACCATTCCGGTTTTTCCTTTGTTCTCGTAGCTGACAATGATATTAACATTGCTTCCTTCAGGAATTTTGCTCGTGTCTATTTTTGAAGAGATGTTCATCGTCGTTTTTCCGACCATCACTTTCACAGGCGTACTTCCATCCACAGTCCACTCAGCTCCTACGAATCCGTTCTCCGCATTCTTAGCGGCAGCTTCTTTACTGAAAGAAGAAGTAGTTTTACAACCAACTGCAAGCCCAGCCAAAAGCATAGCCCCAACAGCCATTTTAAGAAGAGATTTCATTTTCAAATACCTCGCTAAAAAAAATTTTATTTTATAATCTACTATTTAATGTGAATTTTGTCACATTAAAAATCAACTTTTCTTCCACATATCAATAAATTCAAGCATATACTGCTGCACTCCGCAAAAATATTTTTTCTGGAACTCGCAGGCAGGAATGCCAATGAACCTGTAGTGCCAACACTCCCAGCGATACCCAGTAATATCCTCGTACCCCTTGGGAAACGAAAGAGACCAGCCATACTCGGCGGCATTTTTCTCAAGCCATTTACCCATTTTCGTATCGGCGAAACTGTCCTCTATCGAGCCAAAGTCAATGACAGAGCCAAGCTGATGCTGGCTCGTCCCCGCCCGCGCGCTCTCCCGTTCAGCCTCGGCAAGCCCGTCTATACGAACCCATTTTTGGAAAAGATTTTTCTGATACTCGTAAGAGCGGTATGTTGAGCTGACAAGCAGCGTGATTCCGTCTTTTTTAGCCGCTTCAGCAAGGCGGCGAAGACCTTTTTCCACATCAGGACGCAGAGAAAGGTCATTTCTGTTTATATTGTAGCTTTCGTTCTTTACGAGCCGAACAAGCCCTTTCGGAACATACGCTTCTCCGACATTATGCTTTTTGTCTATAAGATAATACAACTCCAAATCATCAGGATTATATTTTTTCTCCTCCGCAAGAACTTTGCTCAAATCGTCCAAGAACATCTGTTTGTCTTTTATAACGATTTCTTTTTGCGCACGAGCTGACATTTTCTCTATAATAGAATCAATTTTTGAAAAATCCGTCTGCTGAGCAAAAAACGGAGTAACAAAAATAAATACTGTTAAAAACACAAGGATTCTTTTTATCATGTAGTTATTCACCTCGTCAAAAATAATCACAAACAATAATATACTATTCAAAATATTTGTCAATACTATTGCAAAAATATTTTTTGTATGCTATTTTTTGTAGAGTGTTATTTTTGATAAAAAAAATTTGTCGATTTTAATTTTATTTATTATTTTAAAATTAGAAAAAGAATTCGGGCATCTAATTCACGCCCGTGAAAATATAGGAGTTAAAAATGGCTAAACAGTTGATTTTCAATGAAGAAGCTAGAAAAAAGATGCTTTCTGGCGTTGAGCAGATTGCTCAGGCAGTAAAAGTTACACTCGGACCATGTGGCCGCTTGGTTATGCTCGACAAAAAATTTGGCGCACCGACTATTACAAAGGATGGCGTTTCCGTTGCTAAGGAAGTTGAGCTTAAAGATCCTTATGAAAACATGGGCGCACAGCTCGTCCGTGAAGTTGCATCAAAAACAAACGATGTTGCAGGTGACGGAACAACAACAGCTACAGTGCTGGCTTATGCTATCGTCCGCGAGGGCTTGAAGAGCGTTTCTGCTGGAATGACTCCAATCGAAATCAAACGCGGTATCGACAAGGCAACAGCAGTTGCAGTTGAGGCTATCAAAAACAACAGCCGTGCAGTTAAAGGCAGCGATGACATCACTCATGTCGCTACAATTTCTGCAAACAACGACCCTGAGATTGGTAAAATTCTTGCTGACGCAATCGAAAAGGTTGGCAAAGACGGCGTAATCACTGTTGAAGAGTCAAAGAACATGGACACAACTGTTAAGACTGTTGAAGGTATGCAGTTCGACCGTGGATATATCTCATCTTACTTCGTAACAGACCGTGAGCGTATGGAAGTTAACTACAACGACGCTTTCGTTTTGATTCACGACAAAAAAATCTCCACAATGAAAGACCTTCTCCCTGTTTTGGAGAAAGTCGCCCAGACTGGAAAACCTCTCGTAATCATTTGCGAAGATATGGACGGCGAGGCTTTGGCTACTTTGGTCCTCAACTCAATCCGCGGAACCCTCAAGTGCGTTGCTGTTAAGGCTCCGGGCTTTGGTGACCGCCGAAAGGAAATGCTCCAGGACATCGCTATTTTGACTGGCGGTACTGTAATTTCTGAGGAATTGGGCCTCAAGCTTGAGACAACAGAGCTCAATCAGCTTGGTCAGGTTAAGAGCGTCAAGATTGACAAAGACAACACAACTCTGGTTGACGGAGCAGGTGCAAAAGACGCAATCGCTGCCCGTGTTGCAGAAATCAAGGCTCAGGTTGAAAAATCAACTTCTGACTACGACAAAGAGAAGCTCAAGGAGCGCCTTGCTAAACTCTCTGGCGGTGTAGCAGTAATCAACATCGGTGCTATCACAGAGACTGAGATGAAAGAGAAGAAGTTCCGCGTTGAGGATACACTTGCCGCAACCCGCGCTGCTCTCGAAGAAGGTATCGTTTGCGGTGGTGGAATCGCTTTGATTGAGGCTGCAAAAGCCCTCACAGACGACGCTGCAAAAGACCTTACTGAAGAAGAGAAAGTCGGATTCCGAATCGTCCGCCGTGCTCTTGAAGAGCCAATCCGCCAGATTGCTGAGAACGCAGGAATTGACGGTGCCGTTGTTGCAGAAAAAGCAAAGAACGAGAAGAAAGGCACCGGCTACAATGCCCGCACAGGCAAATGGGTAGACATGATGGAAGACGGTATCATCGACCCGGCTAAGGTAACAAGAAGCGCCCTCCAGAACGCAGCAAGCGTTGCCGGAATGCTCCTCACAACAGAATGTGCAATCACAGACATCCCAGAGCCACCGGCACCAGCTGCCGCTCCAAATCCTGGTATGGGAATGGATTATTAGTAAGCAAGGCGAGAAATCGTTACCGATTTCTCGTTAAGAAGTCCGCAAGGACTTCGGCGAATGTACTAATAGCTAAATTCCTCACAGAACTTTGGAGGGCACAGAGAGAATGATGAGGGGGGAAAGATTTTCTTAATTCTGAAATCAATCTGTGTTCATCTGTGTAATCTGTGGTTTTATAAAAGCCCTTTCCAGCGGGGATAATGAAGTGCACTTCAAATCCTTGTTGGGGCGGGCTTTTTTTTAGAACTGAAATCTATCTGTAAAATATGTGCGAAATCTAGTTCAACAGAATATTGTCATTATTAACTTTGATTTTTTTGAACAGTTCTACGATTGAATCCATCGTGAGCTGTTTTTTTTCTTCGCCGGAGATGTCACAGATGATTTTGCCTTTGTCCATCATGATCAGGCGGTTTCCATAGTCGAGTGCGTGCTGCATGTTGTGGGTTACCATCATGACGGTGAGGTTGTATTCCTCTGCGAAACGGCGGGTTAAATCCATGACAATCTGGGCGTTTGTCGGGTCGAGGGCGGCTGTGTGCTCGTCAAGAAGAAGAAGGCTCGGCTTGCTCATAACTGCCATCAAAAGCGTGAGGGCCTGTCTTTGTCCGCCGGAAAACTGTTCCACGTTGTCATTCAGCCGGCTTTCAAGATTCATGTTCAGGACTTTAAGCTGAGCGCGGAAAAATTCCTTCATTTTTGAATTCAAGCTGATTCTTAAACCCTTGAAACCTTTTTTGTAGCAGATCATCATGTTGTCCTGAAGGCTCATCTTTCCTGCGGTTCCCAAAAGTGGATTCTGGAAAATTCGCCCGATGTAGCGTGCCCTCTTGAATTCTGCGTCATTCGTTATGTTCTTTATGTTTCCGTCTTCTTCTTTGTCGAGAAAAATCTGTCCGGAAGTTGGCTTTATAGTTCCTGCGATTGCGTTGTAAAGCGTGGATTTTCCGGCACCGTTTGAGCCGATGACCGTAATAAAGTCTCCTCTGTTAATCGTCAGGCTGATGTTCCTGAGTGCCTTGTTCTCATCCGGTGTCCCCGCGTTGAAAGTTACAGATACGTTTTCAAGTTTAAGCATTGTTGTCCTCCACTCGTTTGAGATGAGATTTTACATAGCCGATTATGTCTCTTTTTGAGATTATCAGGCAGAGAATGATCAAAAGACCTGTAATCAGTTTCAAATCATTTGAGTTCATTCCGATTTTGTAGCCGTATCTTCGTGCAAAGAACATCAGCGCACGATAGATTATTGAGCCAAGCAAGACTCTTAAGAGCTGCAGGTCAATTCTGTTTGACTTGATGATGAATTCTCCGAGCATGAGGGATGCAAGTCCTGAAACTACAACGCCTGAACCGCTTCCGACATCCGCAAATCCTGAATACATCGCAAAAAGTGCGCCGCTTACAGCTGCAAGTCCGTCTCCAAAGCAAATTCCTGTTCCCCGGATGAATTTCGGGTCTACTCCCTGGGAGATTACCATTTGAGGATTGCTTCCCAAGGCACCCATCGTAAGTCCAAAGTCTGTTTTAAAGAAGAGGTCGAGCATGAAACTCAAGACGGCAACAAATATTATAAGGAAGATAACAATTCCCCATTCCGAGGAAACTTGTGGAAACGAAGTTTTCATGAACGCAAGTATCTTTGAGAAAACTGTCGGAATCCTGAGAAGGGAGATGTTTGCCTGATTTGACATGATGCGCAGGTTGACTGAGTAGAGCATTGTCATCATTAAAATTCCCGCAAGCAGATCTGGAATTTTGAGCTTTGTATAGATGATTGTCGTGAGGAGACCTGCAATCATTCCTCCTGCAAAAGCAAGCAGAATCGCACATGCTGGAGAAAGTCCGTGTGTAAGACAGGATGCCAGAATACATGCGCCCATCGGAAATGCTCCGTCAACTGTCATGTCACAGAAATTAAGCACGCGGAAAGTAATGAAGACTCCAAGAGTCATTATTCCGAATATAATTCCTTCAATTAAAATACCAGTAATCATAAAATCCTCAGGTTATTGATTTTTGTTTCTGTTTATAGTAACATTAAGACATAGGTTATTCACCCAACGTGAAAGTATATTGTAAAACTGATTGAATAAAAAGGAGATAAATCATGAAAATAACTCGTTTTTTTGCACTGGTTACTTCTATGGCTGTGATTTTTTCATTTTCCGGCTGTACAAAATCCTCTGGAAAATCTTCGTCTGAAAAAAAAGTAAAAATCGGTATCGCAAAGATTGTTCAGCATGTGGCTCTCGACTCTGTTGAGCAGGGCATCATCGACTATCTTTCTGAAAATGGAATAGATGCTTCTTACGACTTGCAGAACGCAAACGGAGACCCTAATACCGCTTCTCAGATTGCGATGAAATATCGTGACGAAAGGGTTGATGTCGCTGTCGGAATTGCAACTCCTGTAGCCCTTGCTCTTGCCAATACAATAAAAGACATACCTATCGTATTTGGAACTGTAACGGATCCTCTTTCTGCAGGATTGGTAACGACTCTTGAGCATGGAGATGCAAACGTTACTGGAATGAGCGATGAAATCCCGACTGAGCAGCACATCGCACTCTTTAAGAAAATCGCCGGAATCAAAACTTTGGGCTACATTTATACAAGCAACGAGGCAAATTCAGTTTCTTCATTAGAGTTGGTAAAAAAAGCTTGTGCAAGCAATGGAATCACTCTTGTAACGCAGGCAATCACAAATTCATCAGAGGTAAAGCAGGCTGCTGACACTATTGTAAACCGTGTTGACGGAATCTATCTTACGACTGACAACACTGTTTTCAGCGCCCTTTCTTCCTTAGTAAACGTTTTCGGAGAGGCAAAAAAGCCTGTTTTTTCAGGAGACGTTACAGGTGCCATGGCTGGCGGCTGCATGATTGCCAGCGGTTTTAACTATTATAAGGCCGGACGTGCTACTGGCGAGATTGTCTTGAGAATCTTGCGCGGAGAAAAACCTGATGCAATTCCTGTCAGATTCATGACTGAGCCGAGTGATTCAGACCTTCTTTTTGATCTGGATGCTGCAAAAAACTGCGGAATCACAATCCCTGAGGAATACATTTCACAGGCAAACATGATTTTTGAGAATGGAAGCCTGACAAAAAAATAACGGAAATCCTTTTTCTAAAAACAACTTTCACCCATAAAATCAGGCGGTTTTTTTTGAGAAGAGCTTTTTTCTCACTGAAAAACCGCTGTTTTTTTTACTAAAATCTCCAAGAAATTCTCAAAAATGTCTAAATTTCATTTTTTCGTTGCATTTTTTCTACTTTCTTTTTTACAATATAAATTGACAACTTGAATATAAAATGAAAGCATATGGGGACTTTCGAAACCGAGCTTCGGAAGTTTCTTTTTGGAATTACTTTTTTTAGATGAGTCCGGCATTTTTTAAAAGCGGTTCCTTTCCTCATTTTTTTTATTTTAGAAAGTTTTTTTACTTAAAATTCTCAATTATTGGTTTATACTTTAATAATAGAAATGAATTTTAAGTATTTACGAAAAAAATTCATAAACAAAGGAGATTCATTTTATGAGTAGAACGGTTGTACAGAATCGAATGAAGATTCTTGTAGCTTCTCTTTGTATCGTGATGATGGGTGGATTTGCATTTGCAAAAAAAGATCCTGAAATGGTAAAAGAAGAAGACGGATTTTATTATGGTTATGGAAAAGCTTCCACAAAGCAAGATGCTGAATTTGCTGCAAAAAAAGATCTTATCGAAACTGCTTTGACAGCAAGCATCCGAGCTTCAAATCCAAAAGCTTCAAGAGTAAGTGTTTCTGATGATGTCGTAAAATCACGTCTTTCAAATGTAAAGGCATTTGCACAGGATAAACCTGGACTTAACGTAACATACAGAATCAAACTCGCAGACTGGGAAAAAGATGAAAAATCATTCTCTCAGAAACTTCGTGATTCCCTTTCTTCACGCTATTCAAAGCTTACATCTAACGCAAGCGCTGCAGAAAAAATCAACGAGGCTGTAGAAATCCTCAATGTACTTGCTGCAAATGGTGAGACAGAACTTCTTAAGATTCAGGAAGGAAGCACAGAGCTTTATTCAAAGAAAGTTGAGGCTGCATGTTCTTCAATTGTAAAAGGGCTTACAATCACTATTTCTGCTAAAGACGGATTTATTGATGGAAATACAAAATTCTCAGTAAATGTAGCTGATGCTTCTGGAAAGGCTGTTTCTGGCCTCAAGCTCAAGGCTTCATGGGAACTTTCTTCAGTTCTTCCAAGCAATCCAATTGTTGATGAAGTCGTATCAATCATTAAGACAGACGGCCTTGGAAATGCAAATGTAGATTATCCTGTAGATGAGGCATTCAAAAATCAGGCTGTAACCCTTACTGTATCAACAGCATTTGCAACTTCTGAACACGCTTCTCTTGCAATGAAAAAACTTGATGCAACATCTGCTGTAGACGGATGCTACGTTCACTTTGAGGATTTCAAGACTTCTCATAAAGTTGCCCTTGTTCCTGCCGGAGAATTCAATGCTGGTGCAGTTGCTCACGATAATCGTGCCGGAAAAAAAGAAGCTGCACACACTGTAGAGACTGTTTCTTACGAAATTGATGCTGCTCCTGTTACAAACGCAGAATATGCTGCATTCCTTCACGCAACACGCTCAACTTCAATTCCTGAATATTTTGACAATGCTGACTACAATCAGCCGACACAGCCTGTAGTTGGTGTAAGTGCCGCTGATGCTGAGGCTTATGCTGAATGGCTTTCTTCTCAGACAGGAAGCACATACCGACTTCCAACAGAAGAAGAATGGGAAAAAGCTGCCCGCGCAGGAACAGAAAGCATTTATCCTTGGGGTGATGATGCTCCTAACAAGGGTAAAAAAGCAAATTACAAAGGTAACGGAAAATTCAAGGCACCTTCTCCAGTAGGTTCTTTCGAGAGCGGAAACAATGGATGGGGTCTTGTAGATATGGCTGGAAACGTATGTGAGTGGACATCTTCTGCACACAACGCTGAGGCTGACTCTGGTGTGCGCACGGTTAAAGGCGGATCTTGGATGGACGGACCTACAGACCTTCGCATCTCAAATTATCGCAATCTTGACAGTCAGAACGGATATCCAGATGTTGGATTCCGTCTTGTAAAGGAGGTTTCTGAATGAAAAAATGTTGGATTGTCTTGTCTGCAGTAGTCGCAGTTTTACTTGCTTCTTGTATGTCTACTGGTGTTGATGCAGATGACCAGGCTATAAACCGTGGTGCTCATGCATGGAATACCCGTGAACCTGCTGCTGCTAAGGCTTATTGGAGCGAAATTCAGGATTCTGCAAAGAACAAGAAATATCTGAACTACATCAATTTGTACAATGCTGGTGTTGAGGCACTTAACAGCACTGATGCCATCAAAGCTACAAATGAACCAAAGTTGCTTGCTGCTTGTAATACAGCGCTTAATAAATTCAATGCAATCGAAGACACTCAGCTTAAATTGCCGGCTGATGTCTCAGAAAAGGGTGCTAATCTTTCTGCAGAAAGAATCGACAAACTTCTTGCTGCCGGAAAGCTTAACGATGCAAAAAAAATGTACACGACTTCTGTAAAAGTTTATGGTGAGAACGCTGCTCTTGCCACAGCTGGAAAACAGGTTGATGTAGTAAGCTTTATCTCAAACAAAAAAACAGCTCTTTCTGCACAGGCTGACAAGGCTGCAGCAATCGAGAACTTCGATGAAAAAATCGCTGCTTACGATGCTGCAATTTCTGCCGGAGCTGCAGCAGAGAATGAAGTAAACGCTACTGCAAACAAATCTGGAACAGCTTCTACAGCAGGTGTATCAGCAAATGTAAAGGCTTTCAAAAACCTTCGTCAGAACATTGCCATCCAGCGCGCTGGTGCAATTCGCGACAAGGCTTATGAGTATAAGGATCAGTTTGGTGAGGAATTTGCCAGACAGCCAGCTGAAGGTTCTGGTACAGGAAAAGGCGGTGCTTTCACTTCTTACGATATCCTTGCTCACTACGAGTCTGTTCAGAAAAACATCGATAAAATCTACTCTGAGCTGATTGCTTTCGCGCAGAAATATCCTAAAGAAGTAAGTCAGGATGTTCTTGATGACGTAAAGGCTCAGCGCGATGACTTGTATGCAAAAATCGCACAGATTAAGAAAGAAATTGCAGTTGCAGAAGAAATTGCAAGCCGTGGTAAGACTGTAATGCCATTGATGATTGGTTTGTTCAACCCGGATCCAAAATCAAGCGCAGAAAGCAAAAAATCACGACCAGCAAAATTCAGCGGAGCTAATCCTAAGAAAGCTGACTACTGGTGGGGTATGGTTTCTATTCCTAAGGGACAGATGAACGACCTCGTAATTACTGTAAAAGACAACCGCACTGTACGCGTATTCAACGAGAACACTAAGAGCGGAAAAAACATCGCTAAAGATGAGAATTCAAAGGGCTTGCAGGATCTTGTAAACCGCGCAAATAAAGTAGGAAATTCTTGGCCAGTAATGAACGTTGGAAGCAAACTTAAGGGAAGCAACTACTTCTTTGAGATTTCTAACGCTGCTTCTGGAAAAGATTATTCTGGAGAAGTTGTAGTATATAGTTCATTCATCACAAGGAGCCGCTAGTTTATGAAAGCGAACAAAAAATTTATTGCAATCGGTATTATTGCCGCAGCAATTATCGCAGCAGTAGTTTCTGTTGTAATCGTAAAAAATCAGCCAAAAGGTATGGTAGTTGCAGTTTCTGAACTTCCAGATTCTTTGAACCCAATTCTTGAGCAGAATACAATGGGTTTGAACGCTGTTGAGCTTGTTTTTGATGGTTTGTGTAATTTTGAAGTTGAGCCAAGTTCTGGAAAACTCATAACTGAATTTGCTCTTGCTGAAAATATTGAGCAGAATCAGAAAGACCGCAAGACATATACTGTAACCCTCATCGATGTACCGTGGCATGACTCAACAGATGAGAATCCTCATGTTCTTACGGCAGAAGACGTTGAATTCTCATTCAATGCATATGTTTTGCCTGAAAACGAATCTCCAAACAGAGATTACCTCAATTCTTTCATCGAGCGTGTTACTGCAATCGACGAAAAAACTGTAGAAATTGAATTCCGAAACCCTATTCCAGAGTTCCGCGCATATCCAATTCTTACTTTCAAGATCATTCCTGCTGAAATCAACGGTCAGAAACTTAACGTAAATCTCCGCAACGGTGATAATGAGCGAAAAGTTGCTACTGCTCCAGTTGGAACAGGTCCTTTCAAATTCGAAAGCTGGGAAATTGGTAAGTGGATTACATTCTCTGGAAACGGAATGTACTTCAAGGGTAAGCCACAGGCTGATTCTCTTGTAATCAAGAGAACAATTGACCCTATCGTTCGTATGAATGAACTTCAGAAAGGCAAAGTAAACGTAATCCTTGAGACAAATCCAATGGATCGCTCTTCTGTAGAAAAGATTGACAATGTTGACGTAAACTCATTTATGCCATATGCATTCTATGAGGTTGCAATCAATACTTCTCACTTCCCTAATGCAGAAGGTCGTCAGGCAATGGCTCGTGCAGTCAACAAAAAAGACTTGATTCCTGGAATTACTGATGAGGATGAAGGCGTAGTCTTGAACAATGGTCCTTTCCCTTCAAACACATTTGCAGTTGCTGCTGCTGAATATGCCAAGGGAGCAATGCCAAACATCCTTTCATTTGATGTAAAATCTGCAAAAAAACTTGCAGAGGCTGGTGGAATTGCTGGTCAGAATGCAATCCTTATTTATCCAGATTCAATGGGTGAGTTTGGTAAGCAGCTTGCAGATGCTGTTGCAAAACAGCTTAAGGAAATCGGACTTAATGTTGAGCCACGTCGTACTGGTGATCAGGTTTTCAACCGAATGGTATACAAAGAGAAATCTTATGACCTTGCACTTATGTACTGTGAGGGATTTGACAACCTCTACTCAAGCCTCGGTTCTTACTACCGCACAAAAGGTTCTGAGAACGTAACAGGCATTGCAGACAAAGAACTTGACGGTCTGTTTGACAAAATTGAAGCAGAGAGCACAACTCAGAAATGGATTGAATACGTACTTGCAATTGACAAGCGTGTTGCTGATTTGTCTCCAGCTATTTACCTCTGTACTCTTCAGAAAGATGTTTACTCTCGCGGTTTGAAGAATGTTCTTATCGCAACAGATAATCCGTTCCTTTCTGTAGAAGAGTGGAGATTTAAGAACTAAGATTATTGGATGTGCTTTCAAAATAATAAATGGGTGGGGTTTGAAAGCCTTCCAATTTCTACTGATTTTTGCCGGAAAAGCATTTGCTTGCTTTTCCGGCAATTTTGCTAGATTGAGCTGCGTCTTTTCGGACGTCAGAATCATTTGATTTTACAGGAGTTCCAATGCGTTTCTTACGCTTTTTAGTTAAAGAGCTTCTTCTTCACGGCATTTTGTTTGCTGTGGTTGGAACAATAGTTCTTTCTACTCTGTATTTGCTTTCAACAGGAGCAGATGCAGCAAGATATCTTGAGGCAGGAAAATCATTCCTGCTTTTTATTTCAGGACAGGCAAATTCTGATACTGTTGGTTTTACTTCCGGAGACATCATTTTCGCCGGTGCAAAAGTTTCTTTGCCATTGGCGCTTATTTCGCTCGTTTTCCTTATTTTGATTTCATTGATTTGTTCATCATTTGCCGTAACGAGCAGATATATGTCCGTACATTTTCAGAAAAAAACAGGCGAGAGAGTTGACGCTGCTGTCAGCCTGCTTACGTCAATCCTTGCGGCAGTTCCTTTGTTCGTCGGATTCTGGTTTTCTTATGCAGTCCTTGCCAACGAAGGTTCATTTTTTGCAGTAGCCTTCATGACTGTTGTTCTTGGTGGACTTTCATGGGATGCAACAAACTTTCTTAAGACAGATATGCTTGCACAGGTAAATCAGACTCATGCAATTGTATTCTCAACTTTGGGACGAAAACTTGGAAAGGCATTTCCGCTTCCTGGAACTTATTCAGGTTACCTCTTCCAGTCAAGCTTGCCACGATACATTCCATACCTCGCCGGAAAAGTTCCTGCAATCATCGGTTCTATCACAATAGCTGAGATTGCATTTAACTTCCCTGGCCTTGGAAAAAACTTGATTGATGCTCTTGTTGAAACTGACACTGACCTTTTGGTAACTTCGGTATTCATTTTGCTTTGTATCAATGCTGTCGTTTCATTTATCGTAAAAACAATTCTCTTCTTGATTTATCCGAGGTGGTATGAAAAAGCAATATAATAAATTAGATATTATAAAGACAGTTTTTGTCGTAATTCTTCTTCTGCCATTGGCAATCGCATGGATTCCATCTCAGAAAATTATTTCAGTGGATCTTGAAAAACAGGGTGAGACAGTCTCTGTTGAGCGAAAAGATGAAGAAGGAAATATTATTTATGAAGAAGATGGTGTTACACCGTCTACAATCGAGCAGTATAAATTTACGAGCGCACAAAAGGTAACGCACTTTTTGTTTATGCGTTTTGTAGAGCCTGTAGAATTGCAGAAAAATAACCTTACTAAAAAAACAGAAACAATGGATGAGGCTATTTTCAGGGCTTCAAAAGAAAATGCAATCCTCAACGCTTATTATCCTGCGCTGTTCGATTCATTTAAGGAACTTGCAATCACTTTGGTTTCAACGCTTGTTTTTGCGATGATCCTAAGCTATCTCATCGGATATGTAAGCGTACTTTCAATGAAGGCTGGACGCGGATTTTCTAATGCCTTGAGTGCCATTGAATCAATTCCTTCAATTTTGATTGCTCTTTTCTGTTATGCTCCGGTTTCTGGTGCACTTGCAAAGAGTTCCGGCTCAACATCAGCAGCTTTGTCATTGTTCGTTTTCGTTGCGGCTGCTACGGCTACGGTTCTTCCTGAAGCTGTCCGAAGTATTTCTATTCCGCTGTCAGACTTGTACAACCGAAAGTACAGTGTTTCATTCCGATCATACGGATTCACAAAAAACAGAATCCTTTCCGTTTTGATGAAGACTTCTATGATGGTTGATACTCTCAAGCGCGTTGCTGCCGGCATCCTTCTTAAGACTCTCGTTCTCGATACGTCTTTCGGATTCGTAATTCAGGTTGGTTTGGGTTCAACTGGTACGCCTCAGCACACAAGTCCGGGTGCACTTATTGCTGCAAACCGAAAGACACTGCTTGCTATGTTCTCAAATGACGGTTCTCCGCTTATGTTCTGGCTTCCGTCAATATTCCTTATCACAATCAGCGTTGCTTTCCTTATCATTTTGAATGACAAGAAGGAGGAAGCATGACACCTATAGTTCTAAAAGATTTCTGTATTCATCTTCGTGACAGAATCACTCTTAAAAAAAGCAATTTCTCTATTGAAGGTGGAACTTCGACCGTCATCATGGGACCTACCGGAACCGGAAAATCAGTTTTCCTTAAATCGATTGCTGGAATCCTTCCTACAAACATCTTCAGGTTTGAAGGTACTCTGCAGATTAACGGCATCGACGGCTATGTAGACGGAAAAAAACTTGACTTTGATCAGTGGGCAAAAATCGAGCAGTCTGGACTCATGTTCATTCCTGCCGAGACAGCTCAGGTTATGAATCCGGCACTCACTCTTGATCAGAACCTTGCGCTTCTTGCTCCTGGCGCACGCCCGGAAATCGTCCGCCGCTTAAGAGAATTTTTTGCGATGGATTTTGAGAAATATGCCCGAAACTATCCTGATGAGGTTTCTGGTGGTGAGATGCAGCGAATCACATTGATGATTCTGCTTTCACGCAAAGGAAATCTGATTCTTCTTGATGAACCGACAGTAAACCTTGACCGCAATCTCCGAAAAAATTTCGTTGAATTCCTCAACAAGGAGATTTTGTGCGACAAGACAAAGACTTTCCTTATGGTAAGCCACGACCTGGACTTCATAAAGCGTCTTACACTTACTCAGGCTTTCATCCTCAAAGAGGGTGATATAACGAAGCTCGAAGTTCTCCCGGAAATGGAAGGATACGAAAAGCCAGAGGCAAAGAAAGGTGCTTCCGGTTCTGCAATTGAGCTTAAGGATGTTGCTCAGTCTTACAATAAGCGCGGACTTTTCGGAGAACGAAAATTCACCGCATTCAGGGGACTCAACCTCACATTCGAACGTTCTACTGTTTATGGAATTACAGGTCCTTCAGGCTGCGGTAAATCAAGTACGATCAAGGCAATCCTTCGTCTGCTTGATGAAACAAGCGGTCAGATTCTCATGGAAGGTGATGATCTCGTTGCCCTCAAGCCGGTTGAGAACGGAAAGGATCCTAAGGAATTTAAACCGTACCGAAAAAGAATGGCTGTCGTTCAGCAGGATTCAAGATTCTCGTTCTTCCCGGATCTTAAAATCAGGGACTCTTTCATGCAGATTTCTAAAGCTGGAATCGAAGGAACTCTCGAAGAACTTGCGGAGAACCTCGAAAAAGTAGGACTTACGCGCGGCCATCTCGATGCATATCCTCAGTCACTTTCGTCTGGAGAAATGAAGCGAATGGATATCGCACGTGCGCTTACTGCAAAACCTGACATTCTTTTGCTTGACGAGCCGTTCGCTCACATCGACTTTGATACTCGTCTGCATGTAATGAAAGTAATTTCTGATTACCTTGCAGAACACGCAACGATTCTTGTCGTAGTCACACATGAAGACTTCGACCTCAGATACTTTGTTGAGAAGAGTTTTGACTTCCCTGAATTGGTAGGTCAGTTCCCTCGCGAGTAACATTGGCTAAAAAAAAGCAAAAGCCGGCTGTTAAAAGTGAATGAAAATCGCTCACTTTAATAAGGCCGGCTTTTTTATTTTTACTGTGAAAATCTGTTTTGAAAAAACAAACTAGTCACCGCATATTATTGCGTATATGCGGTTTAAATCATCCTTGCTGAAAAATGTGATTTCAATGCTGCCCTTGTCCATTGAGCCTTTTAGCTCGACTTTTGTTCCGAGTCTTTCGATGAACTGCTGTTCAACGGCACGAACGTTAGGGTCTTTTGACTCTTGCTTTGCAGCCGCTTTTTTTGCGGGAAGTTTTGAGGAGCCTTCATTTAACGTTTTTGCCATTTCCTCGGCTTCGCGGACATTCATTCCTGTTCCGACGATTTTTCCAAACAAAATCCTCATGTCGGTGTCGTTGCTTACGGAAAGGATTGCGCGGGCATGTCCCGGCGTTATCGTTCCCTGAACAAGAGAATTCCTCATGTCCTCAGGAAGTTTTAAAAGGCGTATGGCATTTGCAACTGTAGAGCGGTTTTTGCCGACACGTTGAGCTACCTGCTCCTGGCTCAATCCTGAGATTTCCATAAGCTTGTAATACGCAACGGCTTCTTCTATAGGGTTTAAGTCAGCGCGCTGAATGTTTTCGATTAAGGCAACCTCAAGTTTTTTCTGCTCGCTGAATTTCCTGAGCTGAACTGGAACTTTTGAAAGTCCTGCAATTTTTGCGGCTCGAGTCCTTCGTTCTCCGGCAATGATGTAGAAATTTCCGTTTCCGGCATCTTCAATTGTAATTGCCTGAAGAATTCCGTGTTCTTTTATTGATTGTGCAAGTTCCTCAAGTTTTTCCTGATCAAATTCAACACGAGGCTGATGAGGATTAGGCTGAAGTTTTTGTACATCTGCCCAAAGCTGTCCGTTCTCGTCGGATTCGATTCCCTGCGGAAGATTAGGCGAGGCTGTTTTTGATGGAGAATCAGCTTTTTTTTCTGGAATGTCAGTGTCTTGAGAAGTGTGGGAATGCTCTGTTAATTCAGAGATGTCATCAGCATTCAGTCCTGACGTTCCCATCAAGGCGTCAATGCCGCCACCGAGACCAAATTTCTTAGCCACGTGCAATTACCTCTTCAGCAAGCTTTTTATAACTCTTTGCGCCGATGCAGCTCGGATCATAGAGACATATTGGCTGGCCGTGAGACGGAGCTTCTGAAAGGCGAACGTTGCGCGGAATTATCGTGTTGAAAACGGCATTCTTAAAGTACGACTGAACCTGTCGGACAACATCTTGAGCAAGGCGGGTTCGTGAGTCATACATCGTAAAGAAAATTCCACCAATTATAAGATTTGGATTTATTGATTTTTGAACTTTTTTTACAGTCTGAAGGAGAAGGGTGATTCCTTCAAGTGCAAAATACTCGCACTGCATCGGAACGAGAACTGCATCTGCAGCTGCAAGGCCGTTGAGCGTTAAGATTCCAAGTGAAGGAGGGCAGTCAATCAAAATGTAATCGTATTTATCCTTGAATGGTTCAAGGGCATTTTTAAGGAAGTATTCCCTGTTTTCCTGATCTACAAGTTCAATCGCAGCGCCTGACAAATCGATTGAAGCGCTGATTGCGTCAAGGTTTTCTACAGGGGTGTGTTTGACGGTCTGTTCTGGGGTAGATTGTTCTGCCAAGAGTTCGTAGATTGTCGGCTTATCTTTTGACACGCCGACACCGCTGGACATGTTTCCCTGTGAGTCAAAGTCTACAAGAAGCACTTT
>JAEEGL012804932.1_pt1 | contig 46338 bp, 40 predicted proteins | sample 9134231 | NCBI WGS metagenome assembly JAEEGL01 (sample SAMN16246548, study PRJNA631951) | gut metagenome | biome: gut microbiome; feature: rumen; material: fiber-attached | host: Bos | place: Iran: Karaj | collected 2018-10 | reverse complement strand
TGCTTTTTCCTTAATCTCAATCACGGGGTGCAGGCCGTATTTTTTGCATACATCAAGGTATTCCTCAAGTCTTGCGACCTTGAGACCTGGGTAGTTTTCAATATTGTTACCGCTGTCAACATTGAATTCCATAATCTCGGCATAAGTCAGCTCTGAGATTTCTCCTGTTCCGTCTGTCATGGCATCAACGGTGTCGTTGTGCATAAGAATCCACACGCCGTCTTTTGTGCGCTGAATGTCACACTCGGCTCCCCAGAAATCCGATTTGCCTGCCGCCTCATAAGCGGGCAGCGTGTTGCCGGGAGCGATGGCGGAATACCCCTGATGCGCTATCATACGCACTGCTCCTGACGGAATACTGTACGTCGAATAGACTGACATTGTTTCTCCTGCTGCAAATGTATAAACGGCACAGCTTATCATTATTGCAAAAGCGAGAAAAGCTGAAAGAGTTTTTTTCATTTCAATTCACCCCGTCAAATCCCGATTTGTTTTCTATTATATCATAAATTTACAGATAATTAAATATGTATTCTGCATTATCAGTCGGAACGGTAAACTTTTTATCTTTGCCTCTTCTCCATTCTTTTCCAGCTGTTTTCATAATCGTTCCTCAAAAAAAAAGCACCCGCATTCACATGGGTCGGTAATTTCAGCGCCAAGATGATTATAAAGATCAAGTTTTTTATGTTTTTGCAGTCAATATAGAGAGAGTCTGTATAGAGCTCGCTTTTGTAAAGAAATTAAAGCCCGTATCACTGCGATACGGGCTTTAATTATTAGTGCTGTCAAACTGCCTTGAGAGGCATCGGGATATTTATAAAAATATTTGGTCGCCAAATCGTCGCCTTTTTTGCAGAAAAACTATATTTTTGAGATAAAAAAAGCAGACAAGGAATTGTAAAAACTCCTTGTCTGTCATGGCGGAGAGCAAGGGATTCGAACCCTCGAACCGCTTTTAACGGTTACACGATTTCCAATCGTGCTCCTTCGACCAGCTCGGACAACTCTCCGTGTTGTGTCAAATTGACATCTCTGTTAAATTGCAAGCGATATTATATATGACTTCTTTGTAAAAATCAAGTGTTTTATTGAATTTTTCACCCTTGCGTGATAATGTATTATAAATTAGACTGTATTATCCGATTAATAATCAGAAGGTTTATCAAACAGATATTTCGGGATACCGGGGGTGACGATTTATTGAACGACATATTATACAATATGATTTTCAAAAGAAAGTCATTTCATGTTTTCAGGGATGTCCCGGACGAAAAAATCACGGATAATGAGATTGATGATATAAAAAGCGTTTATCGGGAATTCAAACCTCTGCATCCCGATATAAAAACCGCAATAAAAATTGTGCCGGCTGAAAAAACGACCTGCAGCCGCGGGCAGGAATACTGTATTCTTATGTTCAGCGAAATCAAAGACGGCTATTTGCAAAACACAGGTTATTTAGGCGAACAGCTTGATTTATATCTGGTTTCAAGAAATATCGGAACGCTCTGGTTCGGCATAGGAAAAACGCTGGAGAAATCATATAACGGTATGGATTTTGTTATTATGATTGCAATCCGTAAAATCAAGGATGATAAAGCGTTCCGCAGGGATATGTTTAAAAGCAAAAGAAAGCCGATAAGCGAAATATGGAAAGGCAAAGAGCTTCCGGGAGTAACGGATATTGTCAGATTTGCCCCGAGTGCGTGCAATACCCAGCCGTGGTTTGTAAACAACAGAGGCGGTAAACTGTCGGTTTTCAGATACAAAAAAGAGGGCAAAAGAGGCATAATGCCGGCTGATAAAGTTTCATATTACAACAGAATAGATATCGGAATATTCCTCTGTTTTCTGGATATCTGCCTTGATCACAGTAAAATAAGTTATGAGAAAAAGCTGTATTCCGACAGCGGCGCAGACAGCGAGCTGACGCTGAACGCTGAATACATATTTGACTGATTTTTCGGAGGTGCGGTATGGAAATAAACTGGCGCGACGGTTTTACAATCAAAGTAAGCATCAATGATGGAACGGCGGTAATTTCCGCAAACAGAGAGGGCTTGCTCTCTCTTGCGGCTCAGCTTACCGACCTTGCAGATGGAGAGGCAGGCAGCCATATTCATTACGATGAATACAATTCGCTTGAGAGCGACTCCGCGGAGCTGATTGTTGAAAAAACAGAGGATTAAATAATATAAATACCAAAAATACACGAATATTTACCGAATCTTAATAATTTTGTTTCCCGTTTCTTTACTTAAGGGTGTTTTAATTAACACAACGGGCAAACGGTGTTTCGGTTTTCCTGTTGAATATGAACGGAGGTTTTTCAGATGTTCCGCATTCTTGTTTGCGATGATGACAAGCCGATACTGGACTCCATTGAAGTTTATCTCAAGCTGGAGGGCTACGAGGTTCTCAAGGCGCATAACGGTAAAGAGGCGCTCTCTCTTGCCGAAAACAATGAGATTCACTGCATCATAATGGATATTATGATGCCCGAAATGGACGGTATGGCGGCTACTCTGAAAATCCGCGAAAAAATGAACATACCTATAATTATGCTCTCGGCAAAGGGCGAGGATACCGACAAGATTTCGGGTCTCAACTTTGGAGCGGATGACTACATCACAAAGCCGTTCAATCCGCTTGAACTGACAGCGCGCGTCAGGTCACAGATAAGGCGATATGTGGCGCTCGGAAGCATGGAACAAAAAAACACTCAGCTTGTAACGGGCGGTCTTGTGCTTGACCGCGAAACAAAGGAGGTAACTGTTGACGGCGAGCCCGTCCGGCTCACTGCGACGGAATACGGAATTCTTGAGTTCCTTATGGAAAACGCAGGCAGGGTGTTTTCAACCGACCGGATATATGAAGCGGTGTGGAATGAACCGACCGTGCCGGGCGAAAAAACAGTTACCGTTCATATTCGCAAAATCAGGGAGAAAATCGAAATCGATCCCAAAAACCCGAAATATTTAAAGGTGGTGTGGGGAATTGGATACAAAATTGAAAAACAGTAAATCAAGACCTTTAATTAAGGCGGTATGTGTTCTTTTAAGTTTAATCTGCATCTTTTTCAGCGCCTGCTTCACTGTGCTGACTGCGCAGAGAATTCACATCGGCGGCAAATATGACATAACGGCGATTGACACGCTCGATTATACCGAAACGGGATATTTAAACGAAAGATTCATGCGCGCCGTCTCCTACGCGCAGGGCATATCACGCGTGCTCGGCAGCGGTAAAGTGCAGGCAAAATTCAAAGCCGAAAAAGATAAAAACGTGCAGAAAGTTCTGGATGAATACCTTGACAGGCAGGCGTTTATTATAACAGAAGAGCTCAGAGGCGCCGTGCGCGAATATTATTCTGACGACGAATACGCCCTCTACAGCGAAGAAAACATAAAAACCGCAAAAAAGGCGCTGACCTCGGCTGCGGGCAGAGAGATTCTCAAATACAAATATCTTGTCCGAGATGAGGCGTTTGACCATAGCTTTGACATTATGGTTGACGGTCTCGGCACAAACGGCGAGGGCTATTATCTCGACTACCTCGGCTACGATGAAAATGTCGCAAAGCAGCAGATTTCCGATTATTACGACAGAATGGTGAATGCGCTTTCGGGCGAAAACTACAGCTGGATGCTCAACGGACTTAATGACCTTGAAGAGTTTGATTATTACATCGCCTGCAAAGACAGCAAAAAGGTAGTTACCAATCTCGAAAAACCGGAAGATTTCCTTAAATCCGTTGCAAAGGGCGCAGAGGCATATTTCAGCAAAGCGGCACAGTCCGGCGGCTCTTCAGAAACCGGAGTTACACTTTACAAAGCGGTGCCGGGGGCAAAAGTCGTTGCAAAAAGCTCACCCTGTGCAAAATATATAGCGGTTACGGAAAAAGGCGTTGAAAGTCAGGGCGTTGAGGGAATAACAGACGGAGATTTTTTCTACAACTATGACCCCGTCAGCAATCCGCTGGAGAAGCAATCCTGGGTTGACGGAGCAACCGTTTATATTTACTACAACGGTCTCAATACACCCGTTAAATCCTTCTGGGAACACAGCAGTTTTCCTACCGTTCAGGCGGCTGTTATCGCCCTGGTTTTTCTTGCGGCGGCTGTAATACTGCTTATTGCGGGCGCATTACTCACCGGGCATAAAGACGAAGAGGGCGGAATTGTTCTTCATCCGAACGATAAAATCCCGACCGACATAAGTCTGCTTCTCGCCCTGTTCTTCTTCATCGGTTTTGCAGGCGGAGCAATCGGCTTTGCGGCTGCCTTCATTCTCGGTGGCGATATAACGGGATTAGACAACAGCGGCCTTCAGTGCAGCACAACGGCGCTTGCCGCAGCGGGATTGCTTTGCTCATTTGCGTTGGGTGCGTTTGAGTGCTGGCTGTATTCGGTTATCAGAATAAAAAAATCCGGTCAGAAGTGGTTCGGCAGGTTCTTTATTTTCAGACCGCTCTTATGGTTCTTTGCAAAAATCCGCAAACTTTTCTCTCTGCTCGCCTACAAGCCGAAACATCTCGGCAGAAATGTGATGCTCTTCTGCGCGGGAACGCTCTTAACAGATATGCTGCTCGCCTGCGCAATAATCAACTTCGGCCGTCATGAGCCGGTTGTCTGTGTGCTTTTCGTTATTCTGTTTGCGGCGTTCAATGCGTTCATACTGATAAAAACACTCAGCTACTTCAAAAAACTTGACACAGTTATTGAGGCGGCGCAGAGCGGAGAATACTCCCTTGACACAACCGGATACCCGTCATCGCTCAGAACGCTGTGCGACAGTATGCAGGTAACGGGCGAAAAGCTTCAGAACGCAGTCGATGCGGCGGTCAGAGATGAGCGTATGCGCGCCGAGCTCATTACAAATGTTTCTCACGATTTAAAAACTCCTCTTACTTCAATTATCAATTACACCGACCTGCTCGGCAAATGCGAGATTGAGGATGAAACGGCAAAGGGATATATTGAGGTGCTTTCGGAGCGCTCCGGGCGGCTCAAGGTGCTTATTGAAGATCTTGTTGAAGCGTCAAAGGCGTCGTCGGGCGCAATCAACCTCAATTTTGAGACACTCGATTTAAATGAACTCGCAAAACAGACGGCGGGTGAAATGCAGGAGAATTTTGATAAAAATCAGCTTGAAATAAAGCAGAATCTTCCCGACTCTCCCGTGATGATAAAGGCCGACGGGCTCAGAATGTGCCGCATTCTCGAAAACCTTATGGGCAACGCCGCAAAATATTCCGCGACCGGCTCAAGGGTATATATTACAGTTAAAGACGACGGCAAAAACGGCGTGTTTGAAATAAAGAACATTTCAAGAAGCGAGCTCAACATAAGCACGGAAGAGCTAATGGAGCGCTTTGTCAGGGGCGATATGTCGCGCACGGACGGCGGCAACGGGCTTGGGCTTTCAATAGCACGCGACCTCGCCGCTCTTCAGGGGGGCGGACTGGACATCGAAATTGACGGCGACCTCTTCAAAGCGACGGTTAAAATACCGCTGAGCGAATAAGAAACCATACCAAACCCGAAAGGGCAAATGAAAAGGCGAATAGTATAACGGAGAATCCACCTTGCATAAAGCGGGGTGGATTTTTCCGCATCGGGAAAAAGAAGCGGTAAATAATATTGAAAAGAATCCTCAGCAGTGATATTATTAAAAAGATAACTGTAATATAACCTGCTCAAACGGAGGGCTTTAAATGAGGTTTAAAACAAAAATCAGAAAAATCACGGCTGTTCTGCTGTGCGCTGCTCTGCTCTTTACGGCAATCTCTGTTCCGTCTTATGCCGCTCAAGAGAAGAAATACACGGCGGACTGCCCTTATATCAAGGTGCTCGGGCTTATGTCAACCGATATTCACGTTGATAAAGATGACCCCGCATCCGACACGGTATGGCCGCCTCAGGCGGGGCTTGTGATTAAAGATGTTTTAAAGCTTCTGCCGTCGCTTTTCTCACTTGCAGTCACAAAGAATTACAGCCGGTTCGGCGAAAAGCTCTATGCCGGAGTCTATGACATTTTTGCCCCGCTTTATATGTATGGAACAGGGGAGGTGCAGGACAATTCAGGCACGGTTTTCAAATACCCCGAACCCGGGAAAATCAAAAAAGACAGCTATCTGATTTTTGAATACGACTGGCGGCTCGACCCTGTTGAACTTGCCTCTCAGCTCAACGATTTTATAAACTATGTTCTTGAATGCTCCGGCAGCAAAGAGGTTGTGCTGGAGTGCCACAGCTACGGCGGAGTGGTTACATACACATATTTGAATAACTACGGAACGCAAAAGGTGCGCAGCGTTGCTTTCAATGCGGCGGCGGTTTACGGCACAACATTTGTCGGTGAAATCTGCAAGGGGAACATTGTTCTCAATGATGAAGGCGCAGTCGAATATTTAAAGAGTGTCTGGGCTTACAGCGATGCGGAAAAACTACTCAACGGTCTTACGGGAGTGCTTTACAAAACAGGTGTTCTCAGGTGGCTTTGCAACTCCGTCAACAATATTGCAAAAGGGCTCGGCAGCGATGCCATGGCAAACTGCCTTCTGCCGATGTTCGGCAGCTGGCCGAGCATCTGGTCAATGGTAAGTGACGAGTGTTATGAAGATGCGTATAATCACATATTCAACGAAATCTGCCCCGCATACAAGCTTGATTACTCCGCCCTGCAGAAAAAGGTTGACAATTACACAAATACCATCAGGGTCAACAGGCAGAGTATTCTCGAAAACATAAATGAGAACTGCAACCTCTATGTGCTTGCCCGTTACGGCTTCTGCACAGTGTTTATTGTTGAGGACTGGAAGATTCAGGGAGATATGGCGGTTGACCTCAGATATTCCTCGTTCGGCGCAGATGCCGCCCCCTACGGCGGAACACTCGGAAGAAGCGGAAAGCATATCTCTCCAAGGGGCGATATTGATGCGTCAACCTGTCTTTTCCCCGAACAGACCTGGTTCCTGAACAACGCCACGCACATTCCGACCTTCCGCTGTATGCACGACTGGTTTGCGCGTCTCTTATATTTTGACGGGCAGGCGACTGTCGGAACATTCGGCGATTCACCGCAGTTCCTCATCTATGATGAAAACGCAGTTGTATTTGCCGCAGACAAATAAACAAACAGAACAGAGCGCTCTTTGAGGCATTACTGTTTTACGAGTGACTGCCCAAAAGGGGCTCTTTTTAAATCTTTCCATCGTGTTTTTAAAATAAAACTTGATAAATTACCGTTTTTCTGTAATAATAAAAAATAATGCTATTTTATAATGGGAGGGTATAGGCGTGACACAGCAGGAAAATCTGAAGCTTGCGGAGCTTTTGTTCCCCTCTGTTGACAAAACACCACAATATTATGAAGAAATGTATCCCGAACGAGGTCTGAAGGAGGGAGCCAGAGTTACACGTTTTGCCCCTTCGCCCACGGGCTACCTTCACATAGGAGGTCTTTTCGGCGCCCTTGTTGATGTGCTTACGGCAAAGGTTTCGGGCGGCGTTTCATACCTGAGAATTGAAGACACAGACAAAAAACGTGAAATAGATGACGGCGTTTCCGCAATAACAAACGGATTGAAGGCGTTCGGTGTCGAATTTGACGAGGGCGTAACGGGCTTCGGCACTGAAAAGGGAGAATACGGTCCCTACACACAGAGCAACAGGGTTGAAATATATCAGACAATAGCAAAATCACTTGTTGAGCAGGGTCTTGCCTACCCCTGCTTCTGCTCGGCGGAGGATCTCTCCGCCCTGCGTGAAAAGCAGGAGGCGGACGGAGCTGCAATTACCGGTTACTTCGGCAGATATGCAAAGTGCAGAGATCTCACCTTTGAAGAGATAAAAGCAAATATCGACGCGGGCAAAACCTGGGTTCTGCGTTTTCGCTCCGACGGCAGCGAGGAGAAAAGAATCACTTTTGAGGATATGATAAGGGGCAAAATCGAAATGCCCGAAAACATCATTGATGAGGTGCTTCTCAAATCCGACGGCGTTCCGACCTACCATTTTGCGCACGTTTGCGATGACCATTTTATGAGAACAACCCACGTCATAAGGGGAGAGGAGTGGATATCCTCCGTTCCCAAGCATATAGCCCTGTTCAGGGCGTGCGGCTATAAAGTGCCTAAATATGCGCACACTCCGCAGGTTATGAAGTTTGATGACGAAACGGGCGACAAGCGCAAGCTTTCAAAGCGCAAGGACCCCGAAGCGGCTGTCAGTTATTTCGTTGTTGAGGGCTTCCCGAAGGAGAGTCTTATTGAGTATCTTCTTACCCTCATAAGCTCGGGCTTTGAAGACTGGCGCAGGGCAAACCCCGGCGTGCCGGCGACGGATTACCCGTTCAATCTCAAAAAAATGAGCTCGAGCGGCTGCCTGTTTGACCTCGTTAAGCTTACCGACGTCAGCAAAAACGTCATTTCAACAATGAAGGCGGACGATGTTGCGGGCAGAGTAGCCGGCTGGGCAAAGGAATATGCCCCCGATTTTTATGCTCTTGTTGAAAAGAATCCGGGTTATCTCAGGGATGCGCTCAACATTGACCGCGAAAATCCGAAGCCGCGAAAAGATATTTCAAAGTGGAGCGAGGTTCCGTCATATATTGAATATTTCTATGATGAAATCTACTCTCCCGATTTCACGTTGCCGCAGAATATCGCCCCTGCAGATGCAAAGGCGATTCTCGAAGAATACATAAAAGTCTTTGATGTTGACGATGACAAAGACACCTGGTTTGCAAAAATCAAGGGTTTATGCGAGCCGCTCGGTTTCACCCCCAACGTCAAGGAATACAAGGCAAATCCCGATGCCTTCAAGGGTCACGTCGGCGATGTCTCAACGGTAATAAGAATTGCCGTGACATCACGCAGCCAGACTCCCGACCTCTGGTCGGTAATGAAGGTGCTCGGCGGCGAAAAAGTCCGCACAAGACTTGAAAGTGCCGCTGCCGCTTACGGAAAGGAATGATTATTATGAGTTCACCGGTTATCGGTAACAATTTTATATGGGACTTTATTGATGAGGATCTTGAAAACGGAGTAAACTCCCGTGTTCAAACAAGATTCCCTCCCGAGCCCAACGGATACCTTCACATAGGTCACGCGAAGGCAATCTGCATTGACTTTATGACTGCCGAAAAATACAACGGTATCTGCAACCTCCGCCTTGACGACACAAACCCGTCAAAGGAGGACACCGAGTATGTCGATGCCATAAAAGAGGATATTGAGTGGCTCGGTTTCAGATGGAATAAATGCCTTTACGCCTCGGGTTATTTCGATTTTATCTATGAGTGCGCAATCAAACTCATCAAAGAGGGCAAGGCGTATGTGTGCGACCTCAACGCCGATGAAATCCGCGAATACAGGGGCACGCTCACCGAGCCCGGCAAAAACAGCCCTTACCGCGACAGAAGCGTTGAAGAGAATCTCGACCTCTTCCGCCGTATGACCGCAGGCGAGTTTGCAAACGGCGAAAAAACCCTGCGCGCAAAAATAGATATGGCATCGCCCAACATCAATATGAGGGACCCCGTCATATACAGAATCAGCCACACTCCGCACCACCAGCTCGGCGACAAATGGTGCGTATATCCGATGTATGATTTTGCTCATCCTCTCTCGGATGCCGCCGAAAAGGTCACCTATTCACTCTGCTCGCTGGAGTTTGAAAACCACAGACCGCTTTATAACTGGTTTATTGAGAATATCGGTTTCGAGGAGCCGCCGCGCCAGATTGAATTTGCCCGCCTTAACATAAACTACTGCGTCACAAGCAAACGCAAGCTTCTGACACTTGTAGAGAAGGGTATTGTTTCCGGCTGGGACGACCCGCGAATGATTACTCTGTGCGGTCTTCGCAGAAGGGGATACCCCGCGGATGCAATCAAAGACTTTGTAGTCAGGGCAGGCGTTGCCAAGGCAGACAGTATTGTTGACTTCGGTCTGCTGGAGGCATGCTGCAGAGATGCACTCAATGCCTCCGCACCCAGAGCCATGGCGGTTCTCAGACCGCTCAGGGTTGTAATCGACAACTACCCCGACGGTCTTGTTGAAGAAATTGAGGTTGACGTTCATCCCGACAGACCGGAACTCGGCAAGAGAACTGTTAAATTCTCAAAAGAGATATATGTTGAGCGTGATGACTTTATGGCGGAGCCCGTCAAAAAGTATTTCCGCCTCTACCCCGGAAATGAAGTCCGCCTCAAGAGCGCTTACTATGTAACCTGCACGGGCTATGATACCGATGAAAACGGAGAGGTAACCTGCCTGCACTGCACCTATGACCCGGCAACAAAGGGCGGCGATTCACCCGACGGCAGAAAAGTCAGGGGCACTCTTCACTGGGTCAGCGCGGCTGACAGCGTAAAGTGCGAAATCCGCCTTTACGACCGCCTGTTCAATGTTGAAAACCCCTCGGAAAACGGCGGTGACGCTTATCTCAACCACATCAATCCCGACTCCCTCACAGTGCTTGAAAACTGCCTTGTTGAGGGTGGTCTTGCGGACGTAAAGGCAGGGGACACCTTCCAGTTTATGCGCCAGGGCTATTTCTGTGCGGATAAGGATTCAACACCCGAAAAACCTGTTTTCAACCGCACCGTTGCTCTCAACTCATCCTGGGGCAAGTAATACGAAAGGAAGCTATTATTATGAACATTGTTTACAGAATTGTGCACGCAATACTTGCAATAGCGGTTTTTCCCGCAGTAATCTTTCTTCAGCTGTTCTATATGGAGGTCTCTCCCAGTTTCCTTGACTACGGCATAAGCTTTGAATTCAGTCTCTACAAGATTTTCGACCTCTTCGGCGGCGGCTCGTCAACACAGTCGCTCAGAGATGCTTTTTCATCCGAGAGTCTGTCAAACATCTGGAACCTTCTGACAACGGCAAAGGCAAGCTTTGTGCTTATGATAATCTGCGGAGCAATCACCCTTGTTCTTACGGTTGTCATTATTGTTGCCTGCATAGTCAAAGGTAAACGCAAGGTGCTCCTTACGGCAAGCTCTGTTGGTCTGGTAACGTCGATTCTTTTCAAGGTGTTCTCAAGCCATGTGTGCAGAACGGTTGTTGAGAGCAAGGTAAACGTAGTCAGTCTTTTCTCAAAGTCATATATCGCCGGCTTTTTCGGTGACCTGATAAACGTTGACACCCTTCGCATAGGCGCATTTTCAAACGCAGTTCTTATGCTGTTTATGGGCATGGTAATCTGGAGCGTCGTCTATATCGTTACCGACATCGGCCTTGATGAAGAAAAACCCGCCGCAATTAAGAAAAAATAATATATATTTAATAATTTTTATACGAAATAAATAAAATTACTTGACTTTATATGTTTATACTGCTATAATGCGAAATTACTGAAAGTGCGCCCTTAAACAAAACGGGCAATTTCAGAAGAATCTTTAAATTTATCAATAAAGATCCTTGCCGCTTCAAAAGGGGCGGCCAAAAGACCAGAAGGAGGTGCTTTTAAATGGCAGCAAACAGCTACGAGACCACAATGGTTTTCTCTGTCAAGAACGGTGACGAAGCAGCTATCGCTCTCAAAGAGAAATTCCAGAAGATGATCGAGGACGCAGCCACACTTGAAAGTATTGATGAATGGGGAAAGCGTAAGCTTGCTTATCTCATCAATTACGAGGCAGAAGGTTACTATGTAATCTACACCTACACGGCTGAACCCGATTTCCCGGCTGAGCTTGAGCGTGTTGCGAACATCACTGACGGTGTTCTTCGTTCGCTCAACATCAGAAAGTAAGGAGGGAATGTAATGCTTAACTGTGCAGTAATAATGGGCAGATTAGCTGCAGATCCCGAACTCAGAACCACAGGAACAGGCAGAAGCGTAACTTCATTTTCAGTTGCAGTTGACCGCGCATACGTCCGTCAGGGCGAAGAGCGTCAGACTGACTGGATTGACTGCGTTGTATGGGGTCAGACTGCGGAATTCGTCACAAAGTATTTCCGCAAGGGCTCATGGATTGCAGTCCAGGGTCATATTCAGACCAGAAGTTATGATGACAAAAACGGCAACCGCCGCAAAGCGGTTGAACTTGTTGCAGACAATGTAAGCTTCTGCGGCTCCAAAAACGAAGGTTCAAGCCCTGTTGAAGAAAATATCAGAGCAGCGGTTCAGCCCGCTCCCTCATACTCAACAGGCGACACAGACGACTTCAAAGAAATCCCCACGGAGGACGACCTTCCTTTCTGATTGACCGTCCCCGCTTCATTATGTGAAAGGAGAAAACTGTTATGGCATACGATAAGGCAGACAGAAAGCCCATGAGAAAAGGGCACAAAAAGGTTTGCTCATTCTGCGTTGATAAGGTAGAGTTTATCGATTACAAAGATATCGACAAGCTTCGCAAATACACATCCGAAAGAGCCAAGATTCTTCCCCGCCGCGTAACAGGCACCTGCGCAGCTCATCAGAGAGAGCTCACAACAGCCATTAAGCGTGCCCGTCACCTTGCTCTTCTTCCCTACACGGCAGACTGATAAGCAAAGATCAATCAGACCCGCAGTTTTTCTGCGGGTTGTTTTTTGCGGCTTTTAAAAATTTAGTATAATGATATTTACAATCCCGATATGAACCGCTATACTGTTTATAATTATTTATCAGAAAAAAGGAGGTGCCTTCGTGTTCGGAGATTTCAGGATATTTGACGCTCACTGCCATATTTATCCCGACGCAATCGCAGGCAGGGCCGTTGACGGTATTGACACATTTTACGGAGTTCTCGCACACGGGAAGGGCACCGTAAATGATCTGATTGAAAAAGGAACTGCTGCGGGAGTTGACCGTTTTCTCGTTCACTCGGTTGCAACAAGCGAACATCAGGTGCAGTCGATAAACGAATTTATTGCAGGCGAAACGGCAAAGCACCCGGACCGTCTGATCGGCTTCGGCACGCTTTTTCCGGACAGTGAAGCTGTTGAGGAAGATTATGAACATCTTCGCTCGCTCGGCTTGAAAGGAGTTAAACTTCACCCTGATTTTCAGCGCTCGCCGGTTGACGGCAACGGCTGCAACAAGATTTTTGATTTGTGCGAGCGCGACGGCATCCCGGTGCTTGTGCATTTCGGCGATATCAGGCAGGATTATTCCAACCCCGAAAGGGCGGCAAAAGCGCTCGTAAAGCATCCGTCGCTTAAAATAATCGGCGCCCATCTCGGCGGCTGGAGCATCTGGAAAGAGGCGGCGGAAAAGCTTACCGAATTTGAAAACCTCTGGGTTGACTGCTGCTCTTCAACCGCCTATCTGTCAGACAGCGAGTTTTACCGTTACGTTGAAAAATACGGAACAAAGCGTGTGATTTTCGGAAGTGATTACCCTATGTGGAGCTGCAAAACCGAGATAAAATCGGTTATGAGAGCGGGCTTTTCGGATGATGAACTGAGAGATATTTTTTATAATAACATAACCCGCCTGCTTGGTATTGATTAACGCATATACCTTTATTTGACTATTATTCTTATATGTGTTAAAATATTTTTTGTTATACAGTTATATGCCGTATATTTTTCTTACGGCAAAACAAGGAGGAAAAAGAGATGAGCAGAAAAACCGCTTCGGCAGTTCTTGCCGCTTTAATGGCGTTCCTTATTGCGTTCTCGGTTGCAACCGCAGGTGCGGCAGCGGCGCTTGAGGGCTACTCTGTAAAACTCGACGCACCGAGAAGATATGTTCACGTCGGCACCAATCTGCAGCTGACGGCTGAAATCACCGTTCCAGAAGGCAGCGAACTCAAACCGGAGGATTTCACAATAGAGTGGTCATCCGACAATGAGCATTGCTCTGTTGACAAAAAAGGTCTTGTTCACGGTGTTACGCCCGGCAACTCAATAATTACCGCAACTGTCACCGAACCCGAAAGCGGAGAGACCTTTAAAGGCACTATTAAAATTGCGTGTTCAACCGCAGTCGATGCTGCCAACGACTACCTTCGCAACAACACCGTTATGGGCTACCGTTTCAACGGCAGCGAAAAATTCTATTATTATGACCAGGACGTTGCATGGCAGAAAACAACGGGCTTTATGAACGCATTTGACTACGTTTCCCCTTATCTTACAATCAACTATGACTATGTGCGCGTAAACTACAATTACGGCGGCAAAGCACGTATGGTTCAGCTTTGGAAAGGTCAATACGGCATTGCCTTCTACGGCAGCGAAATCGGCTATTACTACCGTGACGGCGAGCTTAAGGAAGGCGAAGAGGTGAACGCTTTTACACCTTACAAATGCGCCGATAATGACAGACTCAAAATGCAGACAACCCTTTACTGGGATAAAGACCGCAACGGCGATTATCAGTATCAGTTCACCGTTCCCTATGATGATTACTGGTGGTGCACCGGCTTCAGAGGAGGCCATCTCTACAATACTGAGCCCTGCGACGAGCTCAGACTTGAGGGCTTTGTCGATTTCCACAATGAAGAAGAGGCAAATGCAGTCGCAAAAGGTCTTGAAGAATGCGGCTTCAAAAAGGCGGAGTCTTCATCTGCACTCGAACTTGACACCTACACGCAGGAAGGCAACCGCATAAGTATCTGCTGGCAGAACATCTCCGAAGCGCAGAACACCGTTGTTGTCAAATCAACAATAAATGCGCTTATCGCAACCGGCTCCATAGCCGCAGTATTTATGCCGCTCGGTTTCTTCTTTATGACGTTTATCACCATGCCGGTTATTTTCCTTCTTATGCTCTTCTGATAAAGATTTGTTTTTAAATGCCGCACTGCCGTAAAAAGGCGCTGCGGCATTGTTATAAACAAAGGAGTTTTTTTATGATGAAATATGTTTCGTTAATCGGCAAACCCTTCTGTATTATTCTCTACATAGCAGGCATAATTCTTGCCGTGAAAAAGAAGTTCGTTCCTCTGGCGGCTCTTTTCACAATGCATCTCACCGAGTATTTCATTATCGGCAGAAAGACCGCAAAGCAGTCGGGCATAAGTGCGGGCAAAGGGCTTGCAAACTGCCTTGCCTTCGGTTTCACCTGGTGGCTCCCGCTTCGCAGTGCAGATAAAAAAACGGAAGAATAAAATATTATATATAATACATTAATATATTGTCGCAAGATATACACATAGAACGGCAGAACTGAACAATATGTTGTGATGATTTTACAAAACGAAAAATCACCTGTTTTTTTAAGCAAAAAAATGCTTGACGAAGCAGGTGACTTGTGATATTATATCTACACCTCTGCGGGAGGGCTTTATTTTTGTGCCCTTTTTCCGGTAGTCACAGAGGGAGGCTAAAAATTCCTAAAAGATGGAGGTGCCGCAAATGGCTGCTAACGGTAAAAGAGTGAAAATCACACTTTCATGCACCGAATGCAAACAGCGCAACTACAACACAATGAAAAACAAGCAGAATTCACCCGACAGGTTGGAGATGAACAAGTACTGCCGTTTCTGCAGGAAGCATACTCTCCACAAAGAAACAAAATAACACAGGAGGAGAACCAATGGCTAAAAAGGAAGTTTCCGAGGCCGCCGAAAAGGTCGCAAGAGCCGAAAAAGAGGCGAAAAAAGCGAACAGGCAGTCTAACCCTAACGGCAACATCTTTAAGCGTGCAGGCAAGGCCATAAAGAAGTTCGTCAAAGATCTCAAGGGCGAAATCAAAAAGATCGTTTGGCCTGACAAAATGACAGTTCTCAAATCCAGCGGCGTAGTTCTTGTCGTGGTTGTTATCTGCGGAGTTGTAATTTTCGGTATTGACCAGTTGCTTTCCTTCCTTCTCTCACTTCTCAAGAGAGCAGCGGAGCACATAAGCGAATCTGGCGCCGCCGAAGAGACAACAAAGGCGATGATGTCTGCCGTAAGCAAATTCTTCACTATCTGAGAATAGGGAGGATTTACAATGGCTACAGACGCAAGATGGTATGTTGTTCATACCTACTCAGGTTACGAGAACAAGGTTGCGGGCAATATCGAAAAGGTTGTTGAAAACCGTAAGATGCAGGACGCAATCCTCGACGTAAAAGTTCCCGTTGAAATCGTTGAAGATGAAAAGGGTAAGCAGACAGAACGCAAGCTTTTCCCCGGCTATGTTTTTGTCAAGGTTGCCGTTCAGGCAGACAAAAACAACAGACCCGTCATGAGCGACGACACATGGGTTGTCATCCGTAACACAAGAGGCGTTACGGGCTTTGTAGGCCCGGAAAGCAAAGCAATGCCCCTGACTGAAGATGAGGTTTACAACCTCGGCATCGAAACAAGAGTCGTCGAAGTTTCCTACAAGGTCGGCGACACGGTCGATATCATCGACGAAATGTTCGAAGGCACGCAGGGCGTTGTTCAGGAGATTGACGTTGACAATGATCTGGTCCGCGTCACAATTTCGTTCTTCGGCAGAGAAACATCGGTTGAGCTCAAGCTTGACCAAGTAGAACTCGCTGAAGATTAATCACGGTAATTTGAAGACTTGACTGTCTTTTCAAATTAAGCGCCCCTGGGCGCGGCTGTGCTTAAGGCACGGTTTCGTGGGAGGAGTTCATAAAACTCCGCAATTCACCACATTTTATTGGAGGTTAACAAAAATGGCACAAAAAGTTGTTGGCTTAATCAAACTTCAGATTCCCGCAGGTAAAGCAACTCCTGCACCCCCCGTCGGCCCCGCACTCGGCCAGCACGGCGTTAACATCATGGCGTTCACAAAAGAATTCAACGAGCGCACAAAGAACGATATGGGTCTCATTATTCCCGTAGTTATCACGGTATTTGCAGACCACACCTTCTCGTTCATCACAAAGACTCCCCCCGCAGCAGTCCTTATCAAAAAGGCATGCGGAATTGAAAGCGGTTCAGGCGTTCCCAACAAAACAAAGGTTGCTACAATCACACAGGAACAGATCCGTAAAATTGCAGAGCAGAAAATGCCCGACCTCAATGCGGCTACAATCGAGACCGCAATGAGCATGATAGCCGGCACGGCGCGCAGCATGGGCGTTACAGTGGCAGACTGAGGGGAGGTAAAACAAGATGAAACACGGTAAAAAATATGTAGACAGCTCCAAGCTTGTCGATAAAGCAAATCTCTATGACCCTTCGGAAGCACTCGGTCTTGCAATCAAAACCGCAACCGCAAAGTTTGACGAAACGGTAGAAGTTCACGTCCGTCTCGGCGTTGACTCCCGTCACGCAGACCAGCAGGTCCGCGGCGCCGTAGTTCTTCCCAACGGCACAGGTAAACAGGTCAGAGTCGCAGTTTTCGCAAAAGGCCCCGATGCCGATGCGGCAACAGCGGCAGGCGCTGAAATCGTAGGCGCTGAAGATCTCGTGGCAAAGATTCAGGGCGAAGGTTTCCTTGATTTCGACGTTGCTATCGCAGCACCCAATATGATGGGTCTCGTCGGCCGTCTCGGTAAGGTTCTCGGCCCCCGCGGTCTTATGCCCAGCCCCAAGGCAGGCACGGTTACTCCCGATGTTGCAAAGGCAGTTACCGAAGCAAAAGCCGGTAAAATCGAATACCGCCTTGACAAAACAAACATCATTCACTGCCCCATCGGCAAGGCGTCCTTCGGCCCCGAGAAGCTCAGTGAGAACTTCAACACTCTTCTCGATGCCATAATCAAGGCAAAGCCCGCTGCCAGCAAAGGTCAGTATATCCGCTCATGCGTTGTTGCAACAACAATGGGCCCCGGCATCAAAGTCAACCCCCTCAAGCTCGTTGCTGAATAATTTTCAAAAACCTGCTTGACACAGGCAAAAAAGTGTGTTATTATACACAAGCTGTTCTTTTCAGAGACAGCAGGTGCAGTTTATGCATAAGGTTTTTACCGCCTGCCGAGAGAGGAATACACAAAACAGAAATGTAGTGTGTTATTGCCCTTTCCGCGCAGTCGGGAAGGGCTTTTTAAATGTAAATCCGGAGGTGAAATCAAATTGCCAAGCGCAAAGGTATTGGAACAGAAGAAACAAATGGTTGCAGATCTTGTTGATTCTCTGAACAACTCCGTTGCAGGTGTTATTGTTGACTACAAAGGTATCACCGTTGCTGATGACACCAAGCTCCGCAAAGAGCTTCGCGAAGCAGGCGTTAAATACTCGGTAGTTAAGAATACACTTCTCGGTCTTGCGGCAAAAAGCGCAGGTCTTGACGATATCACAAACGTTCTCGAAGGCACAACGGCTATAGCCATCAGCCCCGAAGACCAGACCGCAGCAGCAAGAATACTTCAGAAGTATGCAGACGCATCCAAGGGCAAGTTCACAATCAAGAGCGGTTACCTTGAGGGTAAAGTCATTGACACCGCTATGATAGAATCACTTGCAAAGCTTCCTTCAAGAGACATCCTTCTTGCAACAGTATGCAACGCATTCAATGCTCCCATCGCAGCATTCGCACGCGTTATTCAGGCTGTTGTTGACAAGGGCGGCGCTCCCGAAGAGGAGGCAGCACCCGCAGAAGAAGCGGCTCCCGTTGAGGAAGCAGCTCCTGCAGAAGAGGCAGCTCCCGCTGAGGAAGCAGCTCCCGCAGAAGAAGCAGCGGCTCCCGCTGAGGAAGCTCCTGCAGAAACACCCGCAGAATAATTTATTGACATCTTACATTTAGGAGGAAATTATAATGGCATCAGAGAAAATCGCTGCTATGATCGAAGAAATCAAAGCACTTTCAGTTCTTGAGCTTTCAGAGCTCGTTCACGCAGTAGAAGAAGAGTTCGGCGTTTCAGCCGCAGCAGCAGTTGCAGTAGCAGGCCCCGTAGCAGGCGGCGCAGCAGCAGCTGAAGAAGAGAAAACAGAGTTCGACGTTATCCTTGCAGAAGTCGGCGCAGAAAAAATCAAGGTTATCAAGGCAGTCCGCGAGATCACCGGTCTCGGCCTTGCAGAAGCAAAAGCAGTTGTTGACGGCGCTCCCAAGGCCGTTAAAGAAGGCGCTTCCAAAGAAGACGCTGAAGCTGCAAAAGCAAAGCTTGAAGAAGTCGGCGCAAAGGTTGAACTTAAATAATTTAATCTTTACAAATAAAATGCCCTGTCAATCGACAGGGCGTTTTTGTTTGCAATTATTCGGTTTTTATATTTTCAGTATTCCGAGACTCTGAAGAATACCCGAAACAAGAATTGCAAAAATAAGAATCGGGGCAATCCATTTAACCATAGCCGTATAAAAATGCTTCATTTTAAACGGACCGTTCAGCTCGACCTCGCTTATTATGGCATCCGGCTTGATGACAAAGCCGACGACTATGCAGGTCAGCATACCTACGAGCGGCAGGAAAATGCTGTTTGAGATAAAGTCCATAAAGTCGAGTATCGACATACCGATTATGGTGAAATCGCTCCAGATGCCGAAGCCGAGCGAGCAGATGATTCCGAGAACAAGGCCGTAAACCGAAACAAGAACGGTAGCCGTCCCGCGCTTCATTTTAAAGGTGTCAATAAGTCCCGAAACAATCGCCTCAAGAATAGAGACGGAGCTTGTAAGTGCGGCAAACAGCACAAGGAAAAAGAACAGCGCACCTATTATCTTGCCTGCCGGCATGGCGTTGAACACCTTGGGAAGGGTAACAAACATAAGCGAGGGTCCGGAGCCGAGAGCCTCTTTGTCGCCGCCAGAGAACTCAAAAACAGCGGGGATAATCATAAGACCTGCAAGGAAGGCGATTGCCGTGTCAAAAACTTCAATCTGACGGGTCGATTTTTCAATCTTTTCTTCTTTTGAGAGGTAGGAGCCGTAGGTTATCATAATACCCATGGCAAGCGACATTGAATAGAAAAGCTGACCTAATGCCGCAAGCACGGTTTTGAAGCTGAGAGATGCAAAATCGGGCATAAGATAATAACGGATGCCCGCCTTTGAACCGGGTCGTGTAACAATATAGGCTGAAAGAGCAAGCGTGATAATAAGAAGCAGGGGCATAAGAATCTTGCTGAGCTTTTCAATGCCCTTGTTTACGCCGAATATGACGACCAGCGTTGTTATAAGCAAAAACACAAAAAACCAGATTATCGGTTCGGTTGTTGCCGAAACATAGGCGCCGAAATACGAGTCTGCAGCCGTTGCCTGCTCTTCGGCTATCATGGCGTAGGTGTATTTGGTAACCCAGCCGCCGATTAAGCAGTAGTAAGGGAAGATAAGAACGGGCACAAAGGTTGCAAGCTTGCCGACCCAGCCCCATTTTGAACTCAGAGCGCCGAACGCCGCAAGCGGACTTAACTGAGTTTTTCTGCCTATGGCGATTTCGGTTACCATAAGAATAAAACCGAAGGTTACCGCAAGAATAAGGTAAACAAACAGGAATATTCCACCGCCGTATTTGGCTGCAAGGTAGGGGAACCTCCACAGGTTGCCGAGACCCACCGCAGAACCGGCGGCAGCCAGCACAAAGCCGATTTTGCCCGAAAAAGTGTTTCTTTTTTCCATAAGTCAATTCAATCCTTTTCTTTCTGACACAAAGTATTTATCAGTATAACATAAAAGATTCCTTAATTAAATCATTTTATGAAATATAATAAACCAAAATAAAACATAATAACAGTCTGCCCGGCGGCGGGCTGTTTTATTTTGCGGTTATTCCCAGCTCCTTCGCTATAGCGGCGGCTATCGCCTGAACATAAGCGTCGCGGTTTGTGAGAATATTTGCAAGGTCCGTTTCGTTGCAGATGTATCCGATTTCAATAAGGTAGCTTTCAAGCCCCGTTACGGAATTCCGGCTTTCATTTTCGTTAAAGCCGAATTCCCTGCTGCGCCCGTCAATATATGCGCCCGTGGCGACTCCGCCCGTTTCACGTATCATATAATAAAAAGTGGTGTTTTCTTTTATTGCGTCGTATGGTTCATAGCCGTAGGATTTTGCAATTTTTTTCGAGTTTTCAACCCCGTTTTTGCCGAATGTGCGTATATAAACTCCGGGTGCAACCCTCGAAAACTCCTGCGGAGAATAATCCGTGCCCGCAGTTTTAACAACATTGTCGGCTACGGATTTCGCAAATGAAATATCGGAGCCGCACGGGCAGTAAATCTGAAAGCCGTGCGCCGTTGTTTTCTTATTGCCGCTTATGCTGTTGAAATGGATTGAAAAACAGTATTTCGCTCCCGAAAGGCACGCCTTTTCAACCCTTCCGCCTTTACTGTATGCCGCCGAACCGGTCATCGTTCCGTTTTTCTCGTTCCCTTCGCGCGTCATTTTCACCTTGAGACCGAGCGATTCAAGTTCTTTTTTCAGAGCTTTTGCGTAGTCGATTGTCAGGTCCGATTCATTGTGCCCGTTATAAACCGCACCGGAATCTCCGCTTCCGTGACCCGCATCGAGCACAATGTCATAAACATCGCCGGGAAGCGCCGCTTTTTCGATTTTAATTGCAAGGCAGGGCAGAATACCGCTGCCGGTGCTGTATGCCGTAAAACCGAGGTTTACAAGGCGGTTTTCGCCGTTTTTTGTTACTGTGTAGTAGTTGACCGCTTCAAAATCATAAAGGGCAGCCGCCGAAGTGTAAACCTTTCTGCCGCCGTCAACGATTTTAAAAAGCACGCAGAAATCGCCTTCTGCAAGCTCGTCAAGGCAGATTCCGCCGTTTATATATTCCGAGGATCTGAAAAACACAGTGCCGAAATCATTACGGCTGCAGTCGAGAGTTATCTCCTTTTCACTGCCGTCGTCCTTTCGCAGAATCAGACCCATTCTTGAAAAGTCCGGGTATTCTGCGCCGTCAACCTCGCCTTCAAGGTGAAGGTGGTTGCCATAGACATAGTATTTTGTAATCATTACATCGGAGGATGAAACATCGGTAAGAAGCGAGAGCTGAACGGCGAGGTCGGCAGTAGGAGCAGTGGCTGGCTTTTCTGAACGCCTGCCGAAGAATATGCCTGCCGCAACAGCCGCAGCGGTGACAACTGCAACGGCGGCAATTATTACCGCAAGCAGCAGTTTTTTATCTTTTTTATTTACAAAATCTGCAAACTTACCGTTCATACTTAACATACCTCTGAAACGCCCGAAAAACGCCCTTGAGGGCGCCGAAACGGGCGAAAAAGATGTTTTCGGTCAAATTATATCAAAAAGCGAAAAGAACGCAGAACGCCCTGTATAAAGCAGTTATACCGTCGGAACGCCGGCGCTGTCAGCAATAATCCTCCGGCTGTTTAAAGAAAACCGGAGGATTTGTCTGTTCTTATTATTCTGCGTCGGAATCTTTCTCCATATACTCCGGAACGGTGATTTTGAACATTGTGAGCACGTTTGCGAGCACCGTTTTTACGCAGATGCAAAGGGCAAGTCTTGCCTGAGTCAGGTCTTCCTCACCGCAGTTTACTCTGCAGGCATTGTAGAACTTATGGAACAGAGCCGAGAGATTGACGGCATAGCGCGTGATTTTTGCGGGGTCATAATTCTTTGCCGCCGAAACGATTTCGTCTGTAAGCGAGGAGAGGTGGAGTATAAGCTCACGCTCTTCGGGTGCCGTGAGAAGCGAGAGAACTTCGGGGCTGCAGGGTTTTGAAACGATGCCTTCACTCTCAAGCTTTTTGAGAATACTGCAGATTCTTGCGTGAGCATACTGACAGTAGTAAACGGGATTTTCGGAGCTCTGTTCGACAGCGAGGTCGAGGTCAAAATCCATCTGTGAGCCGGGCTCTCTCATATTGAAGAGAAAACGGACGGCGTCAATGGGAATTTCTTCAAGCAGGTCTGTAAGGGTGATTGCCTTGCCGGTTCTTTTGCTCATCTTGACTACTCCGCCGTCTTTGATGAGGTTGACAAGCTGCATGAGAACAATGTCAAGCTTGTCGCCGTCAAGTCCGATGGCGTCAAGAGCACCCTTCATACGCGCAACGTGACCGTGATGGTCAGCTCCCCATATATCAATGGCTCTGTCAAACCCTCTTGCAAATTTGTTGCGGTGGTAGGCAATGTCGGCCGCAAAGTAGGTCGGGTTGCCGTTCTGACGGATAAGCACCTCATCCTTTAAACCGAGTTTTTCAATGTCGGCGGGCGATTTGCCTTCCCTGAGAAGTCTCTCGTTGAGAATCTCTGCATTTTTATACCAGAGTGCGCCGTCCTTTTCATAGGCAAGGTTTTTGCTTTTCAGAATGTCGATAATCTCGTTTATCTCGCCGCTGTTGTGCAGAACGCTTTCGTGAAACCAGGTGTCATATTCAATGCGGTATTTTGTCAGGTTCTCTTTCATTGCCTGAATATTCTTCGGCAGAGCAAAGTCAACAAGGGCTTTTCTGCGATCTTCTTCGGGCTTTGAAATGTAAGTGTCGCCGTAAATGTCCGCAAATTCCTTCGCCCTCCCGGTGATATCTGCACCGTGATAGGAATCCTCGGGCAGTTCGGGAGCATTTTCGCCTTCAAAAATCTGACGATAGCGGATATCAAGCGACAGTGCGAATTTGTCAATCTGATTGCCCGCATCGTTTATGTAGAACTCGCGGCTGACTTCGTAGCCGGCAAAATCGAGCACTGCGGCAAGGCAGTCGCCCAGAGCTCCGCCCCTGGCATTGCCCATATGCATAGGTCCCGTCGGATTTGCGCTTACAAATTCAACGTTGATTTTTTTGCCTTTGCCGAAATCAGAACGTCCGTAGTTGTTGCCTTTTTCAAGAATATCATCAATAACGGCGCAGTAAAAAGAAGCGCCGTAATAGAAGTTTATAAAACCGGGTCCTGCAACCTCGGCTTTCTCAAAAAATGTGCCGTCAAGCTGTATGTTTTCAACGATTGTTTCGGCTATTTTACGCGGAGGCATATGAAGGGCTCTTGCCCATACCATTGCAGCGTTTGATGAAATATCGCCGTTTTTTCTGTCAGCGGGAACCTCGGTGTTGAAGCCGGGCAGGGGCTCCTCGGGAAATATTCCGTTTGCTACCGCCGCGCCTGCCGCTTCCGTTATTGCGGTGCGTGCATCGGTATGTGTTTTTTTAACAAGCAGTGACATTGTCAGCCGCCTCCTTAACCGTAATTATCATAGTGTTTGTTGAGATTAATCCCGAATTGAAATCGAGCGTGTAGCGGAGCCTCAGACTGACTCCGCTTTCTGTAATCTCAGATTGAACAGTTTCGGCGTAAACGCCCATTGAAAGCTCGCCGAACGGGGTGTTGTATATACAGATATGTCTGCGCCCCTTTTCAAGCGTCAGACGCGTGTTGTATTCGCCCAGGCGTGTGATTTCAACCGTGTTTTCGTCAACGGTGCGTATCGTGACAACACTGCCGTTCAGTTCTCCGCCCTTTTCGGTGTATGTGACGGAGTATTTGCCGCCGTTGCAAGCGTAATCGCAGGCGCAGGTGAACTCGGCGGTAAAACTCTCGCCGTCCTGTTCGTGGGTGTCTTTTATAGTAACGTTGTAGTTTTGCATATCATCTTTCTTCGGCTAACTGCAAAAGTCGGTCAAGCAGCTCGGAATACGCAACGCCCGATGCGGCAAACAGCTTGGGATACATACTGATTGAAGTGAACCCGGGTATTGTGTTCGGCTCGTTGAGCATAACCGCTCCGTCGCTTTTGCGAACAAAGAAATCAACTCTTGTAAGACCGGTGCAGCCGAACGCCTTGTATGCTCTGCACGCCGCCTCGCGCACTGCCTGAATGGTTTCATCCGGCAGGTTTGCGGGTATGTTGAGCTCAGACTTGTTTGCGTAGTATTTGGCGTCATAATCGTAAAATTCGTTGCAGGGGACTATCTCACCGACGGTTGATGCAACCGGCTCATCGTTGCCCATAACGGCGCACTCAACCTCGTGACCGTCAACGCCTTCTTCAAGCACAACCTTTTTGTCAAATTCAAATGCGGTTTTTATTGCTTCCTCAAGACCTGCGGCATCAGCTGCCTTTGTGATTCCCACAGAGGAGCCGGAATTTGCGGGCTTTACAAATATCGGGAAGCCGAGATAATCCTGCGCCTTTTTCAGCAATTCTGCGCGGTCTTTTGAATAGGCGTAGCTGTCGAACGCCAGCCATTTTGCCTGTTTTATGCCTGCGTAATCGGCTATGGCGTTTGTCATTGCCTTATCCATACATACGGCGGATGCCAGCATATCGCAGCCGACAAATGGGATTCCCGCAAGCGCAAGAAGGCCCTGAACGGTGCCGTCTTCGCCGTTTCTGCCGTGAAGAACGGGGAAACATATATCAAACGGAATAACGGAACCGCGCTCCGTGATAACACCGTGATGGCTTCTGTCGGGCGAAATAACCGCACGAACAAGGTTCGGTTTGTCCTCCAGCCATTTGTCACCGGGCAGGTTGGCAGTGTCACCCTTATAGATGAACCAGCTGCCGTCCTTTGTTATTCCGAGTTTTGTAACCTCGTATTTGTCTGAGGGGATGTTTTCAATTACCGATTTTGCGGAGATGAGTGAAACATCGTGCTCGCTTGAAACGCCGCCGAAAAGAACAAGAACTTTTTTCATATGCCACCTCAAAAAGGATTTAAACAATAAGTTTTTATATCATATCACACAGATGATATTAAGTCAAATATTTCTTGTTATTCAAAGTTCACTATATATCTATCAAATTATATCTAAATTTATATAATATTATATAATAATTTACTTTACAAATATATATATAGGTAGTATAATATAGAAGTCAAATTTTGTTCTGCAAGGAGTAAAAAAATGGAAAATATCTATGACATTCTCGGTCGTATTTACAAAGACCTTACACTTGTGCTTGCGGGCTGCGGCTTTGTTCCCGTAATACCCGAAGGCACCGAGAAGGGCGCACTGCCCGCAAAGACCGAGGGCGACAAAATCACAATAGCGTTCAAAGGTGAAAACAAGGCGCTCAAAATCGAGCATTTCGACAAACGCCTCACCGTTTCGGGAGTGCTTAAAGAGGGCGAGATTTCCGAAGGCGACTACGCCGTTATTTCAAACTCAATACTCGACCCGGAAGATATAAACGACAAACAGATAAAATATTTTGTAAACGAGATTTCGGAGTCTGTGACAGAGCGTTTCAGCCCCGCCGCAGAGAAGAAAATCAAAAGGCAGAGAGCGCCGCAGACAGTGTCTAAAGACAAGGTCGAAAACGGCGGAATGTCATACGACGAGGTTACACTTGTCAGCAGAATAGTCGGTATTTACCCGCAGCTCAAACCCGCTTATAAAGAGAATTATGAGGGCTACGGTGAACTGCTTGCCGACAGATTCTTCCGCGAAAATGCAAATGCCGTAATAACCGAAACAATAAAAAATAACAGACCGGCGGAGATGAAAAAGCTTTTCAACATTCTGAACGATCTTTATCTTGACGGCACAAACAACACGCAGAGCATGATTACCGTAACGATTCTCGGCAACCTCGGCGATGAGCTTCTTGCAAACTGCACTGATTATATGGCTCCCGAACTGCTGACACCTGTCATTCAGGTCAACAAGCAGCTCGCAAAGAGCAGAAGCGCAAGGATGAGACTTGAGAATCCGCCCGCATATAAGCCCAGAAAGAACAAAAAAACGCCCGGCAGCCGCATAGGTTAAGGAGAGTAAAAAATGGATAATAACATCGAAAAAGAAGAAGTAATAAAGATTGAAGAAATCGGCGACGATATGAGCACAGCCGTCAGCGAAGAGTATGACGCGTCTCAGATTCAGGTTCTCGAAGGTCTTGAGGCGGTCAGAAAAAGGCCGGGTATGTATATCGGCTCAACGAGCGCATCTGGTCTTCACCACCTTGTTTATGAGATTGTAGACAACTCCATAGACGAGGCGCTCGCCGGCTACTGCACACATATTGAAGTGGCTATTGAGCCGGGCAACATCATCTCCGTTCGCGACAACGGCAGAGGCATTCCCGTTGACATCCAGGAGCAGACGGGCAAAAGCGCCCTCGAAGTCGTTTTCACAGTCCTTCACGCCGGCGGTAAGTTCGGCGGCGGCGGATACAAAGTTTCCGGCGGTCTTCACGGCGTCGGCGCATCCGTTGTCAACGCCCTTTCGGAGTGGCTTGAGGTTGAGGTTTACAAAAACGGCAAAATTCACCGTATGGAGTTCTCGCGCGGCTATATTACCAAGGAACTCACAATAACGGGCGACACCGAAGAGACGGGCACATTTGTCCGCTTCAAGCCCGACCCCGAAATGTTTACCGATACCACTGTTTACAATTATGAAACCCTTCATAAGCGTATGCAGGAGGAGGCGTTCCTCAACGCAGGGCTTAAAATCACAATAGAAGACAGACGCCCCGAGAGTGAGCATCTTGATGAGAGCGAGCGCAAAGACGTTCTGTGCTACGAGGGCGGTATCCGCGAGTTTGTCACCTTCCTTAATAAGAACAAAACGCCCGTTCATGAAGATGTCATTTATATGTCAGGCAAATCGGGCGATACAATGGCGGAACTCGCCATGCAATATACCGACACCTACACGGAAGTGATTGTTTCGTTTGCAAACAACGTTCACACTCCCGAAGGCGGTATGCACGAGGACGGATTCAAGAGAGCGCTCACAAATGCGCTCAACAAATACGGCAAAAAGATGAATATTCTCAAAGGCGACGACAAGGTTTCCGGCGAGGACTGCCGCGAAGGTCTCACCTGCGTTATCTCGGTCAAGCTTACAGATGCACAGTTTGAAGGTCAGACCAAGGCGAAGCTCGGCAACAGCGAAGTGCGCACACTTGTCAATGCAATGGTGGGCGAAGCGCTTGAAAACTATCTTGAAGAGAATCCAGCCGCAGGCAAAGCAATTCTTGACAAGGCGCTTACCGCAAACCGTGCGCGCGAGGCGGCAAGAAAAGCCCGTGAAACCGTCCGCCGCAGCAACGGTCTTGAATCAGGTCAGATGCCCGACAAGCTTCAGGACTGCAACGAGAGAGACCCGAGCCTGTGTGAAATCTACATTGTCGAGGGCGACTCGGCTGCCGGCTCCGCAATCCAGGGCAGAGACTCCCGCTTCCAGGCGATTCTTGCCATGTGGGGCAAAATGCTCAACGTTGAAAAGGCAAGACTTGACAAGGTCTATGACAATGACAAGCTCAAGCCGCTTATTGTCGCACTCGGCTGCGGTATCGGCGATGAGTTCAGCACGGAAAAACTCCGCTACCACAAGATTATCATTATGTCGGATGCCGACGTTGACGGCGCCCACATCCGCACACTGCTTCTCACTTTCTTCTTCCGCTATATGCGTCCTCTCATTGAGAACGGATATGTCTATTCCGCCGTTCCTCCTCTTTATAAACTCACAAGGGGCAAAACAACAAGAGTTGCCTACTCCGATGATGAGCGCGACGCAATTTCAGCCGAAATGCGCGGCGAAAACAAGAACGCCGAAGTCGGCATAAGCCGCTTCAAAGGTCTCGGTGAAATGGACCCGCACGAGCTGTGGGACACCACCATGGACCCTGAACAGCGCACGCTTCGCAGAGTTACGCTTTCAGACGCTATTGCTGCGGATGCCGTTTTCAATCTGCTTATGGGCGAAGAGGTTGACCCCCGCCGCGAATGGATTGAAGACAACGCCAAATATGTTATGAATCTTGATGTTTAAGGAGGCGGCGTAAATGGCACACAGAAGAGATTACAAGCCTGAGGATATTCTTTTCCCCGATCAGGTTATAACCGAATCCGATATTATCCCCGAAATGAAAACGGCGCTGCTTGACTACGCGATGTCCGTCATTATCGACCGCGCCCTTCCCGACGTTCGCGACGGTCTCAAGCCCGTTCACAGAAGAATTCTCTACACTCTTCACGAGGATAAACTCTATTACGACAGACCCTTCAAAAAATCGGCTACCTGCGTAGGCGACGTTCTTGGTAAATACCACCCCCACGGCGATACATCCGTTTATGATGCGATGGTTCGTCTTGCACAGAATTTCTCAATGAGATATATGCTCGTTGAAGGTCACGGCAACTTCGGCTCCGTTGACGGAGACCCGCCTGCCGCCTACCGTTACACCGAGGCAAGGTTAAGCAAAATCAGTAACGAGATGATAAGGGATATTGACAAAGACACAGTCAACTGGAATCCCAACTTTGATGAGACCCGCAAGGAGCCCCGCGTTCTTCCGTCAAGATTCCCCAACCTGCTCGTAAACGGCTCACAGGGTATTGCCGTCGGTATGACAACAAACATCCCGCCCCATAATCTCACCGAGGTTATCAATGCCTGCATCTGCGTTCTCGACAACCCCGACGCAGGTCTTGAAGACCTTATGGAACATATTCAGGGCCCCGACTTCCCCACAAGAGGAATCATTATGGGCAGGGCGGGCATCCGTCAGGCATACGCAACGGGCAGAGGCAAAATCATTATCCGCGCACGCACCGAGTTTGAAGAATACGGCAGAGAGGGCAGAACGAGAATAATCGTAACAGAGCTGCCCTATATGGTAAAAAAACGCGCACTCATCAAAAAGATTGCCGACCAGGTCCGCGAAAAACGTCTTGACGGCATTTCAGACCTTCGCGATGAATCCGATAAAAACGGTATGAGAGTTGTCATTGAACTCAAGCGTGATGCCAACGCACAGGTTGTTCTCAACAAACTCTATGCCCAGACAGATATGCAGTCATCCTTCGGCGTCATTATGCGCGCCCTTGTCGACGACCAGAAGCAGCCCAAAATTCTCACACTGCGCGAAGTCATTGACGAATACCTTGCCTTCCAGGAAGAGGTAATCAGACGCAGAACGCAGTTCGACCTCAAAAAAGCACTCGAGAGAGCCCACCTTCTTGAAGGCCTTATTATCGCCCAGGACAACATCGATGAAGTAATCAAAATCATACGCGAAAGCTATGATGATGCCAAAGAAAACCTGATGAACCGCTTTGACCTTGATGATGTTCAGGCGCAGGCGATTCTCGATATGCGTCTCAAAGCTCTTCAGGGTCTCGACCGCGAAAAACTCATCGAAGAGCACAAGAACCTGCAGGAGAAAATCGAGTATTACAACAAGCTCCTGCGCGACGAAGAAATGCTTAAAGGCGTTCTCAAAGACGAGCTTACCGAAATCAGAGACAAATTCGGTGATGAGCGCTACACAGAGATTCAGGATGTCAGCGGCGAGGTCGATATGGAGGACCTTATCCCCGTTGAGGACTGTGTTTACACCCTGACGGATCTCGGCTATATAAAACGCCTTCCCGTGAGCGAATACAGCGTGCAGAACCGCGGCGGCAAGGGCATGAAGGGTATGACCTACCGCGACGAGGATGCTGTCAAAACAATGTTCACCTGCTCCACCCACGATTACCTTATGTTCTTTACCACAAGGGGCAGAACATACAGAATCAAGGGCTACGAGATTCCCGAGGGCTCAAGGGTCAGCAAGGGTATGAATATTGTCAACATCCTGCCCATCGAACAGGGCGAGAGAGTCTCCGCCATGATTCAGGTGCCCGATGTTGAAGGCGAGGGCTATCTGTGCATGGTAACGCGCAACGGTGTTATCAAGCGCACGCTCGCATCCGTTTACAAAAATATCCGCAAAACAGGTGTTTTCGCAATTAATCTTGATGATGACGACGAACTCATCTGTGTCAAATACACAACCGGTAATGAGGATCTTCTTATTGCCACACGCAACGGCAAGAGCATCCGCTTCAATGAAACCGATGCCCGCCCCATAGGCAGAACCGCCAGAGGCGTCAAGGCAATCACCCTCAAGGGCGATGACACCGTTATCGGTATGGACGTTCTCAAAGAGGGCAAAACAGTTCTCACAATCAGCGAGATAGGCAACGGCAAACGCTGCTCGGTAGATAAATACTCCGTTCAGCACCGTGGCGGTCAGGGTCTCAAAAACTATGACATCAAAAAATACGGTCACGTCTGCTCAATCGAGGTTGTAAACGAAGAGGATGACCTCATTGTTCTCTCCTCGGGCGGCAAAATCATCCGCCTTGCAATAGCGGATATCAAAGAGACGGGCGGCAGAGACTCCAAGGGCGTCAGAGCCATGAACCTCGGCGAAAACGAGAAGGTTATGATGGCTGTTTCCGTTCCCAAAATGGAGGAGGAAGACACTCCCGCCGATGAGTCCGAAACTCCTGCGGAGACTGAAAGCGAAAATAATTCCGAAGAATAATTTTTCAAAAACTCTTGTATAAAAACAAACAGTTTGTTATGATATTATAAATATTGTAAAACGGAGGTCAAAAGCATGAATATTGCTCTCATAGCGCACGACGCAAAAAAAGAACTGATGACAGAGTTCTGCATAGCTTACTGCGGAATCCTCAGCAGGCATAATCTCTGCGCCACGGGAACCACCGGCAAAATCGTTTCCGAGATGACGGGGCTTGAAATAAAGTGCTATTTAAGCGGCTCTCAGGGCGGCGACCAGCAGATTGGCGCCCGTATTGCCTGCAACGAAATAGACCTCCTTCTTTTCTTCCGCGACCCGCTTACGGCAAAGCCCGATGAACCCAGCGAGGAGAATCTTCTGCGTCTGTGCGACGTTCACACAATTCCCGTTGCCACTAATATTGCAACGGCGGAGGCGCTCATTCATTCGCTCTCAAGGGGCGACCTTGACTGGCGCGACATTGTCAACCCGAAGAACTGACGGGCGTATTATAGTTATAACCGTCAAGCGGGACACCTGCAAAACGGTGTCCCGCTTAGCACTTAATGAATGGAAAGGTGAAAAATGGCACTTATTACAAATGCGATTAAAGGCACGCAGGATATTCTGCCTTCAGTCAGCGGCAGCCGCAGGCGTGTTGAAGATTCAATATTTCAGATTGCGGAAAGGTTCGGCTTCAAAGAAATCCGCACACCCGTTTTCGAACATACCGAGCTTTTTGCAAGGGGAGTGGGCGACACCACCGATGTTGTGCAGAAGGAAATGTATACCTTTGATGACAAGGGCGGCCGCTCAATAACTCTGCGCCCCGAGGGCACCGCAGGCGCGGTCAGGGCTTTTCTGGAGCATGGGCTTTTCAATGAGGCACTGCCCCAAAAGCTTTTTTACCACGTCAACTGCTACCGCTACGAAAAACCCCAGGCGGGCAGATGGAGAGAATTTGACCAGTTCGGCGTTGAGGTGCTCGGCACTGCTTCACCCGCTGCAGACGCGGAGGTCATTTCACTCGCAAACGAGATTTTTGCTTTTTTCGGCGTAGAAGGGCTTAAATTACAGCTCAATTCAATCGGCTGCCCCGAGTGCCGCAAAAAGTATTCCGAAGCTTTAAAGGAGTATTTCACGGCAAAAAAAGACGATTTATGCGCCACCTGCCGCGACCGTCTTGAAAGAAACCCTATGCGCATACTTGACTGCAAAAGTCCGGTGTGCTCCGCAATAGCCGCCGATGCTCCCGTAATGCTCGACTATCTCTGCGATGAGTGCAAAGAGCATTTTGAAGGCGTCAAAAAATACCTCGACGCTATGAATATCGAATATACAATCAACCCCAGAATCGTGCGCGGGCTTGATTACTATACAAAAACCGTCTTTGAGTTTGTCTCCGGTTCCATCGGAGCGCAGGGCACCGTCTGCGGCGGCGGCAGATATGACGGCCTTGTTGAAACGCTCGGCGGTCCGCACACCCCGTCGCTCGGCTTCGGTCTCGGTCTCGGGCGTCTGCTTCTTCTGCTTGAAGCGCAGGGCATAAAAGTTCCCGATGAGTCCGGCTGCGATATTTATGTGGCTCCGATGGGTGAGAGGGCGTCCCTCGCTGCGGCAAAGCTTACCTCCGACCTGCGCTCATTCGGAATATTCGCACAAACCGATATCTCCGGCCGCTCACTCAAGGCACAAATGAAATACGCCGACAAAATCGGCGCACAATACACAGCCGTTCTCGGCGACAATGAACTCGACGAGGGCGAGGTAACCGTAAAGAACATGAACGACGGCTCAACCTCAAAGGTTAAGCTTGAGGGCTTTGAAGAGGAGTTTATGAACGCTCTTATAAAACACGAAACCGATGCTCTCGGCGAACAGCTCGGAATCGGAGACGACCTGAGCAACGTTGACCTCTCCGGACTTCTGAAAGGATGATTTTACTATGGATATGATGACAGGGCTTAAAAGAACAGATTACTGCGGCAACCTCAGAGCCGCGGATGAAGGCAGACAGGTTACGGTTGCCGGCTGGGTTCAGCGCAGGCGCGACCTCGGTTCGCTTATATTCATTGACTTACGCGACAGGAGCGGTATCGTTCAGCTCGCCTTTGATGAAGACACCGAAAAGGAGATTTTCGATAAAGCAAATTCAGTCAGAAGCGAGTATGTTCTTATGGCGCAGGGCACCGTGCGCGAAAGAAGCGCGAAAAACGCCGAACTTCCCACGGGCGACATAGAAATAACCGTCACAGACCTTCGCGTTATTTCAAAAAGCGAGACTCCTCCCTTTGAGATTGTTGACGGCTGCCAGACCTCAGAGCTTACGCGTCTCAAATACCGTTACCTCGATTTAAGGCGCCCCGAGCTGCAGAAGAATATATTTATGCGTCACAAAATCACCAAAATAACACGCGATTATTTTGATGAAAACGGCTTTATTGAGCTCGAAACCCCGATGCTTATAAAATCCACGCCCGAAGGCGCAAGAGACTTCCTTGTGCCATCAAGAATCCATAAAGGCACGTTTTATGCTCTTCCGCAGTCACCCCAGCTTTACAAACAGCTTTCAATGGTTGCGGGTTTTGACAGATATATGCAGATTGCCCGTTGCTTCCGCGATGAAGATTTAAGAGCCGACCGTCAGCCCGAATTCACTCAGGTTGACATTGAAATGTCCTTCGTTGATGTTGAGGATGTTCTTCAAATAGGCGAAGGCTATATGCAAAGAGTTTTCAAAGAGGCGCTCGGCATTGATATTCCTCTTCCGCTTCCGCGCCTCACCTACAAAGATGCAATGGAGCGCTACGGCAGCGACAAGCCCGATACCCGCTACGCAATGGAAATCTGCGACCTTACGGATATTGTTAAATCCTGCGGATTCGGTGTTTTCACCTCCGCTGTTGAAGGCGGCGGCAGCGTGCGCGCAATTACGGCAAAGAACGCCTACGAAACGCTTTCAAGAAAAGAGATTGACAAGCTCACCGAGATGGTCCGCGGAATCGGCGCAAAGGGCCTTGCTTTTGCCCGTATTGCCCCCGACGGCACTCTCGCATCATCCTTTGCCAAGTTTATGACGGATGATGAAATGAACGCAATAAAGGCAAAAACCGGAGCGGAAAACGGCGATGTAATTCTCATCATCGGCGACACCAAAAATTCGGTTGTTCTGCCTGTCCTCGGCGCCCTCCGTCAGGAGGTTGCGAAAAAACTCGGCATAATCCCTAAGGGTAAATTCAACCTGCTCTGGATTACCGAATTCCCGTTCTTTGACTGGGATGAAGACCTCGGCGCCTTCGTTGCAATGCACCATCCGTTCACTTCTCCCATGGATGAATGCCTTGAATACCTTGAAACCGACAAGGCAAAGGTCAGGGCAAAGGCGTATGACCTCGTTCTCAACGGCATTGAGCTCTGCAGCGGCTCAATCAGAATCACAAACCCCGACCTGCAAAAAAGAATGTTTGCCCTTCTCGGTCTCAGCGATGAAGAGGCAAATCTCAAATTCGGCTTCCTGACAAATGCGTTCAAATACGGTGCACCTCCGCACGGCGGAATGGGTATAGGTCTTGACCGTCTTGTTATGCAGATGCTGGAGTGTGACTCCCTGCGTGACGTTATTGCCTTCCCGAAGGTGCAAAACGCAAGCGAGCCGATGACGGAGTGCCCCTCCGTTGTTGATACAGCCCAGCTTGACGACCTCGGAATTTCTGTTACCGCCGCTGAAAATGAATAAAAAAACAGTGCCATACGGTGTTTTGCCGTATGGCATTTTTCCTGTTTGGAACACAGTTTTTCCGCATCACAAATTTCTCGTTTTCAACCTCTGAATATTGTGCTTTTTTTATTGATTTTTAAAAATCAATATGCTATATTGAAAACATAATTGAGTTTATTATAATAAAGCAGGTGTAATATGTATTACAACAGATTTCAGAACATCGAACTCTCTGCGCTCGGTCTCGGCTGTATGCGTCTGCCCGTGATTGACGGCGACGACTCAAGACCCGATGAGGCAGCGGTTGAAGAGATGGTTGCATACGCAATGCAAAACGGCGTCAACTACTATGACACTGCCTGGGGCTATCACTCGGGCAACAGCGAGAAGGTAATCGGCAAAGCGCTCGCAAAATACCCGAGGGAGAGCTTTTATCTCGCTTCAAAATTCCCCGGCTATGACCTTTCCAATATGGATAAGGTCGAAGAAATATTTGAAAAACAGCTTGAAAAATGCGGGGTTGAATATTTCGATTTCTATCTTTTTCACAATGTCTGCGAGATGAATATCAACCAGTATCTCGACCCGGAATACGGCATTTTCGATTATCTTGTAAAACAGAAAAAGAACGGCAGAATCAGACATCTCGGATTTTCCGCCCACGGCAGTTATGAGGTAGTCGAGCGCTTTTTAAAAGCATACGGTTCGGAGATGGAATTCTGCCAGCTCCAAATAAACTATATCGACTGGGAGTTTCAAAACGCAGTCAAAAAGGTCGAACTTGTCAAAAGCTACGGTCTGCCCGTGTTTGTTATGGAGCCCGTGCGCGGCGGCAAGCTTGCAAAACTCGATGCGCATTATGAAGCAAAGCTCAGAGAAATGCGTCCCGATGAGAGCACTGTTGCCTGGGCGTTCAGATTTTTGCAGACCATAGATGCCTGCGTAGTCCTTTCGGGTATGTCCGATTTTGAACAGCTCAGACAGAATGTTGAAATATTCAGCGAAAAAAAGCCGCTTTCCGACAGTGAAATGAACACCCTTCTCGGCATTGCGCGCGATATGGTCAACCCCAAGACAGTGCCCTGCACGGCCTGCAGATACTGCACAACGCACTGCCCGATGGAACTTGACATACCGTTCCTTCTCAATCTCTACAACGAGCATTTCTACTCCGACGGCGGCTTTATAGCGCCTATGGCTCTTATGTCGCTTGCAGATGACAAACAGCCCTCCGCCTGTATCGGCTGCAGAAGCTGTGAAGCGGTATGCCCGCAGCAGATAAAAATCTCAGAAGCACTTGCGTCGTTCAGCGAGATGCTTGCATAAAGGATTAAAAGTATGAAAAAAACAGTTGTATTCGCTTCAATTATTCTTGCATTTTGTCTGGCTCTCGGCGGCTGTTCTGCCGTTGACAGGATGGCGTCGGGTGCCTACACCGAAGGCGATGCGGTCATTACGGAAGAGATTTACAAAATAGACATTGAATGGCCGCAGGGCGGCGTAATTGTCAGGGGCAGCGAGAGCGCAAAAGATATATCAATCAGAGAAACCTCAACAGAAGGCGCAGAGCTCGCAACCCGCATTATCGGCTCGGTGCTCTATATCAGATCCGCCATGCCCGGCAAAGAAGATGAAGCGGGCGAAAAAACGCTGATGGTAATCGTGCCGTCGGATTATAATTACAGAGAAATTGAAATCCGCACGCAGTCGGCAAATGCGGGGCTGCGCATGCTTAAAGCTTCAAGAGCGGATATTGAAACGGTCAGCGGCAAAATATCCGTTATTGCCTGCGATATCGATGACGAGGCGGAGCTTGAAAGCATCAGCGGCAGTATTACCGTAAAGGGCAATGTGGCGGATTACGATATACAGACCGAGTCCGGCAGCGTGGAGATAACGGCGGACAGCATCCCCGATGACATTGACATTGAAACGCAGAAGGGCATAATAATAGCATACCTTCCCGCCGAAACTCCCGCCGGTTCAATAAAGGCAAAGACCGAAGGCAGTTTCTCAAATGATCTTACTAACACAGCAAAAGGCAAACATTACGCCTTCGAATCCGAAACCGGTTCTGTATTCATTCTCAAAAACTTAAACAAACAGTAAATTACGGGATGGCAATCCCGAAAATATAAGGAGATAAACGCTATGGAAAAACTCAAGGTAGGTATTATCGGCTGCGGCGGAATAGCAAACGGCAAGCATATGCCGGCTCTTTCAAAAATCAAAGAGGTGGAACTCGTTGCCTTCTGCGATATTATTGAAGAGAGAGCAGTTGAGGCGGCAAAAAAATACGGCACCGAAGATGCAAAGGTTTACACCGACTACAAAGAACTGCTGGCTGATGAAAGCATTGTAACCGTTCACGTCTGCACACCCAACCGTTCACACAGTTTTATCACCATTGATGCCCTTGAGGCAGGCAAGCACGTAATGTGCGAAAAGCCGATGGCAAAAACCTATGCCGAGGCAAAGGCAATGTATGAGGCAAGCGTGCGCACGGGCAAAAAACTCACAATCGGCTACCAGTCACGCTGGAGAGGCGACTCCCTCTACCTCAAGCAGTGCTGTGAAGACGGTATGTTCGGCGAAATCTATTATGCAAGAGCACTCGCTTTAAGACGCAGAGCTGTTCCCACCTGGGGCGTTTTCCTTAATGAATACGAGCAGGGCGGCGGTCCGCTTATCGACATAGGCACACACGCTCTCGACCTCACGCTCTGGCTTATGGATAACTACAAGCCCAAAATGGTTGTAGGCACAAAATACAAAAAACTCGGCGACCAGAAAAACGCAGGCAATGCCTGGGGCGACTGGGATCCCGAAAAATACACGGTTGAAGATTCCGCTTTCGGTTTTGTTGTTATGGAGAATGGCGCGACCGTCAGCGTTGAGAGCAGCTGGGCGCTCAACATTGCAGACCCATGCGAAGCAAGCACGCTCATCTGCGGCGTGAACGGCGGTGCGGATATGCTTCATGACCTTCGTCTCAACTATGTCCGCAACGGCAGGCAGGTAATTGAAAAACCGAGCTTCGACGCAGGCGGAGTTGCCTTCTTCGAGGGCACAAGCAGCGACCCCTCAGACCTTGAGTGCCGCGCTTTCTATGATGCCGTCATCAACGACAAACCCGTCAGAACAAAGCCCGAACAGGCAATGGTTGTAACACAGATTCTTGAAGCTATTTATGAATCGGCTGCAATCGGCAAGCCCGTTTATATCAACAACGACTGAGCGGAGGAAAAACAGATGAAAATCGGCGTTCAGCTTTATTCCATACGCGATTGTATAAAAAACGGCGACGACCTGCTTGAACTTCTCGGCAAGGTCAAAGAACTCGGTTATGACGGCGTTGAATTTGCCGGCTACCACGGTGTTGATGCCGCAACGCTCAAAGCAAGACTTGATGAGGTCGGTCTTGTATGCGCAGGCAGCCATCTCGGCCTTGACGATTTCAAAGACGAAAATCTTGAAAAAACCTATGAGTTTGCCAAAACTCTCGGCACGCCTCAGATTGGTGTAGGCGGAGCTCCGCACTCAACACTTGCGGAGTGCGAAGCAACCGGCTCCGTTCTCGGCAGGGCGGATGAAATACTCGGCGCAAGAGGAATGAACGTTTATTATCACAACCACTGCGAAGAGTTCAAGCCCCTTGAAGACGGAACTTTACCGATTGACGTTCTCAAAAGCTACTGCCACCTGCAGATAGACACCTACTGGAGCTATTACGCCGGAGCAGACAATTACAAGCTCATAACTGAAAACAAAAACAGAATAGTAACCCTGCATCTCAAAGACGGCGTTGACGGCAAGCCCGTTGCGCTTGGTGAAGGCACAAACGACATTCCCCTTGTTCTCAAAGCGGCAGAGGATGCAGGAATTGAATGGCTGATTGTTGAGAACGACGACCCCGTTCCCGACGGCATCAGCGACATTGAAAGAAGCATAAAATATCTTAAATCAATCATCTGAGGAGACATATTATGAAATTAGGCGTTTTTACGACTCTGCTTTCAAACCTGCCCTTTGAAGAGGCACTCAAATACTTCAAATCACTTGGTATTGAGATGGTTGAAATCGGCTGCGGCGGCTACCCCGGCAACGCTCACGCAAACCCCGACGAGCTGCTTGAAAACAGCGCAAAGCTCGAGGATTTCAAGGCGCTTATAAAGAACTATGACGTTGAAATAAGCGCTCTCTCCTGCCACGGCAACCCCATCCATCCAAACAAACAGATTGCTTCGGAATTTGACCGCACAATCCGTCAGACAATCCTGCTTGCTGAAAAACTCGGACTGCATCAGATAAACACCTTCTCGGGCTGCCCCGGCGATTATGAGGGCGCAAAATATCCCAACTGGGTTACTTGCCCCTGGCCCGATGACTTCGGCACAATTCTCGACTGGCAGTGGAATGAGGTTCTTATTCCCTACTGGAAAGATATGGCTGCCTTTGCAAAGAATCACGGCGTTGATAAAATCGCGTTTGAGCTTCACCCCGGATTCTGCGTTTACAACACGGAGAGCATGCTTAAAATCCGCAATGCGGTAGGTCCCGAAATCGGAGCAAACCTTGACCCGAGCCACCTTATCTGGCAGGGTATGGAGCCCGTTGCGGTTATTCGCGAGCTCGGCGACGCCATCTTCCACTTCCACGCAAAAGACACAAAGGTTGACAAATACAACACAGCCAGAAACGGCGTGCTTGACAACAAACCCTACTCGGATGAAATTCACCGCTCGTGGATTTTCCGCTCGCTCGGCTACGGCAACGACTATTCCTACTGGAAAGACATCATCTCCAACCTTCGTATGGTCGGCTACGATTATGCGCTGAGCATCGAGCATGAGGATTCGCTTATGAGCCAGAATGAAGGTCTCGAAAAAGCGGTTGAATTCCTCAAGAGCGTTCTTATCAAAGAAAACCCCGCAGAAATGTGGTGGGCATAACATTACTATTTTTTAAAAAAGGGCGGCACCGCTTGATGCGGTGCCGTTAAGGCGATAATTATGGTTGACGGAAAATTCGGATTCGCAGTTATAGGTTACGGCGGAATGGGCAGCTGGCACATAAGGCAGATGCTTGAAAAATTCGGCGGCAGGGCAAAGGTGCTCGGTATATACGACATAGACCCCGACGCCGCAAAAAGGGCGGAGGCAGACGGCATTCACGCCTATGCAAGCCGCGAAGAACTGCTTGCCGATGAAAGAATTGATCTTGTTACAATAGCGACGCCCAACGACGTGCACAAGGAGATAGCCATAGCAGCTCTCAATGCAGGCAAAAACGTTATCTCCGAAAAGCCGGTTACACTCAGCGTGCCGGATTATGAAGAAATGGTTGCGGCGGCAAAAAAGAACGGCAGACTGTTTACCACCCATCAGAACAGACGCTGGGATGAGGATTACCTCATCGTGCGCAAGCTGATTGAAGAGAACACCCTTGGCAAGGTGTTCCGCATTGAACACAGGGTTCAGGGCTCAAGGGGAGTGCCGGGTGACTGGCGCAACCGGAAGGAGCACGGCGGCGGAATGGTGCTAGACTGGGGCATTCACCTGCTCGACCAGGTTCTGCAGATGACATATCCGAATAAGCTCATAAGCGTTTATAACGAGCTTACCTATGTTACAAATGAGAACTGCGATGACGGTTTCAGAGCAACGCTCATTTTTGAAAACGGACTCTCGTTCTATGTTGAGGTTACCACCAGCAACTTCATTGAACTGCCACTGTGGTATGTTCTCGGTGAAAACGGCTCTGCCGCAATAGATAACTGGGACTATGACGGTGAAATCGTCAAGGTCTCCGACTGGGAGAACAGAGACGCCGTGCCGATTCAGGCGGGCGCAGGCATAACAAAAACGATGGCTCCCAGAACGGATGAAACAATAAAACGCTACCCGCTTCCGCGCGTAAAAGCCGACTGGAGTGAGTATTACACAAACATCTTCGACACCCTTGAGGGCAAGGCACAGCAGATTGTAACCCACGACCAGCAGAGAAGACTCTTGAAACTCGTTGACGCCCTTTTCCTCTCCGCAAAAGAGAACAGGGTAGTGGAGTTTGAATAAAATGCAATAAATTCAAAACCACCGGTTGAATTTAACCGGTGGTTTTTATGATGCAAACAGTTTTTATTTCTTTGTTTCAAGATAGTTCTTTATTCTGTCAAGCTGATTGCAACAGTCATTGAATCCGAGCTGATACAAGTCTCCGAGCTTTTCAAGGTCTCTTTCTATCATAATCACGGCAGGTTTCTGCGACGGAGCGCATTGCAAGAGTCTGCCCGATGAATCAAGCCGTTCAAGGTCGGCGCACTGACGGTTGTAGTCTATGTCGCTGTTCGCAAGTTTTTCGGCAAATTCGGGGTGCTTGCGGTATATTCTCAGCGCGGCGGGGTTACGCCTCTCCGCATTTCTGAAAGAAGCTTCCCTTGTGCGTATTACAATGATTTTGTCATAGCCCTCTTCAACTGCCCACACGTATGGGATTTTGCAGGAGCACCCGCCGTCAAGGTAAGGCACGCCGTCAATTTCATAAGCGGGAGAAACAAACGGCAGTGTGGCGGAGGCGCGCACGCCTGCCATTATGTCGGCGCATTTACCCTTTTCAAAATATGCCGTCTCACCGTTGAGAACGTTTGTCGCAACGGCAATAAATCTCTGCTCAGGTCTTGAAAATCTTTCTTCATCGAGAGTCTCCGGAATAACGCCTCTGTCCTCGGTCAGAAAACCGACGTCAAGAATGCTGTGGCTGTTCTCCGCCGCTTTTTTGCCGATATATCTGCTGTCGCTGCGAAAACCGAGGTTTACTCTTGCGGAGCGGCCTATCTGACCCGACACATAGTTTACTCCGCTGAGAGCTCCAGCCGAAACACCTATAACGCACGACAGGTTAATGTCGTTCATCATCAGAGCGTCAAGAAAGCCCTGCGTGTAAAGCCCCCTGAAAGCGCCGCCTTCAAGAACAAGACAGCCCTCAATCAGCTCTTCGGATGCTCTGCCGTCGGGAATTCCGTCAATTCCGGAGTATGTTTTCTCAAACAGATTTTTTCCGTCTTCGAGCAGGTTCTTGCCGCCCTCAAGCAGATTCTTGCCGTCTTCTATTATTTTTTTAACATTTTCTTTGTTCATAATGAATTTATTATACCACAAACAACCTTCAAAATCAACCGGAACAAAAACCGGCAAATACTTATATGATTATTTGTTGAAAAATCGTATTGAGCGTTTTATAATTATTATCGTAAAGAATAAATAACAGGGGAGAAAACAATGGACTTTTCAAAAAAACCGAACTATGATTATTCACAGACTCTGTGGATGAAGATGTTTCTGGCAAAGCCCGATTTTGAACACAACCGCTCCGAAGTGCTTATCACCTTCAAACAGGCGCTTGAAATAATAAAAGCAGTTGACAACCTGACGCAGGGAATCCGCAAAATAGTTTACCTTGTCGGCTGGCAGGGGCTCGGTCATGACGACTGCTACCCCGAAATGGAGGAGGTAAACGAGTTCCTTAAAGAGCCCGGCGACGCTTCCGCCCGTGATGCGCTTTGGAATCTTTTTGAAGCGGCAAAAAAATACAACACCGTTGTAAGCTTTCACGGCAACCTTGCCGATGCTTACGGCGCCACTCCCTGTGCTCCCGAGCTTGTCAGAACAGATTCCGTTCTTAAAAACAAAGACGGCAGCCCTGCCGTTATCGAAGTTTTCAACGGCAGAGACGCCTACAAGGTGTCATATAAGGGATATTATGAGAGCGGTCATTTCAAAAAGAACTGGGACAGGTTCTGCGAGGTTACTCCCGTGCGTGAGGCAGGCACCGTTCACCTTGACAATTTCTGCATAGCGCAGAATATGAACCCTTATACCTCTGCCGAAGAAGAAAGTGAAGCACGCAACAAGATGCTTGATTATATTATCTCTCTCGGCATTGACGTCACAACGGAATACACCTACCGCGAGCTTGAACTGCGCGCCGAGTCACCCGAGCACCCGATAAATATTTATTACCGTGCCCAGGGCAAAGAGCCGCCCGCAGGCGACTGGCGTGACGCTCCGTTTCATACTCTCGGCAGAATTCCCGCCTCCTGGTGGACTAACAATATCACTGCGGAAGAATGTATGAAAATTCCTCCCGAAATATACAGCGGCCACCTGACAGAACCGAAGCAGCTCGCTGTTTTTTACGGTGCAATGCACGGCGAAGATATCTGGATGAACAAGGGCGTTGACCCGAAAGACTGGAAGGATGATTTCCTTTACCAGTTCTGCACCCTTCAGCTGCCGTATTTTTATCTCAACAGGCATAAGCGCCTTGAGTTGGTAACCGAAAACGACGGCTATATTGTCAGATTTTCCGACGGTGTTGTCAGCAACGGTGTCAAATCCGAAATCACAAAAGACGGAATTATCCTTAAATCCGGCGATGATGTGATTCTTCCGCTTGACAAAGAAAACACAACATTTATCGCTTATTCAAAGAACGGCAGAAGCGGCGTGTGGAATGTTCCAGATGCCGCATTTGAAAAAGCGGAAATTGCCGAAATCACCGTTGACGGCAATATCCTCATCGGCGAGGCACCTGTCTGTTCGGGAAAAATCAACCTTGATTTAAAACCGGGTCAGGCGCTTGTAATAAAAGAGAAAAAGCAACAGTCTTAAAAACAGCGAACCGGGCTGACATTAAACGTCAGCCCGGCCTTTTTATTTATTAAGTTCAATTTCTTCTCCGGGGGCAATGATAAGACGGCCCTCCGCCCTGAATTTTTCCGCACGGCTTAAATCAAAAAGCTTACCGGGCGCCATGTGGTAGGGGGTGCTGTGCTTTGCGTTTACAAGCGCCGCACACCGTGAAGCTTCATCAATATCCATGTTGTAGATTCCGTCACAGCAGAAAAAAGCGTAATCAATACTCTTCCCCGCAAGCTCGGGCATCTGCTTTGTCGTGCTCGTGTCTCCCGAAACATAAACAGTTACACCGTCTGTAAGAGAAAGAACAAAGCCCACGCACTGCGTAACATCGTGGTTTCTGTTATACCCCGCCTCAACAGCTTCAACCTTAACAAAATCAAAGTCGAATGCCTGATGTTTTCCGTCTTTAAGGGCGTCCTCCCACGTTACGGTGCGGCAGCCGGGATTACGTCCTTTGATTAAATGTGTTCCCGTGTGGTCGCCGTGACCGTGTGTTATCAGTATTAAATCTGCGGCGGGCTCGTAACCGGCGCCTGCATAAGGGTCAATGTAAATTACTCTGCCTTCGCAGGTTGTTATTCTTAAACTGCCGTGACCCTGATAAAGAAGACTGCTTTTTTTCATTATAAACGCACTCCCGGAATAATCTTTTTTTATATTATATCCTTTGTGCAAATATAAATCAATAACAACCGTCTGCGGTGGATTAACTTCTGCTTTTTGAATTATTTTAAAATTTTTCAAAAAATTCTGTTTTCGGGTGGGAATTTTCGGCTTTTTACGTATCTTATATAGTGAAGGGGTTTTTTCTGTTGCAATTTAACATGGTAATATGTTAAAATAATATTGTTATGTTCTTATTTCTCAAAACAAGGAGGAAAAACAATGAAAACAGGCAAAAGAATTTTATCAATTCTGCTCTCGCTTATGCTTATGCTCGGTATGGTGGCAACGGGAGCCGCAGGGGCGGATGCAACTGACTTTTCCGTCTCAACGCAGGCCGAGTTTGCAGAAGCAATTCAAAGCATCAATTCGGGTGAGGGCGGCGACTACACCATAACGCTTGCGGATGATATAACACTTGAAAGCTCAATTACCCTGAATAACACCGCAGAGGTTTCTCTCACGGTTTACGGCGAAAACCACACGCTGTATCTTGTAAAATCCTGCATTATCGTCAAGAGCGGCGCAGTGCTTAATCTCGGAGACGAGGATTATGATAAAACATTATCTGTTGTTGACAAACCGCCTCAGACAGGCAATCCCGACATGCCGCTTGTGTTCGCAGATTCTTCAACCGTCAATATGTATGACGGTGTTACCCTTAGCGGGCGCAACGGTATGGATACCGCAGGCGGAGTTCAGGCTGAGAAAGCAACGTTCAATATGTTCGGCGGCGAAATAACCGGTTGCCGTTCCGATACATACGGAGGCGGAGTTATAGTTTATAATTCAGCTTTCAATATGACCGGCGGAATTATAAACGACTGCACATCAAATAACGGCGGCGGCGTTTGTGTGTTAAGTAACGGCACTTTTGAAATGTCAGACGGTACAATTCAGAACTGCAGCGCCTCATTAAGCGGCGGCGGTGTTTATTTGAATAACAGCACGTTTGAATTATCCGGCGGCACAATTCAGAACTGCGAGAGTGTAAATTACGGCGGCGGTGTTTACAGCAATTCCTCATTCACAATGACAGGCGGAACAATCAAAAACTGTTCAAACACCAAATACGGCGGCGGAGGAGTCTGCGTAAGAACGCCGAGCAACACCGATATTGTCGGCTTTGAAATGAGCGGCGGAGAAATAACGGATTGTGATGTTCAGTCAAACATCAATTACGGCTTCGGCGGCGGCGTTTTGCTTATTAACGGAACAGCCGAAATTAATGGCGGAAGCAAAATATATAATAACTCTGCCGTAAGAGTCGGGGACGATATTTTCTCATTCGGCACAAGCACAAAATTAAAACTCTGCGAAGTCCCCGACGGTCTCATCCTTTCCGAAACCAACAAAACGATTGACGGCTGGTATGCAGACGGTATTCTTGACGGCGAAGAAACGGAAAGATGGAGCGAAGAATCTGCACTTGAATACACGCCGTCTCCCGATGAGTTTATTGTCACTCAGATTGCTCTGAAAGCTGCCCACGCAGCGAAAGAGACCCCCGAAATATCACTTTCGGTTTCACCCGAATCGCCGGTTTACGGCAATGCGGTTGCCATAACGGCGGCCCTCCCCGCTGATGCCGGGGGAACTGTAACATTCTCTTTTGATCCGGATTCAGAAGGGGAGCAAATAGATGTTGAAAACGGCACGGCGGTTTATACGGTTGAAAATCTATCAATCGGCACTTACAGCGTAACGGCGGTTTTCTCAGGAGACAGCAACTATTTAAGCGTTACCGATACGGTCGAAATCACGGTAAACCCCCTTGATCTCCGGCTGAAAATCGGCGAAGACAACTACTGGTATGTCAGTTATGACGGCGGTGCAACATGGACTTCGCTCGGTGTTAAGGCAACGGGCGAAAACGGCGCGGACGGACAGAACGGTCAGGACGGTCAGAATGGCGCGGACGGAATCACTCCTCAGTTGAGGATAAACAGCGAAACAAATTACTGGGAAGTCTCCTGTGATAACGGTGCAACATGGACTTCGCTCGGCGTCAAAGCAACGGGCGAAAACGGCGCGGACGGACAGAACGGTCAGAATGGTCAGGACGGACAGGATGGTCAGAATGGCGCGGACGGAATCACTCCTCAGTTGAGGATAAACAGCGAAACGAATTACTGGGAAGTCTCCTATGACAACGGCGCAACGTGGACTTCGCTCGGCGTCAAAGCGACAGGTGAAAACGGCGCAGACGGACAGAACGGACAGAACGGTCAGGACGGTCAGAATGGCGCAGACGGCATTACTCC
>JAEEGL013124959.1_pt1 | contig 46340 bp, 35 predicted proteins | sample 9134231 | NCBI WGS metagenome assembly JAEEGL01 (sample SAMN16246548, study PRJNA631951) | gut metagenome | biome: gut microbiome; feature: rumen; material: fiber-attached | host: Bos | place: Iran: Karaj | collected 2018-10 | reverse complement strand
TTCATTTTTTATAATTTGGAAACTTCTTTTGGTTAAGTCTTTAATTTCTTTATCTACAATTTTTTCCAAACATTGTCTGTCAAAACAATCGCTTATCATGACAAAGCGCATTGTCGCACCGGAAGTGTTTTTTAAAGAAAGGTAATCCTGACTTTCTACTTTTTCCCAAGAAGACGGCAAATCAATAGTAAAGGCATCATCTTTTGCCGTAAAAACAAGTGCCCAAACCCCTTGACTTAGTAAACAGAACAAAAATATGCTTACTAAAACTTTTAATTTTTTTCCCATACTTTTATTATATAAAATTACTTTGTTATGTCTATATTACGCCAACGCCCGCTTAAAAAACGCCACATCATAATAAGCCCGGATATCCAGGCATAAAATACTATCCAACCCCAAGCAGCTTTTATTCCAAGCCCTAAAACATCTACTATAATATAACTGCCTATAACTAATAAAACAGAACAAAATACCATTGCTTTCATGTGAAATTTAGTATCCCCTGCCCCTCTGATAGCATCACCAAAGCAAAGGAAAATCAAATCGCCCCATACAAAAACACAAAGCATATAAAGTAGCGGCCTTGCCTGTTTTATAATTTCCGCCATTTGAGGTCCTGCATCCGAACCGGCAAAAAGACCAAACCAGAAATCACTGAAAAGTAAAAAGGTGGAAACTATAAAAATTAAATAAATTGTTCCAATTTTTAAAGCATTATAGGCACTTTTTATACCATATTCCGGTTGTTTTTTACCTACATACTGGCCCATCAAAATCTGCCCTGAAATAGCAAGCCCCAGCATAGGCATAAAAGAGATAGATTGTAAAGTTAAAACGATATTACTTGCCGCAAGAGATATTTTATCAATATTACCCGTAAAAAAAGCAAAAACGGAAAAAGAAAATATATCCATAAAGAAGCCAAAACCATTTGGTATGCCGTATTTGATAAGTCTAAAAAACGCTTTCTTATTAAAACCAAACAACTGACCGACTTTAAATTTATCATTTATTTTAGGGCTAAAAATTATAAGTAAAAACATTATCGTTACACAAAAGCCCCCTATAACCGTTGACCAAGCCGCCCCTTTTATACCCATTTCAGGTAATCCCCATTTACCGAAAATAAGGCCATAATTTAAAACGATATTTACAACATTGCCTATTAAGTTAACAACCATTGTTATTGCTGTTTTGCCTTGCCCTGTAAAAAACCCTGCAAGAGCATTATTTATAACGGCAAAACCGCCAAATACACACAAAATAACAAAATATTGGCTTTCTAAAATCTTTACTGCGCTATCATGCGCAGAAGACATTATTATATAAGATCCAATCGGCGTTAAAGCAGCAATAATCACCCCGGAAATTGCCCCCAAAATTACCCCTTGCCACAAAGCAATACTCAAACTTGCATAGCGTTTTTGTCCGTAATAAGTTGCAACAAAGACGCTTGTATAACCGCAAGTGCCCATAAAAAAAGATATCAAAGCAAAAGACATTAAACCTGCCGGCAAACAAGCGGCCAAAGCATCCGGAGAATACCACGCAAGAAACATCCTATCCACAAACTGCATTATGCTTTGCGATGAGGTTGTTATAATTAAAGGCAAGGCGATTTTTAAAAGTAATTTTATTGAACCTTGCTCATCTTTATTAGTAATTTTTAAAGGGTTTTTCATCTTATTATTATTTAATCACAAAAAAACCTGTGCGCAAACGAATTTGCACACAGGTTAATAGCATAAAAAGGTTTTATTTCTTGGTGACCTTTACTGCTTTAAGACCTTTTTCGGTTTCTACGACTTCGTAGCTTACTTCTTGACCTTCTGCTAAGGTTTTAAAGCCGTCGCCTTGAATGTCTTGATAGTGAACGAAAAGCTCTTTAGAGCCATCTTCGGGTGCGATAAAACCGAACCCTTTTTGATCATTAAACCATTTCACTTTTCCGTTTGCCATGATTATTTCTACTTCCTTTTATTAACTTAAGTCTTATTAAAAGACCTTAGGAACTTTTTAGTTCCTAAATAAATTATATCATAAATTAAAGCCATGTCAAATGCTATAATTTAAAACGGAGCTTTTATTATGACCTTAATTGAATGCGTGCCAAATTTTTCTGAAGGCAGAGATTTAAAAAAAGTAAATGCTATTGCTGATTATATTAAAGCAAATGCAGATATTATGTTGCTTGGAAAAGAAAGCGGAGCCGATGTTAACAGAAGTGTTTTTACTTTTGCCGGAGAAAAAGAAGAAGTTTTTAAAGCGGCACTTGCTTGCGTTGAAATTGCCGCAAATCTAATTGATATGCGCGTGCAAAAAGGTAAGCATTTTAGAATCGGTGCTTTGGATGTTTGCCCATTTATTCCACTAAAGAATGCGACTATGCAAGATTGTATTATGCTAGCAAAAGCAGTTGCTGATTATACAGGAAAAATAGGTATTCCGGCTTATTTATATGGTGAGGCGGCAAGCACGCAAGAAAGAAAAAGTTTGGCTTTTATCCGTAAAGGTCAGTATGAAAATTTAGAAGAAAAATTAAAAACTCTTCCGCCTGATTTTGGCCCATCTGATTTTACCGAGCAAGTTAAAAAGAGCGGTGCTTTTTGTTTTGGCGCGCGTGATTTTTTAATTGCTTACAATATCAATTTAGATACAAAAAATTTAGACACCGCAAAACAAATTGCCAAAACTTTGCGCGCCCAAATACCTTACATAAAAACTACCGCATGGTTTATAAAAGAATATGATTTATGCCAAGTTTCAATTAATATAGAAAATTATAAAAAATCCCCTATATTATTTGTTTTTAACGAGTGTAAAAAAATAGCAAAAAATTTTAATATAAATGCTTTTTCAAGTGAGCTTATAGGGTTTGCCCCGCAAGAAGCCCTTTGCCAAAGCCGTGCTGATTTAGATAAAATAATAAAAGAGTTAGGATTTGATTATTTAAAACCTTTTAATAAAAAGGAACATATATTACCGGCGGAGTTATTATGAAAATACCACAAAGAATTTTACCTAGTAGCACTTTTACCTGCGGGCCAAGCCAGGCCTTAAAAAAGGTAGAAAATACCCCCCTTGTAAAAACTTTTTTTGAAAGATCTCACCGCAGTCCGAGTATCGCTCAAGAAGGTTTATACAGAGAAACGACTTTAAACATAAAAAAACTTTTTAATTTAAGCGATGATTACACAATTTTATTTTTTCCCGGCGGTGCAACGGCTGCTATGGATGCTGTCGTTTGGACTTTAACAAAAAAAAGTATCAGCGGGCTTATTTTTGGTTCATTTTCTAAACGCTGGACGAAGGACACCAATTTTTTAGATGGCATTAAAAAAACTTTTGTTTCTTTTGATTATAAAAAAGAAAATTATAAAGAACTGGATTTTAAAGCTTCTTTAATTTTGCTTACTTTAAATGAAACTTCCCACGGCATACGCCTGCCGGAAAAAATATTAAAAGATATTTACACCAAAAAAAGCAAAGATACTTTGGTGGCTTGGGATGTAACTTCCTGGGCGGGTATGAACCAAGTTAAACCTTATTTTGATATTATGCTTTTTAGCACGCAAAAAGGCTTTGGTGCAGGTGGCGGAACTTGCGTTTTAATTATGAATAAAAAAGCTATTAAACGCGCCGAAGAAATGCAAAAAACAAAAAAAATTCCTTTCTTTTTAAACTTAAATAACGCTTTACATTTTGCTCCTTTATACCAAACTTTAAACACGCCTTCAACAATAAATATTTGGATGTTAAACGAAGGGGCAAAATATATGCTTAAACACGGCGGACTTAAAAAGATGGAAGACCTTACCCGCGCACACGCAAAAGTTTTGCTTGATTATGCCAAAAAATCAAATTGGCTAGCACCTATGATAGATAAGGCGGAGTTTCGCTCCCCCGAAACTTTAACTTTAAAAATTACTGATGATAAAATAAGGGATACACTTGTAAACAAAGCCCTTAAGCAAACAAAAAAGAGAAATCTTGCCGACGGAATAAAAAAGTTTTCAAGTATAAGTGAAAATTCTTTAAGGATTGCCTGCTTTCCTTTTATTGATCCAAAAGGCACAAAAGAATTTATAAAACTTACAAAAACTTTAGATTATATCGCAAAGCATTTAGATAAAAATTTAAAAAATAATGCCTTTTAAATTTTGGGCTAAATCTGCATAATGACGAGGAGAAAGTTCTTCTGCTCTAGCGGAAACTTTTATATTGCTTTTAGCTAAAATCTTTATTAAATCATCTTTATTTTTTTTGTAAACTTCGCTAAGCGCGTTTAAGATGGTTTTTCTTCGGTAAATAAAAGCACATTTAACAAGTTCGTCAAAGTTTTTTTTGTGTTCTGCGGAAACAAAAAAAGTTTTATCTTTTGGTTTAATTAAAACAACTTCGCTATCAACTTTAGGCGGTGGGTTAAAACTGCCGGGGCTAACACGGCACACACTTTGAACATTTGCGCGCGCCTGAACCATAATAGATAAAGGACCATAAAGTTTTGTTTCCGGCGTGGCAAAAAACTTGCGCGCCTGTTCGCGCTGGAACATAAAAACAGCACAAGCAAAACCGGGCAAATCTAAAACTTTAAGCAAAATTTGCGCCGCATCAATATAAGGCAAATTGCTAATAAAAGTTTTTTTACCTTCGGGGAAATCAGCTTCTGTTAAAGTTAAAAAATCTTTTTCAATTAATTTATAAGTTGCCCAGGCAGGCAAATTTTGTTTTAAAAACTCACTCATTTTTGGGTCAATTTCAACTAAAGTAAAATCGTTAACACCTTTATTTAAAAGATTAAAAGTTAATGCGCCTTTGCCGGGGCCGATTTCAATTAAAGAACCTTCCTGATTATCAATAAGCGCCCCTGTTATTTTATCAATAATGCCTTGATTAACTAAAAAATGTTGGCCGTATTTTTGCATAAAAAATTTATTCCTCCGCCGTTAGAATTTCAAGATTACTTTGTGCAATTTTATTATTTTTATTTATCTGTAAAACTTGCGTATAAATATTTTTGGCTTCATCTTCGCGCCCTAAAATGACATAAGAAGTGCCTATCCCCAAAAAACAAATTTCTTTTAATTTATTATTATCTTTTACTAATTTATTTGCTTTTGTAAAACTATTTAAGGCCTGCTTGCCTTGACCGAGAGTTAAATACATAAAACCGGAAAGAATATAATTTTGAATTGTCGGTTCTTTTAAAGTTTTTTCTTCAATATCATTTTGCACTTCTTCAATATATTTAAGCCAAGTTTTACCCACGACCCAAAGCCCCATATCATTACCCACATTATAAGGGTTATAAGTTGCTTTTGCCCCGATAGAGTTTTGCGCCTGGCCGTAAGCGGTGTTTTGCGCGCTTAAACTTGGGGCATCTTTTTTTAAACTAGAGGCCTGCAAAAACATTTTGATATTATTTTCTTTTGAGCCCTCTTTTAAAACATTATTTAAGCCGTCAAAAAGTTTATCAAGTTGCTCTTTGCGCCCTTCATCCGTTGCGGGAGCAAGCGTAAAAGAACGGCTAAAAGTGCTTGCCAAAATTTGTTCGTATTTTTCATCAAATTTAGAAGGTTTTAAAACTTCGCTACTGGTTTTTTCCACAATAGGATTAAAGTTTTTAGGTGTAAGTTCCGTTTGCACTTCAATATCAATTTCTTCTTCCGGAGAGATTTTAGATAAACGTTTTTTAAAGCCGGCAAGTTGGTTATCTAGGTCGTTTTGATTTTGATTATTTTGCGCATTGTTTTTTGTGCTATATGAAGGTTTACCGCCATAAGAAATTGATAAAGCAAGACCCTCGTTTGAAGTTGGCGCAATTAAAAAAGCACGCTCAATAATATCTGTGGCTTCTTCAAATTTATTTTGTTTTAAAAGCAAATTGACTAAGCGAAGTCTTGCAATACTATCGCCCGGTTTTAAGGAAAGGGCTTTAGAATAATAACCTTTTGCGCGTGCACTTTCGCCAAGTTTTTCTGAAAGAACGGCTAAAGCCAAAATTGCCTCTTCATAATAAGGATAAAGTTTTAAAGATTTTTTAAAAGATTCTTTTGCCAGCTCATCACGGCCTAAAAATTCATACAAAGAACCTAACTGATAAACATATAAAGGATGTCTTGGTTCAAGTTCAACCGCACGGCGAAAGTGAAATAAAGAGTTTTCATAATCATTTAAAGCTCCGTAAGTAGAGCCAAGATTCATATTTACATCGGCGCGGTTTGGCTCTTTTTTATAAGCCGCTTGGAAATGCTCTAAAGCGGGGTTAACTTCGCCTTTCCAGGCATAAGCAATACCCATAAGTTGATGGGCTTGGGCATTTTCGGGGTCAATATCAAGAGCGGCGCGATACTCGGCCATGGCCTCTTCTAAGCGGCCTTGCCAATAAAGAGAAATACCCAAAAATATATGAGGATAGGGTTTGCTTGGGTCTTTTATTGTTGCCTTGGCAAAAGTTTGCTCGGCTGCTTTATAATTGTGTTTTGCAAGGTCATAAAAGCCCTGTTTTAAATTGAGGGTAGATTGCTCGTGCATAAGATTTTCCCAATAGGTTGGATAATAATTATTTTCAAGATTAGCTTTTTGTGCGTTTATGCCAAGCCCGCTACCGCCAAGAAATTTTGGCAAAGCGGCTGATGTTAAAAGCGAGCAATTAAGTAAAATTAAAGAAAGTAAAAAAGCAAATTTCCTCATATATAAATTATATTAAATATGCTAGTTTTAAGACAAAAAACACCCCGCTCTAAAAAGAACGGGGTGTTAATTTCAAACTGCTTTTTATTAGTGTCTAACAGTTCCTTTGATTATGACCTTTCTATCTTTAGATTCTTGTAATCTATAGTTTGCCTCATCAGCAGCAGGCCAGGCTTTCTTGCCTGCAGGAAGAGGAGGTCTTTGGAAGACAGCATCTCTATCACCAACACCATAGATTGTAACTGATTCTTCAGGGTTAGAAGGATTGGAGATAGTGTTTCTTCTCTTAGGCCAGCTTCTGTATTTAACCCATCTGCTATCAGGGGCAATACCTTGATAATTGCCTAGGCCGTCGCTTGTAGGGGTAACCTGAAGGTCAACACCATGTCTGGCCCATTCTTGTTGGACCTGTCTTGACACTTCCATAGCCCTATCAAAAGATAATCTCTTATTATTATTTTTGACTTGACCTTTATCATCGGTTACCGTGGTTTTGGAAGCGTGACCTTCTATGATAGGATTATCGCAATCGTGCATAACTTCATAGATTCTTTGAAGCGGTAATTGTTTCTTCAGTTCATATGAAGCGTTCCAGAAGAATTCACCTATCAACTGAACTTCACAAGGCCCATAGATAACATCTGTGTATTCCGGTTGCTCAGGTTCCTCGCTTGGATCAGGGTTGCAATACGGACAGAGCGGAGTACCCGGTTTAACAGGGTTAATAGCACTATAATTTGTGGTTAACGGGCTTTCCGGATCAACAGGTTCTGTTGAATCAATACTTTCCGTTTGGAATATACCCAAGGCCTTAGCCTTTGCCGCACAGATAGGCGTGCAAGGATAAGAAGCCTGACCGCTTGTAAATGTCTGCGAAGTGCGGATATGATAAGTTGTTCTGCCATCTATACCCACAAATGACGTGCTGGGATATATTTGTTTGCCAATATAACATTTACCTGCGCCGTCATCTTCAGGGTTAGGGTTGCAGTAAGGACAAAGCGGATCGCCCGGTTTAACAGGTAAAATATCATCCGGATTTTCAGTTAGAGGTTCATCTCCCCAACGATCATAGGTGGTATCATCTGCATTTCTGATAGCTTGATAAATAACCTTTGCTTTATCTGCACATATAGACCAGCATGGATTTTCAGCATTGCAAGGTGTTATCTCCTCTTCACTAATGCGGATGTTGTAATGTAAACGATGGCTTTCTAATGTAATACTTGGATAACAATGTTTGACATTATATTTATCTTCTATATAGCATTGACCATCGCCAGCCGGTTTATTCTTAGGTTGTGAAGGATTGCAGAACGGACAATTCGGATCGACATAAATACCATGAGCTTGCAATTCTTCTTTTGTTAAGGGGGCAATATTGGGTAAAGGATCGCCACTGCCGGGTCTATCCACAATATGCGCACCGCCATCAGCATCTTTACAGAGAGGCTCGCAACGTAAGAATTCACCTGAGGCATCAGGATCGTCTACAGGATTATTGCTTGTTTTAAACAAATAACCGCGATATTCTACTGCATTATAAAGTTTGCCGTCAGCGGCATCTCTGCAGTATTTTTTATTAATATCAAGGCAGTCATTTGTTTCACCACAGCCCCACATATAGTGGCAAATACCGTTTGCATAACGATGATTTGGCAGTGTGTCTATTACATCTTCAACTCTTGTGCTATAGATGACACCATTTCTATAGTTTATTCTCTTATCTACATCTTCATCATCTGTAGTAATCCAAAGAACATAACCGTCACCGGCGCGGGCAAGAACTCTACTGCCTTTTGCATCATCTTTAATAGTTGAAGATAAACCGACTTGAACTGCTCCGATGAAGTTTGTTTCGGTGTATTCTTCGCCGTTTTCATCTTTTTTGGTTGTAGATATTCTCTGATCTTCAGCCAAACGGCTAAAATCTATAACCTTTTTGATATGGAAACCCGATCTTTCAGGGACGGTGGTACTTTCACCATCTTTGAAATGATCTTTACTGGCTGTTTCACCGCCTTGAACTTCTTCCAACACAACAGCAATAGTTTTTAGACCAGGATTTTTAATGGTTGCGCTGATAGCATGCCATCCGCCGGCATTTGGAATAAATGCTGTTGTTTCGTTACAAACTACACCTTCTAGCGGAGAACTGTTTAGATTACTTGTGTTGTCTTTTGTATTTATCCTTAAAGGAGCAATTTTTCCATCTAAGCGATTCTTTGGGACACCGCAAGTAGCAACAGTATTAAATCTGCCCATGGAATTAGAAGGATCTCTCCATTTTCCATAAGTCTTTAAGATTTCCTGAACGCGTTTTTCGCTAAGACATTCACCGCGGTCTATGGCGTTTTGGATTCTCTTTTCGGCTTCTCTTAAACCTCTGTAATAGTCGCCGGATTCCCAATAGATTTCTTCTTCGGAGTTATAATTACCTTTTTTGTTCTTATAATCTTCAAGATTTCTATCAAAGGTTGGGTCATCGTTACCTTCGGGGAAGAATCCTGCGCCTGTTGCGCCAACTCTATAAACAACGACTTTAGTCATACCTTTTTGGTAAGGGATATCGTTGATTCCCGGGATAGCATGGTTAATGGCTACGGCACATTCCTGGTCGCCTTTTTTACCCATTACATAATATCCCATTTTTCTATATTGTTTAACTCTTACTTTGCCGTTTCTTTCTGCGACGATATCAACTTGCATAGGATCGCCATACATATTAACACAAACGCCTTTGCGTCTGTTTTCATATTTATCTTTAATATCGTCAAGAGAAATACCTAAACAATTTAAACGGGTTTCCCAAAATCCTTTATGAGCCCCGCTATCTTTAAACTTTATTACGCCATGTGCATATTGGGTACAAGCTTGTTCCCAAGGCAAGCCGGCAACAGGATCTCCTGATTTTTCTTTGCCGCCTTCACTTTTAAAGTCGGAAACATATTCTCTTCTTCTTACATATACTTCTTCGCCTGTTATAGGGTTTACGCACTTAGCATCACGGGCGCCACCATCGGAACCTAAAAATTTGCCAACACTAAAATCAGGAGAGCCGGTGATTAAACAAGAAGCAAGACCGGCAGTAAGTTTAATTAAACTATCGGAAACCATCTTTTCCCAGTTATAATGCCAAAGTTCCCATCTCATTTGGGAGCGTTTTTGCATCATATCCCACCACCAAGGTTTTAAGGGGCTATGATTCCAATTATTAGCGACATTACCGCCTGCACCGGGCCTATTTGGGCCGGCACCGGGGCCACCGCCCCCTTTAACATCGCCTAAAGGTTTGCCGTCAACATCTGCAAGTTGGGCATCCATAAGGGCTTGTTTTGCACCGGGGGTGTTCATTGCGCCAATAGAGCGGGCTGCTTCTGCATATAAAGCATCATTGCCGGTTAAATTGCGGCCTTTGCCTGCAGCTTGAAGAGGTTGCAAAGCAACCGGTCTGACACCGGGGCCTTGAACTTTTTGGGCTGCATCTCTTGCGCGGCTGCCAAAAGCCATACTATGCCCGACACCGCTACCGGCACCCGGGGAAACCATTGCACCGGATCTTAAAGAACCGATGGCTGTGGGTACGCGGTTTACGGAATTGCGGACAGATCTTTTAACCGTTCTGCCATATCTTGAAGTAGCAGGGGAAGAAGAGTATTCTTCGCTTCCATAACTAGAACGGGAAGAATAATCTGATTCAGAAGATTCGCCTTCGCCTGAACCTGCACCATAAGTATCAATAGTATCTTTGGCGGAGGAGTCTTCTTCTCCATGACGGATAATTAAATCAAGAGGATTGCGGAAGCTAGATACAGCAATTTCCCCTTCGGCTGATTCGGGTTTGTTAAATTCTTCTAAATATCCATCACTACCATCGCCCCAGACGACAGAAGGGGTATCAATATCTCCCGCTTCTCTGCTGAGGAAGGGCAACAATAGCAAAGCTAGTGCTGCCACGATTATAAAGGGCAAGTCCCTTTGCGCACGCTCAAAAAGGGTGCGTTTTGCTTTAACTTCCCCGCCCACACGGGAGGGAATACGCTTAGATAAAGGTAAAGTTTTGCTTTTCTTTAACTTGTCACTAAACGTAAAGCTATCCTTTTTCATAACAATCCTCCTTTTAGTTTACGGACATAAACCACATAAAATGCTCTATGCCCTCTATCTTATATTTTTACTGCTTTTACTTCTTTTTACTTCTTGGGCTTTTATCTAAGTCTTAAGCCCCTTGCTATGAAATCTGTTTTTACTTCCTTTTAACTAAAGTTTACCATTTATTTTTTCTATTTCTTTTTTATTTTTTAGGTAAACTTGTTATATCTATAATTTTGCCAAAGGCAAAACCTTCTTCAAGACGGGCGCTTATATAATCTTTACAAAATTCTTGATTATAACTGCCTTGAGAATTATCACAGATATTAAAACTACCTTCAATATCACTTGGCATTATAGGCACTTTTGAATCGGCACAATCTATTAACTCTTCTTCGCTCCAATCGGGATGTTCGTTTTTGCACTCTTTCTTTGCCTTATTCCATTTCTTTCTTTTAACGTTATTTATTCTAACTTCGCCATCAGTTCCAAAAACACTTACATTTCTGCATTTCCTAAACATAACACCATTTTTTGAAACAGCAAGTTTTAAACTTCGTGCCATTTCAGAACAACTTTTAATAGGTTCTTCAAAGGTTATACCACATTGGGTAGCAAATTTTTTGCGATCCCTGCGAACTTGTTCGCAAAAATCACTAAGATTATCTACTTCGCTATTCCAATCTTCTCTTGCAAATTTTGTCGGCTTATTCTTATTAGTATCACCTTTGCATAAACCCGGTATATCTGTTTTTACAGGATCAACACCTTTTATATGTTTAAGTTGATACATATATTCTAATTGGGCTTGCACTCTTGCCAAATAAGTGGCAATACTTTGTTTATAAGTTTCTTTAAGTTCAGAACATTTTTGAACACTTTGAGCACTTGAATTAAGCGAAAGCATAGGGTTTGTTGAGCCCCCCATAATAACGGCATCTTCATCTGTTACAAGACTTTGATCTTGTGGGGATCCGCCATCAAAAGCCGCAACTGCAATATCGGAAGCGGCAGTGGGTAATTTTGCCCCTGTGGCATATCTGCTAAAGAAATAGGAATTGCCTAAATCTTTAAATAAGCCGTAAACAGGACGACCGATTTTTGTATCGGTTCTGTTTAATTCCGGATTAGATACACCAAATACACTCGTGCCGGATAAGGCACGGGCAGCTTGCATTACTTTTTCATAAGTGCTATCTTCTTTGCTTGCTAAAGAAGCAATATTTCCGCCACCTACAATATTGGAAATATTGGAATCTTTTAAGTTAAGAATACTTGCAATATCTTGTAAATCATCTTTTTTAAGAGGTTTGCCAAAAGCTTCTGCCTGTAAACCTGCCGCAGCGGCAAGGGCTTCCATAGCACCACTACGAGCCGCTTGGGAAGAACCGGAAAGTCTGGCCGGATCAAAACCTTTGGCAAGCATATTTTTATCAAAGACAATTTCCCTATTAACATTATTTTTATTAAAAGGTTTTATTTTGCCGCCTAATCTTTTTTCCATTTCCATAGCTTCTTTGGCATTTTTTTCATAGGCCTCGGCAAGTCTATCTGAAGTTAAAGTAGCAAAAGGCGAAAGCCCACCACCATAATTACCCGAGCCATTATAACTAAGATTGCTGGCACGTAATTCTTGTATTTTATTATCTTTTGTGCCGATAGCATAAGAAGCAAAATCTGCCATAGTTAAATTGCGTGTTGCATCAACATTTAGGCCGATTGCCTGGGCAATATAACTAAACCCGGGTATATTAGAGGTAGGCACAACAACTGAGACCACACCCAAAGTAGCAACTAGGCCAAGCGAAGCCAAGGCCGCTTTTTTACCAAATGTTAAGCGGTTCTTTTTAGCTGCTTGATTAACTACTACTTTTGCCTTTTTCATAATTTTATTCCTCTTTTAAAAACGGCTAAAATTGCTGTTTTTGAAAAGTGCTTTCCCCAAGTTTGCTTGTTCTTAAAGTGCCGATTTGCGTTTTTTGCTGAGTAGGTTGTTTTGTATTCTTAGGTGTAAAAGTTTTTGAGGCACCTACCCCGCCTTTTGTTGAAATATTTGTTGCTTTTTGTAATTCCTGCTGTTCTTGTAAACGCTCAAGTCTTTCCTGTTCAAGTAAAGCACGCTCGCGGGCTTCTTCTTGGGCTTCGCGGGCTTCTTCTTCTTTGCGGATTCTTTCTTTTTCGGCAATAATCTGTCTGTATTCCGCAAGTTGTCTTTCGTAATCTCTTATTTCAGACTCTTTGCTAGTAGTTCTTTTATTAGAAACAATATTCTTAAAGCCCGGATTTATACCGCCGCCCTGATTATAAAGACTTTCATTATAAGCAAGAAGCTCGGGATTATTTCTTGCTATAATAGAAGCTCTATATTGTGCTATTGCTTGCATACACTTTGGGCAATCTTCAACCTTTTTAGGCGCAAAAAAATGCATAAATACACAACAGATTATCGTATAAAATATCCCACTAAATAGCATTGTCGTAATAAATCTTCTACCTTTCATAATCTTTTCCCCATTTTAATATTATGACTTCTTAGCTCCAATTATCATTTCCATTATACTCTTACCAATACCTGATATAGAAGAGCCAACTGCTGCTCCAATACCACTACTTGCAGCACCTGTAGCAGCACCACTTGCAGCGGCACCTGCAGCGGCACCTGCAGCAGCACCTGCTTCGGCGGCACCTGCCGCAGCACCACCTGCGGCACCCGCAGCAGCACCTATAGAACCAGCAAGCGCACCCAAGAAGCTCATTGCCATAAGGCCGTTTAACAGGCCAAACAAGGCCCATGGACTCCACATAGAACCTTTACCCGGCAAACCTATACCATTGTTGTTATTAGATAATTCTACCATTTGATTTAAGCAGTTTGCATAACTAAACTCTCCGCCCCACATAAAACCTGATATAACAACAGCACCGGCCGTACATATAGCACCTGCAATTAAATAACACCAAGGACCACCCGCTTTTGCTAGAATTACAGCTAAAGATGCTGCAAAAGCAACACCAGCTACCATCATCATAATTTGCATTTTATTTCTGGCTTTTTTAGCAGCTTCGTTATATTGATTAACGGTATCATCAATTAATTTAAGATCTTCATTTAATTTACTAAGATCCGGCCCGTTCATATCTTGTAACGCAGAATTTGCGGCTTTTTGTAAATTTTCTCCTTGCAAATTAACGGCATCGGCTTCTTTACTACCATCAAAAGCGGCTGCAGCATCTGCTGCGCCTTTTGCGGCATCGCCAACAACAGCGTTTTTACCGGACATAGAATATTTGCTTGCACGACCTAAATCGCCAATACTTTCATGATTTCCGCCTAAAGCGCTGCGCCCTCTTGTTTGGCCTTCTGCAGAAGTAGAGTTCATCCCCATAGCACCAATACTGCCGGATGCTCCTTTTAAATTATTGGTATTGGCTTTGGCTAAAGCAACTTTGGAGGAATCTAAAGTGCCGGAAGTGCCTCTATTATTGCCAATACCGCCATAAACCATTGAGGTTGAGCCGGTTTCAATACCTTTAATACCGCTACCATCTGCAATTTTGCTTGTTTTAAGGGTTGCTCTTGCTTTGTCGCCAAGTTCTTTACCTTTTGCAATTTTGGCATCTCTTTGTGCTTGAGCGGCTGCCACATCTTCTGCAGAAACACCGACTCTTGCTTTATCGGAGGTCCCCATGCCTTCAATTTCGCCAGCGCCATAGCCGGTAGAATTATCACTAATCCCTGCAGTGCCTGCTTGGGCATTATAAGCTACACCAGTATTTTGTGCGCCGGTTCTGCCTCTTAAAGCAAGGCGTTCTGTGCCTGTGATAGTAGGTCTGGAGCCATCTCTGCTGCTTTGTGCATAATTGCGGGCAGCAATAATATCATCAACATCTGCACCGGAATAAGTCCCTTCGTAAGAAGAATAACCTTTTTCAATGGCATTAGAAGCAAAACCTTTTTCAGAATCACCACTGGAACTAAAATTGTTCATAAGACCGATGCCAACCATTAAGGTTGCCACACCGATAGCGCCACCAACAATTACTTGTTTGGAAATTGCGCCTATATTGTTTAGTATCTTTTTCATTTTATTTTCCTCCGTTTTTCTGGAAAAAGTCATCCATTACTTTTTGCACTATCTCGTTATTCTTTACTGCATTTCTATAAGCCGCTTCTCCCGCAGCTTTTGAATTATTTATGTCGTTTTTATTATTTGTGTTTTTATTATTACCAAATTTCGCATCAATTGAAGCTTGAGCATAAGCCTGAACTATATTTAAACCTGATTGAATAATCTGCTCGCCAAGTTTCAATAAAGCCGGCCCCCAATAACACTCAAAAGACATTTTATTTTTAGGTTTAGTGCAAGGATCTTTTTCTTCTTCTGTCTTTTGTTTTTCCTTTTCTGCTTCGTTCTTTAAATCTTGTAAATCTTTATCACTTACGGCCTTTTTAAAGTCTTCAGCATTAAATTTATCTGCGAACTCATCCATCCCATCAACAAGGCCTTCATCTTCTGCTTCAAGATTATTATTTGTAAAAGCATCCGAAGCGGCCTGAGCTGCAATATCTGCATTTTGGGCGCCTGCACCCCTTTGGCTTTCCTCTATTGCACGGTTAAGGGTAGCAACTCTGCCTTTTATATCATTTTTAGCAACTAATTGTTGCGTTCCGCCGATACCACTGGTAGAGCCATTTGTTTTTGAACCTTGCTGTCTTGATTTATCTTGACTGGTCCAAATAGAAGTGCTTACCCCGCTTGAGCCACCACCTACTGATACCATACCACCTCTTGTTAAACTACCCGGATTTGTTTGTGTTCTAGGCCTTTGGGTATAAGTTGCCGGTCTTGAAACACCTCTTGCTTGTCTTCTTTCTCTTACTTTGCGGGCTTGTTTATATTCTTCATCAGGAGCAGCAGGTGTGCCTTCTGTTTTATCAATCTCTTGTCTTTCTTCTTTATCTTTTTTATCAAAGAGCCCCCCCGCTATTTTTGTTTGCGGGATATCACTATATTTGCCCATTTCAAGCAAAACTTTTTCTGCTTCATCATCAACGGCTAAATCGGCAAGGTCAAAAGCAACACTTTTATAAGAATTGCCGGAGGATTTTTCCTCTCCGCCGGATAAAACAGGAACTAAAATAGTTAATAAAAATATTGCAGAAACACAGCAGGAAACTATTGTATAAAGTTTCTTTTCGTCCTTTTGTTGTTTGCTTTTTCCGTTTTTAACTATAAGGCCGAAACTCTTTTCTTGTTTTGTTTTGGCACTATTCATAAAGAAGCCAAAACCTTTTGGTTTTTGTTCTGTCATAAAATTTCCCCTTTATACCACTATAGCACAATTTATCAAAGATGACAAAAAATTTTACTCCTGCTGACCCGTTTCCCATAACTTCAAGAAACGCTCAAACATGGAGTTTGCTTAAAGATGCTAACTTGCACCTACTACTAGTATACACCCTATTTTTAAATTTGTCAAGGGGTATTTTTAAATTTTTGCTAGTTTATTTATTAATATATATATGTAATATATATGTTATATTAAGTAAGACTTTCTAAATATGTCCTTAAATTTTCTTTTTTGGCGCGGGCAAAGGCCTTCTCAAAAATAGTATCGGCAAGTTTCTTTTGGCCTTGTAAATAATAGATTTGCGCTAAGCTAATTTCGGTTAGTAATTGCCCGCGGATTTCATCACTTGCGCCAAAAAGTTTTTTAGCTTCAAGTAAAGTTTTTAAGGCCACTTTTAAATTGCCTTGGTGTTTTAAAATATCGGACTCGCCCCATTTAACAAAACCAAGGTCCACTAAATCATTTATGGAAGAATATAATTTATCAGCAACAATATAATGTTTCATTGCTTTTTTATATTCGCCAAGTTGACGAAGGCCGTTGGCAAGACCGCAATTAGTATAGGCCTTACCAAAAACATCATCGGTATTTTTAAAAAGTTTTTCGGCAAGTTTATAATTTTTTACACAATCTTTAATATTACCGGCAATTCTGCTGATACCGGCAAGCCCGCAAACGCCGTAAGCAACTGCAATATTATCTTTGGCTTTTTTGGCAAGTGTAATTGATTTTTTAAATTCCAAAATACCTTGCGCAAAATTACCTTCAAGACGGCTGATACCGCCAAGAGCCCAATAAATAAAACTCTGGCCGGAAATTTCGCCTTGCTCTTGATAATAATTTAAAGTTGTGTTTAATAAAACTTTGGCATCTTGTAATTTGCCTTGCGCTCTTAAAGCAAGGGCTCTTTCCTGCAAAGCTAAGACGGCAAAATCTTCAAGTTCGGCCTTCTGGGCAAGTTTTTCTGCAAGACTTGCATTTTTATAAGCAAGGTTTGCACGCCCTAAAGTGCGCTCACATTTAGCAAGAGCCAAAAGTAAATCAATTTTACCTTCTACTTCACTAGAAGAAATATTTTTTAAAGCTAAATTATAAGTTTTTATTGCCTCTTCAAAACTGCCAAGCATTCTTTGCGCTTCGGCAAGGACAAATAAAATTTGCCAATTTTTTGTTTTAACTTTGCCAAGTTCTTTTAAAACTTGAGCCGGTTTATTTTGGTCAAGTAAATCTTCAAAGTAAGAGGCATTTTTCATAATTAACTCTTGTAAACCTCGTAATTGATATGAGGGAAGATATTATCTCTCTGTTCTAAATTATAAACATAACCCTCGTCAATTCTATTACCCATAATCATTTCGTAAAGGGCAATAAAACGTTGGATATGATCTTTAGTGCGTTTTGTGGAATATTCTTTTGCTGTGCCGACGGTCATTAAGAAAGCCCAGTCGGATGATTGCATTAAAACAAGTTCTCTTGCAGCTTGATTTAATGCCCTTCTTAAAACGCCGTCCGCATTAGGGAATTTATTTGCCATTTCTATCATTCTTTGGGCAGCTTTAATAAGGTGTCTGTAAATCCAATCATTACCGCTGTTAAGCCAAACATCATGGTAGCCCTTATCGCCCCAAGAGGACATTGAGGGTTGCGCCACTTGATTGACGGGATATTTTTGTAAATATTCCATAGGGGTAATAAGTTTAATATCTTTTTGGTCGTAGTAAATCTTCTTAAAAAGATATTCCAAAAATTCTATACCTTCATACCACCAGTGTCCGTAAAGTTCGGCATCATACATAGAAACAACTAAAGGTTTTCTATCGGTAATAACGCTTGCAAGATATTCAATTTGTTTTTGGCGGTTAAACATAAAATTACCCGCGTGACTTGCTGCAACTTCGCGTGCATGACTTGGGTAGTAGGGCTGCTTTTGGTTCAAAGAAACTTTACCGGTAATTTTATGATATTTCATACCAATATTTCTTCTAACACCATCGCTATGTAAATAAGGTTTTATATATTCATAGTCAAGGTCATAGCCGAGGTCGCGGTAAAATTCTCTATAATTAGGATCGCCGGGGTAGCCGCTTTCTGCGCTCCAAACCTGTTGGGCTGATTCCATATCTCTAGCAAAAGCCGCAACACCGTTTGGTGTATAAACAGGTGCGTAAATGCCGTATTTAGGACGCGGAACAGAGTGCATAACACCATGCGATTCCATAAAGAAAAATCTTATGCCTTCTTCCTGTAAAAATTTATCATCGCCGGGGTTATAAGCGCACTCGGCAAGCCAAATACCTCTCGGTCCACGGCCAAAATGACGTTTATAATCTTCAACGGCAATTTTAATTTGCGCGCGCACACTTTCTCTATGCACTTGCAAAGGCAAATAGCCGTGGGTAGCACAGCAGGTAATAATTTCAAGTTTACCCATATCTTGGAATTTTTTAAAACCTTCCAAAATTCTGCCGTGATAATAATTTTCAAATAAATCTTGATAGCGCAAAAATTTATTTCTATACATTTGCGCGACTTCTGCAAATTCGGTATTTCTTGTGCGTTCAATTTCTTTTGCACTTAATTCAATTCTTTGGTTTAAATAATGTCTAAAGCGGGAGATTAATAACTCATCACTCATCATAGCGCACAAAGGCGGTGTTAAGGACATTGTTATTCTAAAATCAACGCTTTCTTTTATTAAGTTTTCATAGACATTAAGCAAAGGTAAATAGGTTTCCACCATTGCTTCAAAGAACCAATCTTCTTCTAAGAAATCGGGGTATTCGGGGTGTCTGATAAAAGGTAAATGGGCATGTAAAACTAGGGATAAATAGCCTTTTTCTTCCATAGGGGTTAGGCCTCCTTTTGTCTTTGTGCTTTAATTGTAATGGCGCGTTTCTTTTCAGCTTTGGTTTTGTGTTCCGCGCGGATAGGAATAACAACTTGCCCGTCTTGCAAGGAGTATCTCAAAGAAAAAGTGCCGTCCTCATTTAATTTTAAGGGAGTTGTGCCAAGCATAACTTTTGCATTTTTGCTGGCTTGGCCGTAAACTATAAGTTCGCAATCGGCTTTAAGCCAGATATCTTCATCAGTTTCTTCTGCTTCGGGGCGCACTAAAGCGGCCGAACTCCACGAAGATATATGGGAAGAAGGCAAAGAGTTGATATCAAAATCAAACATTTTCCATTTATGGGTAAAGATATGTTGTAATTTTTCGCTAGAACCGCCTTGTCTATCAAACATATCCTGACCGGACATTTTTAATAGTTTTTGATAATCGCCTTCAACCATCATCCATTTTTCGTCTATTACATTGGAAACTCTGCCTGGCGGTAAAGTTGTGCCGTTGCTGCGGGTAATTAAAATAAATCTGCCATCAGGGGTAAGTAAGCCAAGATCGCAAATATATCTTCTTGCGCTAGCGGCGTTGATATACCAACTTCTTGCATCAAGCACCACATCAATATCAAAAAAACTATTGGCATTTGTTCCGTCAAAATTTTCTTTATCTGTTACATCATATACACGGATAATGCTTTTTGCTCTTTCAAAAATATCTTGCCCGTAAGTATCTTTTATATATTCATAAGTTTCTTTTACGATATCCCAAAACAGAAACATCCAATTTGGATCTTTTGGTAAAAGGTAGCTTTCTGTTGCGCCATAACTTTGTGGCAAATCATATTGTGCTTTATCTTGCTCGCCGTGATTTATTCTTATAACGGCTGTTGATGAAAGTTTTTCGTCCATACTTTTCCCCTTATTTTTCTTTTATAAGTCCTAATTTTTCAATTTCTTCAAGAGTGGGTTTTACAAATGTTTGGGAAACTTCAACCGCTTTTTCGGCTGAACCTATATCTTTTAGGCCATTTCCCCCCACAACGATTGCAACACTTTCGTCTTTCTTAATTGCCCCTTGCTGGGCAAGTTTTTTTAGTCCGGCATAAGTAACAGCCCCGCTAGGTTCTGCAAAGATACCGGTTTTTCTTGCAAGTTCACGCATGGCAACTATTATTTCTTCGTCTGATACACTTAAGGCCATGCCGTTTGATTCCTGTAAGGCCTGAAGGGCCAAATAAGAATCTCTTGGATAATTTACGGAAATGCTATCTGCTATTGTTGAGGCCTGAACTGCAGTTGCATCAGTTTTACTTTCCCACGCATTTTTAATAGCGGCACTTCCTTCTGCCTGAACGGCAATCATTTGAGGCATTTTTTCAATTATGCCAAGTTTACTAAAATCGGTAAAACCCTTCCACATACCGCTTAAAATTGTGCCATCTCCGACGGCGACAATAACTTTATCCGGTGCTTCCCATTGCATTTGTTCGCAAATTTCAAAAGCGCAGGTTTTTTTACCCTCTCTGCCAAAGGGATTAAAACCGGCTGCTCTGTTATACCAGCCGTATTTAGCAGAAGCGGCTTTGCATAACTCAAAAGCATCGTCGTATGTGCCATCTATTCTTATAACTTGCGCACCATACATATAAAGTTGCACAAGTTTTGGAATAGGGGTATTTTTAGGTGTAAAAATAACTGTTTTTAAATCTAAACAGGAAGTTAAACAGGCAAGGGAATCACTTGCGTTTCCGCTTGATGCATCCGTAATAACTTTGGCACCGAGTTCTAGTGCGCGTGCAACAGCAACAGCGCTACCTCTATCTTTAATAGAACCGGTTGGGTTTCTGCCTTCGTCTTTAATATATAATTTTGAAATACCGAGTTCTTTTGCTAAATCATCTACTCTATAAAGCGGGGTCCAACCCACTTGAACGGGTGGCATTTCATCATGTTCTTCAACAGGTAATAAATCTACATAACGCCAAATATTATAGTTTGTGTTTTTTTCCAAAACATCATAATCAAAGCGTTTATTGATTAATTTATAGTCGTAATTTATTTCCAAATTACCCCCGCAGGAATTGCAAACATAATCAGATTCCCGCGTTGTGTGTTCTTTTCCGCATTGGACACATTGTAAATTTAATATCTTTTTCATACCCATATATTATACCATTTTATGTGATTTATTTATGTTTTTTTGGCAAAAAATACCCCCCGAGGCAAAAACCTTGGGGGGTTTATAGAGTTTTTATTTTATTATCGGTTGTTTTTTATATTTGGGGTCTAACTCACAAGCTCTTGCATAATCCGATTTTGCACCGGCTAAATCGCCCATTTCATACCTAAACTTTCCACGCTCATAAATATACTTAGCATTATTGGGTTCTAAATCTACTGCTTTTTCAACACATTTAAGAGCTTCTTCTAAACTACCGCTCTTGCCATAATATGAGGACCCAAGTTCAAACAAATCTCTGGCCACAAATCTTCCGCGTTCATTATAAAAAACATCTAATATTGTTGCTTTTTCAATTTCGGTAAAAGTTTTTTCCGCTTTTATTTGTTGGACGAACTGTTTATAAAAATCATAGGATATATTTTCTAAATAGAATCTATCTGATTTATCGCCAACATTTATTAAATTGTCAGCAACTTTATCAAAAATTTCTCTAACCCTATAAATTTTCACTTCGCTTATAGTATGTTTATCTGCTAATTTATATATGACCTCGTCAATAGGAAATGCAGAATAAATCTTATCACCGGGAACAGCTACTTCCGCTGCACGCCATTGCTGTAAGAGACTTTTGTATGAATTATTTCCAATATCATAGTCAACTGCTTTTGTAATATCTTCTATAGCTTGGCCTTTTTGTCCTAGATTCTCCCACTCTAACAAAGCTTTTTTATAATAAATTTCGGCATCTAGGTGATATTCATTAATGGCTTTTTCAAAATATTTCAAAGCTAAATCATAATCTCCGGCTTTAATTGCCGCATCGGCACTTTCCACATAAGATTTTGCAACTCTACGGGCTTCTTTTGCAATTGGCACCATTTCCCTTCTATATGCTTCTAACTCGCTTAAATAATATTTATTGTGCGGATCATATAATACCGCGTTTTGCAAGTCATCAAGTGCCAAGTCTTTCATTTTAAAAGTGTCACCATAAGTCCACTCAAGCAAACCTTTAGTATACCAATATTCTGCATTAGTAGGATCAAGTTGCAGAGCCTTACCTATATCTGATAAGCCATCCAATCCGCCATTCAATAGATTTTTTATAGAACACCTGGTACGATAATATTTTGCCTCTTCAGGATTTAACTCTATTGCCTTATCACAAAGGTCTAAAGCTCTGTGAGTTTCAGATTTAGAAAAATATTCTTGTGACTGTTTCCAATAGTCTTCCGCAAGAGTTTTAGCTTTAGCATCTTGTCTTTTTAATAATTCTATTTTTTCGGGTTCGGTAAATCTAGTATCAACTTTTATCCTTTGGGATGTTTGTTTTATAGTTTCCACCTGAACATTTTCAGGAGATAAACCTTTTGCTTTAAGCTCTTTACTTATATCATCAGCAATAGAATCTGCCATTTTGATTTTCTTTCTGCTTAAATAAGGTCTTTTTTCCGAGAAGCCTAATATTCTTTTGCTTAATTTTTTAAAAAATCCAAAAGGTTTAAATAACATAGTAGGTTTTTGTTTTACATCTTGCTCAGCTTTAGCGATATCGGCTTGGTTTGCTTGCGGCTCAACTGAAGATTCGCTAATCCAAGTATCCTCTTGTGCTTCAACTTTATTTGCACGATCTAAATAATATTCCGTGGTATTTCCGGATTCTGGGCTTGGAATCTCTCCGCTAGATTTACTTTGCCCTGATTCAACTTTATTTGCACGATCTAAATAATATTCCGGGGTGTTTCCAGATTCTGGGCCTGGAATCTCCCCGCTAGATTTACTTTGCCCTGATTCAACTTTATTTGCACGATCTAAATAATATTCCGGGGTGTTTCCAGATTCTGGGCCTGGAATCTCCCCGCTAGATTTACTTTGCCCTGCTTCAACTTTATTTGCACGATCTAAATAATATTCCGAGGTATTTCCGGATTCTGGGCCCGGAATCTCTCTGCTAGAGTTAGCGGAGTTTTTGGCTTTGGCTGGTTTTGCCTGTGAGGTTTTACCTAAGGCTTTTACATCGCCTTTTATAGCTTTCATCCCTCTGCTTGCAAAGCTTTTTACTGCTTTTATTATTGCCGGCGCATGAACTACTATTTCTATTACACCTATTGCAATCAATGCTATATCTACAAAATGCCCCACTTTCTTTACATAACATAAATTCTTAAACTCTTGGAATTTGCCCTCATTATATTTTTTTTGGCTATATCCTAAATATTTTGCCGCTATATTATTTTTATCTCTTTGGGTCGCTTCTGATATATCCCACCAATCGCCGTTATATATTATTCCTGCTGCTTTTGTTAAATTGCTACTTCTCTTTTTAGTTGTTGCAAGTATACCTACTATTACAGAAGTGTGCATTTTTGCTTCGCGCGCTTTTAGTTTGTTTGATACATCACTTACATATCTTGCGGCTAGTCTATCGGCTAGTTGTATAACTTTTTCATTATTCGTTTCTTGCCCTATCGCTTTACCTATATCTTCTAATGTGTCCGTAGATATTGCTTTATATAACACTTCTAGGGCTCTTTCATTATCTTGCGCTTTTGCTAGCAAGTCTTTATTATTCTTTTTGGGGTCTATATAGATAAATCTTCTTGCGATTGCATTATGATATTGGCCAAGACCGCCGTTTCTTTTATTGCCTCTGTTGGCGCCTCTGTTGTTCCATTCTTCAAAAGATACGCTATCTAAAATATATAAAGATACTCTTGTGCCAAGCCCTCTGTATAAATCTTCCGTAAGTAAAGTTTCAAGTCTTTTTAAGCTATCGTCCGTTTTCAAAGCAAGTAAGGCTTGCGCTGCGGTACTGATTCCCATTATTCCGTAATCATATCTCATAATATCTTTAGCTAAACTATGTATTGCTTCTGCGCTTATTGCTTTTTCATTATTATTACTTAAAACCGGTAATAAGGCTATGGCAGAGGCAACCCCGTTTGCTCTTCTTTCTTCTGCTTTTTGTTTAGCAAAAATATCGCCGTCAAAATATTCTTTGCCATTCTTTACCATTTGATAAGCAAAAGAATATAAAGGTCTTCTGTCTTGCGGATAAAAGCCTTCTTTATCAACTATATTGTAAATTTGACCCATTATTTCTGCTTTTTCTTTACCGCTAAGCTCGTCTCTTATTATCACACTATGCACTGCCGCGTGTAAAAAGGCAACCCTGTCATATTTCTTATCGTTATAATTTATTTCTTCTGATTGCTTTTTATAAGTTTGGTTCGCTAAAGACATCACATCTTTATAATTTTTCTTGGAAAAGATATTTACTAAAGTTTTATAATCTCTATCGTATTTGTTAAGTTCGTTGACATGTTTATTCCACAGCTGTTTGATTTGGGATTCATTTATTTCTATATTATTATCTTCAGCATAATCTTCTATTTCACGCTTAAAATCTGCATATTTAACACCGAGAGAGGCCACTACATCCTGAGATCTTCTTTGTTTTTCTATTTCTTGACTTAATCTATCCCCTTGTTCTTGTTGTTTTGGATTATTAAAATAAGAATGGCCCTGTCGCGTTCCTTTTATTGTATATGCTTGGGCAAAAATTTCAACAGTTAAATTAAAAAACATAACACTTGCTATACTCAAAGATAATAACTTTTTCATGACTTTTCCTCTCTGTGATATATAGTTTGATACTTATATTATAATGCTTCTCTTGCAAAAAAACAAGTGCTAAAAGTCCTATATTCAAATAGGCCTTTAGCCCCATAAAAAAAGGAAACTACCCTTGATAATTAAGTAGTTCCCTTTTAAAAATAAGTTTTTATTAAACTATTTGCTAAAACAGAGCAAATCGTTTTGCAAGGATTTTTGTGTTTAAATCAAGCTAAACATAACACATTATTTTTACAAGTATTTTGCGCTTAGAGTAGGCTTTCCGAGCGAAGTATATCACAGAGGGGCTGGCAAGCCCGTATATATGAGCGAGGTTTAACGCACTCTAAGCGCAAAAGACGAAGTAAAAATTATTTCCCTAGCATTGACAAAAGAATACCCGCTACAACTGCAGAACCAATAACACCCGCCACATTTGGCCCCATAGCGTGCATCAAAAGATAGTTTGTAGGGTGAAACTCCTGCCCGACTTTATTTGAAACTCTTGCTGCCATAGGTACCGCTGAAACACCTGCTGAACCGATAAGCGGATTGATTTTTTCTTTAGAAAAGATATTCATAATCTTTGCCAAAATCACGCCCGAAGCAGAACCAACGCAGAAAGCCATTAAACCAAGCACAACAATAGCAAGTGTTTTAACTTGTAAGAATTTTTCCGCACCGAGTTTTGAACCAACGGCAAGACCAAGCAAAATGGTAACAATATTGATAAGTTCATTTTGCATTGTTTTGCTTAAGCGGTCCACAACACCGCATTCTTTAGCAAGATTACCAAACATTAACATACCGATTAACGGGGTTGCATCAGGTATAAGTAAAGCGCACAAAACTAAAACAACAATAGGGAAAATAATTTTTTCTCTCTTGGAAACAGGTCTAAGCTGTTTCATTTCAATTTTGCGTTCTTTATCTGTGGTTAAAAGTTTCATTATCGGGGGTTGAATTATAGGCACAAGTGCCATATAAGAATAAGCCGCCACCGCAATAGCACCAAGCAAATTAGGAGCAAGTTTTGAAGTCAAGAAAATAGCTGTCGGGCCATCTGCACCGCCAATAATACCGATAGAAGCCGCTTCTTTTAAAGAAAAGCTCATATCCGGTGAAATATTGCCAAGCATCAAAGCACCAAATAAGGTAAAGAAAATACCAAATTGTGCTGCTGCGCCCAAAAGCAAGGTTCTGGGGTTAGCAATAAGAGGACCAAAATCAGTCATAGCACCCACGCCCATAAAAATAAGCAAGGGGAAAAGCCCTGATTCTATACCAAAAGTATAAACTTGGCCTAAAAACCCGCCGACAACCTGGGTTGCAACAACGCCATCAGGCCCTGCAACAGAAACAGGCAAAGCAGCAATACCGGCAACGGGAATATTGGAAAGCAGTCCGCCAAAACCAATAGGAATAAGCAAAAGAGGTTCAAACTTTTTTACTATTCCGAGCCATAAAATAAACAAGCAAACAACCATCATTACCGCTTGTTGCCAAACGATATTATAAAGACCTGTTGTATGCCAAAGATTTGTTAAAGCACCTAATATATCCATTTTATCGCCTCTTATTTAATTGTAGCAATCAAAGTGCCTGTTTGTAAGGTATCGCCGTTTTTAACAGCAAAGGAAACTTTACCATCGGCAGTTGCCTTGATTTCAGTTTCCATTTTCATAGCTTCCATAACCATAATAGGTTGGGCATTTTTAACACTTGCACCATCAGCTACTAAAAGTTTTAAAACAACACCCGGCATAGGGGCTTTAACTTCCGCTCCGCCTCCGACTGCTGATTTAGCTGCACCTGCAACTTTCTTTAACCCTTCTACAATGCTGAAGGCAAAAGTTTCGCCGTTAATGGTTGCTTTATCGCCGTTAATTTCAACGCCGTAATCAGTGCCGTCAACGCTAACGGTATAGGCATTAGAACCGGCTTTTACCGCACTGGAAGCAGATTTCTTTTCCACTTGACATTTTGCTTTACCGAGCAAGAAATCAAGCCCTTTGTTTACGCCGTTTGCCGCATCATTACAGGCAGCAACGATAAAGATGTTTTCATCAGTTGTAGGCAAATTATTTTTCTTAAGCATTTCTTTTGCCACTTTAACACCTTTTGTCGGGTCGGCATCGTTTAATTCAAGAACGGTTTTTGTTGTAGGTTCTTTTTTCATATAAGCGGAAGCAAGTTTAACAAGTTCTGCATCCGGTTTGGCCGGGGTTTTACCAAAATAACCAAGAATCATATTGGCATAGCCGTTTGAAAATCTTGTCCAAGGACCTTCCGGACTAAGAACATTTTGCATAGATTGCTGAATATAAAATTGGCTTACAGGTGTAACAGAAGTGCCAAAGCCACCGCGTCTAACGACTTCTTCCATAGCGGCTAAAAGTTGCGGGTATTTATCCATTTGATTCATTTCTCTAAGTTGTCTTGTAGCATTTGTCAAAGCACCGCCCGGTAAAGGAGAGAACGGAATCATAGGTTCAACTCTCATAGCTTCGGGTTTTAAAACATAATCTTTCATACAATCTTTTAAAACACTTTCTGCTTTTCTCATTTTATCAATATCAATATCAAGGGTATAATTGCTACCGCGTAAAGCATGCCACATAGAAATAATATCTGTTTGGCAAGTTCCGCCGCTTACAGGGGCCATAGATAAGTCAATACTATCAACACCGCCTTCAATAGCAGCTAAATAGCAAGCAATACCTGTGCCTGCAGTTTCGTGGGTATGGAAAACAACTTTAACTTCCGAAGGCAACATACTTTTTGCAAGTTTAATTGTTTCTCTAACGGTTTGCGGGGTAGAAGTGCCCGAAGCATCTTTAAAGCAAACGCTGTCAAATTCAATACCGCTATCCATAATTTTCTTTAAAACACCTGCATAAAATTCAGGGGTATGATATTTGCCTGTTTTATCCCAACCCGGAGCAAGGGACATCATTGTAACGGTAACTTCGTGTTTAAGGCCTGCTTCTTTAATACATTTACCGCTATAAATAAGGTTATTAACATCATTTAAAGCATCAAAGTTTCTAATTGTGGTTAGGCCGTGTTTTTTAAAAGTTTGTGCGTGGAGTTTAATAACATCGGAAGGTTGGGAATTAAGACCGACAACATTAACACCTCTGGCCAAACTTTGCAAGTTTACATCCGGACCGACGGCTTTTCTAAAAGCATCCATAACATCATAAGGGTTTTCATTATTAAACATTACGGCTGATTGGAAGGTTGCGCCACCGGCACTTTCAAAGTGTCTAACCCCTGCTTCTTTGGCGGCTACAACTGCGGGCAAGAAATCTTCGCTTCTTACTTTTGTGCCGTAAACTGATTGAAAGCCGTCTCTAAAGGCGGTTAACATAAAATTTATTTTCTTCATTTTTTATCTCCTATTTTGCAAAATGTTTAGCTAAGGCAATTGCCAAAACTTTTTTAATTTTATCGTCGCTATTTTTTGTAATTGTTTGAACTTTGGCCACCGGTTCGGGGAAATATTTATTTAATACTCTCACCACAACAGCCAAAACTTTCATAACAATAAGCAAGGTTATCAGGAAAGAAAAAACCATCCCCATACCCATAACCATTAACTCAAGACCTTTTTCAAGTAATTCCATACTTTACTCCATATCACCTATATTTACAACTTTATCATCTAGCAGCAGTTGCCCTTTATCATCCAAGCCGTGGCAAATGCCGCAAAATTCTTTCTTATCAACTACTATTTTTATTTCCTTATTTACGAAAGGAAAATCTTTTAAAAATTCTTCTTTTATGGCTTTAAAACCCTGCTTACAAACTTGCGGGTAGTAAATATTAAATCTATTTATAATTTCCTTTAAAACATCTTCTTTTTTTACTTCTATACCAAGCATTTTTAAGGAAACAGCCGGTTTGGGACTATCAATTTTTTCTTGGGCGATATTTACGCCAACGCCAATAACCACACCGCAAAGTCCCCCCTCTTTAAAAACCGCTTGGCTTAAAATACCGCAAATTTTTTTGCCTTGGCACAAAATATCATTGGGCCATTTTAAAACTGCTTCTTTTGCGCCAAAACTATGCAAAGTTTTTAAGACGCTTAAAGCCATTGCCTGTGTTAAAGAACCTAAAAAATCAATTTTAAAGTTTTGCGGTTTTACAACTAAACTAAAATAAAGCCCACCTTCAGCGGAAAGCCAAACTCTTTCTTTTCTGCCTCTGCCAGCTGTTTGCGTTTTAGCAAGAACAATTTGGCCGTCGGCAAGGGCATCAAAATTTTGGCAAGCATAAGTATTAGTTGAGGGTAAAACCTCAAAACTTAAAATTTCCATTATTTATATTTTATCAAAATTTGGCGTAGCAAAACAGCCCCCTTATTTTTATATAATATAATATGGTGAATATATGACAAATCATTTAGTTTTATGGATAGTTTTTTGGATAGTAGTAGTTTTAGCACTTTTTATAGATTTAGTGGTGCTAAACAAACATCACGGCAAAGTAAGCATTAAAGAAGCTCTTACTATGGTTTGTGCGTGGGTTTCGCTTGCTTTAGTTTTCGGCGGAGCAATTTGGTGGGTGCACGGCAGCACGCAAGCCCTTGAATATTTAACAGGTTATCTTATAGAATACTCACTTTCTATTGATAATATGTTTGTTTTTATCATGATATTTGGCTTTTTTGCTGTTCCAAGAGAATATCAGCCAAAAGTACTTTTATGGGGTATTTTAGGCGCAGTTATAATGCGTTTTATTTTTATTTTTGTCGGCGTGCAACTTATAACGAAATTTAGTTTTATGATTTATATTTTCGGCGCCCTTCTTATTTGGACCGCTATTAAAATGCTTACTCATAAAGAAGAAGAAAAAAAAGATTTAAGCCAAAATATATTTTTAAAATTTGCCAAAAAAATTATTCCCTTTAAAGATGATTACCACGAAGATAACTTTTTTACAAAAATAGATGGCAAACTTTTTGCTACCCCCTTGCTTGCTTGCGTTTTTGTTATTGAAGGTAGCGACCTTATTTTTGCCATAGATTCAATCCCTGCCGTTTTATCTATAACGCAAGATACTTTTATTGTTTATACTTCTAATATTTTTGCTATTATCGGGCTACGCTCTTTATACTTTTTACTTTCCGGTATGGCAAGCAAATTTGAATATTTAAAATACGGCATTGCCTTGATTTTGGCTTTTGTGGGTTTAAAAATGCTCCTTTCAAGTGTGGTGCATTTGCCGATATGGCTATCGCTTGCGGTAATAGCAACAATTTTAACAAGCACGATTTTGATTTCTTTGTATTTGCAAAAGCATAAAAAAATTTGATATGCTTGATATACACAGCAAACTCGGGGGCGACTAGTTTTGACAGATAACTCTGAGGCTTGCTTGCAGGTAGCGGTTGGCCAGGCCGCTTAAAATAGGGCTACAATAATAGTTGGCAACAACTACAACAACAACGTTTGGGCTACAGCCTAAACCCGAAGCTTTTGTATTGACGGTGTGCAAAAGCAATCGGTCAAGAATTCCGTCTGCTGCAAAAAAGGTTAGTTTGGCCTAATTTTGCTTAAGACAAAGCAAACAAGTAAAGCAGCAGCAGCTCCGGGCAGGCGGCTTTACTATAATACCGGGGCTAAACCTGTAGTAAGTAAGTTATAAGGTTGTTTGGACGCGGGTGCGAATCCCGCCGCCTCCACTTTAAATTTTAGAAGATAGGGAGCTTTATTTTATGGCAAATATTCATTTTGGAACAGATGGCTGGCGCGGTATTATAGCGTGGGATTTTACTTTTGAAAATGTCAGAGTTATGGCGCAAGCTTTAGCGGATTTTATTAGTGTAAATATGCCTTCAAATATGGAAGGTAAAACAAATCTTATCGCTGTAGGTTATGATAGAAGATTTTTATCAGAAAAATTTGCCTCTGATATAGCCAGCATTTTAAAACTAAATAAACTTGATGTTTTACTTTTAGATGAACCTGTTCCAAGCCCTTTAATGAGTGTTTTAAGTGCAACTAAAGTGTGGATTTCCATAATGGTAACCGCCAGCCATAATGCCCCCCATTATAACGGAATTAAAATAAAACTTGAAGGCGCACCGATGGCTTCTAAACTGACAAAAGAAATTGAAGAACTTTTATATCAAAAACCTGTTATGTATATTCCAGGCCACAATGTTACGCCGACAAAAGGACTTCAAAAAAATTATTTAAAATATATTTCTTCTAAAGTAAATTTAAAAAAGATTGCTTTGCTTAAAGGTAAAATTGCCGTTGATTATATGCACGGCAGCGCAAGCACTTATCTTGAACAAATTTTGGGTGATAAAAAAGTTATTGCTTTAAGAAGCGAAGTTAACCCCACTTTTGGCGGTGTTGCGCCGGAACCTAAAGAAAGCAATTTAACCGATTTAAAAAAACTTGTCGTAAATAAAAAATGTTTAATGGGTATCGGCTTAGACGGAGATGGCGATAGAATTGCCTTTATTGATGAAAAAGGCAAATATATCAGCCCGTGCTTAATTTCCGCTGTTGCTTTAGATTATTTGGTTAAGCATAAAAAATTAAACGGCAGTGTTGTGCAAAGTGTTTCTATGGGTTATTTGACAAAAAGAATAGCAGAAAAACATGATCTTGCTTATGAAGAAGTCCCCGTAGGTTTTAAAAATATTGCAGAAAAAACCCTTTTTGAAGATATTGCCTTTGGGGCAGAAGAGTCCGGCGGATATTTCTTTAAAGGCCTTTTACCGGAAAGAGACGCCCTTACCTTTGCCCTTTTTATTATGGAAATTATGGCAAATACCAAAAAATCTTTAAGCCAACTTTGCCAGGAAGTGCAAAAAGAATATGGCGCAAGTGTCTTTTTAAGAAGAGATTTTGAATTAACTAAAGGCCTTGAAAAAACAAACTTTAACGAAAAATTTAAAAAGAAATTACCTAAAAAGATTTTAAATCAATATAGTATAAAAAATATTTCTCTAACCGATGGTATTAAAATTACTATTGATAACGGCGAATGGGTTTTACTAAGGCCCTCCGGCACAGAACCAAAACTTAGAATTTACGCAGAAACTCCCTCTAAAAAACAAACAGAAGAACTTTTAGATTGGGCACAAAAAACAGCCGCGACCATAAAATGAAGAAGATTATTATTGTAGATGATTCCGCCGTCTTAAGAGTAAGCATTAAGCAAGCTCTTGAAAGTTTTAATTATGAAGTTATAGGCACAGCCAGCGGTTCTAAAGAATTATTTAAACTACTTGAAAATTCTTCAAAGCCGGATTTAATTTTGCTTGATATGTTCTATCCTGATGAAAACGGAATAGATATTTTAAAAAAATTAAAAAAGGATTTTCCTCTTATAAAAATTCTCGTCGTAACTGCTATGAACGAAGAATCTCTAAATAAACAAATAAAACAACTTGGGGCTGATGATACTTTATATAAACCCTTTGATATGGACGATCTTACCTTTGCAATAAGAAAGATCTTTTTATAGATTATTTTTTGTTTGGACTAGGCGGTGTAGAAGATTCTATAACCGGATTAATGGGTAAAAAGAACCAAAATAAAGTTCCTTTATCAAGCCCGGCACTTTGCGACCAAATGCCGCCTTTATGCGCTTGAATAATATCTTGGGCAATAGAAAGACCAAGTCCCCAACCAAGCGATTTATGTTCATCATCCATATTTTCTGCCTGGTTAAACTTTTCAAAAATCTTAACTTTATCCACGTGGACAATACCTTTCCCGTTATCTCTTACAAAAGTTCTAATGCGGTTTCCTTCTAAGTGATAGCTAACTTCTACTACTCCGCCCATATTGGTAAATTTAATAGCATTGGAAACTAAATTATTTAATACTTGGGCCAAGCGTTCTCTATCAGCATAAATTTCAATATCTGCGGGATAATTTATTTTGCGTAGGGTAACCCCTTTCTTTTGAGCGATAATTTCATATTGGGCGCAAATTTCGTCAATAAGTTTATTATATATAAATTTATATGGATTAATTTTTAGATGGCCGGAAGCGGAAATGGAAGCATCCACTAAATCGGCCAGTAAAGTCCCCATATGGGCAGCAGAACGATCCAAAGTATGCAAAATTTTCTTTTCCTGTTCGTTTTTTGAATCTTCCAAAAGCATGGTTGTATAACCTTGCACAGCCGTAAGTGGTTGCCTTAAATCATGGGCAACCATAAACATAAATTTTGATTTGCTTTCATTTAAACGGGCTTCTTGGCGATATCTAAAAGCAATACGCTCAACGGCTTGTTCTAAATATTTTATACGTTTTTCCCGTGTCTGTGATTCTTTTAAATATTGCTCTTTTGTTTTGCATTTGCATCTTCTAAACAAAAACACTAATACAATCAAGCAAATTATTAAGATTATATTTAATATCATAAAAAACCTTCTTATTATATACTAACAAATTATTTTGCTTATTTTACGATTTTCTTAAAATATTCTTTTGAAATTTCGCCTTCCCTTAAGAAAATCGGCTCTTCTCTTGTCATATCTACTACCGAGGAAGATTGCCCTTTGCTAAAACCTTCAATTACGGCGATATTTTGTGAAGCAAAAACTTCTTTTATAAACTCTAAATCCGGCGTATATCCTTGTCCGTGTCTGTTTGCACTACTGGCAAAAAGCCCCCCGCCAAGTTCTTGCATTATTCTTAAAATTAAATCATTATTTGGCACTCTTAGGCCGATAGTTTCTATCGGCAAAAAACTTTTTGCAAGTTGCGAACTATTTAAAACTAAAGTCAAAGCACCGGGCCAAAAAGTTTTTGCGGCTTTTAATGTTTTATTATTAAAATTAGCATATTTTAAGGCCTGCTCAAAAGTGCATAAAACTTGGGGCGGTTTTGCCTGCGGGTTGCCCTTTGCAATATTTAAGTTTTCAAGGGCCTCTTTTGCCCCCGTCCAAGCAACAAGGCCATAAGTGGTATCCGTAGGCAAAACAATACATTTGCCCTGTTTTAAAAGAGTGCAAATTTCTTCAAAAGAAATTTCTTTACCAGTTGTTAGATTCTTCATTCTCTTCTTCTTTTGCTTGTGCGGTGCGGGCATCTAAAATAACTACAAACTCGCCAAGTATTTTTTTGCGGGCTTCAAGATTTTTTATAACCTCTTCTAAAGTTCCGCTTAAATATTCTTCAAAGGTTTTTGTAATTTCACGGGCAAGAACGCAAGTTATATTTTCTGTAAAATTTTCTTTAACTAATTTTAAAAATTTAATAATTCTATAAGGCGATTCATAAATTACAACAGGTTTTTCAAGTTCAAAAGAACTTTTTAGAAGTTTAACAATCTTGCCCGGCTTTCTTGAAGTAAAACCTAAAAACACAAAACCGCCGCCGCCAACACCGCTGGCACTTAAAGCACAAGTTAAAGCACTTGGCCCGGGCAGAGCGCAAATTTTTATGCCTTCCTCTCTTGCCCGTCGGACAAGTTGCCACCCCGGATCAGAAACACAAGGCGTGCCGGCATCACTAACCAAAGCACAAACTTTGCCCCCTTTAAGTAAATTTAAACAATTTTCCACAGAAAATCTATCGCCTTCGTGATAGCGTATTGTTTTTGTAGAAATACCGAAATTATCTAATAATTTTTTTGTTTGTCTTGTATCTTCGCAAAGCACAAAATCGGCCTGCTTTAGAACTTCTAAAGCGCGCAAAGTTATATCTTGCAAATTGCCTATCGGCGTTGGAACTATATAAAGCATAAAATATTTTACCAAAACTATATTCATATTTTATAAAATATATAGATATAAAAACAAAATTAATTACGGAGGTTCCCATAAGAACAGATGGAAAGACTTAAGTTTAACACTACGCTCATTATTTTGAGTATCGTTGTGCTAACGGCCCTTTGCACTTGGTTTATACCGGCAGGGCAATATGACAAAGTTGTAAACGCTGACGGCAGATCCGTCTTGGTTGAAGGTTCTTACCACCAAATAGAATCTTCCCCCCAAACTCCCTTTGATGTGTTAAAAGCACCCATGCACGCTTTTGAACGCACTCAAACAGCAGAAATTATTGCTTTTCTTTTGATAATCGGCGGCGCTTTTATGATTGTTGAAAAAAGCCAAGCCATTACTATTGCGATAAAACATGTAAGCATTTATTTTACGAAATATAAAATACTAAAAACTTTCTTCATACCTTTATGTATGATAATGTTTTCACTAGGCGGGGCAACTTTTGGTATGTGCGAAGAAGTTTTAATTTTTATACCAATTTTTATGCCCCTTGCCCTATCTCTTGGCTATGATAGCGCACTTGGTATGTTAATACCCTTTTTAGGTGCAGGTGCCGGTTTTGCAAGTGCCTTTATGAATCCTTTTACTCTTGGTATTGCCCAAGGTATTGCCGAACTTCCGCTTTATTCCGGCCTTACTTTAAGAATTATCATTTGGGCTGTTTCAACTTTAATTGCAATAATTTTTGTTATGCTTTATGCAAAAATAATCACAAAACACCCCGAGAAAAGTTTAACTTATGAATATGATAAAGCAAGAGCAAAAGAATTACATTTAAACACAAACAAAAATGAAAAGTTTAAACTTTCCCACAAATTTGTTTTAATTGCTTTTTGCGCTACAATGATTTTACTAGTTGTAGGTGTATTAAAATACGAGTGGTATATAACCGAAATTGCGGCCTTATTCTTTGGACTTGGTATTGTTTCTGCAATTTTCGCCAAAATGAGTGTAACAGAAGCCACCACCGCTTTTTATGACGGCGTCAGAGGTATGGCGGAAATCTGCTTTCTGCTTGCTTTAGCTACTTGTATCGTAGTTATTGCAGAAAACGGCCACATCTTAGATACCTGCCTTCACTATATGGCAAGTATTATTTCGCATTTGCCTTCTGTAGTTGCCTCTTGGGCGGCCTTTGTTTTGCAGGCAGTAATAAACTTCTTTATTCCTTCCGGTTCGGGCAAAGCGGTTTTAACTATGCCCCTACTTGCGCCTTTATCTGATTTAATCGGTATTACCCGTCAAACAATGGTGCTTGCTTATCAATTTGGCGACGGGTGGACAAATATTTGTATCCCCACCAGCCCTGTTACCATTGCAGTTTTAGGGCTTGCCAAAATATCCTACCAAAAGTGGCTTAAATTTGTTTTGCCACTTATTGCGATATGGTTTTTAATGTCCTTTGGCTTTTTGGCCTATGCGACCTTAATAAATTGGCAATAAATTTTAAGGCCGTTCTTCTATAAAAAGAGGAACGGCCTTTATTTTTTATGTTTAAAGATACCATAAAAGTTTTAGATTATTTTAGCACGGCAGATTATCTTATCTTGGGCTGTGTGCTTTTCTTAACTATTGCTTTTGTGCTTTACGGCCACTATAAACGCAAAAACTCCGGCGATAAATTTATTGATTATATGGTAATGGGCAGACGTTTAACCTTGCCTTTATTTATTGCCACGCTCGGTGCAAGTTGGTATGGTGGTATTTTTGGTGTTAGCGAAATAACTTTTAATTATGGTATTTATAATTTTATAACGCAAGGTGTTTTTTGGTATATTGCCTATATTATTTTTGCCTTGTTTATGGTAGATAAAATAAAAAAATACCAAAGTTTAACTTTACCGGAAATGGCCGGCCAAATGTTTGGTATAAAAGCACACAAAACTTGTGCTGTATTTACTTTTTTTAATGTTTTACCTATTGCTTATGTTTTAAGTCTTGGCGTATTTTTGCATTTATGTTTTGGTATTTCAACTTTTTGGGGTATGATTATAGGCACAAGTTTTGTGTGCCTTTATGCAAGTTGGGGCGGGCTTAGAGCAGTTGTTTATTCCGATGCAGTGCAGTTTAGTGTAATGTGCTTATCTGTTTTGCTTGTTCTTATTTTTTCACTAAAAACTTTTGGTGGAATATCCTTCTTAAAAACTAATTTGCCGGCAGAGCATTTTTCTATAACCGGCGGACATAGTTATTTTAATTTAGCAGTGTGGGGTTTTATTGCTCTTGCTACTTTAGTTGACCCTGCTTTTTATCAAAGATGCTTTGCCGCAAAAGATACAAAAACAGCAAAACGCGGTATTTTAATTTGCACGCTTATTTGGCTTTGTTTTGACATTTGCACGACGGGTGGCACTCTTTACGCTAGAGCAATTATTCCTAATGCTATTCCAAGAGATTCCTATTTCATCTACGCAATTCAACTGCTTCCTCCGGGGTTAAAAGGATTTTTTGTGGCGGGTATTTTATCTGTAATTTTATCTACGCTTGATTCTTTTTTGTTTATCGCCTCAAACACTATTGCTTATGATTTACTTAAAAATAAAATAAAAAATAAACTTTTACTTAATCAAATTTCCTTTATTATAATTGCCGCCTTGGCTATCAGTTTAAGTCTTTTCCTTGAGGGAAGTTTCAAAAAAATTTGGTTTGTTTTGGGGTCTTATATGTCTGCTTGCTTGCTCGTGCCTTTAATTATGGGGCATATTTTCCCGCGTAAAATATCTGATAAAACTTTTACTTTTAGTGTAATTATTTCTGCTGTTCTTTTGACTTTGTGGGATATTTTAAAAAACCAAACTTTTCTTGCGCAAATTGACGGGTTTTATATAGGCGTTTTAACAAATTTGCTATTATTAAGTATAGCAGTTTACAGGAATAAAAAATGCAAAAAATCAAAAATCTCTTAATGATCGCAAACGGACAGATCGAAAATAAAACTTTTATAAAAACTTGTGCAAAAGAAGCCGATTTTATTTTGGCTCTTGACGGCGGAGCAGACAGCGCTTTAAAAGCAGGAATTATGCCAAGTTTAGTTATTGGCGATTTAGATTCTATTTCCCAAAATGCCAAAAATAAAATAGGTCAAGAAAAACTTTTAAAAGTTTCAAGACAAGATAATACCGATTTAGAAAAGGGCCTTGATTTTGCGCGTTATTTAAAAGTGCCAAACATTACAATAATTTGCGCACAGGGTGGCAGACTTGATTTTACTTTAAGTAATTTTTCTTCTGTCTTTAATTATATTGATAAAGCATTTATTGTTTTTAAAACAAGCACTTGCGATATTTTTCCTATCAAAAAAAGTGCAAAATTTACTTGTCCAAAAAGTGCAAAAGTCAGTCTTATACCAATGGGAACAACAACGGGCTTAACTTTAAAAAATTTAAAATATTCTCTTAAAAATGCTACTTTTAAAATCGGTCAAACGGCAGTAAGCAATATTGCCCTAAAAGATAAATTTGAAGTTTTGTTTACCAAAGGCAAATTGCTTGTTATTATTAATAAATAATACTTATATAAAAAAGCACCTTTGATACCTAAAAATTAGTTCAAAGGTGCTTATTAAAGATATTATATCTTAGTTTTTCTCTTCCGAGTAATATTTGCGGTAATACCCATATTCCCCGTAAGTTGTGCCGGATTTATAGCAATCGTTCAAAATACCGCCAAGCACTTTAACATTGGCTTGTTTTAAACGCTATAAGGTAAACATAGCACTCTTAATAGGGGTTTTGCCCTGACGGGCAGCAAAAACTGCCTGAGGTATAATTTGGCCCCAAATAAAAGTATCTGCAACAGGCAAGGAAGCCGGGCAGTCCACAATTACTAAGTCATAAGAATCAGTAAGTTTTTCTATTAACTCTTTTAACAAAGGCGTGCTAAGAAGTTCAGAAGAATTGGCCGGGCGCGGACCTGAAGTTAAAACATATAAGTCTTTAACATCAGTTTTTTGAATATTTTTTTCAAATTTATCTAAGGTATTTTCAGAAGCCCAAAGGGAACTTAAACCCTTTTCATTTGAAAGTTTAAAAATTCTGTGTAAGCGACCGCGTCTTAAATCGCCGTCAATTAACAAGACTTTTTTGCCAACTTGCGCAAAAGCCGCCGCAAGTGATGAGGAGAAGAAAGATTTACCTTCCCCCTGCAAAGAACTTGTAATAAGTAATGTTTTAATTTTATTTGCATTTAAGGAAAAACTGAGCATTGTGCGAATATTACGAATATTTTCCGCCGTTAAGACATTACCTTCTTTTAACATAATGCGGTAATCTTCAAAACCTTTTTTCTGCTTTTCATGCGGAACAAAGCCAAGCAAAGGTATTTTAAATTTATCTTCAATATCTTTAGCGGTTTTTGTTGTTTGGTCCAAAAATTCCAAAAGGAAAGTAATAAGCATACCAAGTAATACCCCGGACAAAAGGCCAATAGCAATATTAACCATTTTGCGAGGGCGATAAGGTTTTACAGGAACAACAGCTTCATCTACAATACGAACATTATTTGCAGAAAATTGACCCGATAAATCAATTTTAATACTTTGTAAAAGTCTTTTTGTTTCCCTATCTATTGTTCTTTGGATAGCTTCAAGTTTCTTTCTAACAGCAATGACTTCCGGGTGATTATCGGTATATTTTCCTAGCAATAAAGAAAGCTGGCTGGATGTTTCCATTTCCTCTCTTTTAAGACCTTTAATAAAATCACTATTGATAATTTGAGGCAAAGAATTTAAAAGTTCTTTTTGTTCGGGGCTTTGTTCGGTTGCTTCTAGAGCGGTTATAACTTCTGTTGCCATAGAAAGACGATTCTTAACATTTTGTTCTGTAAAAGATTTTGCTAAATAATTTGCAATTTTAGCCGCAAGTTGCGGGTCATAAGAAGAAATTGTTAAATTTAATAATCTTGAACGGGTAACCGGCTCTATTTTAAGCGCTTTTTTTAAATTTTTCCAACCACCTGTGAATTCAGGTATTTCAACAAGGTTTAAATCTTGATAAACTTTTTCAAGTAAAGTTCTTGTTTCAAGTAATTGGTATTGAGTGCGGTAATAATCTTCATCACTGGTCCAAGAGCCAAAAGAAACTTGTTCAATCTTGCCGGAATTTTCCCTATCAATCATCATTAAGACGGAAGCTTTATAACGTGGCTGCATTAAAGTATTGATAAGAACGGCACCTAAAACACCTAAAAAAGCAACAAAGGCAATTAAACGCCAATGTTTTAAAAGAGCTTCAAAATAAAAAGATAAATCTAAAGTTTCTTCTTGATTATTATTTTCCATAATTATATTACCTGCTAACTAAAATAGACTTTGCGGAACAAATACGACATCACCCGGCTTTAAAGTGATATCAAGTTGTTTTTTGCCGTCTTTGGTAATTTGGCTTACATCAACTTCTATAGAGCGTTGAACGCCATTTTCCATACGTAAAATTTTGACTTTTGATACTGCGGCAATATCAGTAAATCCGCCGGCGGAAGTTATGGCTTCAAGCAAAGTCATATTTTTTTCCGGCGGTATAGGTATAGAGGAAGGTTTTTTTACCTGTCCTAAAACATATAAAGTCTTATTTGCATATTCTTTAATTAGAATAGAAACGGAAGGATTTTTTAAATAAGATCTTAAACGTTCTTCAACCTTATTTTCTGCCTGGCTTATGTTTAAACCTGCAATTTTAATATTACCGATTAAAGGGAAAGCTATTGTTCCTTGACTGGATATTCTTAAGGTTCTATCCATATCTTCTTCTTTATAGACTTGTAATTCTACTAAATCTCCGGGTTGTAATAAATAATCGGAAGATTCTTTTAAGGAGGCAAGTTCAGCAGCTATATCTTTAGCGCTGGAATTGACAACTTTATTTTTAACATTTGCCTTTGTAGTGCAACCGGCCAATATAATAAATAAAGTAATAAATATAATATTAACTTTTTTAAACATAACTATATTATACTAAATTATTTAGTGATTACAAAGAATTGAGATATTTGCTTATCTTTTGGATATTTCTGCAGACATTTTTTAGATAAATTATGGGTTTTTTCCTTTATTTGCTGGCGTTCTTCTTCTGTTAACTCTTTACTTAAAGAAGTCTTGTAATTAGCCAAAAGAACCCTTTTTATAAATACCGGGGAAGGATATATATTTATATCTCTTGAAAGTTGCTCCACTTGTATTTGAGGGCTCAACTTTCTGGCAAAAACAAAACTGCGCCATGTTCTAAAATATTGGAGATTAGCAAAAAGCAACCCTAAACTTATTAAGATAAGCACTATTTTAACAGGTAAATAGAGTTTCGCTTCTTTTACATTCTTATCAAATGAAGCCGCACTTGCAAAAACTAACAAACAGAAGAATAAAAGGGCGCAAGCTGGCAAATGGAAAGGAAAATCTATTAAAGCCGTAAAGGAAAACCCTACAAGCCCGCCACAAATTATTGCCAAACGTAATTGCTTTTTGGGTTCTAAACCTTTAAATAATTTACATAACTTAAATACAATAGCCCCTATAAACACAATAATTATAGTGCCAAAGAGATAACCGAAACTTAATAGTAATTCAAGCCAATCATTATGTAAATATCTGGGAAAGCCCTTTAAAGAAACTTTTAAATATGCATCAATAGCGGCACTAAAAGCATCAAAACCAACCCCTGTCCAAGGAAAATCTTTTAACATATCAAAGGCAGAGCCATATAACAAAAGTCTTGATTTATCTGAAAAAGTGCCAAATTCCCTTAATCCTATATAGGAACTATATTGAATTATAAGACCGATTATTCCGCCAAAAATAAAAATAGTCGCTATCAAGTAAATAATTTTGGACCATTTTTCTTTTTTAAGATATAAAATACCCATGAAAAGAATGGTAAACAGGCCCAAAAATAAAGCAATTACTCCCCCGCGGGAATGAGCAAAAAGCACCCCTATAAACAAAATAGCACTAAGGGTTAAATACCATATATTTTTATGAGGTAAACGCTGTTTTTTATCCAAAATAAAATGCGGCAACCATAATAAAAGAGAAATGAAGAAACCTGCCATTACAAATTGCGAGCCATTATTTCTGCTTGCAAAAGGTCCAAAGGAAGACAGCATAGAAACCCCTCTAAAAAGATTTATATATTCCCCTTTTTGCCAATTAATTCCAATCAAACCGACAATAACCGCACCTATCGTTAGAATAAGGGCAATTATTTTTATTTCTTTTGTTCTTTCTATTATTTGGGTTAAAGCGAAATAAAGTAAAGATAACGAAAACAACAAAGAAAGCCCCTCTGAACTATAATAACGGCACAAAGTAAAAGGCAAAAAACTTGGCTTTTGCATAAAATTATGCTGATTCAGTAATTGAAGCAAGCTAAGAATCACAATGAAACCAAGCAAAATAAGTATTGTTTTTGAAAGAGAAGTATAACAAAAATGGTGCTTTTTTAATAAGATAAACCAGGCAAGAGAAAGACAGGTTATGTTAAACACCAAAAGGCCCCAAGGTTCGCTGCCCCCAAAAGCCAAAGCAGAAAAAAGGACCAAAAAAGCAAAAATTAAATAATAATAAATCTTCATATTCTTAGTATATTGTATAAAATTTCGCCGATGCTTGCCATTTTTAGGGGCATTTTACTATACAAGATAGAATTTTAGATTTAATTTGTGATAAACTGATTCCAAACATTATATTATTTAATAAAATGCTAAAATATAATTATGGAAATAAAGGGGAAGTTTACTTGGCTTATTACGGGCGGAGCTGGCTTTATCGGCTCGCATATTGCCTATTTACTCATCCAAAAAAAACAAAAAGTAATTGTTTTTGATAATCTTTCAACAGGCAATTTAAGCAATTTGGAAGATATAAAAAACGATATTATCTTTATAAAGGGCGATATTACACAGAAAAAAGATTTAGAAAAATTACCCAAAAATATTGATTATATCTTACATTTAGCGGCACAAATATCCGTTCCGCAAAGCATGGAAAATCCCCAAGAAACACTTTTTACCAACACTCAAGGCACCTTAAATATTTTGGAATTTGCCCAAAAAATAAATGCAAAAAAAGTGGTTTTATCTTCTTCAGCGGCAATTTACGGAGATAAAACTTTACCCCCTTGTAAAGAAAGCGCCACCCCTGCTTGCCAAAGCCCTTATGCTTTAAGCAAATTACAGAGTGAAGAAATGTTAAAAATGTATAATTTGCTCTATAATTTACCGACAGTAACCTTGCGTTATTTTAATGTCTTTGGCCCAAGACAAAACCCAAACAGCATTTATGCTACGGTTATTGCCAAATTTGTGGACTGCTTTATCAAAAAACAACCTCTTACCATCTTTGGTGATGGTTTACAAACACGCGATTTCGTTTTTGTTAAAGATATAGCAAGAGCAAATATCTTTGCTGCTTTTAATCTTGATAAATGCGAAATTTATAATGTCGCCACGGGAAGCCATTACAATTTGCTTGAACTTGTAGATATTTTAAGCAATTTATTTGGTTATAAAATACAAATCAATTTTGCCCCGACAAGACCAGGCGATATTAAAGCAAGTTTTGCAGATATTTCCAAAATAGCCAAAGTAGGTTTTAAACCTGATTATACTTTACAAACAGGTTTAAAGGAAACACTTGAAACTATGGGGGTTCTATGAATAGATTTTTCTTTTTCTTTTTAGACTTCCTTATTTATTTGACGCTTATTGCCGTTCTTGTTGTTTTTAGACATGGGGAACTTCGCTCGGTTTATTTCTTTCAAAATTGTCAAATACTTGTGCCTCTTTTTCTATTAATTTCCGTAATTTTAGATGTTTTTTCTTTTTACGACTTAAATTTACTTAAAAAAAGTCGCACCGATTATAAAAATATTTTGATTGCTTTTATTATTTCTCTTTTTGCTTCGGCTGCTTTCATTTATTTTATAGCCCCTATTTTAAATATTGCTACACCCAAAGTTGTTTTACTTGGCGTATTTGTCTTATATTTCTGTTGGACTTATGTTTCGCGCAAGATTTATTCAAAATTTACTTTTAGTAAAACTAATATTTTGATTTTTGGTAAAAGCCGCACTATAAATGCTATTAAAAAAGAAATTGATAACTCCGTCCATTATAATATTGTAGGCGAATACGAAACAGCCAAAGCGGATATTGATTACCCCAGTAATGTGGATGAAATTTTAATTGCAAGTAAATTATTTAAACAAGATAGCGCCTCTTGGGATATTATTGCCCAAAAATTGCTTATGAAAGGTTACCTTTTAACTACCGATTTAATAATGTATGAAAAAGTCTGTAAAAAAATCTCCAAAGAAGGCATAAAAGATACCATGTGGCTACTGCGCGGTATTGCTTCCAGGCAAGATAGCGATATCTCCCACGTAATAAAACGTATATTAGATTTTGCCTTTGCTCTTGTTTTACTGCCTTTTTTCTTGCCGGTAATGGCCTTTGTGTATGTTTTAATAAAAATTGTGGACCGCTTTGACCCTATTTTTAAGCAAGAGCGCGTAGGGAAATTGGAAAAAGATATTTATATTTATAAATTTAGAACTATGAAACCCGGAACGGAAAACATAACAAGACTAGGTTCAATTTTAAGAAGATTCCGCCTTGACGAAGTGCCCCAACTTTTAAATATTTTAAAGGGTGATATTTCTATTGTCGGCCCCCGCCCTTTAGGTAAAGAAGACAATCAAATTTTAAATAAATATGTGCCAAGTCATGCAGTAAGAAGTATCGTTAACCCCGGCCTTACGGGTTGGGCTCAACTTAATTTTAAAGCACCGCCCAATTATTCTGTTGTAAATATAGTTGAAAATGATACTTTAAATGACCAAATCTTTGATGCTGCTTTTAAACGTCTTGCTTATGATGTTTGGTATATTAAAAATCAAAGTTTCTTTTTAGATTTAGAAATTATTTTAAAAACCGCAAAACGCGCATTTATAAAGGATAGCCATGTATCGTAAAATATCAATACTAAGTTGTTTTATATTTTTGAGTTGCTATGCTTTAGCAATTCCTCTTTGTATGTATGGCGTAAATACAGACGAAGATATTAAAGCTGTTAAAAAAGCCGGCTTTAATTGCTTTCAAACTTACACCCAAGATTTTGAAACTTTAAAAAATCTTGCTACTGAAGCAAAAAAACAAAATATAAAAGCTGTTTTTTATCCAAACAAAATAACTACCGAAGAGCAAATAAAAGAAGCTAATACTTGGCCTATGCTTGCCTGGTATATTTACGACGAACCGGATGTTCAAAAACTTGACCCGACAAAAGTAAAAAACACAAATACTGACGTAAAAAATAAATTTAAAAATGCCCCTACGGCTTTAGTTATCGGCCAAGGCAAAACCCGTCTTAACTATTATAATATTGCCGATATTTTGATGGTGGATTGGTATCCTGTTCCGCATTTAGAACTTACAAGTTTCGGTAAACAACTTGCCCTTGCCAAAGCACGTCTTGAGCCAAAAACAGATTTTTGGGGTGTCGTTCAAGCTTTTAATTGGAAAGACTATAAACAATACCGCAAAGATAATGATAGAATAGGCCGTTTCCCTACTGAAGAAGAAATTAATTTTATGTCCTGGCATGGCATTGTAAACGGAGCAAACGGACTATTTTATTTTGCCTTTAATACCGGCGGAAGAAAATTAGACTCTTATTCCCCCGAAGTTTGGCAAGCCCTTAAAAACACTTTAAAAGAAATTAAAAAATTTAGTTATTTTATGGATAAAGGTAAAGCAATTAACCCGCCTTTTACCTTGCCAAAACATCTTGAAAATAGAACTTGGTATTATAAACACCAATACTATACTCTAATAGTAAACACCTCTGATAAAAATGTAAAGATGTCGCTACCAAATAAAGCAAAAGTTTTATTTGGCACGCAACCCATAGAACCGCACAAAATCTTAATTATAAAGTATAAATAAGATAGAGATAGTAAAAAGCCCCAAGTATTTAACTTGGGGCTTTTTTAGTTTATTTTTTGTTTTATGAAGCGTTTACAAAATGCCTTTTTATTCCCCGTTTGCTTGGTTCTTAGCGATATGGAGTGTCTGCAAAATTGCTTTTTTATTGCCTCCTTGCAAAGCAAGGAGAAGGACCATTGTTGCGATAGATTGTTAAGTTAAAAAATAGCTTAGATAGAAAAATATAATTTTGCACGACTTTGAGCCAAAACCAAGCAAACAAAAAAACTGACAAACAATTAAGTCATAATAGAATAATAAAAGAATATAAATTGAGAATAAAATAAATTCCGGCACAGGATTTTTGAGAAAATTTTAACTTTATTTTTTCGCTTAAATAAGATTAAAATAGAAGGAATAGATTATCAAGTATTTTGCATTTGAGTTCAAATATAGCCTAAATATAGCAAATAGATTTGCAAGGATTTTTTAGGCGCAATTTTATTGTGCCGATCTATTTTTTATTTTCTTTAAGATGAGGTATAGTTAGTTTACACGCCCGTAAGGGCGGTGCTATCCGAAATCTTTAAAAAATAGAAAAGAGGAAAAAAGCCGACGCAAAAAGAAAAGCCCCACATTTCTGCGGGGCTTTTTTGTTCTGATTAGAGAGATTTTTACTCTAAGATTTTTGTAACAACACCTGCACCAACTGTTCTGCCACCTTCGCGGATAGCAAAGCGGACGCCTTCTTCCATGGCTACAGGGGTTATTAAGGTTACTTCGATTTCAGCATTATCACCAGGCATAATCATGTCGCCTTTGAATTGTAATTCGCCGGTTACATCGGTGGTTCTGAAATAGAATTGCGGTTTATATCCAGGG
>JAEEGL016285541.1_pt1 | contig 46374 bp, 35 predicted proteins | sample 9134231 | NCBI WGS metagenome assembly JAEEGL01 (sample SAMN16246548, study PRJNA631951) | gut metagenome | biome: gut microbiome; feature: rumen; material: fiber-attached | host: Bos | place: Iran: Karaj | collected 2018-10 | reverse complement strand
TGGGAATATTTGGTGGACGTGCTGAAACTGAACCCCGCCGACCTCTATGTGACCGTCTTTGAGGGTTCTGCCGACGAAGGGCTGAGCCGCGACGACGAGGCCGCCGCCTATTGGTCGAAAATCGGTCCCGCCGACCATATCATCAACGGCAACAAGCCCGACAACTTCTGGGAAATGGGCGACACAGGACCCTGCGGGCCCTGCTCGGAAATACACCTCGATAGCCGCACGCCCGAGGAAAAAGCCAAAGTGGCCGGCAGCAGCCTGGTGAACAAAGACGACCCGCAGGTCATCGAGATTTGGAACCTCGTGTTCATGCAATACAACCGCAAGGCCGACGGCTCGCTGGAAAAACTTTCCATGAACGTCATCGACACCGGCATGGGCTTCGAGCGACTGGTGCGCGCCATCCAGGGCAAGCACTCCAACTACGACACCGACGTGTTCCGCCCCATGATTGGCGAGATAGAACGCCTGTCAGAAATGAAATACGGCACAAAGGAGGACACCGACGTCGCCATGCGCGTCATCGCCGACCACATACGCGCCGTGAGCTTCTCCATCGCCGACGGACAGCTGCCCGGCAACGCCAAGGCGGGTTACGTCATACGCCGCATCCTGCGCCGCGCCGTGCGCTATGCCTACACCTTCCTCGATCAGAAGGAGGCATTCATGTTCAAGCTCGTTCCCATGCTCGTACACGAAATGGGCGACGCCTATCCCGAACTGAAAGCCCAGCAGCAACTCATCACGCGCGTCATCAAGGAGGAGGAAGACGCCTTCCTGCGCACCCTTTCCAACGGCATCGCCCTGCTCGACAAGGCCATTGCCGAAACAAGGCAACAGGGCAGCACCGTGCTCAGCGGCGTGCAGGCCTTCCGGCTCTTCGACACCTATGGATTCCCGCTCGACCTCACCGAACTCATCTGCCGCGAAAACGGCATCACCGTCGATGAGGAGGTGTTCAACACCGAGATGCAGAAGCAGAAGGAACGTGCACGAAACGCCGCCGCCGTGGAAAACGGTGACTGGGTGGTGTTGCGCGAGGGCGAACAGCAGTTCGTGGGCTACGACTACACCGAGCACGAATGCCACATTCTGCGCTACCGGCAGGTGACGCAGAAGAAGAACACCTACTATGAGCTGGTGCTCGACTTTACGCCCTTCTACGGAGAAATGGGCGGACAGGTGGGCGACAAGGGAGTGCTCGCCGGAGAGTTTGAAACCTTGGAAATCACCGACACCAAGCGCGAGAACAACCAGAGCATACACATCGTGAAACAGTTGCCGAAGAATCCCGAGGCTCCCTTCATGGCCTGCGTAGATACCGACTACCGCGAAGGCAGCGCCGCCAACCACTCGGCCACCCATCTGCTGCACTACGCACTGAAGCAGGTGCTGGGCGAACATGTTGAGCAGAAGGGCTCCTTCGTAAGCGCCGATACCCTGCGCTTCGACTTCTCACACTTCCAGAAAGTCACCGACGAGGAACTGCGGCAGGTGGAGCGCATCGTCAACGATGCCATCCGCCGCGACCTGCCCTTGCAGGAATATCGCGACACACCCATCGAGGAAGCAAGGAAACTGGGCGCCGTGGCCCTCTTCGGCGAAAAATACGGCGACAAGGTGCGCGTGGTGAAATTCGGACACAGCGTGGAGTTCTGCGGAGGCATACATGCCGCGTCAACCGGGCATATCGGCATGTTCAAGATAGTGGCCGAGAGCAGCGTGGCAGTTGGCATACGACGTATTGAGGCCAAGACAGGACGCGAGTGCGAGGAACTGCTCTACCGCCTGGAAGACGCCGTGAAAGCCATCAAGAGCCTGTTCAACAACGCCAAGGACCTGCAGGGCACCATAGAGAAATACATCAGCGAGCACGACGGACTGAAAAAGCAAGTGGAAAAATACCAGGCGCAGGTTGTAGAACAAACCCGCGACAAGCTCATCAGCAATGGCCGCATGGTGAACGGGGTGAAAGTCATTACTGCCATCATCCCCATGAAGCCCGAAACCGCCAAAGACCTGGTGTTCAAGATTCGCGCCGCCGAACCTCAGCACACCCTTTGCGTCATCGGCAGCGTCTTTGACAACAAGCCATTGCTCAATGTCAGCATCAGCGACGACCTCGTCAAGGAGCACGGCATGCACGCCGGTCAACTGGTGCGCGAAGCCGCAAAAATCATGCAGGGCGGAGGCGGCGGACAGCCTCACTTCGCATCGGCAGGCGGCAAAAACGCCGACGCCATCTCTGCCGCCGTTGACAAAGTCATTGAACTGGCAAACCTGTAAAACATACTCAGGCACAACACCTTAAACAAAAAATCCACAACCCTGACAACGCGCAGAGTTGTGGATTTCTTGCACTTATAGCGGCTTGTTTTATTCAACTGCCTCAGACATACATTACTTTATTACCACCTTTTTTCCGTTTCTCACATAGATGCCGCTTCTTTTCACGTCGTCCGAAGTGCCCACCAGATGGCCCTGAAGGTCATAGACCCCACCCTCGGCTTGCATGGCGTCATCTTGGGCACTATCAACACCCGTAGGCACAACAAAACTGCTCCGTTCCACAATATTGAAGTCCTTCCAGATGTCGCTGGCCAAGTATTTCGTCCCGCACCCGGCAGGGACAAAAAGCGGGGTATTGGGCAAATCGGGAAGACCGTCGAAAACAGGATTTTGACCCTCCGGAAATATATATGAACCAAACCACACCGGAGGCTCCGTGCTTTTACATTCCACCTTCTTCAACCCTATACAATACGAGAAAGCATGTCCCCCTATCCGGTTCAGACTCTTCGGCAACACTATTTCCTTTAATGCTACATCGGAACCGAAAGCCAAAGGATAGATTTCCTCAAGTCCTTCACGGAATGTGACGCTCTCCAGTTTACGGCAACCAAAGAATGCAGATTGTCCAATGCCCTGCAGCCCCTCGGGTAAATCCAATTTTTCCACTGCCGTGCAATAAAAGGCATAATCATATATCTTTTCCAGAGACCGAGGAAAATTAACCACACTGAGATTATTGCACTCATAAAATGCATCCATTCCTATCGTATGCAAACCTTCCGGCAGTTCTATACTCTTGAGGCCGGTCTGGGCGAAAGCACCACCGTCAATACTTTTCACTGACCCGGGAATGCTTATCGACTCTAAGCTACTACAACCCATGAAACAATCTGCCGGCACGACAGGCAACTCGGGCGGCAATACAACGCCTGTTAAAGCCGAACAGTTCATGAAAGCACTCTCTCCCAAGTCTTCCACTTGTAAAACACTTGCAAACGTCAAGGCTGTGCAATCCTTGAAAGCACCCTCTCCCAAAAACGTGCAGGAACTTGGAAGTTCAACCGTTGTCAGCGACTGGCAGTTCTGGAATGTGTATTCCTTAATTTCCTGCAAGCCGTACTCTGGCAGTGTCAAGTTGCTAAGGCTGGTACACCCGTCAAAAGCATACCTGCCTAATGTTGTCAGCGACGACAGATTGGCTGTTGACCAACTGATGCATCCCGCGAAGGCATATTCTCCGATTTCTGTTACATTCGACAAATCGTCAACGGTCTCCAAACTGGAACAACCACTGAATGCCCCAGTTTCAACAACCTGCCACTGAGATCCCATATACCCCTGGTTATCAATACGAATGTTTTTACAATTACAAAAAGCCCCCATTCCAATAGCACGCACATTGGGCATATAGGCATAAGATAATGGGCTGGCATTATCATCGTCCAGTTCATCCCACCAACCCAAACCGGAGTTGAATGCATCCCTTCCTATTTCTTCTATCCATGGCATATAAACAGATGACAAATTGACGCAAATAGTAAAGGCAGATGGAGAAACACGTGTGATGGGAACCCCAAATTGTTGAAGATAATCCCAATTGTAAAAACTATCGTATATATCTAAATTAAAATCATCAAGACTTAGTGTTCCTGCTATGTCAACAGACGTTATGTGCTGGCAATTATTATCCTCATCAGGAAAAGGACAATGAATTCCGTCAAAATAACCAATGCCTTCGTCTATGTCATAAGCATAGATAAGATAATGATCATCATCAAAAAATAAACCCTGTAGAATTGGAATGTAAGCATAAATAACGTTACCACCCTCCCATCCGTTCCTCCAACTATCAGAGAAAGAATAGTCATCCTGCGCACAGACATTCACATTCGCCCCCACCAGCATGGCGAGCAACACGCACCAAAGATAAAAATGTTTACCCATAATAACTTGCTTTTGTTGCGCCACAAGACACCTCGTATTGCGGCACCTGGTTAAAAAGATTGTTAATGATGCGAAGACACAAAAAAGGCGCAGGTGTCTGTTTTTCTGCCCGTCCCGGATACGTAGGCCTTCGCATTGCTCCATCCACACAGGAAAGACAACGCAGTTAGCCCGCGCCAGTACGTAAATATATAACATGTATATATACGCACCACGCAGACGCCTCGTTGCCGTTTTGCCTGATGTGGATGATGAAGTTGCGAAGTTCGTAAGCCGCCAAGACAAACGACTGAAAACGTCTTCTTATTGTCTAAGACCGCCCGCCGCCCATTGCCGGGATAACAAGCGATAGTGCAAAGATAGTGGATTTTGGCCATACCGCCAAATTTTCGAAAAAAAATGTGCCGGTGACTCTTTAAAAAGGAAGGGAAAAGGGTGGATAGCGGCACAGGGAAAAATTATGAAATATTTTGACAAAATCGGGAAGAATCAGACGATTTTGTAACTCGCTGACACTCAGCGGCTTTAAAAAAGCACAAAGTTTGACCGCAATTTCCGGGGAGTTTGACCGCAATTTTCTCATCGAAAACTGCGGTTTTTCTCCCTGAAAATTGCGGTCAAACGCTTTTTGCTGTGCAAAAAACTAAGAAAAATCTTTACAAAGTGAGGATGAGGCAAGGGTTGTTATTTCACCTTCACCTTGATGGTCTGCAGGCAGCTGTTGTCGGAGGAGTTGCCGGCCATGAGGTAGTATGTGCCGGGAACGACGCGCATGGTGTTGGTGGCGGGGTCCCAGCGTTCAAAGCGGTCGCGTGGGAAGTCGATGACGACATTTTCGGTCTGCCCGGGCTTCAGCGTGACGCGCTGGAAGGCGCGAAGTGTTTTTACGGGTCCCTCGGTGTCGCGCTGGTCTTTTACATAGACTTGCACGACCTCGGCGCCCTCGCGTGTGCCGGTATTGGTGACGGCAATCGACACTTTCCCGTTTTTCCATTGCGGCTTGCCCATGCGGAAGGTGGTGTAAGAAAGGCCATGACCGAAGGGGAACAGCGGTGCTTCGTGCATGTAGCGGTAGGTGCGACCCTGCATGCGATAGTCCTCATAGTCAGGCAGTTGCTGCGTGTTTCGGTAGAAGGTGACGGGCAATTTTCCCGAGGGGTTGCATTGTCCGAAAAGAATGTCGGCGAGCGCCCTGCCGCCTTGTTCTCCGCAGTACCAGGCCTGCACGATGGCGTCGGCATTGCTGCTTTCGGGCTCGAGGGCCATGGCCGACCCAGAGCAGTTGACATAGACGACGGGCTTTCCGGCACGGTGCAGGGCGGCGATGATGTCGCGTTGCACGCGGGGCAGCTCAATGCTGGTGCGGTCGCCACCCTTGAAACCTTCCTCGTTGACCTTCATTTCCTCTCCTTCAAGACGTGGCGAAATGCCTCCCACGAAGACAACGACGTCGGCCGATGAGGCCTGCTTCAGGATGTCGTCAACAGAGGTGGCCACGCGCTGGGCCACGTCAAGGCTGAACATGGCGAGGCCCTGCTGCTGCACATAATCGATGCGGAGCGGATAGGACTGTCCGGCCTTCAGCGTTTTCTGGAATTTTGGATACACAGCCCCGTGGCCGTTCCACTTGTTGTAGAGGGTGTCGCTGCCAAGGAACACGCCAAGATAGTCCTCTGCCCCCACGTTAATCATGATGTCGCAATCGCGCGAGGGCGTGATGGTGGCCTCATAGCGTGCGGAAAAATGCTCCAGGTTGACGCCGGGGGCAAAGGCTGTGTTGCCGCCGTTGTCCTGCTTGATGGGCGAGGTGAAGACGGTGGTAGCGGCGGGTTCGCCCTGGAAGTCCTCATTGTTCCAGTAGGTTGCCTTCACGCCCTTTATGCCGTCGGGTGAGGCAAGGAGATTGAAAAGGCTCTCGAAGACCTCGGCACGCGTATGTCCGCAACCCTGCAGGAAGCGCGCTCCTGGCACTTTCTCGCGGATGCCCTCAAGGATGGTAACGGTCTTTGTGGGCGTGCCGGTGTAGTTGCCCCAAAGCATGGTTGAATCGTTGGCGTTGGGACCCATGACAAGAATGTTCTGACCGGCGCGCAGGGGCAGCACGCCGTTGTTGTTTTGCAGAAGTACAATACCCTGACGGGCTGCCTCGAGTGCAAGCTGCTTATGCTCGGCACTGGCCACCACGCTCATGGGAATATTGGTCCAGGGCACAAGGTTATCGGGGTCGAAGTCGCCCAGCTCGAAGCGTCCAGTAAGGAGCCGCATGAGGCTGGTATTGATTTGTTCCTCAGTGATTTTCCCCTCTTTCAGTGCCTGTGGCAAAGCCTTGTACTCACTGCCGCACTCGAGGTCGGTGCCCGCGATGACGGCCTTGGCAGCGGCCTCACCCTTTGTGGCCGAGAATCCGTGATAGCCGGGAGCCCAGAAGTCGCGAATGGCCCCACAGTCGCTGGTGACCAGTCCCTGGAATCCCCACTCCTGCCTCAGAATCTGATGGAGGTAGCGGGTGTTGGCGCAGCATGGCTCGCCGTCGTTGCGCTGGTATGCACACATGATTTCCTTGACATCTCCCTGCTGCACAAGTGCCTTGAATGCAGGGAGATAGGTTTCCCAGAGGTCGCGCTCGGGCAGGTCGGTCATGTTGAATTGGTGGCGGTTCCACTCAGGACCACTGTGAACGGCGTAGTGCTTGGCGCAGGCAAAAAGCTTGGCATAGTTTGTTTGCGGCTTTTCGCCCTGGAAGGAATAGCCCTGCAGCCCGCGCACCACGGCAAGTCCCATCTGTGTGGTGAGGAAGGGGTCCTCGCCATAGGTTTCCTGCCCGCGCCCCCATCTCGGGTCGCGGAAGATGTTGATATTTGGTGTCCAGAAAGACAATCCGCGGTAACGCTGCATGGCGTTGTTGTGGCGGGCATGGGTGTTTTTCGCCCTTGCCTCGTCGCTCACGGCGGTGTAGATGTCGAAAACCAGGGGGTCGTTGAATGTGGCGGCCAGGTTCATGGTGATGGGAAACACCGTGGCGAAGCCGTTGCGCCCCACGCCGTGGAGAGCCTCGTTCCACCATTCAAACTGGGGAATGCCGAGACGTGGGATGGCCGGCGAGCGGTCCATCATGAGGAGCACTTTCTCATCGAGAGTAAGACGCTGCAACAGGTCGGCGGCGCGCTGCTTTGGCGACAGACTGGGGTTCTGATAGGGCAATGTCTGCGCGGTCATTGCCATGGCGACCGAAGTAAAGGCGGCCAAAAGTAATAGCTTTTTCATTTGTAGAGTATTAATTAAGGATTTGTGAGTCAATAGTTTTGATGAAAGTAATGCCTGCGCATCCTGTCTTCCCCCCAGAGGGTTGAAATGGGTGTTATTTCACTATTATCTTCTTTCCGTTGATGATATAGATGCCCTTTGAGGGATGCTTTGCGGGCACGCCCTGCAGGGTATAGAAGATGTCGTTGCGGATGACGGAATGCGGACAAATCTCGGTGACGCCGGTGTCTTCGTTGTCGCCGCCCATGACGGTTCCACCCTCGTATTGCTGCTGGGTGATGTGCTCCACAATGCCGTTCATATAGACTTCCAGCATGGTGTAGCCCTCTTCGTTGACATTGTTGCGGTCGTTGGCATCGTTGGCATTGAGCCCGTGCTGCGCTTCCCATTCATCGGGCATGCCGTCCTGGTCGGTGTCGGTGAGCTGTTCGTAAGTTTCGAGCAGGGGCCAGGCATCCCAGTCGGCTGAAGCGTCGGCGGGGCGGTTGTCGTCCTGGCTATTGATGAAACCCTTGCCGAGGCCAGAGCCCGTGGAGGTGGCGGTGCCGTTGCGGGTGTCGTCTATCATTTGCTGGTCCACCCAGTCGCGGTGGAGTGAAGCGCCGGCAAAGTCGAGCACGCGCTCGTAGGCCATTTCGGCCGTATGGGTGGTGACGGGCTCAAAGCGAATGGGCTTGTCGAGGCGCATGGTGTCGCGCGTTTCCTGGGTGTAGGTGTTGTCGTTCTTGCTGTTGTCAATCTGGTTGTAGATGCCGTAGGTCCAGTTGTCCTCGGTGACGTCGCTATATTTGGAATTCACGTTTCCTTCTACGAAGAACTTTCCCCAGACGTGCCACATGACGTCCCATTCGTTGGGCTTGCTCGTGTTGTGCTTGGTGTAATCCGATGTCCTGATGCCGATGGAGGCGATGCGCTTGCCCTTGGTTCCCGTGGGCGAGCCGGGACCGGGCTTGTAGTAGTTGTTCACAATGTTCACGTTCATTCCCTCTCCGCCGTAGCATCCGTTGCCGCCGAAGTTATAGATGACGTTGTTTCTCATGTCCATGCGCTCATCAGTCTGCGTGCCGGGCCTCGGGCCAAGGCGCGGCGTGCGCGAGGTGTGGTGGGCAATCAGGTTGTGATGATAGGAGGCTCCGCTGCCTCCCCAGTTGCCGCCGTAGCCGTGGGAACCCTTTTCGTGGCCGCAATTCACCATGCTCTGCGAGGCGATACACCACTGCACGGTGATGTTCTTTGAGCCATAGACCGAGAGGCACTCATCAACGCTCCAGCTCACGGAGCAGTGGTCCACGATGATGTTTTCAGAGTCCATGGCGCCCAGCCCGTCGCCTTCGTGCTTGTCAACGTTCTTGTTGCCAAGTCGGAAGCGCACATAGCGGATGATGTTGTTCTTGCCCAGCGTGACAGGGAAGTCGGCAAGGCAGATGCCGTCGCCGGGAGCCGTCTGCCCGGCCAGCGTGGTGTTGGCGTTAATCTTGAGCGCCGATTTCAGATGGATGGTTCCCGACACGTCGAACACGATGGTGCGCGGCCCGGCCTGGCTATTGGCCCAACGCAGGGAACCGCGCTGGGTGTTGTCTTCGAGCGTGGTGACGTGATAAACTTTTCCGCCGCGCCCGCCGGTTGTGAACTTGCCGAAGCCCTCGGCACCGGGAAAAGCGGGGGTCTGCGCTTGTAACAGAAGGGGCATGCAAACTACTGATGCCGCCAAGACGATTTGTTTGAGGTTCATTAGCTGTGGTTTGTTTTAGTATTTCTTGAAAACGCTGCAAAGGTATGGTGTTTCCGGCTTTTGCCAGTCGTAAGAATTGGCATATCATGGGGTAAAAATAGTCACAGGCCCGTGAAAAACGGCTATTAGAAAAAAAAAGGAAACAAATTGGCACCGGGTAAAAAGAAAAATCTCTTACCGGTGCTAATTTGTTTCCACGAATAAAGAGGCCGTCGGCTCAACGAAGACCTTTGTTATTTCACCAGGAGCTTGTGGCCTTTCACCACATAGACGCCCTTGGGCAGCTTGCTCACCTCGGCGGCGCGGATTTGCGATGCCACCCTCACGCCGGCCGTGTTATAGACATCCACGCGCTCGTTGCTGGCGGCAATGTCGGTGATGCGTGTCACCTCACCGGCGGCCATGTGGACGGTGTTGAGCAGCTTGCTGTCGCCCGACGAAAGGCGGATGAAGCAACGTGTGGGATAGAAGGCGCTGCCCTTCTGGCCCACCTGCACGAACTTGGCGTCGGCATTGTCGATGGCCAGCACTCCATAGAGTCCCTCTCCGGCCACCACCTTCTCGGCACCACCCATCGTCACGGTTTCCATGCTGCCGTCAATGGCCACGGTCAGTTCGGCGGGCTGGTGGGTCACCAGTGTTGTCTTCACAATGCGCTTGGTCATGTTCTCGCCCGTATAATATAAAATGTACGGCGTGTTGGCCTCAAGGCCTTTCTCCTTGCAGTCCTGGAAATACAGGTCCACGGTGTTGCCCACGGCTCCGGCTCCCACCAGGCGCTCCAAGCGGCAATCGTTGCCGAAGGTCTCGTTGAGCTCCTCCTCGGTCATCGAGAAAGGCATGGCAATGGTGTTCCAGCCATGATAGAGCAGGCGCGTGGCGGTGACATTGCAGGTCTTGCCGTCGAACTTGGCGATGTTAAGGTCGCTGTAGGTGTTCATGTAGAACCGCTCCTGAGCACTGGCTCCAAGAGCGACAATGGCGAAAAACGCCGTGAAAAGTAGTTTCTTCATCATGTCTTTATAATTAAAAAGGTTAAACATTCTGTTTATTTGTTTGCAAAGTTACGAATTTTGTATGAATATCAAAATAATTAAGCCACTTTTTTTTCGGTTGGGAAACAAAAGAAAAGCATGCTTGCTTCCAAAACGAAAAATCGCGCCTGTTAAGACCGAAAAAAGCCGACGTGTAGGAGCCCACCAGTAGGAGCCGACGTGTAGGAGCCGACGCCTCCGAGCGTCGGACTATATAAAGTTACCCCGACGCTTGGAAGCGTCGGCTCCTAAAGAAGCGTTGACTACTAAAGAAGCGTTGACTACTAAAGAAACATTGACTACTAAAGACGCGTTGGATTATATAACATCGGCTCTACATAACGCCGGGTTTACTAACTTTGAAACGGATAGCGATATAGGTAAAAATTGGTAAAAATATTTGACAAAATGAGCGTTTTTACGCAGGATTCGTAACCTGCTGACTATCAGCTATTTGAAAATTACGCTGAGTTCGGCCACAAATCTCGGGGAGAGATTTGCAAGATTGAGGCGAGAGATTTGCAAGATTGAGGCGAGAAATTTGCCGTCAAAATATGTTCGGGAACTCAAATTCCTTGAAAAATCTTGACAAAACGAGGGCGCTGCGCTACACTAAATGATAAATGAAAAATGAAAAATGAAAAATGATAAAGTCGAGTGCAAATCTTTCATTTTTTCAATTTCCGCTTCACCATCAGCATGGCCAGGCGGTGGGTGGCGCCGTTCTTGCTGACGGAGCTCAGGGTGTAGGCGCCGTCGGGCAGCGAGGCCACCGACACATTGCCGCCATTCCACGGCAGGGAGGCCACCCGGTTTCCGGTCAACGAGGTCACCAAGACGGCGCGCGCGTCAAGTCCGGACGGCACACTTGTTAGCTGCACGGGGTCGCCGTTTGAGCGCAGCAGGGGGAACCCTCCCCTTGCCGCCTTTTGCGTGGAAACTTCGGGAAGCGGAGGAACATCAGACGGCTCCTCGTCGGTAGGATACGGGACCCGGCTCATGGGGAATTGCGAGCCGTCGGGCCAGCACTCGGGGAAATTGAACACGCGCAGGTAGTCGTAAAGCCCCTGGTGGTTGTCGATGAGGAAACGGGCGCGGAAATGACACTGCCCCAGTCCCAGCTGGCGGATGACGTTGAGTTGCCTCACCACCTCGCCAATCTTCCAGTTGCCCTCGCGCGGGTCGAGGAACCAGATGCCAAGGCCTGCCGCCACCTCCTTGCCCTGCCGTTGCTCGGCCCAGTCGATGGCAAAGGGGAAGAAATTGTTTTCCTTGAAGTAAAGCATGGGATAGAGTTGGTCCATCAACCCGTCGCGTAGCCAGCCCTGCGCATCTTGGCACACCTTGTCGAAGGCGTTCCAACCGCGGGAAGAATAGCGCGTGAGGTCCTTGAACTTGCCCACAGGAGAACAGCTCATCTTCACCTCGGGACGAATGGCCTTCACGCGGTCGTGGATGGCCCTCACCAGCTGGGTGATGTATTGGCGGCCCTGCGGGCGGCTCACCCTGATGGTCCAGCCGTCGGGGTAACGGGCATAGTCGAGGTGAATGCCGTCAACATCGTATTTCTCAACGATTTCGCCGCAGATTTCGGCCATGATGGCCGGTGTGCGCGGGTCTTCGGGGTTGAGGAATCCGTTTTCGCCCACCCGTTTCACCACCTGCGGGTATTTCTTCCGCATCTGCCGGCAGCCGTTCTCGTTCCACTTGCCCAGGGGCAGGGTGACCACCCAGGCGTGGCACTCCATGCCGCGCTTGTGGCACTCGTCGATGGCGAAACGCAGCGGGTCGTAGCCCGGACTACGCCCGGGGGTGCCCGTCAAGCAATGGTCCCACGGTTGCAATTCGGAGGGATAGACCACGCTTCCGCGGATGCGCGTCTGAAAGAGTATGGTGTTGATGTTCACGGCCTTCAGCTTGTCGAGCATGTCGGTGAGCTCCTTCTTCTGGCGTTCCATGGAGGCGGCATTGGTGGCCTTCGTGCGCGGCCAGTCCAGGCCGTTGAGCGTGGTGAGCCACACGGCGCGGATTTCCTCCTGCGCCGCGCACAACAAGGGCATCACCGTTGCCAAAAGCACTATGATTGTTTTTTTCATTTGTTATTCCATATTGAAGATAGTGCGGCAAAGGTAAAGAAAAAAATTGACATTACCGAATAATCGGCAGTTTTTTCGCTACAACCCGCCGGACTTCAAGCGTTATCGGCACCCCCAAAAACACGGGCCAAAGCCGTTGTGGAAGGCCCTTTTTCAAAAAAACGGCACCTTTTGAAACAAAAAACGGGAGAAATTTACGTTTTCCGAATATTTTTCCTACCTTTGTGGCTGAATTTATAACAATCAGCATTCCAGACAACAAATAATGTTTACGTTCTTAATTAGCATGCTCGCACTTTTCGTGGGCTACATGGTTTACGGAAAAGTGGTGGAGCGCATCTTCGGGCCCGACGACAGACCCACTCCTGCCGTGCGTATCAACGACGGCGTGGACTACATTGTGCTTCCCGGATGGAAGGTGTTTATGATTCAGTTTCTCAACATTGCCGGCACGGGGCCCATCTTCGGTGCCATCATGGGTGCGAAGTTCGGGCCGGCAGCCTATTTGTGGATTGTCTTCGGCTGCATCTTCGCCGGGGCCGTGCACGACTACCTGAGCGGCATGCTTTCCATGCGTCACGACGGTGCCGGGCTGCCCGAGCTGATTGGACAATACCTGGGGCAGACCACCAAGAAGGTGATGCTGGTCTTTTCGGTGTTCCTGCTCATGATGGTGGGCGCGGTGTTTGTGTACAGTCCTGCCCTCATTCTCGGAAAGATGTGCAGCGACGGCCTGACTTGGGTGTACATCTGGTGTGGCATTATCTTCGTTTATTACCTCATTGCCACGATGATGCCCATCGACAAAATCATCGGAAAGATTTACCCGCTTTTTGCCATTTCCATGCTTTTCATGGCCGTGGCACTGGCCGCATACCTTTTTATTAAATGGCCGCAACTGCCCGAGCTCACCGACGGGCTGTGGGGCGAAGGGTTCCAGCAGCCCATCTTCCCTGCCCTCTTCATCACCATTGCCTGTGGAGCCATCAGCGGTTTCCACGCCACTCAGACGCCGCTCATGGCCCGTTGCGTGGAACGCGAGAAAATGGGTCGGCCCCTCTTTTACGGAGCCATGATTACCGAGGGCGTGGTGGCACTCATCTGGGCCACCGTGTCGATGTACTTCTTCTACGGAGGGGCCGCACAGGAGCTGGGACAGCCCCTCACCCTGCAAGCTCCCGAAGTGGTGACAGAGGTAAGCCGCGGATGGCTGGGCACCCTGGGTGGAATACTGGCACTGCTCGGAGTGGTGGCAGCACCCATCACGAGCGGCGACACAGCCCTGCGCTCGGGAAGGCTCATCATTGCCGAGTTCATCCACCTGGAGCAGCGCACCGTCAGCAAGAGGCTGATGATTTCGGTGCCGCTCTTCGCCGCCACGCTGGCCTTGCTCTTCTTCAACATTGAAAATCCCGACGGCTTCAACGTCATCTGGAGCTACTTCGGATGGGCCAACCAGACGCTGGCCGTATTCACCCTGTGGGCCATCACCGTTTACCTTGTAAGGCAGCGTAAGCCCTTCATCATCACCCTGTTGCCGGCACTCTTCATGACCGTGGTGTGCTCAACGTTCATCATTGTGTCGAAGAACGCCTTCGGATGCGACATGGTCGTGGGCTACGGAGTGGGTGGAGCAGCATTCATCATCGCCGTGGCTTGGTTCTGCGGATGGTTCTCAAAGGAAAAGAAACAATTTAAAAACCATAACTAATATTGTAATCATGAAAAAAACTGCTTTCATCATTGTGGCATTGGTCATGGCAATGGCTGCCAAAGCTCAGTATTACCACAATTTCCGCACGCCCTTCCACTCCGACAAAATCTTCATCGGAGGCTCCCTGACGGGTTTTGACCTGAACTATAGCGACCGCGACGACCTCAACATCGACCTGAAGGCGCAGCTGGGATACATGTTCTTCGACAATACCCTGGGATTTGCCGAAGTGGGCTACAACAACGGAGGCCGCGGGCCGCACACCATCACCGTGGGAGCCGGCGGAAGATGCTACATCGAGCAAAACGGCATCTTCCTCGGTGCTAAGCTCACGTTCGAGCATTCCGACAAGAACTACAACGACCTGCTGCCCGGCGTGGAAATAGGCTATGCCTTCTTCCTGAGCCGCTCGGTGACCATTGAGCCCGCCGTGTATTATAACCAAAGTCTGAAAAAACACTCGGACTATTCTAACATCGGGTTCAAAATCGGCATGGGCATCTACCTGAACGACTGATTATCAACACCGCAAAAAACAAGGAAAAATGCTATCGGTAAACGAATTAGAAGACCGTCTGATTGACCTCGCCTTTGCCGAGGACATCGGCGACGGCGACCACACCACGTTGTGCTGCATTCCGGAAGACGCCATGGGGCAATCGCACCTGCTCATCAAGGAAGACGGCATACTGGCGGGCGTGGAAGTGGCAAAAAAAGTGTTCAGCCGCTTCGACCCCGACATGAAGGTGGAGGTGCTCATGGGCGACGGAAGCCGCGTGAAAAAAGGCGACATCGCCATGGTGGTGAGCGGAAAAGTGCGCTCACTCCTACAAACGGAAAGGCTGATGCTCAACATCATGCAAAGAATGAGCGGCATTGCAACCATGACCGACCGATATGTGGAACGCCTCAAAGGAACCCATACCAGGGTGCTCGACACAAGAAAGACCACGCCCGGCATGAGAATGTTGGAAAAACAGGCCGTGAAGATTGGCGGAGGCGTCAACCACCGCATAGGGCTGTTCGACATGATCTTGCTGAAAGACAACCACGTGGACTTTGCCGGAGGCATCGTCAACGCCATCGACCGTTGCCACAAATACCTCGACGAGAAAGGGCTCAAACTGAAAATAGAGATTGAGGTGCGCAACTTCAACGAACTCTCGCAGGTGCTGGAGCACGGAGGCGTGGACCGCATCATGCTCGATAATTTCTCCGTGGCCGACACGAAAAAGGCCGTGGACATCATCGGCGGACGCTTTGAGACAGAATCGAGCGGAGGCATCACCATCGACACCATTCGCGACTATGCCGAACAGGGCGTGGACTTTGTGTCGGTGGGCGCTCTCACCCACTCCGTGAAAGGGCTCGACATGAGCTTCAAGGCATGCTGACCGCCCTTTTGCTCGCGGCAACACTGCAGTTCACCCCGCCCGTACACATTCCAATCACCCTGGCAGGGAATTTTGGCGAGCCGCGCCCCAACCACTTCCACGGAGGCATCGACGTACGCACAAACCAACAGGAGGGCATTCCCGTCTTTGCCATTGGCGACGGTTATGTCTATCGCATCACGGTGGGCACGGGCTACGGCAATGCCCTCTACGTGAGGCACCCCAACGGCAAGACAAGCGTCTATGCCCACTTGCAGGGCTTTGTGCCGACGTTGCGCACCATGGTAAGCAAATGGCGACTGGAGCACGGGCAGGAAGACATCATCGACGAGGTGAGAAAACCCAGCCCGCCGGCCGACATACGGCTCAATCCCAGCGACTTCCCCGTGGCTCAGGGACAACTCATCGCCATGAGCGGAAACACAGGAAGCAGCCAGGCACCACACCTCCATCTGGAAATCCACCACACGGAAAACTGGGCCATCATCGACCCCCTCGATTTTCTCAGCCAGTATCTCGAAGACACCGAGGCACCCATCGCCCACGCCTTCATGGCATATCCCATGGAGGGCGAGGGATTGTTTGAGGCAAAGGCCGAAAAAAGCGAGCACCCCTTCACCAACTATAACTTGGAGAGAACGTTCACCGCGTGGGGGAAAGTGGGATTTGGCATCATGGCCGACGACCACATGGAAAACAGCTACCAGAAATACGGCATCAGGAAAACCACCCTCCTCGTTGACGGAGAAGAGGTGTTCAAGAGCAACGTGGACAGCATTCCATGGGCCATGAACCGATATGTGAACTGCTGGGGCGACTACGACCACTACTTCAGCACCCACAAATGGTTTATGAAATCGTTCATAGATCCGGGGAACCCGCTGCCCGTCATCAAGGCAAATGCCAATCGGGGCATCGTGGACTTCAACCAGGAGCGCGACTTCCTGCTGGAATACATCCTTACCGACGCCTTCGGCAACGAGTCGAGATACACGTTCACCGTAAGGGGGGAGAAACAAGACATTCCGCCGGCCGAAAGGAAAAGCGCGGCCAACACCCTGTACTGGGACCGCATGAACAACTTCCAGTTGCCCGGCCTGCAACTTGTGGTGCGCCCCAACCTGCTGGCCGACAACCTGCAACTGACTCCGAGCGTGGAGTTTATCAGCGACGGCCTGTCCGACGCCTATAGCTTCCGCCCGTCGTCGTCGCCGCTCATCCGCCCCGCCATTATTTCAATTAGGCTGAAAAAAGCCGTCGCCATGACCGATGGAATCTACATCGATTGCGACGGCACCAACCTGGGCGGAACATTCAACGACGGATGGGTTACCGCCACCACCCTCAACCTGGGCGGAACATTCAAGCTCCAATTGCCAGAATGGAGTGAAGATTGAAAAGTGCCCCCACGGAACGGATTGAGTTTTTTCCCACTATCGTCTAAACTCCTAAACTCCTTCAAAAAATACTCCTAAACCCCGCAACAATAACAATGAAGAAAAACATCATCACATCACTCCTGCTCCTCGTAGGTACATACGCCACGGCCTGCACGAACCTCATTGCCGCCAAAGGTGCCACCACCGACGGCAGCGTTTTTTGTTCCTATAGTGCCGACAGCTACGGCATGTTCACCGGCCTCTGCCACTACCCCGCCGGCACTCATCAGGCCGGTGAGAAACGCTGGATTATCGACTACGACACCGACGTCAACCACGGATGGATTCCCGAAGCACCCGTCACCTACAACGTCATCGGCAACATCAACGAATACCAGGTGTCGGTGGGCGAGACAACATTCGGCGGACGAGAGGAAATGGTCGATACCACCGGCATCATCGACTACGGAAGCCTGATGTACCTGGCACTTCAACGCGCCAAGACCGCCCGCGAGGCCATCACGGTCATGACATCGCTGGCCGAACAATACGGCTATTGCTCTGAGGGAGAGACATTTACCATCTGCGACCCCGAGGAGGCATGGATAATGGAAATGATGGGCACGGGAACGCCCGGCACACAATACCACACCGACAAGGCGCCGCGCGTGGTCTGGGTGGCATTGCGCATCCCCGACGACTGCATCTGCGCCCACGCCAACCAAAGCCGCATACGCACCTTCAACCAGAAAGACAAGAAAAACGTCATGTTCGCCAAGGGAATGATACAATACGCCCGCGACATGGGATGGTTCAGCGGAAAAGACGCCGAATTCTCGTTCAACGACGCCTTCGCCTATCCCGACTTCTCGGGCCGCCGCTTCTGCGAGGCCCGCGTGTGGAGCTTCTTCAACCATTTCTCGTCTGACATGAACCGATACCTCCCCTACGCCGAGGGAATGGTGAAAGAGGCCGAGCCCATGCCTCTATGGATAAAGCCCGACAAGAAAGTATCGCTTCAAGACATGCAGGCCTGCATGCGCGACCACTACGAGGGCACGCCCTTCGACCTTAGCCACGACCTCGGACAGGGCGTGTGGGAAATGCCCTACCGCCCCACCCCGCTCACCTTTGAACACAACGGGCAGAAATACTTCAACGAGCGCCCCATCAGCACCCAACAGGCCGGATTCTCATACGTCTGCCAGCTGCGCGCTGCACTCCCAAGGCAAGTGGGAGGCATCATCTGGTTCGGAAACGACGACGGCAACATGGTGGCCTACACGCCCGTATATTGCTGCTCCACACGCCAGCCCGAATGCTACAACACCCCGGGCGCCGACGACGTCACCTTCTCCGACAAAAACGCCTTCTGGGTGTGCAACTGGGTGAGCAACATGGTTTATCCCCGATACTCCATGATGTTCCCGTCGCTCAAAGAGGTGCGCGACTCGCTCGAGCAATCCTATTTCCAGGCACAGCCCGCCATTGAGCGGAGAGCGCAGGAACTGCTCGCCAACAACCCCGACGAGGCCGTCTATTTCCTCAACAACTACAGCATTGAGAAGGCCCAGCAGATGCTCGAAAGGTGGAAGCGCCTCGGATGGTATCTCGTGGTGAAATACAACGACATGGCCGTGAAACCCGAGAAAGACGGACGATTCGAGCGCACCGAGACAGGGCTGGGGGCCACCGTGAAACGCCCCGGATTCTCCGACAACCTCAAAGAGCAGCTCATCCGGCAGACCGGCGACAAATACCGCCAACCCGACTGGAAATAACTGAGCCACCACAGCCTGACAAAGGCAGGAAACCATAAAGAAAGCGTGAATGAAACGTTGTTGTTGTTTCATTCACGCTTTTTCATATATAACATTGTATAGGAAAAACGCCCCAACGCGATAATAACAGTTGCCGGCTTCCCTGCCAATTGTAGGGACGCGATGTATCGCGTCCGCTCCTACTGACTGCCTAACAGTGATGGTTGAATGCGCGAAAAATTACTCATCGGCATGACGGCGTGGCCTTGATGGCCGATTTTCCATCATTTCGATGCGAAAATTTCTTTTGGGGAAAGAACTAAAGGGCGAGCCGCAGCCCCCAGCGGTAGTCACGTTTGGAAGGCGTATAAAGTCCACGATCAGACACACGGCAGCCCCTTGCGATGGCGCTCCAGCAGCCCCCACGGCTCACCCGGGAGGTTCCCGACGACGGCCCTGTGGGGTCTGTCTGGCCAATGCTTTCATAGCTGCCATACCAATCCTGACACCATTCATAAATGTTGCCGCTCATATCGTAAAGACCAAGCTCGTTGGGAGCCTTCGTTGCTACAGGCTGTGAACCATAACCTGGCTGACCTGATGTCTGCGTGGGAATGTTGCCCCAATACCAAGCTACGTCATCAATCGTATTGCTCCCGGCATACTTGTATCCCCGGGAAAGGTTGCCGCCACGCGCCGCGAACTCCCACTCAGCCTCCGTGGGCAAACGGAACGACAGACCCGTCAAAGTGTTCAGCGTCTGGATGAACGTCTGACAGTCGTCCCAACTGACATAATAGGCGGGGAAATTATCGCCCAGGCCAACCGTACTGACCCACTGCCCTCCATCAGACGTGGGCTTCTGTCCCATCACGGCATACCACAACGCCTGCGTGACCTCCGTCTCGCCTATATAGAAGGTCGTCAAGGTGTCACAATGAACAGGTTTCTCATTATCGTAAGCATCGCTGCCCTGCTCTTGGGTGGCGCCCATCAGGAACGTGCCACCCTCAACACGCACCATCTTGAACGATACTCCGTTTACGGTGTATTCCTTTATTGGTGAAGGCTCCACAATCTCCTGCAACCTGCTTAACAAGGCTTTCCACTCCTCAAACTCAGACTTGTCAACTTTATTGGCAAGGGCCGTGTAAATGTCCTCAATGGTGTTGCCACTGATGGACAGTGCCCCATCATTGAACGTGAGGTTCTCTACATCATCGGCGCCCAAGGTAATCTTCGTGCCATTCTTCAACTCAATGACCATGTTGTAGTCATTGTTCTGGGCCGATGCCGAAAGCACTGCCAACGGCATGAGCATTAAAAATAGTAATTTCTTCATATCTTCAAATGCTTTATGTTGTTTTAGGTTTATATCACGTTTGAATGATGCCACAAAGTTACGACTTTTTACGCAGAAACAAAACAAATCGAAGGAAAAATAAAACAACGTAGGGACGCGATATGTCGCGTCCGCCACCGATGACATATAACAGCCATGGCAAATCGTGTGTTTTGGCGGACGTGACACATCACGTCCCTAAAGACAGCGAAGAAAACGATTATTTTAGTTTCTTTTTTCTTATTTACAAGGAAGAACGAACTAAAGGGCAAGCCGCAACCCGTTGTCGCTGCTCATGAGACCCGAGCCGTCGCTGCCGCGGTTGGAAACGCGGCAGTCCCTCTCGTTTTCGCCCCAGCTGCCACCACGAAGCACGCGGTAAGTGCCCGAAGACGGACCAGTCGGGTCGGTCTGGGCTTCGCTGCCATAACTGCCGTACCAGTCCTGACACCACTCCCAAACGTTGCCGCTCATGTCGTAAAGGCCAAGCTCGTTGGGAGCCTTCGTGGCAACAGGATGTGTCACACCGCTTGAATTGCCCGTGTACCAGGCCACGTCACCAATCGTGTTGCTCATGGCATATTTGAAACCATGCGAAAGATTCCCACCACGGGCAGCGAACTCCCACTCAGCCTCCGTGGGCAGACGGAATGACTGACCCGTCAACGTGTTCAGCGTCTGGATGAATGTCTGGCAGTCGTCCCAGCTGACCGACTCCACCGGACGCTGGCTGTTACTACTAAAAAAGCAAGGGGTGCTGCCCATCACGGCCTCCCACAAACCTTGCGTCACCTCCGTCTCGCCTATATAGAAGTCCGACAAGGTTACACTGTGGACGGGTTTCTCACTGTCGTAAGCATCGTCCCACTGCTCCACGGTCGCGCCCATCTGAAACGTGCCGCCCTCAACCTTCACCATCTTAAACGACACGCCGTTGACAGTGAACGTCTGTAATGCGGAGGCTGCTTTTTCCTCGAACTTTATGTTCTTCACATCATTGGCATCCAGTCTGACAAGATTACCATTGTTCAGCTCAATGATCATGTTGTAGTCATTGTTCTGGGCCGATGCCGAAAGCACTGCCAGCGGCATCAGCAATAACAAGAATAGTTTCTTCATATCATCAACTGTTTTATTTTTATAGGTTTATATCACGTTTGAACGATGCCACAAAGTTACGACTTTTTCCTCAATTTTCAAACTAATCGACGGATAAATATTTCAACTAAAGAGCGAGGCGCAGTCCAAGGTTGAAGTAACCGCTGGATGGCTGGTAATTGCTGCGGAAAGACACCCGGGAGTACTGGGAGCCGTGCAACCAGCTGCCACTACGTATCACCCGGTCGGAACCTGACGATGGACCAACGGGATTGTTCTGCGTGTCGCTCTCATAGCTGCCGAACCTGTCGGAGCACCATTCATACACGTTGCCGCTCATGTCGTAAAGGCCAAGCTCATTAGGGGCTTTGGTGGCAACAGGTTGTGTGCCGTAGCCAGACTCTCCAGAGGAGATGTTGCCCCAAAACCATCCAACGTCTGTCAAGGTGTTGCTCCCGGCATACTTGAAACCCTGGGAAAGATTGCCTCCACGCGCCGCATACTCCCACTCAGCCTCCGTAGGCAGACGGAATGACTGAACCGTCAACGTGTTCAGCGTCTGAATGAAAGTCTGGCAGTCGTTCCAACTGACATAATAGGCGGGAAAATCATCGCCCAAACCGTAATTACTGGCCCACTGGCCGCCACCGGACGTGGGTTTCTCACCCATGACGGCATACCACAACGCCTGCGTGACCTCCGTCTCGCCGATGGAGAAGTCAGACAAAGAAACGCTATGGACGGGTTTCTCGCTACTGTAAGCATCGCTCCCCTGCTCCTCAGTGGCCCCCATCAGGAACGTGCCGCCAGCGACCTTCACCATCTTGAAAGAAACGCCGTTGACGGTGAACGTCTGTAATGCGGTGGCTGCTTTTTCCTCGAACTTTATGTACTTCACATCATTGGCGTCCAGTCTGACAAAATTACCATTGTTCAGCTCAATGACCATGTTGTAGTCATTGTTCTGCGCCGATGCCGAAAGCACTGCCAAAGGCATCAACAGCAACAATAATAATTTTCTCATGTCTTCAATTGTTTTATTTGGATATTAATAATGTTTTAATGATGCCACAAAGTTACGACTTTTTCCTCAAATTTAAAACAAAACGACGGAAAAATATTTCATATTCGGCGAACGGGAACGATGAAAAAACTTTACACTCCCATGGATTTCAAGCCCCTTCCGCAACTCATTGATAATCAGTACACATTAAACGAAGGGAGGTTTGGCGGTAAATTTCGGGCAGAAAAGTGCCAATTTACTGTGCTTAAAGTGCCATATTTCAACCCAAAATTTACCGCCAAACATCTCAAGGGACTGAAAAATCCCGAAATAATCTTTACAAAACCCTTCAACACTTATTTCCGTTCCTTTAATGATTTATTGGGAATAAAGACTGTTGTTTTGTACTATTTCCTCTAAAGAAAACATAATTTCATTATCCAACCGGCTTATAATTCGGATTTTTTACCTATATTTGCACCCGACAAATCACTGACAGATAGAAAAATGGAAGAACAGAAAAAAAATCAGTACATCGCCGTGGCCTACAAGCTGTATGCCGCCGGCGAGAAGACCCTGGAATTCATCGAGGAGGCCACCGACGAGCGGCCTTTCGACTTCATCAGCGGCTTCGGCTTCACCCTGCCCGACTTCGAGGAGCGCATCACTCCGCTGGCCAAGGGCGAGAAGTTTGACTTCAAGCTCACTCCCGAACAGGCCTACGGCGCACACTTCGAGGAGCGCGTGGTGGACCTGGGGCGCGAGATATTCTGCATCAACGGGCACTTCGACCATGAGAATGTGTTTGTGGACGCCATCCTGCCCCTTCAGAACGAGGACGGACACTATTTCCAGGGCCGTGTGCTCGAAATCACCGACGACCATGTGAAAATAGACCTCAACCACCCCCTGGCCGGCAAGGAGCTGAGCTTCAAAGGACACGTGGTGGAGAACCGCGAGGCCACCAACGAGGAGATTCAGAACCTCATCGCCCGCATGAGCGAAGAGGGTTGCGGATGTGGGTGCGACGATTGCGGAGAGGGTTGCGCCGACGACCACAAACACGGCGGCGGATGCGGATGCGGACACTGCCATTAAGCCACTGAGCATGAGCAACACTTTCGGCAAGGTGTTCACACTCACCACCTTCGGCGAGAGCCACGGAACGGCCATTGGAGGGGTGGTGGACGGCATGCCGCCCGGCATCGACGTGGACACCGCTTTCATTCAGCACGAGCTCGACCGACGCCGGCCGGGGCAGAGCAGCATCACCACCGGGCGCAACGAGGCCGACCGCGTGGAACTGCTCAGCGGGCTGTTTGAAGGAAAGACCACCGGCAGCCCGATAGGCTTCATCGTGAGAAACGGCGACCACCATTCGCAAGATTATGAGAACATGCGCCATGTGTTCAGGCCCAGCCATGCCGACTTCACCTATTTTTATAAATACGGGCTGCGCGACCACCGTGGCGGCGGCCGCTCGTCGGCACGCATCACCATCAGCCGCTGCGTGGGAGGGGCGCTGGCCAAACTGGCACTCAGGCAGATGGGCATAGGCATCACGGCTTACACCTCGCAGGTGGCCGACATTGCGCTCGACAAGGATTACCGCCGCTATGACCTGGCGAAAGCCGAGGAGAACGCCGTGCGCTGCCCCGACCCAGAAAAGGCGCGGCAGATGGAAAGCCTCATCAAGGAGGTGAAAGCGGCCGGCGACACTGTGGGGGGCATTGTGACGTGCGTGGTGACAGGATGTCCGCCGGGCATCGGAGAGCCGGAATTTGGAAAGCTGCACGCCAGGCTCGGAGAGGCCATGCTGAGCATCAACGCGGCAAAAGGGTTTGAATACGGCGACGGCTTCGACAGCATATTGACGCGCGGATCGGAGCAGAACGACGTGTTCGTGCCGCAGGGAATTGCCTCAAACGACCGCCAGCACCCAGGCGCCAACCGGCAAATAGGCACCCTGAGCAACCATAGCGGCGGCATCCAGGGCGGCATCAGCAATGGACAGGACATCTGGTTCAGAGTGGCCTTCAAGCCCGTGGCCACCATCCTTATGGAACAACAGACGGTGGACACCAGCATGCAGCCCGCCACGTTGAAGGCGCAGGGACGCCACGACCCGTGCGTATTGCCAAGGGCGGTGCCGATTGTGGAGGCCATGACCGCCATGGTACTGCTCGACGGCATTTTAATGGACAAATCTGTTAAATTGTGATAAAACGGCGGAAAATAATTATTTTTTTTCGCCAAAAAGTTGCGAGGTTCACAGATTATTACTACATTTGCATCGCAATACGGAATTTTATGGGTTTGTGAAAATCCCCGTAATTGTTTAATTAAGTCTAGTTTAGTTTTTGTGTTGGTTGCCCCCGGCTGTTTGGCCGGGGGCTTTTGTATATCCCTAAAAAGACAGCCGCCGGCCCGCTCCACATGCAGGAACGGGCCGGCGGCCGGGGTGATTGGGAGGATTTATGCCTGAAGGCTCCCTATGATTTCGTTCACACTGGCACAACCGTGGCCGTCGAGCCAGCGGTCGATGCCGTCGCGCACCTTGATGGTGGCCTGCGGGTCGATGAAGTTGGCCGTGCCTATCTCCACCGCCGTGGCACCGGCCATGAGGAATTCTATGGCATCTTCGGCCGTCATGATGCCGCCGAGGCCTACCACGGGAATGGCGACGGCGCGGGCCACCTGCCATACCATGCGCAGGGCCACGGGCTTCACGGCGGGTCCGCTCAGTCCGCCGGTGCCGATGCTAAGCCGCGGGCGGCGGCGCTCAATATCGATGGACATGCCCATCAGGGTGTTGATGAGCGACACGGCATCGGCTCCCTCGCCCTCCACGGCACGCGCTATTTCGGCAATGTCGGTGACATTGGGCGACAGCTTGACAATCAGCGTCTTGCCATAGCGGCGGCGGACGGCCTTCACCACACTGGCAGCTCCCTGGCAGGTCACTCCGAAGGCCATGCCGCCCTGGCGCACGTTGGGGCACGAGATATTGAGCTCGATGGCCGGAATGGCTTCAAGGGCATCGATGCGCGAGGCACATTCGGCGTAGTCGTCGGGCGAAGAACCGCTCACGTTGACAATGACATGAGTGCCTAAGTCCTTGACTTCCGGGTAGATATGTTTGCAAAAATAGTCCACGCCCTTGTTTTGCAACCCCACGCAGTTGAGCATGCCCGAGGCCGTTTCGACCATGCGCGGGTAGTCGTTGCCCTCACGGGCATGGAGGGTGGTTCCCTTCACAATGATGGCGCCAAGGCCGTCGAGAGGGATGAAATCGGCAAATTCCAGGCCGTAGCCGAAGGTGCCCGAAGCCGTCATCACGGGGTTTTTCAGTGTCAGGTTATTGATTTTTACGCTTAAGTCTGCCATATCTCAGTATTCTATTTCTTGATTTTCATTCACTCTTTTCATGAAGACCGGAATGGGTTTCTTCATTGAAAAAGGCCGTAGGCACGCTACCAGAGCAGGCGTTTCACGTCGAAAACCGGCCCCTCTTTGCATACGCAGAGGTTGCCTTCAGTGGTTTTCTCCACACAGCACAGGCACGCGCCCAGCCCGCAGGCCATCAAATTCTCGAGCGAGGCCTCGCAGGCGATGCCGTTTTCGCGGGCATAGCGTGCCACCGCCTGCATCATGGGCTTGGGGCCGCAGGTGGCAATATGGTCGAAATGTTCCTTTTCGAGCACGCTGTGGTTGGTGACGAAGCCGCGCTCGCCGGCCGTGCCGTCCTCGGTGGTGAGGAGCACGCGGCCGTATTTCCGGAACTCGTCCAACTGGGTTAAATCGTCCTCCGTGCGGGCTCCCAAGAGGAACGTGGGCTGAAGGCCGCGACGGTGGAGCACACTGCCATAGAAGAGCAGCGGGGCCACTCCCACGCCACCGCCCACGAGGAGCATTTTCGGGGCTTCTGAGCCGTTTTCGGGCAGGCTGAAGCCATTGCCCAAGGGGAGCACGCAATTGAGCCGCTCACCACGTTGCAGGGCGGCCAGACGGCGCGTTCCGGCACCCACGGCGGCCACTAAAAGCCACACCTCGTTGGCCTGTTCATCAACAAAATGAATGGAAACGGGGCGACGGAGGAAGGTGGAGGGCGAGCCGTCAACGCGCACCTCGGCAAACTGGCCCGGAATCATGGGTGGCAAAGCGTTCTCGGAAGTCAGTTTCAACAACACGTATCTGTCGTTCTGACGGGTGGCTGCCGCCACACGCAGGTCCATAACATATTTTTTCATCATAGAAAGGTTATCATTCGTTGCGACGGCAAATTTACGCAAAATCGGGCGCAAGACAAAACATTATCCGCGCTTTTTATTATGACAAGGTGCTTTTTTTGATTGCCGGGCCTGAAGATGACAAAATATCGACGGCCGGCAAATGAAATGAAGGGAAGAAAATGAAAAAGTGCCGGCCGCCGCAATTTAAAAAGAACGTAATCGGCATCACTTTTTGGGCACAAAACTCTCCCAAGTCTGGTCATCAAAAAAGACGCGGATTTCGGTAATTTGACGTGGCGTTTTGTCAATATTTTTTACCTCAAAAAGTGCCGGATTTTTAAGTGTACCACCTACACCGTGAGTTCCTTGTACGTCGGAAAAAGGAATGTCGAGAGGTTTAGAAATGTTGCCTGGAAACTCAATCGCCGGTTCGGTGGATGACGGCTGTTTAATTCCGGCGTTCTGGCCGTCAGCGGCCGACGTGCTTTCATACATCTTTCCCTTGCCGAACATCAGCCAGTCGAGGCTGATAGCTGGGAATTTGCTTTTGATGGCTTCCACGATGTTAAGAGTGGGGCGGGTGCGTCCGTTGAACACACTGCTGAGGGAGCCCTCGGACATTCCGATGTAGTTGGCGAAATTTTTTTGCGTCATGTGCTGGGCCTCCATGATCTGCCTGATTCTGTCTTTCATTGCTTCTTCTTGGGGTTGAAAGGGGTGATGAGGGCTGTTTTTGCCCTTTTTCTAATCAATTTACAAAGGTAAAGCAAAAATTTGAAACTTGCAACTTTTTGAACAACGATTTTTCTTTGTAATGTTTGGTTTTTGAAATTTAAACATTTGAATTATCAAATTCCAAACTTTGAATTTTGCGTTTATGTTTGTAAATCTAAATTTTAGACTCAAAATCAAATATAAGGTTTTTCTCAGCTATTTTTGGCAATTAACTGGGTTTGATTTTGTTATTTACGAGAACCAAACAAAGGAAAGCCAAATATGCAAACCAAATCCTCCCTGATGAGGCTTCCAGCTGGCTGTTTTATATCATAAATTTCCCTTAACTTACTGATTTTAATACTAATAGCACCAAAATATAGGCTATGGATAAATATACATTTGTAAATAGAAACCAAAATATTTTAGGATTAAAACCAAAATATTTATCGCACCTTTGCACTTTTGTTTTTAAAATTTACATTTACAAAGAGAAATACACTATTTATTATATGGATTTATATCTTGAAATATTCAAGGCTTTAAATGTAAACAAATGCTAACGATGAATAATTTGCGTCGGAAAAGGGCTGAAAATCGCGTCGTTTCAAAATTCTGAAATCCCGTGCAAGAATTTCGAAATACGCCATTCTCACGGCCTTAAAATCGTGTTAAAGTCTTGATTTACGCAACGTTTAACCCCGATTTTTCCTGTCTGGAAAAACCGGGGTTTTAGCAAAAAATCGGCAAAAAAAGTTGAGGAAAATCAATGTAGAATGAAAAAAACGAGCTCCTTGAGCAGCTCCCCGATGGGTGTATTGGGGTTGTCGAGGCCCTTTGTCTTGGCATCTGTCTCCCTAATTTTATCAATTATCTGCATTGTTTTCACTCCGGAATAATTTCTCAGTCCCATCAGGTATTCCTTGGCGGCCCATCCCCCGCCCCTCAAATCGAGCCATTTTGCCAGCTCGTTTTCGTTCGTTTTGTTGGGCGCGTAATAGGCAAGCATCAAATTTTGGAAGAAAGAAAAGAGCGTTGGGATGAGCACGAAGGCGTTGCCGGCTTTTGGATTTTTGTCAAAATATTTTACTATTTTATTCGCCTTCAAAATATCCCTTTCGGCGATGGCTTTTCTCAGTTCAAAACCATTATACTCCTTGCTCACTCCGATCTGTTTTTCCACCACGTCGGGCGTCACTTTCCGGTCACTGTCGTCGCTCATGGCAAGTATCACTTTGTCGAGTTCCGATGCCAGTCGGCTGAGGTCGGCACCGATGTGTTCGGCAACCATGTACGCCGCCTTGGTGTCCACCGAGCAGTTGCGCTCCTGCAGGTAGCTGGTGACGAACGCCGGAAGTTCATAGTCGCGTTTCTTCTTGCTCTCGAAGACCACGCCCACCCTCTGCGCCTTGGCAAGGATTTTTTTCCTGGCATCGATGGTGCCGTTCTTATATGCGATAACGAGGACGGTGGAATTGAGCGGTTTTTCAAAATAAGCCTCCAGCCGTTCCCAGTTCTTGATATTCTGCGCCTCTTTGACGATGACCACCTGTCTTTCCGCCATCATGGGGAAGCGGCGTGCGAGGTCGGCCACCTGTGCCGATGTGACATCGGCCCCGAAGACCACCGTCTGGTTGAAGTCACGCTCGCTCTCGCTGAGGGCATGTTCTGCTATGAAGTCGGTGATGAGGTCAATATAGTATGACTCTTCGCCCATGAGCACATAGACCGGGGCGTAGTTCCCCTTCCTCAACTCGGCCATGACCGACTGGTAGGTGGTGGTAGTTTTTTTCTCTGCCATAGAGTTGTTAGTTTGGTGGCCGAAGCCATCTGTTAATGGTAGGAACCGCGATGTGAAGCTGTTTTCGCCTTGCTAAGGAAAAATGCTCTATCTCGGAAAAACTCAAATAAATTTGGTTCTTCGCTCGATTTTCCGTAATTTTAGATAAATTACTCCATCTCGGAAAAACTCAAATAAATTTGGTTCTTCGCTCGATTTTCCGTAATTTTGGATAAATTACTCCATCTCGGAAAAACTCAAATAAATTTGGTTCTTCGCTCGATTTTCCGTAATTTTGCTGCAAAATTACAAAAATGTATCCAATCAACCTACCTCCATACGAAATAAAAATCATTTCTCGCGAGGGAAAACGCATGATTTTCGATGACCTCCGCCGAAAATATGTCGCCCTGACACCCGAGGAATGGGTTCGTCAGCACTTTGTACACTACCTGACCGGCCACCTCGGTTTCCCCTCCGGCCTTTTGGCCAACGAGGTGCAACTTCAATTGGGCGACAAACGCCTGCGTTGTGATACCTTATTATATAATAAGCAGTTACAGCCTCAGATGATTGTGGAATACAAGTCGCCGACGATAACGCTTACCCAGAAGGTTTTCGACCAGATTTCGGCTTACAACCTGCTGCTCCACGTCGATTACCTGGTGGTGTCGAACGGCCTTCAACATCTCTGTTGCCGCATGGACTACGCGAGCCGGTCATTTCATTTCCTTCCCGACCTGCCCTCCTATAGCGATTTGTGAGGCGCAAAGCCTTTTCCACAACACAAAAACGTCCGGTTTTCTTGTCCTTTTTGTAAAAAAACATTATTTTTGCACCGAAATCACCCCACCCGTTTGCCTTGACCAACTTCTACCATATCGTTTTGCGCATCTGGGCCATCCTGCTTGCCGCCGCCATTCTTCCCGACGTGGCGGTGTGGACAGGCATCGCCGGTCACCAGCCCCGCTGGCTATGCGTGCTTTTTTCGCTTACCACGGCTTTCATCCTCTTTTCATATCTGTCGCTCCACCGCCGATTGTTCGGGCGCGTGCGTAGTCTTCGGCTATTCTTCGCCACCCTGCTCTGCCTGGTCATTCCCAAACTGGTGCTGGTCGTGGCGGCGCTGGCCGTGGGATGGCGCTGGGGAGCCGTCGTGGCGCTGGCCGTCTTGGCCGTGGCCGTCTTCGGGTTCACGGCGGGCCGCCGCGCCCTCCGCATCCGCCACGACGAGGTGTATTTCAAGCGGTTGCCAGAGGCTTTCGACGGGTTCCGCCTGCTCCACATCTCCGACTGGCACTTGGGAACGCTGGGCGACGACACCTCTTTCACGCAAAAAGTGGTGGAGGCGGCGCTGGACGAGCGCCCCGACATGGTGGCGTTCACGGGCGACCTCATCAACCAGCATGTTGACGAGGCCGTACCCCACATCGACTGGCTGCGCCGCCTCGAAGCCCCCTGCGGCGTGTTTGCCGTCATGGGCAATCACGATTTCTACGACGATACCGACGGGAAGGTGCAAGACGAGGCTTTCTCGCTGATGGTAAGGTCGTTAGGCTGGCAGCTGCTTCGCGACACCCACGCCTTAATATCACGCCGCGACGACATCATCGAGGTCGTCGGCGTTGACCATGTGGGAGCGCCACCCTTCAGAGTGAAAGGCAACCTTTCCAAGGCCATGCTTGGCACCAGCGGCCAACATTTCAAGCTTCTGCTCACCCACGACCCTGCCCATTGGCGCCGGGAGGTGCTTCCCGCCACCGACATCGACCTCACCCTGTCGGGCCACACCCACGCCGGACAACTGCTCATAGGCCCTTTCTCGCCCGTCAGGATGCTCTACAAGGAGTGGGGCGGATGGTACGAGGATGACGGGCGACGCCTCCACGTTTCGTTCGGGCTGGGCGGCATTCTGCCCTTCCGCTTCGGCGCATGGCCCGAAATCACGCTCATCACCCTCCGGCGCGGATGATTGATGTCGCCGATTCAATCCCCGTCAGTCACAAAAATACCGCTTTCCGGCGGATAGCGACATTGGTAAAAATTGGTAAAAATATTTGACAAATTGCCTGTTTTTACGCCATTTTCCTAAATCCTTGATTTTCAACAACTTGAAAATCGCCTTGAGTTTGACGGCAAATTAAGGGGAGAAAAATGGCAAATTGAGGGGAGTGATTTTGCAAATCGAGGACCTCAATTTGCCGTCAAACCATTTTCAAGAAATCAAAACCATTGAAAAATCTTGACAAAACGCCGGCTCCTGACGAGTCGGATTATATCCCCCGTTCTGCTGAATATGCAATTCGGCAGTAGTGAGCATCAGCATTTTTAATGCGAGACAATGTTTTTCGGATTGCAAAGACATATATTCACGGCAGGCGAATTGCAAATTCGCTTGAACCGATCCGACGCAATAGGAGCCGACATAGGAGCCGATGCCTCCGAGCGTCGGACTATATAAAACCGACGCTTGGAAGCGTCGGCTCCTACAGAGGCGGACTATATAATGAAAATTAGGCGTTCCGACGCTTGGAAGCGTCGGCTCCTACAGAAGCGGACTATATATGGAAAATTAGGCGTTCCGACGCTTGGAAGCGTCGGCTCCTATAAACGTCGGCTCTCCTATATACGTCGGCTCTCCTATATACGTCGGCTCCTAAAAGCGTTGGACTATATTTTGAATATCATTTGCTCAGACATTTGGAAACGGAGGCACCTAAAAAATCAGGCGGCAGGCAGCATCGTGGAAGATGCTGCCTGCCGCCTGTTGTGAGCGTTGCCAAAGGTCAGAAGGGCAGGTCGTCTGTACTCTCGCCCGGCATTTCAGGCTGCGGAGCCTGGGGTGCGGGGGCCTGGGGTGCAGGAGCCTGAGGTGCGGGAGCGGCCGGCTGGGCATAAGGTGCGGCGGGCTGGGCGTAGGGAGCAGCCTGCTGGGCATAGGGAGCGGCGGGCTGACCATAAGCCCCTGCTGCCGGCGGCGGCGGGAATGCGCCAGGCATGGCCATGGGTTGCTGGCCGATGGTGGCCGGATCGATGCGGTCCACGCGATAGGCGCGGATGTCGTTGAACCAACGGCCCTGATATTCATGGGCGTCGATGTCGAAGCTCACGCGAAGTTCCTCGCCAACCTGTATGTTGAACTGTGCCAGGCGGTCGGCACCAAAGACCCGGAACACGCACTTGCGCGGGTACTGGTCGTGGGTTTCTATCACAAAGTCCTGCGACTTCCATGCATTGCCCGTACGGGCAGAAGTGCCGCCCTGTTCAGGCATGGCAACGATAATTTTTCCTTCTATTTCCATTTTTCTTGCTTGATTGATAATATCTTTATGTTTTCTTGCGTTATAATCAAAATCCGCGTTACGGACTGCGAAATTAATAAATAGTTCTAAAATGAGAAACTTTTTTGGTGAAAATCTTTTTTCTCTTATGATTTTTTTGTAATTTTGTTCCCTCATACAAGATGAGAAAGCAAAAAAGGAAAGTTGAAAAACTCCGCTATTGAGAACATTGAACCATATAAATTAAGGTAGTAACTTAAAACCGAAATAGAAAATGAGATTTACATTGTCAAGCTCGGCCCTGAACGGCCAGCTCAGCAACCTGTCGAAAGTGATGAACAGCAAGAACTCGCTGGCAATCCTGAATTGTTTCCTCTTTGAAGTGGCCAACGGCCAGCTCACCATCACCGTTTCCGACAGCGAGAACGTGATGCTCACCCACATACCGCTCGACGAGCAGGAGGGCGAGGGGCGCTTTGCCGTGAACGGCCAGACCATCATGGACGCCGTGAGGGAGCTGCCCGAGCAGCCCATGATTGTTGACGTGGACACGGAGAGCATGAGCATCAAGGTGATTTACCAGAACGGCATCTATAACTTCATGGGCCAGAATGCCGACGAGTATCCGCTGGCACAGGCCATGCCCGACAACGTGTCGGAGCTGAGGGTGCCGGCCAACATGCTTTGCGACAACATCTCGCGCAGCATCTTCGCCCTGGCTGCCGAAGAGCTGAGGCCCGTCATGAACGGCATCTACTTCGACCTCACTCCGCAATCGCTCGCCATCGTGGCCAGCGACGGCCACAAGCTGGTGCGCAACCAGCTGCTCAACATCCAGTCGGAGCAGCCCCTGTCGTTCATCCTGCCACGCAAGCCGGCCACCTGGCTCAAGACCTTCCTCTCGAAAGAAGAGGGCGACGTCACCATCAGGTTCGACGAGCGAAACGCCGAGATTGCCTTTGGCGAGAGCAAACTGCTCTGCCGGCTCATTGAGGGCAAATATCCCAACTACAACAGCGTGATTCCTCAGAACAACCCCAACGAGCTGACCATCGACCGCAAGCTGCTGGTGGGTGTGCTGCGCCGCGTGCTGCCCTTCGCCAGCGAGAGCAGCCAGCTCGTCAGGCTCCACCTGGAGGCCGGAAAGCTCGAGATATCGTCGGAAGACATCGACTTCTCCACCAGCGCCAAGGAGGAAATCGCCTGCGACTACCAGGGCTCGCAGATGGACATCGGCTTCAAAGGCACCTCGCTCAGCGAAATTCTCAACAACCTGCAGTGCGAAGAGGTAATCTTGCAGCTGGCCGACTCAAGCCGCCCCTGCCTCATCGTGCCTGCCCAGAACAACGAGAACGAGGATGTGCTGATGCTCATCATGCCCATGTTGCTCAACGATTAAAACCATTATGAAACTCAACCTTACAAAGCCCCTCGTGGTCTTCGACCTGGAGACCACGGGGCTTGACATTGTCAAAGACCGGGTCATCCAGCTGTCGTATATCAAAGCCTTTCCCGACGGCTCTGAGCAGCGCGAGAACCTGCTGATCAACCCCGAGAGACCCCTGTTGCCCGAAATCACCAAGCTGACGGGCATCACCGACGCCGACCTGAACGACAAACCCACGTTCAAGGACCTGGCTCCGCGTCTGGCCGCCGCCTTCCGCGGCTGCGACTTTGCGGGCTTCAACTCCAACCACTTCGACGTGCCCATGTTGGCCGAGGAATTTCTGCGCGCCGGCGTGGACTTCGACTTCACCGGCTGCCGGCTCATCGACGTGCAGACCATCTACCACAAAATGGAGCGCCGGAACCTTGCCGCCGCCTATAAATTCTACTGCGGGCGGAAAATGGATGACGACTTTACGGCCCACCGCGCCGACCAGGACACCGAGGCCACATGGAGGGTGCTTCAGGCACAACTCGACATGTATGCACCGGGAAAGCAGGAGGAACCCGAGCGACAGCTGCACAACGACATGGACGAGCTGGCCTCCTTCTCGAAGGTGAACGACAACGTGGACTTTGCCGGAAGGATTGTGTGGAAAATAAAGACCGACGCCAAGGGCCACCCCGTGCAAAGCCCCGGCGGAGGAGATGAAAGACAGGAAGTGTTCAACTTCGGGAAATACAAGGGAAGGGCGGTGGCCGAAGTGCTGCGCCACGACCCCGGCTACTACGGCTGGATGATGGGCGGCGACTTCACCAACGACACCAAACAGGCCCTGACGCGAATCCGCTTGCGCGAGTTGAGCGGAAAAAAATGACATCATAACAGGGAAGCAATGAAGAGAAGTTCCTTTTTAAAGACAATGGCCCTCGTCGCGGCGGCCGTTTTCGCCCCGTGCAACCATGTCTCGGCACAAGAGCTGCAGGCAAAGGTGACCATCAACCACAACCAGATACAGGGCACCGATGCCAGCGTGTTCGAGAACCTGCAGCAGACGCTCGAGCAGTTCATCAACGACACCCAATGGACCTCGCTTCAGTTTCAGCGAAACGAGCGCATTGTCTGTAACTTCAACATCACTGTGACCAAATACGACCAGAGTGAAAACACCTTCACCTGCAATGCCCTCATACAGGCCAACCGCCCTGTATATAACTCGTCGTACACCACCACCCTCTACAACAACCGCGACAACGACTTCACTTTCCAATTCGCACAGTTCGACCAGCTCAACTTCAACGAGGAGCAAATCGACAACCAGCTGACGGCCCTCATTGCCTATTACGCCTATCTCATCATCGGGCTCGACCTCGACTCCTTTGCCCCCATGGGCGGCGAGGAGGTGCTGCAGCGGTGCCTCTACCTGGCCAACAACGCCCAGAACCTGGACTTCCCGGGATGGAAGGCTTTCGACAACGACCGCAACCGTTTTGCCATCATCAACGACTACCTGGAGGGGGCCATGAAGCCGTTCCGCCAACTGCAGTACGACTACTACCGCAAGGGGCTTGATGAAATGGCCAACAACGTGGAGCGCGGACGGACAGAGATTTCTGCCGCACTGGAAAACGACCTGAAGAAAGCCCACGAAGACAGGCCACTGAGCCGGCTGCCGCAGATATGGACCGACTACAAGCGCGACGAACTGGCCAACATCTACAAGGGAAAGGGAACGCAAAAAGAGAAGGAAACGGTCTATGACATCCTGTTCTCCATCAATGCTTCGCAGAACAATTCGTGGGAGAAAATCAAGGAATAGCCGTTCACATTGCAACGGCCTTTTTTCCTTACCGCAACAAATATGCTCAAGCAATTAATCATCAAGAACTTTACGCTCATCGACAAGCTCGACATTTGCTTCTGCCCCGGCTTCTCGGTCATCACCGGTGAAACAGGTGCGGGAAAGAGCATCATCCTGGGCGCCGTGGCATTGCTGCTGGGACAGCGTGCCGACTCGAAAACCGTAAAAGCAGGTGCCGACAAATGCACCATAGAAGCCCATTTTGAACTGGGAAACGATGAGTTGAAGCCTTTTTTCGAAGACAACGACATCGACTACGATGCCGGCGACTGCATCCTCAGGCGGGAACTCACTGCCGCGGGGAAATCGCGTTCGTTCATCAACGACACCCCGGTGCCCCTTACCATGATGAGGGCCGTGGGGCAACAGCTCGTGGACATTCACTCGCAGCACAAAAACCTTCTGCTTCAAGAGGAAGACTTCCAGCTCAGCGTGGTGGACATCCTGGCCGACGACCACGGGGAACTGCAGGCCTACCAACAGGCGTTCAACAGCTATCGAACCCTGGAGGCGCGGCTGGAGCAAACACGCCGCGACATCGAGAAAGCCAGGGAGAACGAGGATTTCCTGAGATTTCAGTATAACGAACTCCTCGACGCCGCCCTCGCCCCGGGACAACAGGAGGAACTGGAGGCCGAAAGCGAGATGCTCAGCCATGCCGAGGACATCAAGGGCGCGCTCTATGAAGCCGCACGGCTGCTCGACGGCAACGGCGACGGCATCGTGGAAAAGCTCAGGGAGGCCACGCGCGCGTTATATAATATAAATAATGTGTATCCCGACATTGCCGAAGCCGCCGCGCGCATGGAGAGCTGCCACATCGAACTGGTGGACCTGGCACGGGAGGTAGGCGCAAAGGCCGAGAAAATGGACTTCGACCCCAGGCGGCTGGAGGAAATCGACGAACGGCTCAACAAAATCTATTCGCTCGAGAAGAAGCACCGCGTGGACACCGTGGAACAGCTCATTGCCCTGCGCGACGACATGGAGGCACGCCTCGACACTATCGACAACAGCGACGAAAACCTGCGACAACTCGAGCAGCAGGTGGCCGAAATGAGGCAACAGTGCAAAGAAACAGCCGGCGTGCTCACCGCCAAACGCCGCTCTGCCGCCACGACCATCGAGCAGGAAATGACGCGACGGCTGGTGCCGCTCGGCATTCCCAACGTACGCTTTGAGGTGGCCATAACGCCGAAACCGATTGCCAACGACGGGGCCGACAAGGTGGTGTTCCTCTTCAGTGCCAACACCAGCACATCGTTGCAGCCCGTCAGCGAAGTGGCATCGGGAGGTGAAATTGCGCGCGTCATGCTCGCTTTGAAAGCCATGATAAGCGGGGCCGTGAAGCTGCCAACCATTATTTTCGACGAGATAGACACCGGCGTGAGCGGAAAGATTGCAGAGAAAATGGCGCTCATCATGAAAGAGATGGGACAGGCCGAACGACAGGTCATCAGCATCACCCACCTCCCGCAGATTGCCGCCATGGGAGCCGCTCACTACAAGGTAGAGAAACAGGAAACCCCGCACGGCACCACCTCCACCATGTACCGGCTCAGCGCCGCACAGCGCGAGGTGGAAATAGCGCAGATGCTCAGTGGAAGCACCGTAACAGAGGCCGCCATGAGCAACGCCCGCGAACTGCTCCGCCAGTCTTCATAAACCCCATCAAACCCCATTCTAACAATAATAATGAGAAGGAAATCATTTGTCATCATTATCCTCCTGGCAATGGTCACCATGACGGCACATTCCCAGCCGGCAGCAGTGAAAAACGTTGCCAAGAGCGTTTTCGCACTCTCCACATTCCGCGCCGACGGCTCACTGTTGGCCACCAGCCACGGCGTGTTCGTAGGCAGCGACGGCGAGGCCGTCAGCGACCTCAAGCCCTTCCTTGGCGCGGCCAGTGCCGTGGTCACCGACCAGAAAGGCCGAAAGATGGCCGTCACACACCTTACGGGCATCGATGCCATCTACGATGCCGCGCTTTTCCGCGTTGACGCAAAGACCACGCCCGCACCGCTGGCCACCAAGCAGCCGGCGGGGACAAAAGCCTGGGTAGTGGGATATTCCACGAAAAACTCCAGCGTGGTGGAAACAGCCGTGAAAACCACCGAGGACTTCATGGAACAATACGCCTACTATATTTTCGGCTTCAGTGCACCCGACGACATGCTGGCCTGCCCCGTGGTCAACCAGGACGGACAGGTAATGGGCCTGCTCCAGGTGAGCACCACGTCCTTCGACGCCCATGCCGCCGACACACGCTATGCCACCACCCTGCGCCTGAACGCCCTCAGCTACAACGACCCCAACGTGCAGCAAATCGGCATTCCCATCGACTTGCCGGCCGACCTGCAACAGGCGCAGCTGGCACTTATGATGGCGCAACAGACCGGCGACTCGCTGAAATACAACGTGGCGGTTGATGACTTCGTAAGACAATTCCCCACGCAAACCGACGGCTATGTGGCCCGCGCCCGCCAACAGGTGTCGCACAGCTTGCTCACACAGGCTGAGGCCACCATGCAGGACGCCCTGAAGAACTGCGGCAACAAGGCCGAGGCACACTACGAGTTTGCACGGCTCATCTACGACTACGCCACCCTGGTGCCCAATGTTACCGAGGAGAAATGGACGCTCGCCGCCGCTGCCGACGAAACGCGGCAGGCCATCGCCACCGATGCGCAGCCGGCCTACAGCCACCTGCTGGGACAAGTGCTTTTCGCGCAGGGCAACTACTCGGAGGCCCTCAACACCTTCCAAACGCTCAACGAGAAATCATCCTTTGCCAACGGCGAACTGCTCTACGAACAGGCGCGATGCAAATCCATGATGCAGGCACCTCCGCAAGAGATCATCGACCTGCTCAACCAGGCCATCAGCGCCACCGACACCCTGCACATAGAATCGGCAGCACCCTATTTCCTCGCACGGGCAGCAGCCTACGAGCAGGTGGACAGCTTCCGCCTGGCGGCATTCGACTACACACGCTACGAAATCCTCATGCGCGGCCGAGTCAGCGCACAGTTCTACTTTGTGCGCTCACAGGCTGAAATGAAAGGGCACCTTTACCAGCACGCACTCTCAGACATGGTGCGCGCCATCGCCCTCGAACCCGACGAGCCTGCCTATTATGCCGAACTGGCGCAGCAGCAGCTCAGGGTGAACAAGCCCGAGCTGGCACTTCAGACAGCGCAGAAATGTACCGAGGTGGACCCCGCATACCCCGAGGGATGGCTGCTGCTGGGACTGGCTCAGATTCGCAACGGGCAGAAAGAGCAAGGCCTCGACGCATTCCGCAAGGCAAAGGAACTGGGCAGCGAGCAGGCCGACGCACTCATTGCCAAATACCAGTGATTTCCTCGTTTTTCAACGACTCCCCACCCTGCTATTTCACTTCAAAAGGCAGTTAAGTTGCAGAAAATCAAAAGAATTTGTAAAAAATAGCAAATAAATTTTCGTATCACGCGGAAAACTCGTATCTTTGCAGTCCGAAATGAAAAATTATTAACTTTATAACGTATAAACAGAAATGACAAAGGCAGATATCATTGAAGAGATTGCTAACTCCACGGGCGTTGCCCGCAAGGACGTGACAGCCACCGTTGAGGCTTTTATGAAAGTTGTGAAGGGCAGCCTGCTCGAGAGAAGAGAGAACGTATATCTCCGCGGTTTCGGAAGTTTCATCGTCAAGCACCGCGCTGAGAAAACAGCCCGCAACATCACGATGAACACCACTATCGTGATTAAAGCCCACGACTTCCCCAGCTTCAAGCCCGCCAAGAGCTTCGTGGCCAAGATGAAGGGAGAACAATAATATATTTATATGTGAGCCGTGAGCAGCAGGGCATCAACAACAAGCCTGGCATCAAGAGCTTACAACAGGAAAAAACAGCATTTTTTAGTATTTCAATCATTTTTTTTAACCATGCCAAACGGAAAAAAGAAAAAGGGCCACAAGATGGCCACGCACAAGCGTAAAAAAAGACTGAGAAAGAATCGTCATAAGAGCAAGTAACCCTACTTGCTCTTATGAGTGAATGGCCTTGGCCGCTGGCGTTGCGCACCGCCGGCCGGCACGCACGGGGCAGCGGCCCCGCAAGCGCATGCCGCACCACGGACACGCAACAGCCCGCCAGGGCAAGGACAAACAACCAAGAAAGCAGAAATGACCAGCGAAGTAGTAATTGATGTTCAACAAAAGGAGATCTCGATTGCCCTGCTGGAAGACAAAAGCCTGGTGGAATACCAGACGGAACCACGCTCGGCATCATTCTCTGTCGGCAACATCTACATAGCAAAGGTGAGAAAACTCATGGCAGGACTCAACGCCTGCTTTGTGGATGTTGGCTCTGAACGCGACGCCTTTCTGCATTATCTTGACCTGGGAAACCAGTTTTGCTCCTACGAAAAGTACCTCAAGCAGGTACAGAGCGACCGAAAGAAACTCTATCCCTTCAGCAAGGCCCAGCACCTGCCCGACCTGAAGAAGGACGGCTCTATTGCCACCACGCTGCAGAAAGACCAGGAGGTGCTGGTGCAGATAGTGAAGGAGCCCATCAACACCAAGGGACCGCGTCTGTCGGCAGAGCTCAGCTTTGCAGGGCGATACCTCGTACTGGTGCCGTTCAACGATAAGGTTTCAGTGTCGTCGAAAATCAAAAGCGGCGAAGAGCGCGCACGACTCAAACAGCTCATACAAAGCATCAAGCCACGGAACTTCGGCGTCATCGTCAGAACAGTGGCAGAGGGAAAGCGCGTCGCAGAACTCGACACAGAGCTCAAAATCCTCGTCAAACGCTGGGATGAAGCCATAGCGAAGGTGCAGCGCACCACCCAGCGCCCGCAGCTCGTATATGAAGAGGAAAGCAGGGTGGTGGCGCTGTTGCGCGACCTGTTCAACCCTTCCTACGAAAACATCTACGTCAACGACGAGGCAGTGTTCCAAGAGGTGAAGGACTATGTCACGATGATAGCTCCCGAGAAAGCGGGCATCGTGAAACTATACACCGGGAACGTGCCCATCTTTGACAATTTCAACGTAACGCGACAAATCAAGTCGAGCTTCGGCAAGACCGTCAACTACAAGCACGGAGCCTACTTGATTATCGAACACACAGAGGCCATGCACGTGGTGGACGTGAACAGCGGAACACGAACCAAGGCAGAAAAAGGACAGGAGGGAAACGCCTTGGAAGTGAACCTGGGAGCCGCCGACGAGCTGGCAAGGCAGCTGAGGCTGCGCGACATGGGCGGCATCATCATCGTCGATTTCATAGACATGAACCTGGCAGAAGACCGGCAGATGCTCTATGAGCGCATGTGCAAAAACATGCAGAAAGACAGGGCGCGCCACAACATTCTGCCCCTCAGCAAATTCGGCCTCATGCAAATTACAAGGCAGCGCGTAAGGCCTGCCATGGATGTCAACGTAGATGAGGACTGCCCCACATGCTTCGGCAGCGGGAAAATAAAGTCGAGCATACTCTTCACCGACCAATTGGAGCGGAAAATAGACAACCTGGTCAACAAGATTGGCGTCAGGCGATTCTTCTTGCACGTACACCCATACGTGGCTGCTTACATCAACCAGGGCATCGTGTCGCTGAAAAGGAAGTGGCAGATGAAGTATGGGTTCGGCGTACACATCGTACCCTCGCAGAAAATGGGTTTCTTGCAATATGAGTTTTTTGACAGCAAGAAACAAATCATCGACATGCGAGAGGAAATCGAGACCAAATGAAAACGAGGGGTGCAGGCAGCCACAAAGCCTGCGCCCCTCGCTTTTTTTTTCATTACGGACTTTGTGACCTTTAGGGACAATCCCCGAGATCAGTTCTTCCAAGCCTCTCATTCTCCCAACTTCCTTATAGTTCAGACATGTTCTGAATGTTTCCCTTCCTGCCCGTTCCCCCATTGAGCCTGCGCGAACCTTGAAGAAAGCCCTCTTTTGTAACATTCTCTTTGCGTAATATAACATTTCCGTTTTTTAAGACATTGAAAGCAAAGGAGTTTCCCGACTTTGGGAGTTTTATGGAAAATATTTTCCCCTTGAAAATTTGGAACATATTTCATTCTTTAATAATTTTGCAGTAGATTATTAACCACATAAACCATCAACATATATGAAGAAACTTTTACTATTAGCCCTATTGACAGTCCTCTTTGCCCATGTTGCAAATTGTCAGACACCTGGAACACCCCGGCAAATCATTTTCACATTAAGCGAAATAGATCCTATTACAGGTTCTACCGCTCCTACTCCCAAGACCCCTGTGGTTCTGCCGACGGTTTTTATCTGTGGTCACACACTCTCTTTCCCGACGGCATGTGCGGAAAACATTCCCTTTGTTATTACCAATACCTTGGGGACGATTGTTTGTTATTCGGTCCTGCCCACCGGCACCACCTCTTACCTCCTTCCTTTAACACTCAGCGGCACATACACATTATATATTTATGTTGACGGCTGCGTGTTCTGTGGGCAGATTGTTATTTGATAACAATCGAATAATATCTATTTATTATTGTTTTTTCATATTATTAGTGTAAATTTGTAACCGTATTTTTAAATTCTTATGAAGTATATATCTATTTTATTGTTTCTTTGTTTGTCTTGGACATTGTCCATTTCTGCCCAAGACCAGGAGAATAGTGGGGAAACATTTGATGAAGATGTTCCAGATAGTGTTTATTTTGATTTATTTGGCATAGAAAGAATGAGGGATGGCATCATCAACTACAGCAGCTATTGGGATATAGTGCCAAATAACATAACTACCAACATGGTTGATCCGCCCTACAAGTTTTTCATGAAGCAAGGCTACCATGCAAAACCAACATTCGCAAAACAATTCTTTTTCCATGCCGGTGACACTATTGATATTTTGGTCAATTCTTATTCTGCTCAATTTGTGCTCTATTGCTTCAAGGTTGACGACCCTTCTTCATTTTCTCACTCCTTAACATATACAGGAGTAAGACCATACACTTATAATCATTTTAAAAAAGCTGTTCCTTCAAGTGGGACATATATGGCAGTGCTCTTAGCACCAGAAGATTGTTATTGCGATATAAATGTTTTGAATAAAATGAATTTTTCGATGCAGGTATATGCTTGTGATTTACTTCCTTTTATTCAACCCGCCAATGTGGAATGTCATGATTTTTCATGGAATTCCACTGGAGATGTTGAGTTGATAGTTCTTAAACCCAAAGTTATAGCATACAATGACAATTATGCTGGAACAGGTGTTGTTAATTGGGGAACAGAAGCAAGAATTGGCACTACATTTTCATCATCAAATACTTCTATAATTGTTGCTTTACCTAAAAATATCTCTTCGGGATATGTTTCCACTGATATCTATGCAAGATGTGAGAAACCTTATGGCCATAATAATTCAGGACATTTTGAAGGAAATAGTTTTTATATTCAAAATGGAGGGTTCGGAATAACAGATTTTGATGATTTCCTTATAACATATCCATGGATACCTGGAGATGCTGAAGATGGAGGAACAGGTAGCTATAATTGTCATGCTTGGGCGAGTGGCCTATGGAATGATATGGTTACACCAAATCTTTCATATCAAGAATATAATATAAATAACAATGACTTACCATGTTATGACCAGTACTATGCGGAAATAGGTTATACAAGAACAGGAGCAACAGAAGCAAACAGTGTTATTGACGTATATGCCAATGTTACAGAAGTTGGAACTATTGTGAGCCATTCTGCAATCAAAAACTATAGCAATGGTCTGTCTTTTGGTTTCGGTTGGGAAAGCAAAAATGGTGGTTATGAAAGGGTTATGCACTCCAGGTATGCTTTTAATGGGGGTGGGTATGGTCAATTAATTGCTCACTATAAACCAATACCTGGTTTCGTTCGAGATAGTATTAGTTATCTGCAAGTGACTTTTTCTGAAGATGAGTTTTCTTATATAGAAAGTGTTGTCAACTCAATTCCAAACACAGTAAGAAACAGGTTTGATGTTTGTTATAAATCGGTAAAAGAGCAATACTATGCCCATTGTCAGGTTTCAAACGCATATTTGAGTAAGTTGAGCGAATATAAAGAACTTCTTGAGATGATTCATGATAACCCTTCAGTTTTATATATCGCCTATTTAAAACTCAGTGAGGGTGAGTCTATTATTTGCCAATTGATTTCTGATGTTACTTATGATGACAACAAGGCTTTGTGGCTTGAAGTTAAAGAAGAATTAAAGCATAAAGGAGAGCACACAATTACAACAACAAATGGGCTTTTAACGGCCTATGCTAAAGGCTTAATATTCATTGACCGCAATAAGAATCTTGATGGATTTAGTATAGATGATGATGTATATTTGAGTGATGATGATAATATACTCACCGTAACTAACCAAAATGGGAAGATAACCATTCATTACTTTTTACAAAAAGACAGCAAAGTCACACTGCGTATTGACAATCAATACGGGATGAATGTCGCTTTACTTCATAAAGGTGAAATACTCAGTGAAGGCATTTATGAAAAATCATGTACAATTAGCAAGAAAGGCATATTTGTTGTTACTTTTATGAGGAATTCTCAAATATTTACAAAGAAAATAGTTATAAATTAATTAATAGGAGGATTATATGATGAAAAAACTGTTATTTGTTTTATTGTTGCTGCTCAACATTTTTACTGTTTCAGCCCAGGTGAACTACGTGAACGTTGGCCGCGCGGGCACCTTGCAGCAGATACTTGAGCAAAAAGGTTACATGGACTCCGAAGGCCTGGTCATCGCGGGCGAGCTGAACGGGCGCGACATCGCCGTGCTCAGGGCGCTTACGGGAAGCAAGAACTACTGTGATTTTGATGAGGCCGCAGGACTGCCTGTGGTCAGTCAGCCCAGATTGAAGTCCATCGACATCTATGATGCCCGCATAGTGAAAGGAGGGCTGCCCTATTCGTTTGGCATACTGGATCCGACAAGCTCAATTACCTATGTTTTTACATGGCCTGTAACAGATGATGATGTGTTGGGAAGAGAGATGTTCGTGCCATATTCCACCACTACAATAAAAGACTTTGTCACGCCCTCGTCTCTGAAAAGGATTGACATGTCTGCTTTTCATGGCTGTTCCCTCCTTCAGACCGTTAATATCTCCGAGGGTGTGGAAAGTATAGGAGAAATGTGTTTCTACCTTTGCAAGAGCCTAAGACGTGTGGTGTTGCCGTCAACACTGGCCAGCATCGGGAAACACGCATTCGCAATGAATGCAGTTTCTGGAACCATGCAGATAGAACAGCTTTATTGTAATGCGGCAATTCCTCCGGTGATGGCGGATGCCAGCGAGTGCTTCACCACGGAGACGCTGAAAAACTGTGAGGTCTATGTTCCCGCGGGTTGTGGAGAAGCCTACAGGGACAGCGAATGGGGAGCCTTTACTCATATCATTGAAGCAGAAAACATGGAGGCACTCTTTGCCGACATGAAACCTCAGCACCATGACATCCCCGTGGACATGGTGGAGGAGGAGCAGGGACCCGTGAACATGGTTTATATGGAAGAGGCAGGCACCCTGCAGCAACTGTTGGAGGAGAAGGGCATGACAGACTCCAAGAAACTCATCATCGGAGGAAAAATCAACGGCAGGGACATCCTGTACCTGAGAATACTGGCAGGGCTGAGAAATGACTTCCAACGGCCAGACCTTGGTTATATTTCTAATAACGGGTTCCCCGACAAACCGGGTACAGCACTTCTGTGCCTGGACCTCTACGATGCCAACATCGTGGGCGGCGGCGGGCCATACCTGAGTCCCAGACATGTAACCGACAAGGCAGACTTTGACAAATGGCTCAGAACGGAAGACAACGTGGCGGGCGAGTCCTTGTTCGAGGATGTGTGGAAATTGAAGGAAATAATTTTGCCTGCCACCGTCAGAGAGTTGGGCGACTACTTATTCTTTGGTTCCATTGAACTGGACGGATGTTACTACATACCCGAAGGAGTGGAGCGCATAGGCGTCGGCGTCTTTGCCCATTGCCGGGAACTGGAAGAAATCGTGCTGCCCGCCTCAGTTGCGGAAATAGGCAACACCACTTTCTATGACTGCCGGAAACTGCACACCATTTACTCCCTGGGTACCACTCCTCCGGTATTCAACAACGGCAATCCCTGTTTCAGTGCCTCGTTGCTTGAAGAGGGCCGCCTCGTGGTGCCCGCAGGTTGCGCCGAGGCTTACAGGAACGCCTATGGATGGGGAAGTTTCAAGAACATCGTGGAGGCCGACGACATCGAGGCGCTGGTGGCCCCGTACAAGCCGCAGCACCACGACTTCTCCGTTCCCACCGCCGTCGCGCCCGTTTCTTCCTATGAAGATGGCACGGGGACACAGGTCTTCAACCTCAACGGCATGAGGCTGACACAGCCCGCCCGCGGCCTGAACATCATCAGGACGGAAGACGGGAAAACGAGGAAAGTCGTGATATAAAGTTTCCCATAGTTTACGTTTCCACAACAAATCCCGCTCAAAGAAATAAATGATTAGTTGTGAGATGGCACCCGGCGCAGCGCGGAAATTATTATAGAATTTTCTACTCATCTGACGTTATGCCGCGCAGCCGGGTGCCCTCTTAAAAAAGGGAAAAGTTGAAAGAGTGAAAAGTTGAAAAGGGTGCGCCTCCACGCTCTCTTCTAAACTCCCAAACTCCTATTGAATAGGTTAAAAGGTGAAAAAGTGAATTTGCCAGATGAAACGTGTTTTCCCAATAATTCTGACAATTCTCCTGCTGATGGCCTGCATGGAGAACCGCTCCGTGCGCCTTGCGATGGAGCAGGCTGCCGCGCTGATGGACACGCGGCCCGACTCCGCCCTCGGCCTGTTGCTCAACATCACGACGAAGGACAGCGCGTCCATGACGGAGGGGCAGCGCATGCGGTGGCTGTTGTTAAGGCAGCAGGGGATGAACAAATGCGACACGGTGTTCCGTTCCGACAGTATTCCCCTGCTCTTGACAAAATGGTTCGACCCCCACGGCACGCCCAACGAGCAGGTGCTTGCCCATTACCT